>BNJT01002430.1_pt1 | contig 88748 bp, 107 predicted proteins | sample 8540491 | NCBI WGS metagenome assembly BNJT01 (sample SAMD00202455, study PRJDB9452) | human saliva metagenome | host: Homo sapiens | reverse complement strand
GGTAAAGGAAATCTCTTTCCCAGAAATCTGCATATCCGAGATCAAGACATATTGCTCTTTAGGGTTGTCTTGGTTACCAGAGACCACAAAACGAGAAACTCGCCCTTGGTCAAACTTCTGAGAGGTAAATCTAGCGGGGAGCAATTCTTCTCCAGCACTAGTAAATACCCCGGTCAATCGCATTTCAGGCATTTTCTGCAGCCGAACCTTCAGAGGATAGCTCTTGCCATTCCCCTTAAAGATAAAGGTGTAGTCACCTGGGACATACTGCTCTGCAGTAATCCTGATGATATTGCCCGTAATGGTTACCTTGAAGCCAGTTACCTGACCGTCCTGTGTGAGAGTACCCTTGAAGTTTTCAAGAGTAACGCTCGTTGAGTTGTTCTCAAGAGTGAGATCAACCTGCTCTGTGGAGAAGCGGATTGGCTTCTCAGGAGGGGTAGGAGGCAGAGGATCATCTTTGCCACAAGAGTGACAAGAAATCACAACCAACAATACCCCTACCAGAGCAAAAAGTTTAAACATTTTGTTCATGATAAGATATGTTTTTTTTGTTTTACATAGGAGTGAAGCCAGACCCTAGAGACCAAACGATCTCCAGAGTCTGACTGATAATACCTCTAATCTAACCGATACCTCAGGATATAAACTGTGGTCAATCCAGATTTGAGGACAAGGAGTAATGTCTTTGCATTCCCCTCAGGAAGAGTAAGCCATTGGATATTTCCATCATTGCGAAGCGCCAAAGAGGTTCTTACCTCCTGTGCATTTTCACTGTAAGCCTCTACAGACATCCCTTGAGAGAAGTCCTTCGGATCTACATCAAGGAAAAATAATCGGGAATGACTTATTTCTCTCAAGCTTAGAGAAGTTCTTGAGATGAGGAGTCAGACTATCATTGACATCAAACTGATCCGTTCTAAAAGATCCCTGCACAGCCTGAGAAGGAAGCTTCCCACTTATCTTAGCAACAATCTCATAACGATAGTTCTCTCCAGGCTTAAGCCCAACGAGCACCAGTTGAGGAGTCTGAATCTCCTGATCAAAGACAACCTGCTCTCCTTGATAGACCTTTACTATCCAGCTCGTTGCCGAGCCAGCAGCCCAAGTCAAGATAGCCTCTCTCTGACCAAAAATTGATCTCTACAGGACCAACTTGGGGAGCTGAGGCCTTCTTCTCAAAGACAGCAATCACCGTTTCTGTCTCTTCGACGAGATAATCAAATGGATTCTGTTTTTCCGAGCGAGACCTCCCCAGCAGTTTTCCAGGCACGGAATTCATAGTTCTGATCGACTACTTCAGCCTTGAGACGAACATGGGTTCTCTTCTTGACAGTTATACTGCTTTTGATTCTCACCATTCAGGAGCACCTTCCCAACATGTTCAGGTTCGACCTTAACAGTTAGCGTACGTTTCTCTTCTGGCTTGGGTTCAAAGACAGCAATCCATTCGGAAGCCTCCTGGATATTCGTCAAGTGCAAGACAGGAGTATTCCTTTCTTCTGCCGCTCCCTTTTCGCTCCCAGCGCTTGAAAAATTGCATTTTCCTTGGCTGTAGCAGTGAATCTAGCTTCATCTCCAGCTTTGACTTTGAGCTCTGCAGGATTTACACTACCCAGAGCCTCATCATTAGAGGAAGCCTTCAAAGTATAATACTTCTCTTCTGCTTTCTTCTCAAAGACAGCAATCCATTCGGAAGCCTCTTGAACATTAGTCAATTTCAGAACTGGCTCAGTAACCGTTACTTCTGCCGATCCTTCTTCCAGCCCTTGAAAATTGCATTTTCCTTGGCTTTTTGCAGTGAAGGTAGCTTCGCCTCCAGCTTTCACTGTGAGCGTTGCAGGTTCTACAGTACCTAGAGCCTCATCATTAGAGGAAGCATTCAAAGTATAATACTTCTGTCGCTTGTCGATGATACGGATCCAGGTAAGTCTAACGACACCCTTTGCCTTATCTTGGTAAATATCAGAATAGATCAAACCACCATCTCCATAAATACCAACCTGAACAACGAAGTCCTTAGGATCAAGTCCTTGAGAGACAGCGATCTTTTTGAGTTGGTCAACAGAGATTCCCTTGGCAAAATCTACCTGTGAAACAAGATTTTCTCCATACCAATACCCCTGAGTAGGGATACTCTGAGACATCATGAGATAGGCAGGACCTGGAGAGGTATTCATAGTGAGGAGCTTGAGATCATTATCCGAATTGATCGTATACTGATAAAATTCCTCATTCCCCTCTGGATCTGGACTAATAAGTCGGATCAGAGATCCCTTATTCGTCGTGAGATTATGCAGTCTCAACTCTCCCAGATACGGCACAGCATAAGGGACTACATTCACATGGATAAACATTTTTTTTCCATTATTATAGTAGGAAAAAGAATATTGACCTGATTCTACCTGATGCTTCTGACCATCAGGAAGCTCAAACTGTACATGCCCACCATTCTCCAAATACACGATCCAGGGATAGTTTGCATATCCATTATCACTTTCCCAAGATCTACCATCTTGAGTTCTAGCATAGAGCTTTTTCACCCTTGAGGGTCTCTCCACTCTTGACATAGGAGAATCTTTTGATTTTAAGCCCCTGTGCCACTGCCGATACTGATCCCATCAGCACCAGCATGAGGATCACGAAGATCCTTAAGATTTTTCTTTTTCATTGCTTTTTTTATTTTTTTAGGTTATTACTTTCGTTTGCGCTCTCAGCAGAGAGCATCGGTTTGGCTATAAGCTTCTTTATCTAGCAAAAAAACTAAGTACCACAGTACTCATCTTCTTCTCCACTTGGTAAAGATCTCATCACCGATATTGAGAATATCATTTTTTTGTCCAAAAGTCAAGCATTTATCTCCTCTAGGGTGCTAACTTCCCCTCTCACCCCTCCCCTTGAGCACAAAAAAAGCTCCAAAAAAATTTGACAAACTCCTCGCCCACGGGTATACTTGAGGGTGAATTTTTATCTCATTCACCACACACTCATGAAAAATCTCAACAAAAAAACAAAAAAATCCTATCACTCTCAGCCCTCACACTGAGCCTCTCTAGCCTCGCTCTCGCCAATGACTCCATCAGAGAGACGATCATCAAGCCTGATCTCTCCCATACCGTACAGAGCATCGAAAAAGATCATCTTTTCCAGTCAGGGTATCCAGGGCGACACCTCAGCCATCCCTCTGAGCAATCAGCAAGGAGTCATCCATCTAGAGGGAAAAATTTTTCTGCCACAAGCACCGAAGAGGCAACGACTAATAGCAACAGCTGAGAAAAATGCACTCCTCATCTGAGGAAAAAGAAAAATACAATCTGAGAAAAAAAGGAAACAAAAAAATTCTGGTAAAGACTCAACAATTATGGTAGGAAAAGACAATATAATACATGGAGAAAAAAATCAATCCTCCTATGAGGAAAAGAAAAACAAAGGACATTGAATCTTATCAACAATAGTTTGAGGGAATAACAACGAAATACAAGGAAACAGCAACCTCAACACCATCATCTGAGGTCAGGGAACAAACCTCTCTGCACAAAAAAACATCTCCCTCGGAGCAAACAACAGCATAGTCAAAGGATCCCAAAATACTATAGCAGGAAACGCTATCAACATCGCAAACGCCAATGTACAAAAAGACCTTTGTCTGGAGCGATAACAAAGATAGAAAGATAGATTTTCAAAAAAACTTCCTCAAACCTCAAACCTCAAACACTCTCTACCTCAGAAGCGAAAACGGAGTCATGATCAATACCGCTACTCCTAGCGCGACGCTCAGCGTAGGACAGATGGTGCAGCTTGGAGATGAAGCAGGCACCTGCTCTCCTGACAAGATCGGAACCCTCATCTTTAGAAATGGATGCTTCTATGCATGTTCTGATGGGCAGAGCTGGGACAACCTCGCTGGTACCGCAGAGTGTGATGGCTCTGGTATCAAGACGATCACCTTTGATATCCCGGCTCCAGCCGACCGTAGCAAGAGAGTAGAACTCGGACAAAAAAAGCCGCTCCTCAAGGACCTAAAACCCCTTAAATCACTCAAAAAAATATCTTTACAAAAAAACACCTCAGCGTACATTTGAGGTGTTTTTTTATCACTATGCATAATTTTGACTGATCAGATCCCAATTGATCACTTGGAAAAAAATTTTTGCAAATACTGAGCTCTATTGTTTCTAGTATCGATATAGTAGGCATGCTCCCACACATCTACTCCGAGCAATACTTGCTCAGTCTCAGGCTTGGTGAGAGGATTGTCTGCATTGGAGGTATTGAGAATCTTGAGCTGACCATCAGTAGTCTTGATCAGCCAAGTTCGCCCAGATCCAAAATTTCCCACCGCCGCAGCGATAAACTGCTCCTTAAATCCCTCAAAAGATCCAAAACTCTGATCCAGATCTTGATTGAGCTTTCCACTTGGCATTTGAGCAAAGTTTGGACTCATTATTCCTCGAAAAAAATTATGATTCCAATGCTGTGCCGCATTATTAAAAATCGCTCCACTACTCTTTTTTACGATCTCTTCCAAAGAAAGCCCCTCAAACTCAGTTCCTACGATGAGTTTATTGAGATTATCCACATAGGCTTGATGATGCTTGTCATAGTGATAAGACATCGTCTCCTCTGAAATATAAGGCGCCAATGCTCCTTTTTGCATATGGCAATGGTTGTTTTTTTCAAAAAGTCATTGCTAATAATCAGTATGATAAAATAAAAAAACTTGCCAGTCTCTTTTTTTTAAAAAAAGAAAAAAATCTGACTCCATCGTATATTTTCCCCTGACAAAGATCAATCTCTCTATCAGTCAATCAATCCTACGAAAAAAAGTCAGACTTTGCAACTGTTTTTTTATTCTTCCTCATCTAGGAACAGCCCAATAATCACTGCTAGCGGTACCGACAAGATCACTCCCCAAAAATCCCATAATCACCGCTCCCAGCAACGCAGACACAATGATCAAAAATCGAGTTGGTACCGAGCTGTTTTTTTCCATCAAGATCGGAGTAATAATATTGTTTTGTACCCATTGGATAGCCAGAAAGATGACTCCTGCGATGAGCATTCCCGCTCGCCCATGATGAATCAATGCCAACAAAACCACCGGAATCACTGACAAAAAATGGCCCAACATACGGAATAATATCCAAAAGCCCAGTAATCAACGACAATGAAAAAGATACTTGGCAACTGCAATCCACACCAAGACAAAAATCCAAAAATGCAATATACATTGATACCGTTACAAATAGGGAGAGAAAGATTCTCGCCTTGAGCCAGAGAGAAAGTTTCTGATAAATGTTGGTTATCTTTTGGAGATTACGAGCTTTAGACTCTGATTTCCCAAACTTCAAAAAGAGTTTGATCAAATATTCCTTCTCCAGAGAAAAAAATACCGCCGTAGTAAAAACGATCATAATATTGGTCAGTACTGAGAACAGCCCTCCTATTGCAGACACAATACTTAGCGAAAACTGCTTGAGTGAAGTCGTAGAGGCATTGAGAAGCGAGTTGAGCCCTGAGACAAGTGTCGATTGCACACTCTTGCTATCCCAAGGCAAATCATTTCGATGCTCGAGCAAAAATGCCTTTGCAAAGTCAGGAAGCCAAGTGATATTTTGAATTCCTGCAGGTCGAGAATTACTCAAAACAAAATGTTGCACGCTCACAATCAACGAACTCGTCCAACTAATCAAATAAGACACCTGCGAAACAAAAAAACGGAATCACAAAGATAAGGCCTGAAAAACACAAATACAAACAGCGCAAAAATAACTGATTGCTATGGACAAAGATCTGCTTTTGACTCTCTTTTCCAATCAAAGCACAATCCCCTCAATCGAAAATGCAATAATCAGCGCTGAAAAGATCAAATAAATCAACTCTAATGTCTGATAAAATCGATATCCGAGCATCACCACTACCGCACCTATCAGCCAAAATCTCAAAGTCGATTTGAGCGAGAGATTGAGCAAAGTTGCCGAAGATGAGGCAACAGGACTAGTTTCCTGTTCTTCTCTGTGAGGAGTTTCTGGAATGGGAGTATTTTCTACTAGTTCAGGAGCGGTTTTTTTCATGAGAAGAAAGAAAAAAAGAACTAAAAACTGACTCTCGTTGCTTGGTCAAATAATCCTTGAGCTGAGCTGTAGACTTTTGCTGCACAAGCGCAATCAACGGCTCTAACCTATGCTTGTTGAGACTGACAAAACACTTGTAAAACTGAGGTCCTGCACCAAGTTTTTGCACACTCTGCTCAAACGCTGCTATCAAAAATCCTCTTGACCTGATGCCTATGCACTGCTCTTTTTGGAGATAGCCAGAGGAATATGAAATGAGATCTGATGAAAAATGACGATTGGGATACTGCTCTACAAAAAAATCATAAACAACCCCTGAGAAAACAGCTGCCTTTTTTTGGTCAGAAAGCGAACTTCCTTTCCCGATACTCTGAGCTTTTTGGCCAGCATCCCCAAACTTTATGCAAGATAAAACGACTTGAGTGTAGAGATCCTAGGTCAAAAGTCAATATATTTTGATCCTCCTCTCAGCACACTCTGCTATTTCAAAAAAATTCCTCTATCAACGCAAAAACCTCTCCCTGCCTATCTTGGAGCAAAGTCCTCTCCTCAGGTTTAAATCCACTCAAAACCCAGTCAGCTACTTGAGCACTCACAGCAGGCCTATCAACCCCAATTCTGATCCTATAAAAATCAGCACTTCCAAGTTTTTGAATAATGCTTTTGAGACCATTGTGCCCAGCAGCACTTCATCCAAGCTTCAGTGCAAGCCTTCCCGTTACAAAGTCGATCTCATCATGCACCACCAAGATATCTTTCACCTCAATCTTGTAAAACCTCACCAGAGGCGCTACCGCCTCTCCTGAGAGATTCATATAGGTCTGAGGCTTGCAGAGGAGAATCTTCTCCCCTCATCGCTCTCATAGAGCAATATCAGCTTTGTATTTACTCTCATATTTTCGAGAAAATCCTTCTTGAGCTGCTCGAGCATCAAGCATTGCAAATCCAATATTGTGCCTAGTTTTATCATATTTTTGCCCAGGATTTCAGAGTCCTACAATCAACTTCATTACGCTATATTTTTTTACCCGCTAAAAATCTTTTCAACTCCTCTGCAGCCAATCTTCTCTGAGAAATCTGATTTTTTTGGTCAGTTCCCATCTCTGCAAAAGTCTCCTCATATCCATTAGGCTTAAAAATCGGATCCCACCCAAAGGCCGAATCTACTCTTGGATTGACGATCTCACCTTCCACCGCTCCTTCAAAAAAATACATCTCTTCTTTATTGGGAGCATAACCGATCACTGTCTTGGCAGTTGCTTGGATATTTCCAAGCTTTTGAGCAAGATTTACTAGTCCCTCACTTCCAATACTCTCTACAAACCATTTGATCAATGGACCAGGCAATTTTCCTCCCATCGCCTCAAAATACAAGCTCGTATCTTCAACGATCATCGGCTCATCGCAATATTTCATTGCTTCCTCAAGCTTTTGCCTTGATAATCGCCTTTGGATCTGTCTCCTGGATCTCTGGCAGATCAATTGATCTCATCTCCAAATCTGGCAATACTGCCTTAAGTTCCCCATACTTGTGTTTATTCCCTGATATGAAATAGATGCTCATAACTAATATCGTATAAAAAAATAAAAAATCTGATTTATGTTTTTATTTTATATTTTAATTGGTTGATTTAATATATAAGTGTCTCTCTACCTAATTGATTTTCTGGAGAGAGTAATATCCCTATTTTCAAAAAAACAATAATATGATTTTTAGGAGAAATACTATATTGTTTTTAACAAAGATTCCGCATCAGAAACTGTTATAACTTCAGAAATTTCAACTAAAAAAATCATATAAATATTGATCGAAAGATATTTAAAGTTCTAATGTATTCAAGCGAATCACCAAATTTTCTCCTTTTTTTATAAAAATCTTGTCATAAGATTAAATTTCACTATTTCCATTATAATAATGCACCTGAATAAAGTTATATTCTCAAGAATCTTGAACAGCAGCTAAAAAAATCTTTTTTTCGGGACTGGATAATAACGAAGTGTAGGAACTCAAGGATCATGGATAATAACTTCTTCATCATTAATCTCAGACACAATGACAACATGCCCTCCATTATGTCATTCTGGTAACGGTTCATCATGTAAAATATGAGAAGACAATCCTACAATAAATAAAGTATCTTCATTTTTGATTTTTTTTGAATATAAGACAAAAACATCAATATCATATTGTTTTTTTAATTGAGCTATTTTTCCAATACTTTTTTTTTCAAAGTAAACATCATTTAAGTCTATCCTAAAAATCATATGCAGGAACTAGGAAAAAAATTCATCTTTAATAAAATGATGATATTTCTTATCCATAATTTCAAAAAAATCATCTCTTTTTGGATGAGCAAGATAATCACTAAATTTCTTCTGAGACATACTAGAACAAAAAAAGTTATAGAAAACCCTAATCTTTCAAGTCTATATGCAATTTCAGGCAAATCCAAAAATCTCTTCTCAAGAATAATTCCCACCTTTCATAACTTTCATCATCTCCCAATTATTTTGGCGACAAAAGGATGTATTCCAAAAAAATAATTCATCACCCCCATACAACAAGTTAATGCACAATACCCATCAACCCCTGAGGGTAAAAAGGATTTTTTTATAAATATAGTCTGGCATCATTTATTACTAAAAAAATAAAAAGCCTATAACAGCATTTCTGAGTTATAAGCATTCTTGAAAAAAACAATTAAGTCACGAGTTTAATTTCTTGATCTCACTTTTTGCTTCTTGTTCTGAATAATCTTCTGTAATTGTAGATCTACTTTTACCTCCACTACAACTTCCACATCTACCACCGCAAGAACATTTTGTCGCAAAAAACCTCCGAGATTTCATCATTTACTGTATCCTTTATAGATACTGTAATTCCCTCTTTTTTTCAAATCCTCTACAAACTCTTGCAATTCCAAACCTATAATTATAAGCTATAAAAAAACAAAAAAACACTTTATTTATAACAAAAGAAAAAAAGGAAAGTCAAACAAAAAAATAATTATTCATTCCTTTATCCACAACAAAAAAACGAAAGGTCTCTATAATTGACTACGGTTTCACCTCTATTGTATCATCCCATATCTTCATATCTTGAATCTCAGCATTATGCGTAATCGTATAAAACTTCATATCCCTCTGCTTGACAAAAGCAGTCAACATTTCTGAGACTCTACCTACCGTTTCATTATCAAGATTGTTGATCGTCTCATCGAGGAAAAGGAGTTTTTGTCTTCATATACGAACTAATCGCCAACATCCAAACAAGCTTGAGCACTGCTCTCTGTCCACCACTAAGACTCTTGATATCTCTTTCTCCTTTTGCATCCAATATCTTAGTTTCCAATTCAAGTTTTTTTCGCTGGTCTCCATGAGCCTAATACTGATCTGATAGTCCACCACACCGACCAAATAACTATTGACCACATCACTCAAGATTGGCAAATATTCACTCAATACAAACAGTAGCAACTCCTTATTGAGTATCGCATAGAGATTATCCAAGATTTTTACCTTGCTCTGCCAATCACTTAATCTTGATCTGCAAATTTTTTTGTAATCAACGATCAAAGTTTGCAAACTCTGATAAGTAGCCTCATACCTCTGAACCAGCTGCATTTGAAGATCCCAGTTATCCTGCTGATATTGACTGATCTGTTCTTGCAAAACTGCCATTTGCTCCTCTATCTGAGATTTCTGAGTCATCAACTGCTCTATCTGAATACTTTGTGTACTGATCATACCTTGGAGCTGAGATTTCTCCTGTTGATAGGTCTGAGCTTGGTTTTGCTAGTTGTTCCTGAGTGACAAGCTCCCTTTCTAGAGCGATAATTTTCTCAGAGATTCCCTTGTATTTTCTAGCTAGTTCCTCCAGCTTTTTTTAAAAATCAATCTTGAGTAAAAAAAGCTCTCAAAAATCTGGATTTTTTTCTTCATTCTCCTTTTGTTTTGAGGAGATAGTTTGCATCTGCTCAGTTAGTCCTACTGATGATTTAATCTTTTCGAGCTCCTGCTGTACTATTTGAAGCTTTTTGAGCGAGATTTTCGGCTTGTATCCTCGCTTTTTAGATCGCTATCCTCCTTCAGGATTTTTTTGTTTTTTTCTTGTTCTCTCTGCTCAAAATGCTGCTTATTGATCGCCTTGATAAAAGGACAAGCATCACCAATCTCTTGACACTCATAGTGCGCACTCTCCTCTGTCGCCGCATCAAAATCTGCAATCTTTTTAGCCAGATTTTCCAGTTGCTGAGTATAAAACTGCTCTCTCTCCATCAAGCTTTTTGATCTGATCTTGGAGACGGGTTTGCTCGGTTTGTGCTTTTAGCTTTTAGGTTTTCCACCTGCTCTGTCAAAAAGCTCAGATCAGGACTTCAAATTCTTCCCCAATGCAATCAAACTCTGCACCGCTAACCAGTTTTGCAATAGTCCAAAAATCTGACCTCGTTTCCAGATCTAGCTTTGGTCCATTCTCTTGCCAAAAATTGCTGAATTTGCTCTGAAAAATCCCTCTTTCTCAAGCTCCTTTTGTTGATTTTTGAAGCTGCAGTTTCTCATTTCTTAGCTGAGTAATGCCCTCCAAGCTTACCTTTTCTAGCAAACGATCAATCTCTGCGATTCTCCTCTCACTTTTCTCAATATCAGTCTTGGCATTTAGCACCTGCCTTTCCAAATCATTTTTTTGAGTCAAAAGACTAGAAATCTGACTCTTTTGTTGCTGATAATGCTCTTGATGCTTAGCTATTACGCTTTGCATAGGAGCTATCACGCCACCTACCACCTCATCAAGCTCAAATTGATCAATTCCGAGCTTCTCAACAAGCATCTCTAACTCTTCAAAAACATCTTTAGCAGGAGCAATCTGAGCGCAAAGCTGCCCCTTTTCATCAATCATTTTTCCAAGTTGAGATCAAGGTCTTGAGTCAGTTTTTTTCAACTTTTTCTTGCACAAGAGAAGTATCCTCATAGGCCTTGATCTGATATTTTACCTCATTTCTCTTCTCTTTTACAACTTCTTTAGTCTCATCGATACTCATAAGATTAAAGACATTTTTAAGCACCTCAAGCCTCTCAGCAGGCTGAAGTTCAAAAAAATATTTTTTTGGCATCCTGGAGCAAAAATCGCCGTACTCGTAAAAAACCGCCTGTGGTGGCAAAAAAATCATCCAAATGAGCCTGCAAATCTGATTCATTTTTGAAACTTTCTTCCTCCATTTGGATTCAAATCTTTTTGCAAATACTCCTCTAAATCTAAATCATCCTGCAAAACCGGTTTTCACAAAAAAATTTTTTTCTTCTAAGACTTCTGGACTTTCTGATATCTGAAAGAGCTGAGAGGCACAAGAATCCTTTACTCTTTCCCTTTTTTTAAGCGTTCTTTTGATCAAAAAAACACCTGATCATTGTAAGCAAAAAAAGCAGCTTGATCATACCAATTTTTGGATTGAATATTGAGCAAATTTCTACTAGCACTTTTGTAGAGAGCATAGCTCGGACCATCAAAAAAAGAGAAAAACTCTTTCCACTTCCAATTGGCGCTTTGATGAGATATTTCCCTTTGTGAAAAAAAGAGTCTTTTTTTCTGATCTCTAAATGGCCCAATATTCCAATACGAAACTGCCAACAAATCCAGCATTTTATGCTTTTTTTCTCAGGATAAAAAAACGCGCAAAACGATTTTTTTACTTTTTTTGCAAAAAAAGATAGTACCTATTCAGTCTACAAAAATTACACTAAAATACAAGAAAAAAAGAGAAGTCTGACTCCTCTTTTTCGATATTCTTTCATATCAAGTTTTTTTATTACAAACTTCCTAAATGCTCTTGAATTTGCTCAATCACAAATTGCAAGTCTTGTTCAATATAGTCTTTCCCTTGGATCTTAAATCCTGCTGCATTTTTTTGTGCCCTCCACCACCAAAAACTTCTCGCCAGCAAAGAACAATCAACAGCTCCTCTACTTCTAATCGAAGCTTTAAGATATATCCCAACCTTCTTGATCAAGATAACTAAATCATTATTTCTAATATCCTGCATAACATACAGTGCCATATCCGCCTCATCATGATCTACTCACAATGCCTTAAGCTCATCATCCACATAGTAACTATAAATCACATTCACTACTCCATTACTATCTCCTTCTTGACTTCACTCTTGAGCACCTCCAAATCCATTACACATAACCTTAACTTTTTGCATTCTTTGAAGAATCTGCTGCATAAATTGCACACTACGATAGGTCTTATTACGGAAAAATTTCATCAATCACAAGCTTTTTATTTGCCCCCAATGCCAAAAAGATCCGCAGTTAAGTGAAAAAAAGCCTTACAGATTGCTCTCCCTCATCATAACGAAAAATTTCCACTATCAGTAGAAATTCCCATATACCACCAAGTAGCAATCTCCGCATCCAAAAGATCATTTCGCCACTGCCTTGTCACTCCATAAAGCAAAGAACAAGTACTAATCTCACTCGTATCACGATAGATTATGGTATTTGGAGCCTCAACATCTGGCTGATGATGATCCATGATAATTTTAAGCTGTGGATCAAAAATAGTCTTCTCTTCCATTGGTAAAAGCGGAAATTCTCTTGTAATGATTAAAATCCAAAAAAATACCAATACATCATACTTTCCATAGTCAAATTCATATTTAACCTTATCTCACAAGTTAAGGAAATCAAAGACTCTACTTGGTTTATTTGGAGTAAAATACGACACGGTTTTTTTCCCTGCTTTTCAAGGAGCTTTCCTAGTCCCAAAAATCGCACCAAGAGCATCTCCATCAATATTCTCATGACCAAAAAAAGGGCAAAAAGTCTGATTTCCTTCTAATATCTCTCTTATTTTTTTTGTAAATTTTTCTTGCATTTTTTTCAAAGAATTTAAAAACCAGCTTTCATTTTAACACTTCCAAGCAAAATTGCAAGAAAAAAACATTTCTCTTGAAAGATTCCCTCTTTTTCCTATACTCTCAAAAAGTTTTTTTACCCCTAATCACTCCCATGAACGAAATCCTCCAAAAAAACTCTATCCCTACTCTCGTGATCAAGCGATCAATGACATCCTCTCTTTTTATGATCAAGAGGAATCCGTAGTAGTCAACTTTATCTATTTTGCAAACATCGTTTCACACCGCCTTTTTGACCAAACAACAAAAAAACAGAAAAAAACTCAAAGAGTACAAAAAAATCCTCTTAAAAATCTGACTTCCTTTTTGCCCGATGGTATTGCCCTCCAAATTTTCTACTATGTCGCGCACTTTATGGGAAAAAAATTCAAAGTCCTACCTCTTGGCTCCAAAAATCTCAACGGAACTGACTTTATCCCCTACCTTTTACAAAGCATTAGAAAAAAATATGGAAGTCAAAAAAACTAAATATCCTTATCTATGGAACCAAAGCTGAATATCTTGAAAAAAAGTAGTTGAAAAAAACTCAAATACCAAGGATATAACATCATCTATGCCCAAGATGGATATAGCGATTTTTGATCGAGAAAAAAAGCTGAAGCCGCTATGAACGAATACCAAGACACGATCAATGTCCTTATTCAAGGAAGATCCACTCCCGAAATTCCTCTCCAAGAGCTCCGAGCTAGTAGAAATTTCCAAAAAAATCCAACAAAAAAACTAATCGTGCTCAATACAGCTTGACTCCTAGATTTCATCGCCTGAGTACAAAAAAAGAGCTCCAAAAAAATTATTAGAACGCTCAAACTTGAATGGCTCTATCGTTTCATCTCTGATCCAAAGAGAAACTTCAAAAAAATTCTGAATTCTTTGAAACTTTTTCCATACCTGATCAAGTATGCCATTCTCCCTCAAAAAAACAAAAAAAGAGTCCAAATAAGGACTCTTGAAAGTAGCTTGATACAGGCTACTTTTTTTCTTGCATTTTAATGCTCGAAAAAAAGTTGATCTCGACAAGATTTGTCTAAAAAAAGGCCACAGAGAGCAAGAAGAAAAAAACCTGCAAACAACACACAGGCAACTAGGCCCATGACAATGTTTCCTATCCTCAAAAAAACTCTCCAATACCAGAACCATTCTCAGTACAAGAGCTCAACACCAGCGCCATAATAGCAAAAAGAAATTTTTCATATCATATCTATTTTTATGTGGGGAAAGACAGTATACACTTCTCCTCTCAAAAATACAAGAAAAAAACTCTCTCCATCTTTCATAAAAAAAAGACAAAGAGAGTTGGTGAGTTGGAGAGTAGTAAGAGATTAGACTGCATCGGAGATATCTCGAGAATCTTTCCTAGAGTCTTCCTTTGGGATAAAGCGAGATCCCAAAAAGTATGCCGAGCAAGAAAAAGCTCTAGACCTCCAAAGCTTTTCACGAGCAAGGCGTTGAGTCTTTGATCTTTAAAGACAATCCCACATCCTATAAGGATGACTATAAGTGCTAAAAACTAGAAAGAGAACTAGTAGCACCTTAAATACCTTCTTTCCCATATTATTTAGATTTTTTTATTTAAGACAAAAAAAGAATATAATTATTTTACAAAAAAAGTCAAGAGAATTTACATTGAAAAAAACTCTCTTTATCTAACCACCTGAGACAGGACAGTAAATAAAGAGAGTTTTTAATAAGACAGACCACTAAAAACCATATCAAAAACCATCTATTTCCGGATCATCAAGAATCATAGCATTCTTGTTAGAGAGAGCTAAGATAACCATATTAGATACGAAGTCTAACATAACTAAAATGGCAAGCGCAGCTATGGCGATGGGCACCATCACCACAAAAAAATAGAGGACTATCATTGGGTCCTAGTACACTACTCACCACAAAGAGAGAGAACACAATCCCTACTGCGATAAGAGCCCACATTAGAATCCAAGGGAATTTGATGCATAGAGCTACTACAAATGCTATCAAGCACAATAGCTTCATTACTGAAACTGTAGATTCCGAGAATATCCTATCCAGGAAGCCTGAAAGGTCTCTGAAACATTTCTTGAAAAGAGTTTTCATAAGAGAGATTATTTAGGTTTTTGTTTAACACAACAAGACATATACCATTACTTTACCAAAAGTCAAGAGATTCTGCATAAAAAAAACTCTCTTCATCTAACATCCTAACACAGGATAATAAATAAAGAGAGTATTATACAGAATTATCAGCTTTAGAAACCTAAAAACCGACAAAAGAGCTCCCAGAGTACCAAAATTATAAAATAAAGGAATACTCCGCTAGGACCGAAGGTAACTATACAAGCTACGAACAGCAGAAAGAGAAAGAGGAAAAGGTAGCGTGCCGTTTTTCTCATAGCTAGTTAGTTTTTTAACATAACTGCTATTTAATATCATTACGCTTCCCTCTAAGTAGGATAAGTCCTACTACAAGAGCTATTATCAGGATTACACAGCATCCCACGTATATTTTCGCAAAAAAATACACAGTTTCTCTAGCTCCAAAAATTTGACATAATACTATGAAACATAGTACTATTACCGTAAATATTATAGATAATCTCCTCATAATAATTTAAGTTTTTTGTTTAACATAGAAATATTATTACAATTATTTACAAAAAAGTCAAGAGCTTTTAAAAAAAAGAAGAAAATCAGATTTCTTCTTCAATTTTATTCTTAGCTATAAAGAGAGACTCATCCTACCAAGAGGAACTTATTTTTCCCCCATTTTGCCCTTTTCGCTAGTGAAAGTTCAAGCTCTGATTTGAGATTATTTCGTTCTGTGATACTCATCTTTTGCCCATTAGCAATATCTTCTTGGACTTTCTTAACTTGATTTACAACATAAATACCATATTTGATCATCATTCTATCTCCTTGAGCCTTACCAGTATCAGCCATTTGTTGTGCTTTTTAGCTTGAAACTTTCGATCTGTTGAGTAAGTGTCTCATTTGCACCGACTTCTCCTACGATCTCTTCTACAGCCCCCAGTGCATCAACTGCCTGATCACTAGAGGTAGAACTTTGACTAGAATCAGACTTTTGATCTGATTCAGCAGTCTCTTGAGAGGAATCATCACCTCCAAGCACAACTTCCTGGACATCATCTCAGGTTTCTGCTTGATTCTCATCAAGAGTAACCTCTCCCACATCCGTTCCTTCATCACTACCTGTCAATGCTAGATCCTCATTCAAATTATCTCCAGTCAATAGATTATCAGTTAATTCAGCAGATCCATGTTCCTGATCTCCAGTAAATTCACTAACCTGAACATTTGCTGGGGAGTCTGAATTAATCCCAAATATCTTCTGAATCTCCTGAGGATACTTCAAAATTGCCATAAATCAAACAGCAATTACCAATGCAAAACTTCCCAAAATTGCAACAAGTTTAGTCATCCCAGAATTGGTAGCTTGTGATTGCGGTTGCCCAATAGGAGGATATGCAACAGGATTTGACAATGGATCTGGAGCTGAAACGTCCATCATACTATCTAAATTCATTGTAGGAGCTACTGTTGATACAGGCTGAGCGATCATCTCATCCAGAGAAAGCATTCCAATAGGCTTTTTCTGCCACAGACTCTAGTTGAGGAGCTACTGCGTCCTCTTGAACAGGAGCTTGAATAGACTCGATAGTTGGGGATTCCTGAACTGGCATGGAAGGCGCTACTTCTTGAATAGGCTCATTAACAGGTACAACTGCTGGTTTTTTTCAATATTTTTGAGTAACATTTTTGATTAAGCGTAGCTCTCATCGCATCAAAAGGATCCATCTCTGCATGAGGAGCTGAAAAAAATTCACCTCTGAAGCTTGCTCTGAAGGAGTATCTACTATTGGCGTCTCCTCAGTCATAAAAAGAAGTTGAAACCTGATTTTTCTTCCTCATTATTTTTCCAAAGAAGATTGCATCACTTCTTGAGTCCCATCAAGTGGTGTTACAGGATTTACGGTATCTTCTGGGATTACAAAAACTTTGCTGAGAAGTTTCAACATCCGAGTGCATATTAAGAGATCCTTCCTGATTTACCAAAGGCTGCTCATCAAAAACCGAGCTCACTCTGCTCTAGTTCATCATTTTCCTCAAAAATTCTGTCCAACAGGCTCTACAGAAAAAAATCACTAGTATCCAAAGGAAGCTCCTCTACACTCGCAATTCTTCCATCTCCTGGAACCGGAAAGGAATCCTCCTCTTCTTCTGAATTTTCTACCTGATTTTCATCTGAAACCACAGGTTCTTCTTGCAAAAAAATCCATACTCACATCAACTGGAGCTGGTACTGGATCAGAAGTTTGCAAAAGGTCATCAGCCTGAGGAATTTGCTCTGGCTCAACCTTACTAACTGGCGCTTGTGCCTTATTTTTCCCTCAGTCTGTGATGGGAAAGAATCTGGCAAATCCAAACTAAAAATCAAAAAGCTGAAGTCTGATTTTGATCATTATTTACCACAGGATCCTGAGTTTGTCCTACCGCTGGAGTAACTCCTGTATTTTTGATTATCAGAAACTGGAGTAAAAAAACTGTGTTTTTGACTATCAGAAGTTGGCATTTTTACAAAAATAGAGAGTAAAATTTTTCTTTTTCACTCAATTATACTTCAAAAAAATATTTTGCAAATTTTGTCAATCTTTATTTATCGCTATCAGCAAACATTCTTACAAAAAAACAAAAAAAGCCTTACAATTTAGGCTTTCAAATACTCCATACTCCAAGAATGAGAGGAATCGAACCTCCACCACTGGCTTCGGAGACCAATGTGCTACCACTACACCACATTCTTATCTAATTAAAAGATAAACAATCCCACAAAAATTGCAAGCAAATTTCAGTTGCCTTTTTCCTGTGTTTTTTTTATACTAAAAACGATATTTATCTTTTAGCAAGTCAAATCCGTGACACTTTCCGAAACTACTATCGAGCTCTTAGATTTCATAAAACAAAAATCCAAATCCCACACTCCTTGATAGTGATCTCCTTGCTCACACCTACCAAAATCTCATTGACACCCTCATTGAGCATAATCATCTCTATTATATTGAGTCTTCTCCTATCATCTCTGACTACGAGTATGATCAACTTTTTTCTTATCTCAAAAATATTGAAGAAATAGCACCACATCTCATCACTTCAAATTCGCCAACCCAGTCCCTCATTGGACAAATCAGTGAAGGATTTGCTAAAAGCCAACCACAGAACTCCTCTTCTCTCCCTCGAAAAATAGCTATAATGCTCAAGATTTAACCAATCGAGATACCAGAATCAAAAAAATACTCGAAAAAAATCTGATCAGAATTGTTCGTTCTTTTTACCGTCTTGAACCAAAAATTTGATGGGATCAGCTGCGAAATCATCTATCAAAACTGACTTCTTACGCAAGCAATTACCAGAGGTGATGGAAAAAAACCTGAGAAGACATCACCATCAATGTAAAAAAACTATAAAAATCCCTTCCCAAAAAAAGCTGACTCAGCCAATCAATATTCGCCTCAGAGGAGAGATTATGATGCCAAAATCGCAGCTCTCTGCGCTCAATCTCAGCAGAGAAGCTCTAGGACTCAACTCATTTGCCAATACAAGAAATGCAGCTTCCTGAAGTATCAAACTCCTTGATTCTGCAGAAGTTGAGAAAAAGAAGTCTCATTTGTTTTTATCTATGATATCCTGGAATCAGATACCAATCAAACAATAAAAGAAATCTGACTCCCAACCTTTGATCTTCCTGAAAAATTCCAGCACTTTGACAATATCCAATCAGTAATCGATACTTGCTTAAATCCAGAGCTCAAAGATTTTCTTGATGAGCAGGATTTTTGACTTTGACGGTCTGGTAATTAAGATCACCGATAAAAAAATCTCCCCAACGGAAAGGATCAGACTTCTATTCGCACACTGTTAGGAGCTACAGAGCACCATCCTAGACGAGCTATCGCCTACAAATTTCCAGCTCAGCAAATCGCAGCAAAAATCAGCTCAATCGACTTCCAAGTAGGAAGGACCTGAATTCTGACTCCTGTTGCCAATCTAGAACCTGTAAATCTCAGTGGAGTTACCATATCCAGAGTCAGTCTTCATAATTTTGATTTTATCAAAGAAAAAAATGAATTCTAAATTGAGATTTTGTACGAATTCAAAGAAGTGGAGAAGTAATCCCATATGTCCTCTCAGCAATTCCTTCTAGAAGAAACGGCACTGAATCTGAGATCTTCCCACCAAAAACTCTGCCCAAGCTGCCAAACTCCAATTATTAGCCAAGATATCCATTACTACTGCAAAAATCCAGATTGCCCTGCTCAGCTCAAAGAAAAACTCCTCTATTTTGTTTCTAGAGATGCTCTTGATATTGCAGGATTTGGAGATTCAATTATTCAGCTCCTCATGGAACAAAAATTTGCTCAACTCTTTTGCAGACTTTTTATACCCTGACTAAAGTAGAAAATCAAATTCTTCTACGCAAACTTCCATCTTTCTGAGACAAGAAGATTTCAGAACTTATCTCACAAATTGAGCTTTCAAAAAACAAAAACCACTTCGAAGACTGCTCAACGCTATTGGCATTCCTAATATTGGTAAAAAAACTGCCCAAGACCTCTCAACCTACCTTGCACAAAAAAAGGTTACAAACCTGACATCTCTCATCAATGAACTCAAAAACACAGAGCAGCTTTGAGCAATCTATGGGATCTGAGATAAGGTTGCAACTGACATTTCGGCATTCTTTTTCTTCTCCAAAAAAATTCTAGACCTCCTCTACAAGCTCGAAAAACTTCTGACTCAATTTTTTTCAGCAGTTGAAGATCAAAAAAATCAAATACAGAGCAAAAATCAGAATTCTCTTTCCTTTTTCAATAACAGGAACCTTCCCATTATCAAGGACTGAAATTGCGAATCAACTTATTGCCCAAGGATATCAATTCGATGAAAAACCCAATTCAAACAACCTCCTTCATGCTTATAGGAGAAAAAAAGCTGGTTCCAAAGTTGACAAAGCTCAAAAATACAATATCAAAACCTACAATAATCGAGAAGAAATAGTAAAAACCTTCAATATCAAGCTACCAGAACCCCAAAACAAAAAAACTCCAACACCTATCCAATGAGGTCTCTTTTAAGCTCAAAACAATCTTTTAACTCCTCTTTTTGTCAAATTTATGATCAAAAAAATATTCTCATTTACACTTTTCACACTTCTTTTTCAGCGTAAGCTTCGCCTACTCTCCACTTAGTAAAGTTCAACATCAACAAATCGATCTCCAACTTTCAGGCTTCTCAAATCTTAGCAAAAGCGAAAAAAGTAAAGAAGCTGATTTTTTTCTCCGTTTAGCTCAAAAAGTCACTAGAAATTCGTCAGGCCTTCTCAGGAGGGAAAGGAAAAAAATCCCTGGAGCAAAAACTCACAGAAATCGATAAACTCTATGTTCAAAAAAATCGAATCTCTCGCTAAACTCTCCAAACCAGAACTTGAACAAGAACTCTCTGACCTCAAAGAAACCCAGCTCATGTCTGCAGAACTGGGAAGAAGCCTGCAAATCGAATCCCTTGCTAGCTTTCAAGGATACGGAGAAACCAAAAATTCCTACTCCACTCTACCGGATGCCAAAAAGACGATTTTTGCTATTCATAAGCTCCTAGCTGCGAGTAATTCCAGCACTGGAATCAAACTCGATCAACAAAAACCTGATCCGCGAACTAGCAGTAGTTCTTCCTCCCCAAACCCCTGTAACCCTTATCGGTGAATACAAAGCTGACGGGTATATTTATTATCTGGTTAGAACCAGGGAATTTGATGCATGAGCTGGTGCAAAAACACGGATACTTTCTTGATGCAAGATTCATCAAAAAAACTAGACAAAAAAAGCCTGAAGAAGTCTTTAATCCTCTCCCTTCTCGTGATACTATTATCAAAAAAACCTCCTTGCTACTAAAGGATCTACCTATGTACGAGGAGGATCTCGATACCAAGGACTCCCACAGATGGAAAGCTTTTTTTCCCTTCACAAACCCCACTATCATCAATCCACAAAAAAACATAAAAAAACCTAGAATGAGTAGATTGTTCTGGACTCCTTCGAGAAGCAAATGGAGGGAATACCCCTAGAAATACCCGCCAACTTCTCAATGTAGGAAAACCGGTTCTCATCGAAGGGCTCTCAATTGAACAAATCATGAATCAAGTTCAACCGCTTGATATAATAGTACGAGATGGACATGTAGTAGTAATCCTAGATCAAACAAGAGCAATCGAAAGTAGACGAAGACCAAACTTCAAAGGTTGAGTAGAGATTACCAAGCTAAAATCTCGCCTCACTGAAATCCTCAAAACGAGGACTCCAGTAAATGACTATGCTAGCTCCCCTTTAAGCAAAAACCAAAAAAATTCGTTATCCGCCGTCGATATGGAGAATAATCAAATTTTAATCTTGCTTTTTATACGAGGGAACCATATAGTGAAATCAGATTTCAAAACTTTTTATATCAGATCAATAGCATGCGAGGACTCGTTATTTTATCACTCTTCATTGGAGCTGGAGCTGGATATGCACTTTTTTTTATCGAAGATTTGAACAGAGAGATATTGTCACTGAACTTAGAGACAACCTAAAAATGGCCAACGACCAAATCATCGATATGCAAGAAGAAATCGATGAGCTTCAAGCTCAAAAACGATCTTTTTAGACAAAAAGACCACAGAACTTCTTGAAAAAAACGATGAACTCTCAGATGTGGTAGCAGAGCTAGGAAAATACTATGTCCATATCAAAAAAAGCCTCTGAAAAAAACTGCAGAACTCTCCAAATATCTTCATGAACCTGACGCAGAAATAGAAGGAAAAAAATCTGATCACTTGATTCCGATCAGTCCTCACAAAAGAGATTCTTCTAACAAAAAAACAGCAAACGATAAAGGTCTTTGCTGTTTTTTTCTTTTTACTAACTAAAAATACGGAAAGATTAAGTGAAGCTACTTTATTGAGTCCAAGATTGATCGCTGTATAGGTATTCCCAACCTGATTTCCTTGCACTTTAATTTCTACTTGTCAATCTTTAACAAGACTAATCGCCACAGGATCAATATTTACATTAGTACTACTTGCTACCAAAATAATCGGCTGCTGCAAAATACCATTAAAAGGTTGTCATGTCTTCTTATTTTTTTGATGGTAAGGGTCAGAATTCTCGTCTGATTTTTTTCTTGATAGGAGATGCAACATCACCTGTTAAATCAACACTCCACTCATCAAAGAATGCTTTACCATTATTATCCAAAGCACTAGTATCAATAATAAGTTTTTGAAGTCTGAGGTTTTTTTCTTGATTGGCTTGTACAGGCACACTAATAACTGGTGAAGATGGAGCTGGAGATGGAACTATGGGTGCTACATTATGTTCTAGAGTAGATCCTGTATCCGCTCCAGTACTCCCATAGGTCTTATTATCTGGCAAAGGAACCTCTCTAGGATGATCATCAAAAGGACGTTTAGCCTTTGCATCTTCCAAGAAAGCAATAGGATCCTGCCCATACTTAAACATCTGCTCACGACAAAGTCCATTATTGATTGTTTCTATTCCGGACTTTTTCGCTTCACTACACTGCCCAAATGGATAAATAGGACGTCAAAAATCTCCTTTATTAATTTCAAAGTGCACGTGATTTCCTCCTAATCATCCCATTGTTGTTCCTGAATTACCGATCATACCGATTTTTTGCCCCTTCATAAGAGGTTGTCAGGTTTGAACAAGGATTTGATCCATATGTCCATAGGTAGAAAAGTACATCTTCCCCTTATAAATAAACTGAATCTTCACTACATTTCCATAACCAGCCTGCTGCCCTGCAAAAAACACTTTTCCATCGGCAATAGCATAAAGTGGAGTCCCCTTGGAAGAAGCTAAGTCTACTCCATAGTGGCTTCCATTTTCCATATCCCAACCACTCATATAGTTTCCTCCAAAAAGTACCGTATAAGTATTGGTATAGAGCGGATCTGCTCCATATTTAGCAAAGTTTGCCCCTTCTATAATCGGTAATTTCATCTTACAATCTGCATCGAGTTCAGACCAATGTTTGATTCTACATTCAACCTTAGAAACTTCATCTACAGGATAAACCAAACTGGTATTGTTTGCAAGACTCGTACCATTTCCAAAGATCAGAGTAGAAAAACTAAAAAGCCCAACAACCAAGATTTCTCCCAAATAAATCAGATTTTGATTTACCTTATTGGAAAAGCTAAAAAGCTTATCAACTCTTTTACCTTTGTGATGCTTTTTTTAACAATTCTTGTTCCAAGTTTTTTTGAGCAAATTAGAATTAAATTCCTCATACTTTTTGCCATTTTGCAGTCATGTGTATTATGCTGGAATTAAAACAACACTAATATTTTTAATCATAAAAATCAAAATATGTCAACTTTTTGCAAAAAGTTTTTTTAACAAAAAAAGAAATCTGACTTTTTAAGCTTATTTTCACCTCTAATATCAGTTTTTTTTACCTTTCTCTTTACAAATCAATAAAAAAATCATATAATACGGTATATTTACCACTTTTTTTCATTGCGATTTTGGCAAACAATCCTCTTATCGAAGAAATCCTCGCATCAGTCGAAATCAAAGATCTGATCGAAAGATATGTGCCACTCTCCAGAGCTTGAAGCAACTATTCTGGTAGATGTCCTTTTCATAATGAAAAAAACTCCTTCCTTTATGGTTTCTCCAAGTAAAGGGATTTTCAAATGCTTTGGCTGTGGAAAATGAGGAAATGCTATCACATTTATGCAAGAAATCGAGAAACTTGATTTTCGAGATGCAGTAAAAAGAACTCGCAAAAAAATCCAGCATATCGATATAGAAAAAAATATAGCATTGATAACAAAAAAACTAGCAGCAGAAAGTGACGAAAAAGCGAAGCTTAAAAGACTTCATAGCCTCGCTCACCAGTTTTTTTTCGCTCTGCCTTAACAAATTCTCCCCAAGCTCAAGACTATCTCAAAGAAAAAAAGAAATCTGACATCGGATATCATTGAACATTTCCAAATTGGTTACGCTCCAGACAAACATTATGAACTTATTCAATTTTTGAGATCAAAAGGATTTTCTGACAACGATTTAATTGAAGCTTCTCTAGCAAAAAAAGAAACCTCAATGGAGAAATTTATACCTTTTTTTAGAAATAGGATCACTTTCCCAATTTTTTTGATGCTATGGGAAATGTTATCGCCTTTTTCAGCAAGAGTAATAAATCCAGAGGATAAGCCAAAAATATCTCAATAGTGCAGAACACAAAGCCTTTGAAAAAAATCAAAAAGTCCTCTATGGACTCAACTTTGCAAAAAAATAACATCAAAGAGTTTCAAAAAACTGATTATCGTCGAAGGACAAATGGATGTCATAGGACTTGCTAGACTCGACCAACCTATTGGAGTCGCAACCTCTGGGACTGCGCTTTCATCAGACCATGTAAAACTCATCAAAAAGGTATACAGAGAATATCTATCTTCTTTTTGATGCAGACAATGCTGGAAATCAAGCAAGCATCAGAGCGCTAAAACTCTTTTATCAGCAAAAATCTCTACCCAAAAAAATTATCGAGCTACCAGACGGATTCAAAGATACTGATGACCTGGCAAATACTGAAAAATGGGAAATCAGATTTTTTTGACTTGTTTAGAAAAAATGCTGAGGACGGATTTATAAAAAAATCTATCATCGCCTTAGAGCCTCTTCTGATCTAAGCTCCCCTATCGACAAACAAAAACTCATCAATACCCTTTTTGAGCTCATCCTTTCAGTCAACTCACTCACAATCCAAGAGCACTACAAACAACTTTTTAGCGGAGAAACTTGGATTTGCATCTGAAATTCTCGATGCACAATTCAAAAGATACAAAGCCTGAGACGGAAGATCGATCCTCCTTCAACAACAAAGACAATCAGAACAATCTCAAAGCCAAAAAAATATCAAATGGAAAGAGACCTTCTCGTACTCAGCCTCTTTTATCAATGAGCAATCCTCAATTATCTCCAAGAAAAATGAAAAAAACTAGAAGACCTCTTCTCTTTTATCAATCTTCTTGCTGAAACCGATCCAAACGGAGCATTATCCCAAGTATTGCAAGAAAAAGCTCGATGAAGATATGACAAAGAAACTCGATGAACTAAGTCTCTGGCGAGATTCACAGATTGATCCCCTTTCTGATCCAGAAAAAAACTTCAACTTATCTGGCAAACTCTTACTCCCTATCTTCAATCTAAACTCCAACGAGCACTCAAAGACCCTTCCGTTTCTCAGGAAAAAGAAAAAAACAGCTTCTCGAAGCCAGGAAAAAAATTTAAAATCTGAAAAAAACCGCAATCTACATTTTTCTGCGGTTTTTTTGATACAAACTTTTGTGATAAACTTATTTTTTTCATATACATTTTTTTAATCAACTTTTCTCCCTCCCAAATACTAATTGGGAAAAGAGTTCCTGAAAAATTCTTGAATAAAAAAATTTTTTTCTCTCAGCTCAAATATGAAAGACTATCAGGATAAATTTTTTTGCTCCTGCAGAAGTAATTTTTAAGAGGAACTCTTGTCCATCACGGAGTCAAACTTTTTAAAGTAAGCAACCAAAAGTCCCCCTTTTTCTCAAAGCTGGTTTCAAGATTTTTTTCAAATCCTGAGTAGAAAGCACCTTGATATCTGGAGAAAACTGTTCACTCTCCTGCTCTACCTCAAAAAAATCACACCATTACTCTCCAAAAAAAGTATTGGATCCAAGGTATTCTCTCTAACAAGATTCCAACATCTTGCTTCATTGACATTTTTGATTGAGTGTTACTCCTCCACAGTTTCCAGGATGATAGGGATGCTTTCACTCTGTTTTATCAATCTGAAAATGCAAATGTGGCCCCGTGCTATTTCCACTGGTTCCCATCTTCGCAATTAAATCTGAGGTCTTCACTTTGTCTCCTACCCTTACCAAAACCTCACTCAGATGCGCATAATTTGAATAAATCTTCTTCCCTGCAAAACTATGCTCAATAGTAATCAGTTTTCCTCGTTCTCACTTTTTTTACCAGCATAGATCACCTCTCCGGTACCAATAGCATAAATAGGAGTACCAATCTGCGAAGTAATATCAACTCCCTTGTGCGCGCCCCATCCAAAAATCTCGTCCTCAAAAAAATAAGTCCCTCCCCAAAGTACAGAATAAATCCTACGAATTAAAGGACTCTTTTTCATAATTAAGATAATTGGCTTGTTCAATCTTTTGGAAGCGGGATTGTACAAATCTGATTGTTCCCACAAAATTTTCCACTCACTTCTTTTTACAGGATATTCTCGAGCAAAACTGGTATTTCCAAAGACAAAAGATAAAACAGATAAAAAAATCAGACTTTTTATCTTATTTTTTTCAAAAAAAGAGACTAAAAACACTACTATAACATAAAAACAAAAACTAAACCCCACACTCTTCCACTCTCCTTGCTGCATCAAAAATATTCTTTCCTACAAATAAATTTTTGGATCAATAATATCCATTATCCTCGCAAAAAAACAAGCCAAAAAAATTTTGCAAAAAAACAATTTTCAGCTATAATAGGAGTGATTTAGTATATTATATCTAAATATGAATCAAAAACGAACAATTTTTTTGCAAATAACAACGCAAACACCAATGCAAACTATCTCAATGATGAACAAAAGATTCAGGAGATTTTGCAGGAACAACAAAAATTGCAACAACTCTACAATCAACTTGTAGCCTATATTCAGGAACATCAAAATATGCCATCAGACGAGATGTTTAAGTACCACGCACAACTCAAACAACTCACTGAGTACTATCAAGCAAACCAAGAAAAAGCTAAAAACTTCTCTGATATTCTAACATTCAAGTAAACAAAAAAACGTACAAATAAAAAAAGAGGTGCAGCTTCCTCATTATCAGTAAAAAAATGTTTTTATGGGATGCGGAATTTTATTCTTCCTCCTAGTTATTGGATTGATTGTACTCTTTTATACCGTACTACAAAATCCAACCGGATGAGGAGGATTGACTGCCCTAGGAATAGCTCCAGCCGTAGCAAAAAATTTGCTCATGGGACTAACTGGAATTGCAATGCTCATCGTTTTTTTGGTAGGAATTGTCATCCTATTGATGAATGTTTACAAAGCCTTTTACCGTAAAAGATAGACCAAAAAAACCTGGTATATTTGAGGAGGGATCCTTGGATTTCTAATTTTGTGAATTGGTATTGGAGCGGGAACCAGCCTTATGTCTCAAGTAAGCAAAATCGAAGTTGAGAGCCTTGCCAATCCAGATCAAACAGTTCTTGCTTATGTTAAGACGCCGACAAAAGATAATCCTGATGCAATAAGTCAGATTTCTAATTCTACTATCCTTATTGCCCCAGTAAATATCCCATTCAAACTCTTAACCGCAAACTACCAAAAGTACGCGCAAATCGAGCTCGGGAATCAACAAGTAACTAATTTACAACTTGACTGTGGAAACAAACAAATCCTGACTTATAATCAACAGTCAACCATGTTCAACGGAGCTTGTTTCTATAGCAAAAAAGGAATCTATCAAATAAGTCTAATCATCTCCTACATTGACAACAACACGAAACAAACAGTAAATAAAAAGCTATCTCCTCAAAGAGATCAATGTTGCTTCTGAATTATCACTTTCTACAACTTCAGATAAAAAAACTTGAACTCATTGATAACGAATATGTGCTAGGACCACTTCCATCTGAGTTAACCTTTAATGCAGATCAGATTTTTTTAGAGATTTAGGACTAAGAAACTATCGTATCAACTGGGATGCTGAAGGAGATGGAACTACAGATAAATCTGATGAAACCACCTTTAGTTTCAACTACGAAAAAAAGCTGAAGTATACTATCCAAGCTTTAGTCTTCCAGATTATAATCCAAATATTATCTTCTCATTTCCTCTCAGAGTTGAAAAATCACTCTTGCCAGTATGTAAAATTGAATTTAGCAAGCAAAAAGTCAATACTTATCGTATCCAAGCATCATTCCTTGATGGTGGAGAAAAAAATATCCAAGACTATGCATATCTCATCTCTGATGCCTCTACAAAACAATCTCTCGCAGATAGACAAGGAAATGAAGTAGGAACGGATTTTATCCACACTTTTTGATGGACAAGGGTTTTTATGAAGTGCTAATGAATTTTTGTCACAACAGAAGGGAAGAAAGGATCTTGCCGTGGAGAACTAAGAATCAGTGATAAATCTAGTTTTAATGTAGATTATGATATCTTCTCACAATCTCCAAGACAAAACACAATTTACCAAAGCAGACAAAAAAAGCTGATCTCCGATTCCAAGAGCATCAAACTCTCAGAGATCCCAACAAAATTAAAAACTTAAAAATCAACTCAATCCAGCCTTCAACCTACAATATAAACACACAAATCACTCTAGACACCAGACCTATTGTAGAAACGCTCGCTGGAGAATACCTCTTTGATGTCAGAGATACCAAACCTCATACCCTCAAAATACAGATCCAAGATACTGTACGCGGACTGAGCTATGAAGAATCAATCAATATTACTATAGGTCTAGATGATGTACTCTGAGATCTCAAAGTAGTAGGAGAAAAAAGCTGATTTTCTCCATTGGTAGTAACCCTAGATGCCTCAGCAACAAAGCTCAATGACCCAAACGATAGTATTGCATATTTCACTTGGGATTTTGATGATGGAGAAGTGCAAAACAACCTCTCTACCTCAGTGATCAAACATACCTACATCTACAACAATACCAAGAATACCTGAATATTTACTCCAAAGGTAACCATCACCACAAAAAAAGGACGCACGGTAACTGTTCCTCTAAACGAATCTATCATCGTTAATAAGCCACTTGTAAAACTCAATATTTCATCTCCATCTCATCCTACCCAAGAAGCAAGGATCTGAGATCAAGTCAGATTTGCTCTTGATTTCAATGGATTACCAAAAAAAGATCTATCGATCCTTTGACGATGGCAATGAAGAACTCGCCTGTGATGGTAGAGAATGTATCGAAATGACTAAAGTCTTTGAAAAAAAGCAGGAAGTTATAATATAAAAGTCAGAATGGAATTTGATGATCAACAACAAGTAGAACAAAGCTTCCTATTCAAAGTAAGAAAAATAGGGAAAAAAATAAAGCACGCAGATCATAAGTCTAACGTGCTTTTTATTTTATTGAACAAAAAGATCTCCTCTCGCCCTTGTTCGCCCACTAACCTGTTCGATAAAGGTAATAATTTTTTTCTTCCTCTCATTGAGAATAGTGGAAGGAAATCAGCTTTTTCTGTTTTTTTATAAGTTTCTTTTCCTGCAAGGTATAACTTTTTGCATAGTTGAAAAACAGTAATATCCTGACATAACCCCTTTTTCAAAACTGCCATAATAAGATTTTTGAGTTTTCTTCACTCATTTGGTACAAGTATCTCAAGTTTCTGCATTTAAATTAGGATTTAAGCAATAAATTGAGCGATTTTATAATTTTTTTCTTTCCCTTTTCTAATCAAAAAGAACTCCATTGCTAGCATCTTGAGTACTAAATGAACTCGCAATATCACTGATCTTATTTTTCATTGACATAAATTGCTCCCTGAGCAATCATTTTTTTTGCTTCTCCATTAGAATCTACGATACCACATTTTACCAAAAGCTCCAAAACTCTGATCTCATTCTCACTTATTTTACAAGATCCTGTTTCTCTAGCCAATGCTTGGATTTCCTCTCTTGAAAATTCACTGAGCATCTGCATCTTATCCTCACTTCCAAAAAGGAAATCGGTAATTTTCTCTGCCTGCTCTGCCGCCTGCTTTCCAAACAAAGTTTGAATAACATAGTTGGCTAGTTGTCTTTGACCGTATCTAGATTCAGGTTTCTCATTATGTTTTGCAACAATTTCCTCAATCTCAGCTATCTCAAGCAAAGTAAACGCTCTCAAAAATTTCTCCACATCAGCATCTGCACTATTGAGAAAATATTGATATACAAAATATGGACTATTTTTCCTCTGATCAAGCCAAATTGCGTTCCCCTCAGATTTTCCAAACTTTTTTTCCCACTCGCATCCATCATAAGAGGAATCGTCATTACATAACTTTCTGCCTCCCCTTCTGTCTTTTTACGAAGCATTTCTGTTCAAGTCACCATGTTTCCTCGCTGATCAGAACCTCAAATTTGAAGTTTTACTCACTCATTTTCATACAAATGAACAAAAATCATTTCCTGCAAAAAGCATATAGCTAAACTCAGTATAACTGATTCCCGACTCAGTATTTTCAAGTCTCTTTTTACTGACTCCTTGCTCAGCATGGTATTGAGGGTAATATATTTTTCCTACTGTTCTATACCAATCAAAAAAACCGACAAATCTTTATAAAAAGTCATAATTATTCACAACCTTAAATTGAAAAATCCTTTCCAGTCAGTTTTTTTTAAATTTTTCCAAAAATCTGACCAACCTGTTCGGTAATCGCCTCTTGATTATGTCTAAGCTGCTCTAGTCCAAGAAAAGCTCTTGCTTCTGATTTTTCCAGTTGGATCTCAAATCATTCCAGTCGCACCTCCAATCAGCATCACAAAAGTATTTCCCCTCTTCATAAAAATTTACCGCTGCCATAAAGGTCAAAAAAATGCCCAAGATGAAGGGAGTCTGCCGTAGGATCATAACCACAATAAAACTTCTCTCCTCCCTGATCATACAAATCAAAAAAACGCCTCATTCGTAGTCTGATAGAGCAATCCACGAGCCTCAAGTTCTTCTCTCAAATGCATTCCTTGTACCAAAAAAATAAAAAAATTCTGATTAAATATATCATTTTTTTCCCCTTAATTGCAAAAAGAAAAAAACTCATTCAACCAAAAGCTCAAATTTGACAAAATCACTAAAAATCACTAAAATTAACTACGAAATTTTTATATCCTCTTGTATCGTGAAAATGAGCCTAGAATTTTCAAACTCCTCCTACGACAACTCCACAGAGAGAAAACCCACGCCACAAGGGACAGAACACCCAAATACAACACAAACCGTAGATACCCTCACATCAGCTGTAGACACAACGCAAACTGTGGATAGTGCACCAAACACAACAGATACAAAAGAAGAAGACAAAAAAACAAAAAAAGTTTGATGAGCTAAAAAAATTCCCGGGATTAGAATCACTATTTCCATCAAAAAAACAATGAACTTTTAACCCAACTCAAAACCCCAGAAGTACAAAATCTCTTACAAACTCTCGATAATTTTGCAAAAAATTTTATGAATGACAAAGAAGTCAATCAAAAAAAACTCTTTGACACTCGAAAACTCCTGTATCCAGAGCTTATAAATACCGAATATGACCCTAGAAATATTCCAACAGGAATAAAAAAACATTATCGAAACCATCAAAAAAACTTCAAAAATCCTAAACTCAACAATTTTGATAGATCAATTTTTAACTACGTGAATTGCCTGAATCCAATTCATCCTTAAGATGGAAACTTTTGAACATTCAAGAAATGTCCTCAACGAAAAGAGAATCAATCAAAAAAATTCATACACTTGCCTCCAAACTCACTTGAAAAAGATGCTTGAAAAACTTACCGAATCCGACCTAGCTAAAATCAATGCCAAAAAAATTAGTTGGAAATCTGACTTTTTGAAGCTTGTATCGACGATTATTTAGCAGGGAAATTTACAGTTCCCGAAGGAGCAACTATTGATCAAATCTATGAAACACGAGAACAATATTCTATAGATCAACTTTCTAACAATTCACCAGAACGATTCCATACTGCAATCCTCACTTCCTCACAAAAACAATCAAGGGATCAAACTTGACTCTTTTAAGCAAATCAAAGATTTTTTTCTGATGAAACTTCGATCAAGACAGCCAATGACCTAGCAAATCTCAAGTCAAAAGGAAACCAACAGCTTCCTCAACCGTCAGGAACTCATCATCTCCGCACTCAAAGGATCCAGATCGCCACAAGAAACCAATAAAAATTCTCCAAGTCATTGGGCAAGTCTACTATAACAATAAATCCATCAAAGTCGATGGAATCCGATGAAAACAAACAAATACCATCGCAAAACAATTGCTTGAAGATTTTAAGGATAATCAAAAATTTATTGATAATGGAGTCATTAGAAAACTCCAGCAGATCCTTAAAAACCAGACCAAAAATACAATACAAGTATCATTGAAAGAAGCTTGAAAGATCGTATGCAAGCCTCTGTCTTTGATACGCAAAAAAACAACAGCCTATTACAAAGCACACCCCGAAGAAAAACCCACTTCTCAAAAAAACGCAAACAACTCGGTAAAAAGCACGGGAGCTGAATATAAAAAAATCCCAACAAGAACGACAAGCCACTGTCGAGCTTACAAAAAGGCTCGTTTAATGACATCGATGATAGCACAATTGACAATATGATCCCTGAAGACAAACTCAAAAACATCTGCTTGAGCATTCGTCGATAGGCTCATCAAGCAAGGTGCAATCAAAATTACAGAAAAACAATTCTGAAGAAGAAAGTCAAAAATTATCTATCCTTTCCCACCAAAAAAATCAGCTATAAAAAAACAGTTCTCAGCTGAGAAACATCCACAAAAAAACTTGAAGCCCTCAATAAGGCACGAGAAAGCTCTCCTGAAAAAGTACAACTTTTTCAGTGCCCAAAAAAAGAGCTCTTGACCCAGACTCTCAAAAATCTCAGCAAAAGAAACAGTTGTCCGTGCTGGGACGGATTTTTTTGAGGAAAAATGGGAGTCCAGCTCGAAGGTTCACAAAAAAACTCATTACCCTCAATAATTGAGTCCATTACTATGAATTTAGCTCTACTGATGGTATCAAATACTATTATAGACCAGATACTTGAAATATTTCTACTCCAAACCTAAACTCTATCGACCACAATCAAAAAGAACTAAAAACTCTGATTTCAAGGAAAATATACCATACTTCATCATATTCCTAGTTATGCACAGCTCACAGAGCAAGCACAAAAACCTATCCTTTCTCAATACCGAGAAACCAAAATCCAATGAGGAACTCTCAAAAATCATCAAAAAAATGGGATGCAATCAAATATCGACCTTTCTGTCTGAGAACTCGAAACCGATGCTGTAAAAGAGATTATACAAAAAGAGAACACAAAGACCAAAATCGCTCAAGATATTATCAACACCTTTAACTCAGACCAGAACCTTAATCTCAAACAGGAAGAGAACCCCCTCCTATACCAGACATTGCAATCACTTCTCAATACACTCAACACACCACGACTTTCCGCATCTCAACTACAAACTCTTCATAAATTCACAAAAAAATTCTCAAAGAACAATTCAATCTCTCACGCACCAATCAACAAAAAAATCAATGCAAACCCAGAAACCATGACCTCTCTCTCAAATCCAACTCAAAAACACCACAAGAGCTCTTTGCACTGATATCCAATCACCTCGAAATCCAAAAAAACTCAAAGATCCTACGCAAAGAAAAAAAGAGGAAAAAAATCTGAATTCTGAATCAGTATTTTACTTAAATTCCTAGAAAAAGGACATTCCTGGGGAATCATCAGAATTTAACATTATCAATATCAAAAAAACTTGAACCACTCATCAACAACCTAACAGATCCAAATATCCTAAAAAAACCTGAATACAGTAAACTAATATCCTCGATCAAAAAACCTCTATCCAAGAGTGATCGAAGCTAACGCAAGAAAAAGAAGAATTTGAATTAAATGCTCTTGAACAACAATTCAGCAGCTAAAAAAACCGCCTTTTTATCATCATAAATCAAAGTTATCATTATGGAAATCTTCAGCTGAAAAAAATTAAAGTACTTCCCCTATCTCATGGAGAGGGGATCATCGCTGTCCTCAATACCCAAGAAGCCGCAGCCTACGGTATCTCTGCAACTGATAAAGTCTCCCTCGTCCGCAATAAACAAGAATACGTTGTAGATGTCTCACTTTCAGATGAGATCAAACCAGGGACCATCGGAGCATCACAGGAACTCATCTCTGAATATCCTATTATGGAAGGAGATAATGTCCTCGTTTCTTTTGTGAGAAATAATCCCCTCTCTCCAAGCCATCAGAAAAAAAGCTCCTCTGAGGAAAAACTCTCCAGAGAAGAAATCAATGCTATCATCGAAGATATGCAAAACAATAAACTCTCAGATCTGCTTTTAGCCTATTATACAGCAACAAGTTTCTTCTATAGCTCCGACCCTGAAGAACTCGCCTACACTACTAAGGCAACTGCTTATACCTGAGATATGTACCGCTTTCCAGGTATTGTAGCGAGTAAATATTGTATCGGTGGAGTTTCCTGAAATGAAACTACAATGATCATCGTACCGCTCTTGGCATCACTCGGCATTACCATTCCAAAAAAACTTTTTCTAAATCCATTACCTCCCTGCTGCAACTGGAGAATGTGTTGAAGTTTTGATGAAATCAGAACTCACCAAACAAGAGATCATAAAGCTGATTGATCAGAATGGTTGTTGCCTTGCCCGAAATGGTAATCTCAACCTTGCTCCAGCAAACGATAGAATCATCAAAGTATCTGCTCCTTTGGGTATGGAGCCATACGCAAGAATGATCTCCTCTATCATGGCAAAAAACTACGCTATGGGAATCAATCACTGTCTCATCGATATTCCAGTATGACCAACTGCAAAAGTATCTACTCAAGCTGACGCTGAGAGAATTGCTCAACATTTCAAAAATATCGGAGAGTATCTCGATATCAAGACTCAAGTTATCTTAACAAAGGCAGAACAACCAATTGGAAATGGGATTGGAGCTGTTTTACAAGTGAGAGAAGTCCTTAGAGTATTACAACAGCACAAACTTCGTCCGCACGATCTAGAGCAAAAAAAGCTCTTGAATTAGCTGCGCATATTGTCGTTTTATGTGGACTTTGCGAAACCTATGAAGAAGCACTAGAAAAAGTCAGTCTTCAACTTACTTCTTGAGCTGCTCGAGAAAAAAATGCAAGAAATAATTAGTTCTCAAGAAGGAAAAAAATCCAAAAAAATCTGATCCGAAGAACTCGAACTCGCTCCAAACACAATGGAAATTACAGCAAAAAAATTCAGGGACAATATCTGCTATCGATATGAAATATCTCAATAGTATTGCCAGAACTCTTGGAGCGCCAGGAGATCTAAGCGCCTGAGTTTATTTGCATAAAAAAACTCAATGATAAAGTTAAAGCTGGAGAGGTGCTCTACACACTCTATGCACAATCTGCAAACAAACTAGCTCTTGCACAAGAACTCTTGGAAAAAAAGGATTTCCTTACTCTTGAATAATAACACAAAGTTTTATTGCTAATCATCCAAAGAGAAAAAGCTGACGAACTTGATCGTTCGTCTTTTTTTAATTGATTTTTCCAGCTCAGATCAATACACTAGAATTCAGTTTTTTTATCCTCTTTATCCATCATTATGGCCGAGCTCCGTCCAAGCGGTTTCCCCGAATATAGTCCCGCTCAACAACTTATTTTCGATCAAATAACAGAGATTATCACTCGCAATTATAAACAATTTGGTTATACCCATATTCATACTCCAGCTGTCGAAAAAAACACTACCCTCCTAGCAAAAAAATGGAGAAGAAACCTGAAAACAAATCTTTGGCCTATACGGTATGAGTCAGGGTGCTTCTGATCTAAAAGATTACGGTTTACACTTTGATTTGACGGTACCTTTTTGCTAGATATACTCTCGATCGAGAACACGCACTCACCTTCCCATTCAAAAGATACCAAATCCAACCTGTTTGGAGAGGAGAGAGAGCTCAAAAAGGGAAGATTTAGAGAATTTTTTTCAATGCGATATCGACGTCATTTGGAAAGGAGAAAAGGACTATCTTTATTATGATGCGGAAATCATTGCCACACTAGGACAGACACTAACTAATATTATCCAGTCTACTAACCTAAACGACAATATAACCTTCCACATCAACAATAAAAAAATCGTAAAATCCTTCCTCGCAGAAATCAGTGAGAATCCAGAGCAAGCTCAGACGATCTCAAACCTTATTGATAAATTTGACAAAAATCGGAGCTGAGAAGTTTGAAAGCTCACTCATCGAAGATCTCAATATTTCAGGAGGAACCAAAGATAAAAATTCTGACTTTTTATCTCTTTTTTTGTACTCCAGAACTCGAGAAACTAAACGAGCTGAAAAAAACTTAGTTCTAATGAAACTTTTCAACAAGGAATTAACGAGTTAGAAACGGTACTTTCGCTCCTTGATCAAATAAAATCTACACTTAATCTTTCATTCAATACAACCATTGATATGAAGATTATCAGAGGATTAGACTACTATACGGGAACTATTTTTGAAGCTACCTTCGACCAAATGCCTACTCTTGGATCAATCTGCGGAGGAGGAAGATATGCCAACCTTACTTGATACATCGATTCTAAAAGGCATGATTACTGCGGAGTTTGAGGAAGTATCGGTATCAGTAGAATTCTCAGTAGAATCTTTGACGAAACCGATCTCAAACAGCAAACTATTGCAGACTATCTCATCCTCAATTTTGAAAAATAGTTTTGAAACCTGACTCTCGCTCATTGCACACCTCAAATCTCAAGGACACAATTTTGAATACTATCCTAACCCAGATAAGCTCGGAAAACAATTTGCCTATGCAGACAAAAAAGGAATCCCTTTTGTCATTATCTGTGGAGAGGGAGAAAAAGAGCAAGGAATCTACAAAATCAAAGATATGAAGACAGGAGAAGAATCAATACACAAGCTATAATTTTTTTTACCTCTCTTATAATACACAATCAACATGACTGAAATCAAACCAGGACTCTATCAACACTACAAAGGGAAGCACTGTGAGGTAATCAGGGGTAGCAAAGCACAGTGAAACAGGAGAAGAGCTCGTAATCTATAAAAAAACTGTGAAGAATCAGAAAGCTCTGGAGAGACAATTCTTCGTGCAAGACCTCTTACTCTTTTCATTGAAACTATCGAAAAAAAGACGGCATTGAGATTCCACGCTTTCGCCTAGTAGAAGGATAAATATTATAATTTTATCAGATCTTAAATTTATGGAAAATGAAATCTGAAAAAGAGCTCCTATCTTTTGGAGACGCCAAAAAAATGCTCTTTTTCGTAGCAAAACTCATTCCAACCATTGATCCCAAAAACGATTCTTGGGACAAAAAAATTCCCCTTTTTGAGAAAAATATGCAAAACAATGTTTCAAAAACCAAAGATTATCAATCCTTTCTTGATCAGACTCCTCACAGCTTTTTTTTGAAGAAAAACCTCGTACACGGCTTTCTAATAGAGCAAATCAAAGATCTAGAGCAATCACTTATTGAAACTGAGAAGTACCTTCCCTAATTGACAACCGATCAACTTGCGATAGTTTCCTTCCAAAAAAATCTTTTAGCAAATATCCAGATATTATCTACAAAAAAAGTAAAAAAATCTGGATCAAATCTTCGCATACCTATACTGTTAGATTTGCAATCTGAATCTTGCTGAGCAATTTTTCTCGACAAAGAATTTAATCCTGAAATCCTCAATCTCGTTGCCTCTATACAAAAACTCAGAATACTATATTCAAATGATGCAAGCACGATACTTTGCTACTGCACTCGCCAAACAACCTATTCCTACATTAAACCTCATCAAAAGTCAGACTTTAACTCCTTTTGTCCAAAATAAGACTATTCAAAAAAAGCCAGAGAAAGTCTTAGAATCCCCACTCAACTAAAAAAACCGAGCTCCTAAACTACAAAAATTTATCCTAGAAAAATAGTTCCTCATGTCTACCTATCAAGACCGTATCGATCAAAAATCTCCAAGCGCTCCACTGCCCTTTCTGCTCTCCAAAAGCTGAGATCATCATTGATAAAAATGAGCATTTCCAAGTCCTCTTAGCTCGTGCTCCTTACACTCCTGATCATCTGCTAATTGTTCCAATCAGACACTTGATTTATATGCACGAGTTATCCAGTGATGAACAGACTTCTGCAATGCTTCTCATCAATAAACGAATGGATATCTTGCATCAAACCTACCCTGACATCAATCTTCTTCTCAGAGACGGAAAAGTCAACGGCAACATCGGGAAAAAGCGTAGATCACCTGCACTTTCACCTCATTCCATCCATCACCATCTGAGGACAAATTTCCAAAATGAGACATCGCTGCTACTTTTTCCGATACTCAATACGCTAAACTTATCAAAGATTTCAGACACCAATTCTTAAACAAAGGAAGAGACAAAAAAACCTGAGATCATCCACGACCACTCTTATTGAACAATTCCCTACTTGATCAATCAAGACTGAGTTGCTGAGTTTCTTCTCATTTATCAAAAAGAAGGTTTCCGAGGATTCCCAAAAGGACACCTAGAAACTGGGGAAACTCCTGAACAAGCCGCACTCAGAGAACTAAGAGAGGAAACCTGAATCACCGACTGCACTATCCAGACTAAGTTCCCTCCACTAACAATCTTTTTACAAATTCTACGACCGCCAGCATCATCTTATCCATAAGTATGCTAGTTTCTACCTTATAAATCTTTGACCAGCGAGTAAATCTCAGCTTGCTATTGATAATTTTGAAGTCACTGAATCGAAACGATGTACCTATGATCAGGCTCTTGAACTTCTCACGCATCAAAATTCAAAAGATATCCTCCAAACTACAGTTGAACTTCTCAATCTCTAAAAAAGCCAAAAATACCGCTTCGCGTTGTTTACTTCGTAAAAAAATATCGCTTCGCGTTGTTTACTTCGTAAAAAAATCTGACTTCTTTGAGCAAACACCATCAGAAATCAGATTTTTTTCTTTTATTATAATTTAATTATTCTTGATTCATCAAAGCCTCAATCTGAGCAAAAATTTCATCAATACTCTGCATGCCATCAATCTTAACCAAAAGTCAGAGAGAATCTACATATTCAAGAGCTGGGATGGTCTCCTTTTGTATTCAGCAATTCTCATCTCAACAGCGGCTGGATCTGCATCATCTTTACGAACAAAGAGCTCTCCTCCGCAAGCTTTTGCATTTTTTTCTACTTCACCATCCAAAGAAAGATTATGAATTTCTCCACAGCCTTTGCACATTTTACGAGTAGAAAGTCTTCTTTTTACCTCATCTTCTGGGATTTCAAGCTGAATGACTAAAGGTTTTCTTCCCTTTTCAAGCAAAGCCTCTAAAATTCCCTTAGTTTGTCCCATTCTTCTTAGGTTTCCATCTCCCAAAAAGCACCTTATCTTCAAGTGTCTCCAAAAAAACCTTAAAAAGTCCAATAATGATCTCATCTTTCACGAGCTTTCCACTATTTACAATATCTTTGAGATAAGCACCTATAGCATTATCATTACTCATCAATGCTCTCAAAATATTTCCAGTCTCAAAGTACTGCATCTTATCTCCATACTTTTTTTCAAAAAGCTTCTGTGCTTGAGTTCCCTTTCCACAACCTTGAATTCCTGCAAAAAAATTACATCTCTCATAACCGTAATCAAAAAAAGATAAAAAAAGTCTGACTTTCATCATCATTTTTTTATCTTATCAAAAAAAGTAATCATAAAGCAAGATCAGATTCCTAGTTTTTTTATGCAGACATCTCCAACTTAGCACCTTCTTAGACAAAAAAACTGGTTTTCCCATCGCATCTGGATTATAGTTAACATATCCGCTATCCAATAATGCTGAAAGCTGAGGATCTGCCATAATACCAGCCTCCAAACCATGTTGCATATTTTCCATCATCTTAACCTTTTCCTCAAGTTTAGATACACGAGCATCCAAATCAGGATTATTTAACCCTTTTTCACGAGCAGAAGTAAAAAGTTGTTTTTTTCTTGTCCAAATGTTTTTAAAAAAACGCTCAGTATTTTTTTATAAAAATCCTTCTGTTTTTGCATCAATTGGCTCATTTGCCTTTTCTCTCCTAGTTTCTACAGAGTCTACAACTGTCTTGTCTTTATTTTTCTGTAGCTTGCAATTTTTTTCAGAAGTTTCCATAGGATAAGCAAACTCTACTGACATTCCCATCATTTTCCTAGCATAAGAAATAAAAATATCTTAATTTTTGAATTATCATCTTAAACGAATCCCCCTCTGTTATCAACTGATAGGCAAAGGTCTCATGCCCAATATGCAGGAAGTAATTATTATCTCCATCAGGCAAAGCATAATGATTATTCTCTCCATCAGAACTCACTTCCAAGACAAGTAGAATTGTCCTCCTCTGAGAATCTCGCCAAAAATTTACCGGAACAATACAGTCTCCATTTGGAGTTACCGTAGGAATCACATCTACGCCAATTCCCTCAAAACCAAAGTCCATACCACCTCTTTTTCCAGATTCAAAAAGAAAGAAAAATCTGGATTTTGGATATCGATCATCATTTTCTTGAGAATAGAAATAATCTCAGACGGAGTCAGATTTTTTTTCCTCTTTTTGAAAGTTTTGACTCAAAAATTAATCAATCCTTCTAGACCAGTTCCTGCACCCGACTCTTGAATAAGATTCAAGATGCTCTGATCCAATACCTTTGTAGGGACATTATTCCCTAAAACTTCAGTTGTCATCGTTAGCCTTGTATTAGGAAATAAAAACTACAAATCATCAAAAACAGCCTCTAAACTTACAAGTTCTTCTTGACGAGCCTTTTTCATCAGCCTGTCTCATCTCTTCAAGTTTTTTTCAAGCCTCTCTTTTTAACTGAAATTTTTTTGGATTTCAGTATAGGTTTTTAGTGAATATTTTCTCTAAAAAAACCTGATACAATTTCTCGAATACATCAGGAGAAAGTTGGTCATTTTTCGATCAAAGGTTTTTAGTCCTCGCCCCATCTTCCAGTCTGGCAAAAACTCAATTACCTGCAACATAAATTCTTTTTTTGTCATCACTCCCCTGTGATATAAAAATAAAAATCTTACCTTAAGTATACTCAACGCCACAAAAAAAGTCAAAAAAATAGCTTTTTTTCATCTTTTTTTCACAAAGACTTGACATTTTGTGAAAAAAATGTTTATAAGATATCAGCCAAAAAGTTTTTTTCTTTTGGACTAAGTCACCAAACATGGCACAGATTGTTATCAAAAAAATTTGCATCAAAAAAATGCAAATAATCAGATCGGAATAATTTGCGTTGAGAAATGCAAACGATCTTTTAAAAAGCCTTCATTGTGAAATGACAGGCTTTTTTTCCCTTTTAGAATTCAGAAAAATTTTTGCCCAAAAAAACTTGACATTCAAAGAAAAAAATAAATATAAAAAAATATTGCTATTTAGAAGAATGATTCTTGTTAGCGATCCAGCTTTGTAAGGTTCTTCGTTGGGAAACGCGGGACCTTTTTTTCTATTCTACAAAAAAACCTTGACATTGAAAAACAAAAATAAGTACACTAGAAAAAAAGTAGAAGAATCTTTCTACTAACATTAAACTAATTTTTTTCGAGCTCTACGTTGTGAAACGAGGGAGCTCTTTTTCTTTTGCTCAAAAGAGACTTCATCTTAAGACAAAAAGCATTAAAAATTCTGATCTTTTACCTTGTAAATCAACCTAAATTTCCTATACTTTCAAACAATCTTTATTACTACCTTGAAGTTAATGAAAGCGTTAATCAAAAAAACTTATTGCTTACGATAAGCTCTACCCTGCGATTCAGTCTTCAGCCTTTTACCATATTTTTCAAAAAAAGCACAAGCCCAGTTTGCAGCCTACCTCCATGGAAATCCTGCAAAAAAATTTCTTTATTATAGGGATTACTGGAACTAACGGGAAAAACCACAACAGTTAATCTCTTACATAAAATCTTAAATGATAACCTTGCCCCAACCGTTGCTGTTAGTACAGCCTGCTTACGAATTGGCAATCAAAAGTTCGCAAATCTCAAAAAAATGACATCTCTTGCAGCATCAGATCTCCAGGAGCTCCTATCAACAGCAAAGCAAAGTGGCTGTAAAGTAGCTATTCTCGAAGCGAGCTCACAAGGATTAGACCAACATCGCTTTGAAGGAATCGACTTTGACGCTGCAGTTCTTATCAACATTACCCACGATCACCTAGACTATCATGGGACCATGGAAAACTATGCTGCATCAAAAAAACTCCTCTTCAAAAAAACGTTCTTAACAACAGAAAAACAAGTAAAATTCTGAATTTTTTTCCAGCGGATGACGCCTATGGACGCAAACGATTTGAAGAAATGCCATTTGACAAAAAAATTAACTTTTCTATCCAAGCTTCATCCATCCTCAAAGCTACTCAAATCATTGAACACCTTGATCATACAGAATTTACCTTCTCTTACCTTGGAAAAACTTTTATCGCTGAAAGACCCACCTTCTTGGCGCATACAATATCAATAATATCCTAGCTGCAATATCTGTAGCTATTGAGATTGGTATTGAAATGGAAAAAAATTCTTGCTTCAGTGGAAAGCTTCCCTGGAGTAGAAGGAAGACTAGAAGAATTTACCATCAATAATAAAAAAGTCTTCGTCGACTTTGCCCACACCCCAGATGGACTTGAAAAAAACCCTTTCCTATCTTAAAGGTCAAAAAGGAAACTGAAAGCTGATTACTGTTTTTCGGTGCCCCTGGAAATAGAGATAAAGAAAAAAAGACCTATTATGTGAGAAATTGCAGGGAAAAATACTCTGATATTCTAATTGCAACGGATGATGATCCATCAACAGAAAAATCGTCTTGCCATTCTAAATCAATTGACAGCCTCTCTGCAAGAAGCCTTTTTATAAAGAAGGAAAAGAACTCTTTATCATACCTGAGAGAGCATATGCTATTCAACTAGCGCTTGAACTCGCTAATCCTGGAGATATTATCCTTATCGCTGGGAAAGGTCATGAAAAAGTGCAACTTACCAATTTCTGAAAAAAAGACCTCGATCAGACCAAGGATATCTTAAATCTCTTATGCAAAAACTAAGCTAAAATATTTCAAAACTTTCTAAAAATATTTCGATAAAAAAAGAAGTCAAAATCAGACTTCTTTCTTTTTTTTATTCTTCTTTAATTTCATCTCAAGATTGATTTCTTGCTTTCATGAGTGGAAACATAATTACATCTCTCAAGTTGTCTTGCTCAGTCAAGATCGCCAAGATTCTCTCAAGTCCCATTCCAAATCCTGACTGTGGAGGCATTCCATACTCCATTGCCTCAACGAAAGCTTCATCTCCACTAGTAGCTTCATCATCTCCTTTTGCTGCTGCCTCAGCTTGCTTATCAAAGTTTGCCTGCTGGAGCAATGGATCTACCAATTCTGAATACGCTTTACAGATTTCCCATCCATTAACCAAAAAGTTGGAACTGCTCTACGATATTTTTCGTCTCCATCAGAAATTCTTGCCAAAGGCTGCATAATCACAGGATAATTATAGATGAACACTGGACCTGTAATCTTAGGTCTAAGCACCTTTTTATAAAGATAATCTATCAAAGTAGTTGTCCCCATCTTTTCCATTCACTCAAAAGCTAATCCCCTTTTGCCTGGATATCTGCTCTAAGCCTATCAGCATCATCAATTCCATACTGAGAAATATCAAGTCCTGAAGCCTGATTTACACCTTGAGTATAGTCAATTCTTTCCCAAGGAGTTGTAAAAGTCAACAATCTTTTCAATTCAGTCCTTATCTTTTACCTTAAGCTGTTTTGCCAAGCCAAGCTTTTCAAAGAGATAATCAAACATCTTCTCCGTAAATCTCATATTATCTTCATAATTTCGATATACCGCATAATGCTCCACCTGAGTAAATTCCTGTACATGAGAAGGATCACTTCCTTCATTTCTAAAGTCCTGACCTATCTCAAATACCTTTTCAAATCTACCAACAGTGGCCTTCTTAAGCGAAGTCTCAAAAGCAATTCTAAGATACACATCGGTATCAAAATCATTATGATGAGTTACAAAAGGCCTCGCTGCTGCTCCCGATGCCGCATTATCCAAGATTGGAGTCTGAATCTCTGTAAAACCTTCACTTCTATAAAAATCCCTTAATACTTCATAAAACTTAGACTTAAAGAGAAATCTCGCATAGGTTTCAGGATTCATAGTCATATCCAAATATCTCTTTCTGTACAAATCCTCTTGATCACTGAGTCCATGGAATTTTTCAGGGAGCGGTCTAATAGCCTTAGACAAAAACTTAAACTCCTTTACAAAAATAGTCAATTCTCATTTATGAGTCTTAAATACCTCTCCTCTCACTCCGATAAAGTCCCCCATATCAATCATCTTTTCAAAGAACTTGTAGGCAGTCATTTCTCCACTCTCGCTCTCATCAAAAGGTAAAGTCTGAACAGCTACTTCATTCATAGTTCAATCTTGTTTTTTTTCAACTTTAATAATCTTGCAATTATCACGATGAAACATCAACTGAATCTGCCCAGTGCTATCCAAAATCTTTGCAAAAGCTAATTTTCCATGGCTACGATGAAGCATTACCCTTCCAGCTGTCGCTACCTGAATTTGGGCGTCAGAGACAAGGATCTCACTATCACGAAGTTCCTCATTTTCATACTTTTGCAATAATATCCTTGATCATATCTTGCTTTTTGAAAAAGACTGTGCAAAAGGATGGATTCCCATTTTTTTCATCTTTTTCAACCTTTTTGAATTCTTACCTCTCTTTCTGAGAGCGTTATATTTGCCATTATATCACAAAAAAATAATTAAATGAAAAACAAAAAAATCTGATTTTATTCTCTGTTCTAAATATCCTCATTACAAAGGTTTATGTCTTTTTCTTAAGTCTTACCTAAGCATACACCAAAGAGAAGTTGACTTTTCTGCATCTAATCCCATATCTGCCGTATTGATCACATGCTCCGCTACAATATTTCCATCATACCCTTGACACAACTTATGCAAACAAGCAAAAGCTGGAAATTGCTCTTGCAAATTCTGATCCATAATTTCTGCCTTACATTGTGCTATCAACTCAGCTGAAAGTTGCTTAGCTTCTGAACTTGGAAGATTCTGATATACATTGCTCAATATTAGCAAACCATATCACTGACTAACCTGTTGTTTGAGAAACGAACTCAAACTTCAGACTTTTTACTCCTTTTTTTACAAAAAAATTACCTGATGATCTTCTCTAGCATTAAGCACTGCGGTATAAGCAAAAAGCTTATCAAGATAAGAATATGCATTTTTCACTCACCGTAGGGAAATCAAACTGATGCTCTCCTAGCTGGTATCTCTTACCAAAGTGAGGGCCAACTTCCCCTTAAATACCATCACATCCTCGGCTAAATCCTCTACCTGAATCAAGAACAACATAGGCCTATCCTGTCAAAAAGATAACAATGCCCCAGCCAAGAAAATACTCGTATGATATTCCAATTGCAAAGGACAAACCCCATAATGAACATCCTTACCCGAAGCTCAAATCAACTCTTTTGCCCCTACAGTATTTACCATTATTTCATCTAAAAAGTAGTTCATAATTCATGCTTTATTTATCTCCGATCTCTAAATAAAATTACTTATACTGCGTCAATACCTTCAAAACAAACTTATCCGCTAACCTATGTCTACTATCCCATTCATGCTTACTCATAAACACCACAGAAACATTTTTCAATCCAATAACTCATAAAGACCTCATTCATTTCAGACTTAATTTGCTCAATCTCCTTTTTTTCCAAATCTTCATAAATCATGACAAGATCAGTTCCTATCGCTTTTTCCAAATCTCTCTCACCAGTATCGCTGCAAAATCTTTCCTCCATGAGAGGCAAAAAAACTTCTTGCAACTCACTCTTAAGCCCGAAATAGAAAAACTTCTTTAAGAGCGCTTGAAAACTCCTCTTCCAAAAAGATAGCCCATGCAGAACCTTCTTTTCCTTTTTTTCACCTGAATAATCCCTGCATCATCTAGCCCCTCAACCTGTTTTTTTGATCACCGGGAATGTCCATCAAATCTCAGCTTCCAAAGTTCTCATCGAGACTCCCTGCCTCCTAAAAAAATCAGATACTTGATAATATCTGCTCTCGTCTTGCTCCCAAAAGAGTTTTGTAAGATTCATCATTATGAGATAAATGAGGGATAAAGTCAGACTTGATCTTATTTTTTTCGCCATAAAAAAATGCAAGTGAGAAATAGACATTTTTTTGACAAAAAAATCAAAAAAAGCCACAAAAAAATCTGAATTTTAAGAAAGTTTGCAGGAACTATCTGGATTTTTCTCTACAAAAACATACAAGAAACATATGAATATTATATTGACTTTATTTAAAAAAACAGTATTATCAAAAATAACATTTGAATAAATCGGTTCGCGGAGAAAAAGGCGGGACTGCCTTTACCGTCAAATGTCGAGGGAATTTCCTCAAATATTCTCCTTATATTAACGGCAAAAAAATACAACGCCTATGAACAGTCCCAAAAAAATCATGTAGAAGAGACTACAAAAAGTAAGCTTAACTTTCGATGATATTAAGAATATCTCTAAGGATATCTCTTGTATCAACAAGGAAATCAAAAGCAGTCCTTAGAGATTACAACTTTGAGTATCAGAGCTTCAACCCAAAACCCTTACCACTCAGTGAGGAAGGATTTAGAGAGTTAAGAAGTCGTCTCATTGAACTAAAAGAGGGAAACCTCATTTCACTAAATCCCTCTGAAGTCTTTAAACTTATCCGAAAGTCTAATGAATTCCTAGCTTTCAAACAGGAGCTTGGAAATTTCATCGCGCAGCTCAAGATGGAAGTTAGAACTCCTGAAGAAGAAGTTGAAATGACAAAGGGAACTCCCGCCCTCGAAAAAGTGGATACCCAAACTATGTAGCCTCTATCCTCGCTAACTCATCTCCTATCATCAACTAGTATCCTAGTTACAAAAAGCTTAGTTCGTGAATCTACGAGCTAAGCTTTCTTCCTATATAAAAAAACATTTCTGAAGCCTGATCCAGAAATGCCGTTCAATCAATAAATTTAGTCTGATTTTTTTGTGATTTTCGTCTCTCCAAGATAAGCATTGCACTAATCGTATCTGTTGTCGCATTTTTTTTGAAATCAGAAACAATCTCACCTGACTGCACACTTGTAAAATCCTCATCAACAGTTTCAATCTCGATTCTCTGATTCTCAATAATATAGTTGAGTGAAGTCATAAACTTGGTAATATGTTCTTGAATATCCTTCTGCTTGCTTGGCCATCAGAGTACAATCTTTCTAATATGATATCTCTGAATCAAATCAGCAATATAATAATAAGTCATTGCATCATTCATCACATAACCAATTGGATAGATAATCTGAGAATCTCCAATAGGCGTATACGCCAATCCAATATATTTTGTTCCTCGGTCTATTCCAAGGGCATGATTCATTTTCATTTCTTCTAATTCTACAAAAATAAAAATATCCATAATTATTGAAATCTATCCAACATTAGGATCCATCATATAGTTTGCCTCTAACTTTTCTACTGCATTTTTCATAAGATCAGCATAGGGAAAGCTGAGAGGTTTTCCTTTCCATACCAAGGTCATTTTTTCTTCATCAAAAAGATAAGAAATCTGATTTAAATCATTCTCCTCCTCCCTTCAAGAGAAAAAGTACGAATCATCATAAACCATATCTATCGCCAACTCTCCTAATTCCTGCACCAAATCAGATTTATCAGACTTTTTTTACCATTTTTTTCCACCTTCTGCTCCTCCAAATCTCGAAGCCAGACATTATTCTTTTTGCCCAATATACATTAAAATCCAACGAGGCAAAAAAATCAAGCATCATAAGCCATCTTATACAATTCTGGCTTAGAAAGAGAAAAATGAAATCTGATCTCCTTTAAGCGTTTTTTTAGCAAGTTAAGAGCCAAAGAACCAACCCTAAGATTTGTAAAACCTCCTGGTCCATTGATCACCAAACATTGATCAAAAAGCTCACCCACGATCAAGCTCTACAAGTACTTTACCAATTTCTCTATCTACACCATTTCTCTCAAGTTTCCTCATCTCTCCCAAATGCCAAATAGCAATCTGATCAGTCGAAATATTGACAACACTTTTTCATCACAAAACTTCTCAAAAAAATAAAGTTCTATTCAAACATTCTTTGCAAATCCTCATCTCTAATCATTGAAGGATTCCAAATCGGATCAAAAGTTACTTCTACATTCACCTCCCAGTCTGGCACCACAAGAAGTGCTGCATTTTTTTACACTCGCAATCAAATAATCAGCCATGGGACACGCTGGAGTTGTAAACGACATAATAATAAAAACCTGTTCATTCTCCTCATCAAGCTTGATCTCATAAATCAGTCCCAACGTATAAATATCCACTAAAGGAAAGTCAGGATCATATACCGTCTGTAAGGCAGCAGCAATCTGCTCAGCTAAACTCTTATCTGTCATCTCACCTTATTAATCAAGGATTAAAAATCACAACCTGAGACATTATAAACACAAGAAGGAAAAAAAGTCCCCACCATCTATTCCACCATCAAAAATACCAACAAAATCACGTTAATCAACGTATAAATTCCAAAAAGCAGAGAACATTTGTATGCAAGCTTTTGAACGGATTCTCTATTCGCATCAATGAGAAATAACTCCTGTCCTCCCCAAAATACAAAATATGCTACTCACCAAGAGAGTACCGCACTTCCTACCAAAAGCATAGTAATTGCGATTTCTGGATCTTCTCTGACATTAAGCTGGCTCAAGGTTAAAATCATGATTCCCAAGCCCAAAATCACCTTAATCGATGATGCTATTGTGTATACACCATAAGATTTAATCTTTTTCAATTCGTTGTTGCATCAAAGAAGAAAAACAAGGTAAAAAAATCTGATTTTTGTCTTTTTTTATTATTTAGAAATCAACATTTACACGCTCAGCTGCTGCTTCTTTTTTTGCTGATTTTCAATAATAGTCTGAGTATCTAGCTCAGCCTGAGATGGGAGATAAAAAGGATTTGCCCCCATTTCATAAATCTTAGAATAAACAATCTCCCAAAGTCCCTCACCGAAAATCATCAAAGGGAAACTCACTAAACTAGCAATCAATACTACAGTATATTGAGAAGAGCTTTCAACAGTGTTAAAACTCGCTTTCCACATTGCTCAGAGCACAATAAGCGAAATCATAAAAACCAATAGTACATCCAGCCAATGATGAAGCTGAATAATTTGGATTTACCACAAACTCCATCTGAGCAAAAGACAAGAACAAAAGCAAAACAAACATAGAAAGCAAAAAGCAGAGCTGGAGCTCAAGACATATCTTGAAAGATCACAAAAAGCCCAATCATCATTGCAAACAAAATAGTGTTTGAAAGGAGCAAAAAGTCCGCTAGTTTTTTTCCCTTTTTGACGATACTTTTCAGAAAAAAAGTGCTCAAAAAAACAAAAAAAGTAAAAAGCTGATTCCCAGCCACAGTAATCACCAAACCAAGGAAAAAGCAAAATAAGCCAAGCTAAAGGATGAACTGCATTGGTAATTCCTACCCCTGTTGTAGAACCAGAAGTTTCCTGCAAAGTAAGTCCAAAAAGCGACATAACAAAAAACAGCATCACACTCATAATCGCTCAAACTATAAGTCCAACAATCACTTTCCCAATCAAACTTCGCCCAGAAAGACTAGATGGTGCATTAATAATTTTATCAAGTTTTTGCTCTCTGCTCTTGAGTAATCATCTGAGCAGATACCCCTTACCTCCATCTAAACTTGGCAAAGGATTATTAAAAAAACAGGATTTTGTCCAATTCCATTCATGAATAATTATTGCATATTAAGGAGTAAAAGAAAGCTGACTCACACTCTCGATAAATGCCTTTCTATTGGCAAGTTTATCTGTAGTATAGGAGAGAATCTGCACTCTATCTGTAAAATCCACATAATATTGCGCAGCATAAAGCTTAACACCAAACATATTAACAATGCGAAAAGTCTTAAGAATTGCAGGAAGTGTCTGCGAAGAAGATCAGCTTTTTAGACTCTTTTTTTGAGTAACCTCATCTGATATCTGATATCAAGCTAATCTCAACTGATTAAAACTTTGCTGTACATAAGCAACCAATGAAGTTTCAAGTCTCTCCTGATCAATAATGAAAGAGTCTAAAACCTGACCAGATTGAGTGACTTCCTCCTGATAAAGAATCTGATCCTGTGTAGACTTAAGTTCCATTTTTGGGACAAGGGAAAGATTACCACTCAAATACGGAGAACTCAAAGGAAGCTCTTGCCTTGTAGAACACGCTACAAGCCCAAAGGACAACAGTAAAAATAAAAAAATCTTTTTCATTTGCCTCTCTACAAAATAATATAACCAAGCGCCAAAAGAATACCAACAACAATCCCTATAATAAAGGAGGTCTTAAGAATCTGCTCCTTTACACTTAAAAGCAGTATCTTCAGTATCTTTTCATGCCCAAATAATTGATACCAAATATCCAACCATAACCCCACATAATAAAAAGATATCCAGGCATCAAAAATCATCATCAATATTTTTTTGAAGTATTCTCTCAAAAAAATCAGTTCTCATCTAAGTAAGAAAACCCCCATAATCAAAGTCAAAAAGTAGAATCCGCCCCTTAAAACTTGAAATAAAATTGCCATTTCTTATGCACATAAGAATAAAAATTCAGTCCAAGATTATCATTTTATCAGAGAAAAATCAAGGAAATCTTCAAAAAAAGCCATCTGATAATCAGATAGCCTCTCTTTTATTATTATTCAAATCTTAATGCATCAATTGGTTTAAGTTTTTGCTGCTTTTTTTGCAGGCAAAAATTCCAAAAAAATAATTCCTGTCATTGCCGTCAAAAAAACGAAAGAAGTACAACTGTACCATTAATCACCGCTGTCAATCTTGACTCATCTGGCCCCATATCTTGCGATGCCAGTCCAGCATTAATCAACTGAACAACAACAAAACTAAGTAAAAGTGCTATAATTCCTCAAATTAAGGTTATTACAACAGATTCAATCAAAAAAACTGTAAAAATAATATCCCTATTCAAAGCTCCAATGGCCTTTCTAATTCAGATTTCTCTTGTTCTTTCAGTTACTGATACTATCATAATATTCATCACTCAGATTCCTCAAATCAAAAAGCGATAGCCCACCAATAAACAAAAAGAAAATTTTTCATCATTCCCGTTGTCTGTTCTATCTTTTTCACAAATTCTGCAAATGTCGTAATTTCAAATCAAGCACTTGCAGCATTATCAACATTAAATTTTTTTTCATCAAAAGATAAGTCAATCTCTTATTCCACTCAGCATTATCTGCCTGTTTATCCAAAAAAACATCAAAAGAAGAAAGTTCATTACTATGCTTGATTCTCTGCAAAACCGTTGTATCAGGAACATAAGCCTGACCTCCAAATTCGAACTGTCATTTTTCAAAACTCCTATAATCGTATATTCCTTTTTTTCCAAGGATAAACTTCTTTCCAATAGGTGAAGAGTTTGGATAAAACTTCTCCTTAAACGCATCATTAACTATAGCAACAAAAAGCAAGATTCTTATAATGCTGATCTGTAAAAGCCCATTCACTCCACCACATCTTTTTCATTCAAAGAGAACCAATTTTGAGGAACTCCTATCGCAGAAACATAATCAGAATTATTTTTTTATTTTTTTATCTGGTCACTAGCTCATTCAACCTGATAAGTAATTTTCCCACTCAACTCAGGAAAAATAGTTTGAAATATAATCAATAATTGAAGTATCAAAAACTATTCTTTTTACATAAGTAGATTCTCCATTGGGATTTTCTGTCTGATAACCACCATTACTAGAAATCGAAAGTTTATTTTGTGCCATATCACCCATATTTTGAGTAATAAGACTATCCATTCCCTGTCCAATCGCCATCATTACAATTACCGCTGCCATTCCAATCACAATCCCCAAAGTACTTAATCCTGATCTCATCTTATTTGAAGTAATTGTTTTTTTCGAGCATCATTTACGTAAGAAAAAAACCTCATCCTCTTATCCCTTAAAAAAATAAAGAAGAATTCTGACCAAAAAAACATGATTCAGACTTCCCATTTTGTTTTATAAAGATAGTCCTTGACTACTCCACAAAAAGCACCATCTCTAATTTTTATAAACTTTATCTGCATAGCTCGCAACATTTGCATCATGAGTAATAAGCAAAATCGTTTTCTTTTGCTCCTTATTTAGAGTTTTAAAAAGCTCCATTACCTCGATTCCTGTTTTTAGAGTCCAAAGCTCCTGTTGGCTCATCGGCGAGCAAAAAGCCCCGCATCTGCAACCAAAGCTCTAGCAATACACACTCTCTGTTGCTGTCCTCATGAAAGTTGATTTGGAAGAGCTTGTTCCCTCCCCTCTAATCCAACAAGTTTCAAGGCATGATATGCCTTTTCCTTTGCCTCCTGACCAGAGATTCCCATATATGAAAGAGGGAGAGCTACCTGTTCTCGAGCTGTCATCCTCTTAAGCAGATTATATCCCTGAAAGATAAATCCAATAGTCGTTCTACGAATCATAGCCTGTTGATCATCAGTAAGATCCTTTACTTCCTTACCTCTAAGGAAATACTTTCACTCACTAGGCACATCAAGCAATCCTACAATATTCATTAATGTCGATTTTCCTCCTCCAGATGCCCCCCATAATTGCAGTAAAGTCTCAATCTTCAATATCTAAATCAACACCTCTCAAAGCATATACAGGTTCTGTTCCATTTCCACCATAAATCTTCTTAATTCCTCTGAGAGAAATAAAATTTGATATCCCATCCATCACCTTCAGATGAAAAAAATAAAAAAACCTGAATTATTCTCCTAAACAAAGGGAGTCTCCAAAAAAACATAGAGTCCCCCTTTATCAAGACAACTAATCTCTTTGTATTACAGGACCTCCAGGTCATCCTGCTGCAGGTATAGCTGCGCTTCAATCAGCTGAAACGCCAATACCTGCATTTTTGCATAGAAATATCATTAATATAAAGCCCTTTAATCACATCTCCAACCTTAAGTCCAGATAAGATTTGAGTATTCGCATCATCTGAAATACCAATTTCTACAACTTGATCTACTCGCTGATCTCATTTTTTAAGTCTTACAATCTTCTCACCATTGACATTGTCTGCGATAGCTGGAGAAGGAACTATAATAGCATCTGTTGCCTGCTCCAATGTTACTTTAACACTAGCACTCATTCCTCCAAGCACTTTCTGATCATCACTATGTTTTTGGAACACAACACTTGCCTTATATGAACTAGATTCTGACATAGTATCGATTTCGGAGATCACTCCTGTAAAAGTCTGATCACTCAATGCATCAAGTACAACTTGTACAGGCATTCATACAGAAATCTTCACAATATCAATCTGATCTACATCAAGAGTAACTTGAAGCAAATTAGGTGTTTCCACATAAATATACTTCTCTGTACTAGAAGAGTTATTACTTGAAGAAATAGAATCTCAAACTTGCATTTCCACCTTAGTCACAAGCCCATCAAAGTTAGCTATAATTTGATAGTCCTCATACTGCTTTAGGGTTGTTTTTATCTCTTCCTGAGCAGATTCAAGCGCATCCTTAGCAGCTTGAAGCTCTTCTGAAATTTCTACCTTATCCATTAGGTCATCAAGCTTATTTTTAGCAGTTTTTAAATCTGATTCTGCAGTAAGTTTAGCAATTTGCTGTTTTGTCTTCAAACTCATTAATTCTTCTTGAGCATTTTGCAATTTAAGTTTGCTATCTTGAAGAGCAATTTTTGCCTTATTAATCTTTGTTTGCATTGATTCTTGATCAGAACCCGAATCAGAATTCATATCCTCCTTCAATTTCGCAACAGTAGTCATATACTTATTTTTCAATGCATAACCTTCAGATTCTATATCAGTTCCGAGAGTTTTTGCATATCCTGCAATAGCTGTTTTATCAACTTTTCCTGATGGAACACTCTTCATTACCATATTATAATTCAAAGTTCCCCACTGACTAAGCTGATCTCAAATAGTCTTAAAAACCTGATATCCTTCTAATATTTTCCCCTCAGTCAAAGACGCAACAGGAATCTTGCTATACTGAGCATAAAGATCTTCTAAAACTTCTACCTGCTTTCTGGAGTTCATAAAACTGACTTACAGATTTCCCACGAAGAATTTGATCATCAGCACCGATATACACATGAGTATAATCCTCAGGGTTTAGAAACTTTTTAGTTTCCTGCATTACTCTATCATAACCATCTAATATAGACTGCAAAGATAAAGCCTGAATTTTAAATTCTCTTACATATGCTTCAAACTTTTGATTTCTTTCTATCGCAGTTTTTGATAAACCTAAATCAGAATTCTGAGCATTTTTTCAAGTTCCATACATAATAGCATAATCATCCTGAAGATCTTTTAGAGCTTTTTCTTGATCTTTCAAATTTTGCTTAGCATTCTCTACTGCTATTTGGGCAGTTTCTGTTTCTGAAGTTTGCTTTTGAGGAAGAAGAGTCTGTTCGAGAAGTTTCTGATCATATTCAGCCTGCGCCTTAAGAAGATCCAATCCTGAATCAGCATCTTTGAGCTTTTTTTCATATGCCCTCTTTTTAGCATTCAAATCTCTCTTATTCCTCTCGAGGGTAGTGTCAAGCTTATCAGTACTAATAGAAGCCAAAACTTGACCTTTCTTAACCTGATCTCAAACCTTTACTTTTTACACTTGTAACTTTTTCCCCTGCTGAACAAAAAGTCAACTTTTTGTGCATTTGCAAATTTTGTAGTTCCTGCCAAAGACAGACTCGTTGAAATTTCTCCAGTCTGTACCTCATACTCAGTACTAAAAAAAGTCAGTACTCTCCTCTTGACTAAATCGTTTTTGTCCATACACCATATCCAATACCAATGACAACAATCAAAAACTCAAAGAGCCCATCGTTTTTTTGTCGAATAAACTGCCAATATCTCTTAATCATTTTCCTCATAAATAAGATAAAAAGTCTTAAGCCTAAGAATATATTTCTTCCTAAAAAAATTCAAGCATTTTTTTTATTCTCAAAAAAAGATAGCCATCTGTTCAACGAACTATCTTATATATTATCTCTAAGCATTACTTCTGAGTTTCCCACTCTAAAACTCTCAATACTTGGGCAAACAATCCATTCCTCTTTGCTAGAACAAAATCTCAAGGCATCTTTTCCCAAAAATATCTTGGTGCTGCAGGTAGTATCTCCCCATAAACAGTAGCTCAACTCAAACCATTATAGAGAGCCGCAAACTTAAGTAAATCAGGATAGTTAACTTGATCATACCTAAGCTTAATTGGCGTCTTTGGATTTCTAGAATTATATCGATTGATTTTATGCTTACTAAACACAAGAAAAATCTTCAATCATATCCTCAAATGTATCTTGATTAAGCTTTACCTTACTATAATCCTTACTCACAATTTGAAAAGGACCGTCTCCGTTTTTTTGGGTAAATAATAACCACAGCTACTTTCTTTCCACCATACTGCAATCGTCAATGCTGTAGGGAAATCATAAACATAACTAAGTAAATCCATAGTATAATACCAACCTAGACAACTAGAATCAAGAGCATCCACCGTAGAAAATCCACTCCCCCACTGAACAACTAGATTTTTTTCTGTTCTTCTGCATTTTTTTCGATAATTCCTGTCCAGATTTTTAGTTGATTATGGGAAAAAAATCTCTAATCTGTTCTAACTGCATTTTAATATCTCACTTTGAAACAGGAGTTGTTAACCACCCTCTTGACTGCTGATATAGTTTCCAATGCACAAGCCTATCTTGACCAGAACCTATCTGATCAAGTATATTCTGACCTGAATCGGCCCCAACAACCGTTCCAATCGCAAATATAGAAAATAAAAAGACAAAAAAACTGACACTTTTTTTCATTTTTTTCACTATTCTCAAATAAAAATTAACGCCCTTTAAAAAAATAACCCCTAAAGTCCCAAAAAAATCACATACATATCCATTCCCAAACTCCAATTCTGAATATAATATAAATCCAATTTTGCTTCCTGATCAAAAGTTAAATTATCTCTTCAAAATACCTGAGCATATCATGTAATTCCAGGCTTAATAGACAAAAGTCTCCTTTCCCAAGATTCATATTTTTTTCAACCTCATTTTTGCAAATGCGGCCTAGGTCCAACAAGCGACATAGTCCCCATCAAAACACAAATAAGCTGTGGCAATTCATCGAGCGAAGTCTTACGCAAAAAAACCTTCAAACCTTAGTAACCCTTGGATCTTGATGAATCTTTGGCAAGATCCCTTTCTGGTATTTGCACTAGAATAGATCAAATCCTGATAAAAGCTTTATCCGCTTCTGATCCACCATATCCGACACACATGTGCGTATACATAGAGCGGAACTTTAAAAAAAGTAAAAAGCTGACCTCATTTCCCGACTCTCTTACTTTTTATAGATAATAGGTCCCTTACTCTCAAGCTTGATCGCTATTGCAATCAAAAGCAAAACTGGCGAAAGCAAAAATCAATGCAAAAAAATCGCTCAAACAACATCAAAAAAATCCTCTTAAGAATTAGAGATCGTCCATCTAGTTGAGAATGTTTATATTCCAATGCAATGATGTTTTTGAATCAATTCTGGAGTATACACGACATCTTCAAGAAAAATACCCCTCACTAATATGAAAAAAACCTTGTCTCATTCATTCTTGTCTGATCAAACACCTTTTGCAAGAGAGTCTTCTCAAACATCCCAACCGCCACACACATTTCATAGGTCTTAAAAATCAACAGATCCGACCTCATCACAAGCAATATAATCTGTGGGTAATGAAAAAGTTATCTCTAATCGTTTGTAATGCATCTTCATCTTGGAGAGTATCAGACAAAATAATCAGAATTTTTTTTCCCTAATTTTTTTTCTGCAACCTATACTCAATCGCTCTCCAAATCTGATCAAAAAAACAAAAACCGCTAATAATACAAAAAAATTCCACCAATCAAAAATAATAAACCTCGAAAGCCCAAAAAAACAAAGACATATCCCTGCCCAAAATAAGAGAAAAAAACGCAATTCCGACAAACCAATAAATCCAAGTTTTACCCAACTTTTGATAGTGATTGATCACTCTAGTATTGAGAGGATAAAAATCCCTTCAGCCCCCCCAATTACTACAAACAAAAATACTTGAAAAAAAGCAAAAAAACCTGAGTTCCTCACCATTAATCAATGGAATAGGAGTCAAAATATCAGGCAAAAATAGCTGTTAACAAACGAAGTTTATAAGTCAAAAAAAGAAAAATCCCATTTACCAACAAAAAAATGACACAACACCCTCAACAAACGAAAATTCTTCATCATCAAAAAAAGCAAATAAAAAAAGCCAGAGTTTGATGTTAATTAGTATTAAGACTATGGATTCTACTACAAAAAAACAAGAGAAAAAAACACCTTAAAAGCAAATTTGCCAAGGTGTTATATATATTATTTATTCTCTTCAGCAAGAAAAAAATTTGATGCAAAAAGCCCATTAATCAATTTTGGAGACCCGTTATCCGAATATCTATTACACAGCTCAACCATTTCATTGATCACAAGCTCCTTTGGTGTTTCAATAACCTTATATTCTACATACCCCAAAAAGCAAACAAGCCTGATCTAACACATCCATCTGATCATACTTAAAAACTTTGTGTATATTGGTTAACCTTTTCAATTAATTCTAACCTATAACGTGGAAGTCCAGCCCCCACTTTAAGTACATACTCAACATCTACTTCTCAAGCCTCCCATTGATCAAAGAAATAACTCAAAAAATATTCAAAATCTGACTCAATATCCAGATCTCCTGCATATTCTGTAATTTTTGCCTTTACATATTCATCAACATGTTCTTGAGCCTCTCTTGTCTTAAGGAGCTGATCCATAAACTCCTTATCAAAAAAACCTCATACATTCTGAGTTGATGTTTCAGTAGCCACCTCTGAACGACTTTTCTGATTCTGTTTTTTTGCAATCCTTTTTGCATAAAATGGAAAAAAACAGTTCTGATAGAAATAAGAAAGCGCAATCTTTCTGGCATTAATCCTATGCTTAATATTCATCAAATAGGAAGCAATAAAGTAAAAATATTTACAAAGCAAAATGTCCCAACCTCAAAGGGGATGAAGCCCTAAAACTTTTCCTAAAAAAAATAAAGAGAGTAGACTGAATTGCTACTCTCTCCTTCACTATGCATCAACTACTGTTTCCTTTGAAGTTGATTTTACAGTCACTACTTGTTTTCCATTGTAATATCCACAAGATGGGCAAACTCTATGATTGAGTCTATTTGCTCCACAGTTTGGACATTTAGCTGTTTGGTAAGTATTTTCAAGTCTCTTAAGATTAAGAGCCTTCCAAGTTGAGTGTCTTTTTACGAGTCTGTACCTTACTGACCTTTTTCTTTGGACCGATTGTCATTTGATAAACAAAATTACTAATTTAAAATATTCACTAAAAAAATCCTCTTTTAGTTAACAAGTTCATTTACTGGCAAAACATCAACCACAGTCTTGAGGTAAGTTCTTCCATTAAATTTCTTGAAGTTCTTTTTTTCTGAAAGCTACTACTCCATCTACTGCAGCGTGCACTGAAAAAAATCAGCAGATTCATAAGTATTTTTTTTCCGCATTCATATTTAGAACCTTTTTGTCTGATAATGATGTTTCCTGCCAAAACAGGTTGTCCTCCAAAGACCTTGACTCCACGATATTTTGGTTGTGAGTCTTTTTAGATTTTTTTAACCGAACCAGCGGCTTTTTTTGTGCCATTTCTACTCAAATAATATAAAAACTTGACTGCTTCCCTTTATACAGAAAAAGCACAACATAATCAAGTGAAAATCACCTTTTTATTTTTTTCGGGCCTTTTTCGGGCTATTTTAAGCCAAAAAAATCGTCATTTTTTTATTAAACAAAAATTTGACCGAAACTTTTTTTAAGAAATTTTTTTCTAGCCAACACGAGTCACCAAATTTTTTTAAATCAGGCCTCATTTTTCTTAATTTCCATCGCAAGTTGATTAAGCGTTGCACCGGTAGTTGTAACATCATCAACCAATAAAAATCAGACTTCATTTTTTTATCTTATCCAAATTTTTGAGCCACAAAAAGCTCCTTGTAAGTTCGTCAACCTCTCTGATCTTTTTTTAAAGTCAATTGCGAGGCTGTATTTTTTTCCTCTTTTTTTGCTAAAGAAAAAGAAGGAAGTCTGAGTCTTTTTGCCAAATCTTGTGCCAAAAGCTGAGATTGATTATACCCCTTTTCAAAATAATGCCTCCACCAATGTGAGGGAACCCAAGAAATAACCAAATTATTCTCATCAACGGCGTTTGCTAGTTCTTCATGAGTCAATACCAATAATTCTGCCCTTTGACTCAAAAAAATTCCCCTACACTATGTTGATGATAAAACTTTAGTTTCAAAAATCAGCTTTTTAAGCCATTTCTCATATGAAAATCCTACAATAATCCCTTCCAGTGCCATCATTTCCTCACTACTACAAGCCCGACAAAGAGAAAAACCCTTCGATGGACGATGACAACTCGGACAAAGCTCTGGATGAGGATTTAGCGTCTTTTTACAATCAAAACATAGATACGCTCCACCCTTTCCACAAGACAAGCACTCCTTAGGAAAAAAATCCAATCAATGAGTCCCATAAATTCTTCGAAATACCAAATAAAAATCTGACTACTCTGCTGGATTAGAACTAAAAACTAAGCCTTATATTAACTTTACTCGCACAAAAACAAACTAAGGAGCGCCATAGCCATAACAAAAAAACTGGAAACCAAACTGCATACTTAGCCAAATCTCCTTGCCCAAAAAAACCCCGTCATAAAGACCTCCTCAAACAGTAAAAAGAGAAAAGCCAAATAAAAAGAAACTAAACTTCCCATTGATACGATCGGCCAGAAAAATCTTTTTGCAAAAATATCTTCTGTATTAGCAAGTTTAAGCTGACCATACCTAAGGAAAAAAACCAAAGTAAAAAGCCCACTACTTACAAGCATTATCGTTGGCTGTGCATTGAGAAAAAAATCAGCTAAACTTGAATATTTCACCCCCAAAAACTAGAGCCTCTGGGGTCAGATTCCAGAGATCAACAAGCTGTCTAATTCAAACTCCAACCGCCAAACTCCAACCAAGCAAAACCCAAGACCCAAAAACTCAACTTTACGAGCCTTTTCCACTTGTACAAATCAAAATCCAACAATCATCATGAGCATTATTCCAGCTGCAATTGCTATACTACTCATTATCCTCCCAATAAAAACTAAAATCCTGACCCCATTTTCTCGTTTATAATCTGAGCCAAAGGGCCAGAAATATCTGCTACAGAAACAACACAGTACGGCACATCAAAACTACACGGCTCTTCCTCAACATGAATAAAGGGAATGCCTGCTTGCTGTGCAATATCACGATCATTCTCTCCATCTCAAATGAAAACCACCTTTTTAAGAAAGTTCAGAATCCCCCACTACTTCAGAAAAAGAGTTTCAGGTGCTCAACTCCCTTTATAAGTAAATCACTCCCTACTACAAGTTCAAAAACAATTCAAAAATTCATCATTCCTGAAGATTTTCCTTTGCAAAAGCCGTACTATTTCCAGTAGAAAGAAAAAGTTTAAAATCCTGACTCAACTCTTTAATTTTCTCAACCACACCAGGAAAAAAATTCTCACTTTTTTTGTTTGAAGAATCAATGAATAAATCTCATCGGAAAGCTTGCGAGCTTCATCCTCCTGAATCTGCAAATACTCCATTATCTGCGCAATCAAGGCTTTTTCCTCTCGTAGAATGAAAAATAATATCTTGTAGCTTCAGGATCCAATCAAAAACCTCTCTTCAAAAAAACCTAGCAACCAAACTACTCACTCTCCCTTGAGAGCGAATCAATGTCCCATCCAAATCAAATACCAGATATCTTATCATTATACAATCACCGATAAAAAAACAACTAAAAAAACAAGAGAAAAAAACCTGACATAAAAAGTCAGATTTATTTTTTTCTTTTTTTAAGCTTGAGCAAAAATTATTACACTCAAAAACAAAAAAATCACTACAAAGGCTATAAATTCCAAAAAGGGAATAGTCACAAATCCTACATGCCAAGCAACAGTACTACAATCATTCCCTGGAGCACATGCAAAGACATTTTGTAAAAGCCCTTTGCTGGATAAGATAGTGATATCATGACAAAAAGCATCCCAAAAAAACTCGAAAAAAAGCAGTTAAAAAAACTTAAACGATCATCCTTACTCAATAAAGCATACACCACTACTGGTAAAAGAGGATACATTAAAAATCCTCCCTCGCCAACACAAATGACAAGGATTAAATCCCGTTCCAGCAAAAAGTCCAAGCATAGGATCTCCAAAAATTTGAAAAAAATAAAGAGATCCTCCAACAGCTAAAATCACCTGAACGAGCATAAGTTTTTCGAAAAAGAGTTTTTCATATTTTTTTACCAAACAGCAATAAAGTTAAGCTCTTAAAGTAGCTCCTACCTTCTCCCCAGCTTCAACAGCCTTTTTTTAGGATTGCATTAATTTCTTCTGTCGTCATAGCCCCATCTCACTTTATTTTTGATCTGAAGTGAGATCGACTTCTTATCTGCACCCAAATTATCTCCTTGATAAAGATCAAAAAAACTCTGACTTCTGAAACACCATAAACCTTTTCCACAGCAGCAACCACCTTTTTCAAAAGTTTCTCCCTTATTTACCACCAAAGATAAATCTCTTCGCAAAATTTGATCTTGTAAACTCTCATAATCTTTCTCATTATTTACCGTTCCGATCAAACTCTTAAGCACATCAAGATTAAGCTCCATAAAAACAAAAGTTGGCTCGTTTCTGGCATTTTATTATTCTTTAGCACCAAAGGATGTACACTAGCCAAATATCAGATTTCAAGCGCTTCTGCACCTTGTCTAAAAAGAATTTTTGCTTGCTTTTTAGGATGAAAAGTCTCAAAATCTGACTGCTGAAGCAAGATCTTTCCCCTTACACCAAGATGCTTAATAAGAGCACTCAAAAATTCCTTTCATCTCCAAAAATAACATCATTATGCCAATTTTCAAGATTCTTTTGATAAATACAAAGACCAAGCATCATATCTTCACCAATGTGATCTTCTGCATATCTTGTATCCAAATGATGAGACCTCAAAGGAGCAGTTCTATTCCATACCTTTCCAATATCAAAAATCTTAAATCCATCAAAGAACTTACTATTTTTCTGAGCAATACCTAAGAAATTATAAAGCATCTTATCTCTCAAATATGGCTGTTCTGGATTAAGAGGATTCTGCAAAAGCATACAAATTCTCCATATCAGTCCCAAACTGCTTCATCACTGATTCCAGAGCCCAAGGATAAGTCTCAACCTGATCAAACCTCATTTGTTCAACCATAAACTCCTCAACAGTTCTCAAGATAATTACCTCCTCACTCATAGCTTGATTTTTTTCAACTGAGCAAGCAAAGGTTGTTCCTCGATTTGATCATAGCCCCAGATTCTAGCAACCTCCTCAGCAATATCTTCCTTGATATTTAAATCATCTGGCCCTCTCCAAATTGGAGCCACAACATCATCTCCTTTAATTTTTAAATCATAAATCAGTTAAAAATCTGATCCATTTTTTTGGTCAAAAATCAGGCATATCAACACCAAAAAAATAAGCTTCTGAATATACTCTTTTGGAGCCGGAACAAACTTCATTGATCAGATTTTTTAATCCTGATTTAACAAAAATATCAAACTCCAGAAACCTCATAATTTCCCAAAGTAATAGAATAATACTTCAATTCATCTAGAAACAAAAGAAGGGAATACAGACTCCATTCTGGATTAATATTTTTCTCAAATCTCAGTTCAGCATCGGTTCTCAAACCAAGTCTCGTACCAGTTTTTTTCTCACTACCACAGGATCGTAGTTTGCTATTTCTACAATAATATTTTTTTGGTAGTATCAGAAACTGCTGATTCCAAACCTCAAATCACTCCTGCCAATGCCAAAACTTTCTCATTATCTGCAATTACAAGATCAGTATCTCTCAAGACATGTTCAACCTCAAAAAGATCTACAAAAGTTTCTCCATCTCTCGCATTCCTCACTTGAATATCTCCTATAACCTTATCCGCATCAAACATATGAATTGGCTGACTTGAGATATTCATAAAAAGATTTGCAAAAATCTACCCAATTATTAACAGGTTTTCCTCCGATATCCCTAAGCTGTAAACGAGAAAAAAAGTCTGACTTTTTTTACTTCAACATTCTTAATTTCCACAGCGATATAAGTATTAACTGCTTCAGAAGCTACCTTTATTGCTCTTGAGAACTTTTTGTTCAGTGTGTTCAAGAACCTCAAGAATAGGAGTTGTCTCAAAATGCTGAAGATATTCTGGAATTTTATTGTATTTTTTTCTGAGCATCGGGATAGATCGCATTAAGCTCAACTGCTGCACCAAAGTGTCCAGTCAAATCAGGCCTATTTGTCAAACTTTTATTATCAACTTCCAAAAACAGTACTTTCAAGCCATGGAAATTTCTCCTTCATAGGAATTCAAAGATCATCGATACTAACATCTAAATCTACTCCCAAATTCCAAATCCAATGATGCTCTTCATCTTCATTGATACCAAGCTCTCCTTTGGAGCAGATCATCCCTTCAGAATCCACTCCTCTCATAGCTCTTTTTGCGATAGTAATTCCACTTGCCTCAAAAAAAGGTCCCCGGCAAAGCAACAGGAACAAAAAAATTCACTCAGCTACATTTTTCACCACCACAGACAATCTGATAAGCTCCCTTATCTCCACAATTTACCTGACATACATTGAGCTTATCAGCATTGGGATGCCTCTCCACTTGAGTGATTTGTCCAATCACAATGGTTTCTTTTGAGCTCTCTTTTGATAATCTCCTCAATTTCACAAGTTTTAAGGATCAAATTTTGAGCGATATCTTCAGGAGAAGCCTGCAAAGAAAGGTATTTTTTTGAGCAATTGAAGATGATATTTCATCGTTATAAAACTACAAAATAAAGAAAAAAAGTGAGACTTTTGAGCCTATTATCTTTTTAGAGTACGGATTTGACTTACAAGTGCAAGATTTTTTTGAAAATTTTGTACTTTTCTCACTTCTTCAGTTCCAAAAAAACTTTTTTTAACCTACAAAAAAAGCTCTCTAGAAATTTCTAGAAAGCCATCATCTAATCAACAAAGTCTAGATACAAAAAAAGGTACTAAAAATCTGATTTTTCTCTTATTCAACACTCATATCATAGTCAAAAACTACCATCTCATCATCAGTCCACACCTGTGCTGTCAAAAATATCTGAAACACTCTGCCCCGATCAGAGCTGTGCAAAAACTTAGCATATCTCTTTCTGTATTCTCCTTTGGAGATAAGGTAATGAGCTGACTTTTTTTCTGTATCAAGATTTTTTTAAGCAAAAATATTGAGCGTCCCAGTATATACATAAAAAAAGGAAAAAGATTTTTTTCCAACGCTTTTTTTATTCTGATAATACTGAAAAATACATCATTTCCTTAGCAAACAAAGCCTTTTGGGTTCCACTATTTGTGTAAACACTTCTTCCTACTTTGGCTTTCCATGGATACTTTTCTAGTCCAGATTTCCAAGCAATTTCCTGAGCTCAGCTAAAGTAACTATTCTGCTCAGGAGCAACCTGCTGTTGAGAGATCATCTTTGCTCAAACAAGAGCCGAAGCAGTCCCCAACACTACTCAAACAATAAAAAAACCAGAATCTGCTTTTCTCATGATGTTTATAATCAAAAGATAAAAAAATAAGAGAGCGATGAAAACACCCCTCTCCCAAGAACAGAGAAGAAACTAATCTGTGAAGTTAGCATGCCAAATCACATTAGATATAGTTTCATTAGTGGGATTTTCAATCTGCATAATCAAACACCGCCTTAATTCATACAAAGTATTTCCTTTGATGAGCTATCTTAGACACATCCTCAATTCCCATTTTTTTCACATAGAACCACAAAGAGCGAGACAAAAATTATATATGTTTTATATAATATGACTATAATCAACTCAAGAGAAAAACTACCCTATTTTTGCTTCAAAAATTAAGCTTTGATTGGTATGAATTTGAAGTAATTTTTGATATTGCAAAATTTCAAAATATTTGTTGCTAAAGTTTCTTGTAATTCAAAAAAATCCCAGAGCACTTCACTCCGAGACTTTCCAATAAAACTAACTATGAATTCAGTTTTTTTAGACCTTTTTTTATTTTTTTGTTCTTTGGTTGCATTTTTTTCCCAAAACGGACACCTTTGATAGCAGTTTTAGCCAGTTTTGGATACTTACGAAGTCTCAAAAGTTTGATCACATCAGCAAACGGAATCAACGAAACCGCAGAAATCCCAGCATCCATCAAATGAGCTTTTGCTTTTTCCCCATTTCCTTGATATTTTGCCTTTGCTGACCTAAAAAGGTAAATCAGCGCATTTGTTCAATCTGCAACTGATCATCGTGTTGGTTCCAATCCAACCACATCCAATGCTGCCTGAAAAGCATCAATCGCTGTCAAATTTTCCTTTTGCTGCTGAATAATTCACTTTTGACGAACCTTTTCTTTTTCATCAAGTGCCTCTCTCACCTCTTCTGAGGTTGTTAAGTCCTCATGCAACTTTTTCTCTCCATCATCTTTTACAAAAAACAAACTAAAAAAATCTGATTTTTATTCTACTTTTACTCCTCCAATTTTAGTTTGTTTTGAATTTTCCATAATTTTTGACTTCTCAGCCTGCATTTTAACAACAGAAGAAACCTGTGAACGCGCCTCTGGATCTGATTTTCTATTTGGATTTACCCCAGTTCTAAACGGATAATCCTCAGGAACATAAAATCCCTTAATCTTTGAGAGACACTTTTGTACATTAGACTGCCAATTGATAGGACTAGATGCATAAATCTTTCCATCTTCATTTCCATATCTGGAGAGTTGCTTAATAGTGTGATAATCACCTAAATATTGATTATTTAATGTCAATGCGATCAATCTTGCACCGTTAAATGGATTATTATAGGCAATACGATCTCCTCTATCATTATTTCCAACATTTCCAATATTATTACTTGTTGAGAGGAATTTTCCGAGAGACGATTCTGCAAATCCGATACAAATAACCATGTCTCTATCGATATTAGTTCCAGCTACAACCTGATCCCAAAAATCTACATTTCTATAAGTACCTACTGCATACGAATTCAAAAATCTTTGAGTTCTCTCCTCTGCAGTTCCCCCCTTGAGAACAGAAACCTTGGTGATATCAATTGGCCTCTCATATTGATCGTTAAAAATACTTAAGCTTATACTCTTCAGGCAAAACCTTATCTTTGTCCATTACAACACTAAGATCAAGCACAGTAAGCGGATCTATTGCTGTTCCGTCCTTAAAAAGATAAAAAGTCAGATTTGCTCCCTCAGATCTAAACCCAGCACCAGCAGTTCCTGGTTCTCCTCCACTTCTTCCTATAAACTGTCCTCTTTTTACAAGTTCTCCAGCCTCTACTGCGATATTACTCAAATAAGAATATGCTGAGACATAACCATCTGTATGCATAATTACTACCCAAGAAACCTGATCTGTTCCTTGATGAACGCTATATACAACTCAATCTCTCATTGCATAAACAGGAGTCCCCTGATCAACACTCATTTCCACACTCAAATTTTTTTGAAACCATTTTCCTTTTCAAAATCCGCATCCTTAAAAACAGTCGAAATCTGACTCACAGGATACGCAGGCCATGCAGCCTCAGAGGTTTCTTTTTCTGAACTATCTTTTCGTTTATTAAGTTTAGCAATTTGATCAGCCATATTGTTTTCAGTACGATAATTCTTGGAAACAATATCCTTAACCAAAGCAGAAATAGCATCTTGAGTCTGTTTTTAGTTCTGTTGCTACAGTCTTTTTGAGTTAGGTCTTGAAGCTTCTTTTTATGATAAAGATCCATAAAAGTAATCAAATATGCTTTCTTTTGGTTTAATGTCTCGATTTCTTCTTGATACTGAGTCAATAGTTTTTGTGAAGTATTCTTGAGAGAAGTAAGCTTCTCAATAAGCGCTGTTTTTTCTTTTTCCTGAACGGTAGCCACCTTCATCAAATCATTGATCTGCACCAAAAGCGAGTTAAGCATATCATTACCAACCAATACTTGAGAAATATCTGCCGATTTCATAAAAAACCTTCAGATCATCAATCTGAGTCCCACTCTCATTATAAATTTCTCTCTGCATCTTATAAGTCAAAAAGCAAAAGCTGACTCAGATATTGCTTTCCAAGTTCAAGATTAGCCTTAGTCTCCCCTAGTTCAGAGATAGAGCTTTGGAGTTGTACTTTATAATCATAAAAGCTTCTTAAGCAACCTTGCAATTCTCATTGAAGAATCATCTATATTTTGAATAATCTTGACGATCTCAATTCTTGCTTCTTTATAGTTCTCATCAAGCTTTCATTTGTGTTTTTGCCTTTTTCAGCAGTATCCATCTCAGAAAGCTGAGATCTAAAAGCCCTCCAAACTGGCTCTCAAATCAGTCAAATTATCAACGGCCCCCTTAAATGCTCAATCTTGATTCATTGCCTCAGAGAGTTTGATGTCTCATATATTTGGTGCCATAGATCCTGTGGCAAATACGCTTCCTTGAATAAGCAAACTCACCATTAATCCATATACCAAACTATTTCTAAATAGTTTCATATCTATAACAATAAACTAAAAAAACTTAGCCCAAGTATAAATAAAAATAAAAATAAAAAAAGTAAAAAAATCTGATAAAAAAATTCTCGATTTTTCCTCTTGACATTACATATATTTTATATTAATTCATTTTTTTCTCCATACATTAAAAAAAGAAATCGACAATCAAAAACTCATAAAAAAACACTAGGAACATAGGTTTTCTACCAACTCATCCCATACTTTTTACAAAAAAATAGTAATTTTATCTTGACTTCTATAAGGATTTTCATTAGAATTCTCTCTTGCGAAAAAACTTCAACTTTCCTTTGGTTTTGGTAAAGAAAGTAAAGTTTGGGAAAAATATTACTTTCAAGTTAAGGGCGCAGGAATTCCTGCACCCTTTTCCTATAGTTCAAAAACTTTTCCTATATTTTTTTCAAATAAAGAAAAAAACTCTGAACTAAGTCAGAGCTCTTCTTATTTCTACAGAGAGAAATTACTTCACAGCAGCCTTGAATTCAGAACCAGCCTTGAAAGTAACAACCTTCATAGCAGGAATCTTAATTTTTCTTAGAAGGATCCTGAGGATTAACACCTTCTCTAGCCTTTCTCTTTGAAGCCTTGAAAGTTCCAAATCCTTGAATTCTAACTTCACCTTCTTTTTTTAACACCATCGATAACTGTTTCGATGAATGCATTTACAAGTTCAGCTGCCAATTTCTTAGATACTCCAAGTTCTTCAGCCAAGCTAGCGATAAGAGCTGTTTTTGTCATTGCAATAACAACATAAAATGTAAAGATGTACTAGGTACATTCGTATGTATACTACTTTTTGATTCAATTTTCAAGAGAAAATGAAAGTTTTTTTACTTTAGAACGAGTTTTTTTATCAAGAACTGGGGAAAAATGAACAAAAAAAGGTATAAAAACTCTGATTCATTTTTTTGAAAAAAATCAAAAAAATTTTTGTTCATACACGATATCTGACATTTATCTTTTTATTTAAAAGCAAAAAACCTGATCAAAAGTCAGGTTTTTATTTTTTTATTTCACTTTTTCCAATCAATTTATCCCTCAATTCTTCAAAGCCCTGCGACTCCTTAACCGAGATAAACACACAATTAAAAATCTGAATACTTTTTCTCTTAATTGTGCAATTCTCTCTTCATCAGTCTTATCTATCTTATTAAATACCAAAAATCTTATCCTGATGCGCTCAGATATCACTCAAAAACTTTATGAACAACCTCTATTCTCTCATCAACAAAAGGATCACTCGCATCAATAACATGAAGCAAAAAAATCTGACTCAATACTATCTTCCAGAGTTGAAGAGAAAGACTTTACCAATTTTGGAGGCAAATCTCTGATAAACCCAATCGTATCATTGAGCAAAACCTCCTTACCAAGTCAGGTTTCTGGATTTGTGATCAAATAACACTTTCCAACATTCGTCCCCAGCGTCGCAAAAAGCTTATTCTCAGCCAAAACTCCCTTATTAGTCAAAGCATTGAGCAATGAGGACTTCCCAGCATTGGTATATCAAACGATCCCAATCGTTGGCATTCCTTTCTTTTTACGAGCATCACGATGGAGTTTTCTCATTTGTTCATACTCAACAAGCTTCTTCTCTATTTTCAAAACCTTCTCCTTCAAATGTCTCTTCATTCTTTCAGTATTGGTTTCTCAGATTCCTCTTGTCGCTCAGCTTCCACTTCCAGAAGAACCTCCCTGCCTACTCAGTTCCATCCCCATTCCATAAATTCTAGGTCCCATATGCTTAATCGCAGCAAGCTCAATCTGAAGTCTAGCTTCACCTCACTCTGCATGTTTCTCAAAAATCTTCAAAATCAGATCAATCCTATCTCGAGCGACCATCTTTTCTTTGAGATTTTGTTCCTCACTGACCAAACGCAACTTTTCATTGATCGCATAAATCTGAGCAGGTTTTAGCGCATTTCCGATTACAAGCAAATTTGCCTCCAAGCGAAGCATATCAGCAATAATTTCCTCTAGTTTACCTTTCCCTACATAAGTCCTAAGGTCTGGATGATCTTTTTGATATTTCTGCAAAAACAACCACCCCACCATAAGTGTTTACCAAATTTTCAAGCTCTCTCATTCTATCTTCAAGGATTTCCTTGTTAGTCTGCTTATCTACGAGATCTACAAGAAATACCTTTAATACCGGTTGATTTTCTACTTGCATATGAGTTTCCTTAAGGCATAAATTTCAATTAGTTTACTAACTTCCCAAATAAATACAAGTAAAAAAACAAAAACCAAAAATACCTACAAAATCAAATTTAATCCAAAAAGTAAAAAAATCTGATTTTTTTCTCTTCGATTTTTTTGCAAAAATAAAAAAAGTAAGTATAATCAAGCATGTAACTTTTTACATCTTATTACAATAAGTATGTTGAAACAAAACCAAAGAAAAAAATTACAAAAAAATTCTTGCTGGGATCAGTGGTGTCTTATTCCTAGGAGGAAGCCTACTTTTTATGAGTAAATGCGAGTCAAAACAAAATAACTGTAGACTGAATCAAAGACCAAACACTAGCAAATAAATTCTCTACAGTACACTTCAATGTCTGAGGAAATGACTTTGGAGGTGGTTTTTTTCTGGACAGAGGCAAAAGCTCTCGCTACTCCTCAAGAGGTAAGTGCAAACGGTGAAAGACTACTCTGCTCTGCACAAATTAGAGGGTTTTACTACAATTCACAAAGAGGTGAAAGACTTTGGCCTCTTGATACTGATTCACAAGGGGATCTCGCTAGAATCCAATCTAGCTACTATCCATCTCAACTAACAATAAATTGAGGATTCTATACAAACTGTCAAAAAAACAGGCTGGAAAAACTCGTACCAGAAAAACGAAGATGGAAGAACAAATTCTCTCTACGGTATCTATGGAAGAATTACTCATACCTATAAAGGACGTGAATATTCTATATACGCAGGATTATTAAATAATTTACAACAAAACGAGCTCCCAACAGCAGAATTAAGATGTAACTTTCAGAGAATTGACAATCAATATCCTTTCGGATACATCTACGATAAAGCAGGAGGAATTGCTTTGGTTGGAGCGTATGTAAAGTCTGAAAAATCTAGCACAAGTAAATGCCTTCCACAAAAGCTTTACAGAGAAACTAGATGCAAGAAAAAATGTGTAAACGATTTTTTTATAGTCTAAGAGAAGATCCTAATAATCCTGAAAAAAACTATTCCACAAACAAATGATTCGATTTTATGACCAAAAAGACGACACTCTTATTTTTTTGGAAATGGAAATGCACTAGAAACCATGATGAATCTTGGAATCAGAGGAATCGTAGGACTATCATCTCAAGTACAAACCTCTGACCAAAAAGGAATCGAAAAACAACACAAAAAAACATCACTCTTAGTATCTACCACAGAAAAACATTTCAAATATCATCAACATAGCAAACAAAAGAGCTGAGTCTCTTTGTAGAAATAGATGGGGAAGTCTGACTCCAAATGGAGACATAATCTGTGCAAAAAAATGGTGGGGAAATTGATCCCAGAAGCTATGCAGGGAAAAACTATTGTAATAAAAGAGGGAAATCTCACTCTAACTAAATATATGGAAACCACAAGTCAGCCTATTACAATACTTCTCATCCACGGAGATCTAAAACTACCAAATTTGGATGCAAGTCAAAGATTTCTAGGAAATGGATATCCAGATAGAGATGGAATCATTAAGGCAAACTTCCTCAAGGGAAACTTCATCATTAACGGACTTATTCAAAAATCAGGGAACAGAAATAACAAACAAACTCATCGTTCACGGAAAAAAATTGCTTCATTCAATACCCTTCAAGAACCAAATGAACAAACAAGAGAGAAATTAAGAAATATCGGAATTAATACAAACAAAAAAAGATCTGACTTTCAGAAATTTTCACTTGGAAATGTAATATAGATACAGGGAAAGATACCGTAGGAAACCCTTGTGGACAAGAAAATGACGGAACATCAAAAAAAGCTTCCTTATTGACAAATCATTTGGACTTATTGATATGTACTTCCCATCAAAAACTCTTTAAATAATAAACTAAAAAAAGAAAGAAGTCTGATTTCTTTCTTTTTTTTATTTTTTTAAAAATAAATTATCTATCAAAAAAAGCCCATCAATATTTTTTTCTTATCCATCTTGACAAAAAAATGGCCTTCCATGCTGACAAACAAACATTCCAGGAATATGCCTAAACCCATCCTCAAGCAACTGTTTCATCTGAAGATAAGAAAAGCTTATGACCTGCTTTTGATCGATGTCTTACATGCCTTAGTAGCAAAAAAACCCCATCCATAATATGATCAAAGCTCACTTCCTCCAAATATCGTACATAATTAAGTAGCTTTTGCAAGTTCTACGGGATATTGTACAAAAACCCTTGGCATTGCGTAAACTACTATTGCAGATTCACTAATTTGACCAATATCAAAACCCTAAATTTCAAAGTTGTTCCAGTTTTTCTTCTAAGTTTGGAATTCTGGTAACCTCAAATTTAAGAGGCTGTAAAAAGAGTTTCAGAAGTCAGATCTTGATTGAGTTTCATCTTTTCAAAAGCAATCCTCTCAGCCAGTGCATGCTGATCTATCAAGTACAATGCTCCATCTGCCATCAATGCAATATACATATTTCGCATTTGACCAAGAATTTGATACTCTCCAATATCTTCATGAAAATAAGAGTCTTCTTGCATTTGCTGATCCAAAGTACCTCTTTGAGTAATTTCACCAGATCGCCTTGGAGCAAAAAAAGAGTCTCAGATCTTATATTTTGAGGATCCAGGTTTTCCAAATTTGCACTTAGATCATCTACAATATTTGCAAAAATCCTTTACCTCTCCAGACATCTTCCCCCTTTGCATTGAAAGTAGTGAACCTCCCATACTACTTCCAGCATTCAAAAAAAGATGAAAAAAATCTGACTTTAAGTTCGTATTCTGGGATTCAGAATTGCTTTGGAGATATCTATATGCCTCTTGCCCATTTTCTGAGGATTGTGACTTCATCTGAGTAGCAAAAAAATTCATTTCCTACGCTAGCAATTTTATTGTCTCACAAAACCTGGGATATCGCAGCAACCACTGACTTAAATACATATTGCGAATCCATAAACTTAACTTGCAACTTACTAGGATGTACATTGACATCTACCTCATCAGCAGGAACCTGAACAAAGAGTACTACCAATGGATATTCTCACGGCGTAATTTGCCTAGCATAACTATCCATAATTGCTTTTTTTGATAATTTTATCTTCTACAGGACGATTATTTACATAGATTTTAATATTTTCAGCGGATCCAAAAACGCAATGAAGCATCGGACACTACCCCACTAATCTTGATATGCTCCTGCTCAAAATTCAGACTTAAAAGCTTTTCTCTCCAATCTTTTCTAAAAAGATCCAAAATTCTGCCTTCTACTGTTTCGTTTGCCTTAAGATCAAAAACAAGATTATTGTTCTTCATCAAAACAAAATCCTTATCAAAATGCACAATCGCTACATCCAAAAAAATATGCATAGCAATAGTAAAAATTCAGTCTGAGCCGATTTAAGAAACTTAAGTCTAGCGGGAACATTATAAAAAAAGATCCTCTACACTCACCATAGTTCCATGCTAAAAAGGAACCGGCAAATGCCTAACAACAGTTTCCTGCCCTCTCCTCTGAAGCTTTGTCCCAATTTCCGCATAGGCTGTTTTAGTAAGGATTGTGATTTTACTTACCTCAGCAATAGATGCCAAAGCCTCTCATCTAAAAACCATAACTCTCCAAACTCATCAAATCCTTCTCGGACGAGATCTTACTCGTTGCATACCTTTCGAGCAATAGATCCATATCAGAAAGTTCAATTCCACTTCCATTATCCTCAACGGACAACAAACTCTTTCCCCCATCGTTAATCGTAATTTTGATTGCAGTTGCTCCAGCATCCAGAGAGTTTTTCTACCAGTTCCTTAAGCATACTTGCTGGTCTTTGCACTACTTCTCAGGCCTTCAGTCTATTGATCACATAATCCGGCAATCTATGTATCGCCATAGCTATCAGATAAAAAAATAAATTTCTCAAAAAAATCCAAACAAGAAACAAAAAAATCTGACTTTTTCTCTTGTTTTTTTCCCTGCAAAAAAAGCAATATAGTTTTTTTATATTAACTTGAACTTTTTTTATCAAGCTATTTTCTTATTTTTATGACTGCATTTCTGAAGAATCTCATTACCCAAAAAAAGGATTTCTCATCAAACGAAGCCTCCTAGCTTCCAGTATTTTTTTTATGCTCATTGCAATACAAACCTATATCAACTATCAAAAATATTCTAATAAATACTGCCTCAGTTCAGGAACAAGCACAAAAGGTCCTGGATGAGATCTCATATTTCAACCACTTTTCAGCTTAAATTTCTCAATGTCGACTACGCCCAAAAAAATTTATCGCACACGAAAATAATATCCTTTCAGATGGAGAAGCCTTTAATTACTTTCCAAATCGAATATCCTACACTTGAGCTAACTGGATCGCAAACACCAGACCCTAAAAAAACTCCTCGAGAAGAACGAAAAAGCTTTTTCACTAAACAATTAGCAAGCTAAACTCCCTTTCTGACAAAAATCGGTTTTAAACTTCCTAAGAAATCAAAAATAATGAAAAAAATCTGAATTTTTAAGCTTTTTTTAACCCTTTTTTTCACTATTTTTCTTACACTTTTTGCCCAATCGAGCTGAGCCACCTTTGAGGATTTTAGTCTCAAGCTTGATTCGCTTGGTATCAATACTACAAGTCTCAGAACACAAGACAAACTCTCTCGTTATCAGCTCACGCGTTTGCTCAATGCCGTGGAGTGTCATGACTGTATATTACCGACTCAATCAACCCTCAACCACTTTAATCAACCCTTTTGGCAAAATTTCTCTACCCTACCTGGAAAAGACTTCCGCGATATTTCCTTTGGAAGTGCAAAACACAATAACACAAATTACTATTACTGCGTAGCCTATGTCGGCGAACAAAACTATATGAGAGGATATCCTCTTCAAACCTCACCCATTTGTAGTGGAAATTTTTGTGGACAAAAAAGCGTCAGCAAAGGAGAATTTTATCAGACACTAGTAAACCTGCTTGCTACAAGACTTTCTCCCAAATACACCATTCCACGAAAAGAGATAAAAACCTGGCTCCAAAAGCTTGATCACTCTAGATATGAATATAGAACCTTTGATAGCGAAGAAATCAAACTAATAAAAACATCTACCGCCTCTGCTGCACCTGCAAAAACAGCTCAAGAGCTCCATCTATACCTCAAATATTGCATGTTCAACACTGCTCAATGTGGGTTTAGAAATTTTTCAAATATCAGAACAGGAGTTTGGCCGATAGCTCAGATGAATCTTCTTATCAAAGAAGGAGTGATTACCGACGAAGATACAGATCAGATTTCAAGTCCTATTTCTCCTAGTCAAGCTCTACAAATGCTCTATCAAGTATATCATCTCCATACCCAATGTGAATTCAACTCAGACTATGACTGTGATGGCATCAAAAATACGCAAGATAACTGCCCTTACAACTACAATCCAAGTCAAGCTGATCTTGATAACGATAATATAGGAGATGTCTGCGATTCAGACATTGATGGAGACGGAGAAAGCAACCCCATTTGATTTGTAGATGATACTTGAAACATCAATTTTGCACTTCTCTATGGACAAAAACTTGAGGATAAAACTCCACTTGGTCAAGAACATCAAGACCAATACCACTTTCTTATTATCGATAGCATTTCAAAGACAGCTCCCCATACCGCTAAAATGCATATCCAGAGCAAAAACCCAACCTGCAAAAATTGAACGAGATTTTGGAGATGGAACGCATGAACAATGAACAAAATCAGCCCACACTTTTGAACAATCAGGAACCTTTACCATAAGGGCAAAAATAACAGAAAAAAACTGAATGACTCATTTGGTTTCCTCTCAAGTATATATTCCACAAACACAACAGACAGCTTTTCTTTCTCTTAAACAGGTGCTTATCAACTGAGATAAAGCAACGATTTCAGCAGATGCAATCTGATCATTTGATCGCTATGAATGGAGCAACTCTGCAACAAAACACAAACAAACAACAAATCAGCTTTCAACTTTTTTTCTACCACGCTGACCTCTTGAGCAAGGAATAATATCATTCTCAAAGCTTATCAAAACGGAAGACTCGCTGCTTTCGCTTCAACAGACATCAGAGAATTAAATGGGAAATTTATAAATTCTCACCTCCAAATCCCAGCTCAAAACTATAGTCTCAATCAAAAAAATTAGCCCACTAATAAGGCTTTCTTCTCTTTCCCTCAGTAATATTGAAACTACTGAGCGGGATTTTTGAGACCTTACAAAACAAGAAAACAAAAACCTGACTGAAAACCACCGTTATTCAGCACCAGGACAATACTCCCTCATTCACAAAACCAAATTAAAAAAATGGAGAAAGCCTTATCTCAACTGCAAGCATAGGACTAACTGACACCCAAAAACCCGAACCTCTTGCCATAAATCTCTACTTCCTCTCACTCAATGAAAAAAACACTAAAACTCAGACTTCAACCCCTTTCTTCTTCTCATATCTCAAAAAAACTACTTTTACAATTTTTCTCCTCTTGAAAGTATCAGCAAAGACAATATCCTCACAGGAGAAACAATTTATTATCAGCTAGCTAAAGAAGGGACACTTAATATAAAAATCTAAATATCAAGTCTGATCCATCACTCTCACTTCTGAAAACATCATAAGCTCATCTCATTCTAGTCTCAACAACATCACTCTTGATGAAAAAAACCATGTATGCAAGGCTTAAGTGTGATCTCGACAAACAAGGAGTCCCTGACAAGTATGATATCGATATAGATGGAGATGGTATTCCAAACCTGCTAGGTCTTATACAGTATGAAAAAGCTGACTGTAGCCTCATTCCAGGAGAAAATGTAAATCACAATATCTATCAACAACACTTTTTGAGTATGTTCGCTAGACAACTGCCCATTCGTCTATAATAAAGACCAAGCTGATCTCAACAATAACGGAATCTGAGATGCATGCGAAAACCAAGCTCCTAAATGCTGAGATGGAAAAAAATCGATGATGGAGAAACCTGCCTCTCTTGTCCAGAGGATGTAGGAGAATGTACCTCAATTTGTGGTAACTGAAAAGCAGAGCCTGGAGAAACCTGTAAAAATTGCCCCCAAGATGTAATAAGTTGTGACCTCTCTTGTTGAAATGGGAAAATTGATCCAGGTGAAACCTGTAAAAACTGTCCTCAAGATGTAAAAAATTGTAATATCATCTGTTGAAATGGGAAAATTGATCTAGGGGAAACCTGTAAAAACTGTCCTCAAGATGTCCAAAGATGCTTCTCTCTTTGCTGAAATGGAGTCGTAGAAAGCGCTCTAGGAGAAGAATGCGATGATGGCACACAAAACGGGAAAGGAAGTTGTTCCCTCAAATGTACCCTCACTAACCTCTGCTGAAATGGGAAACCTGATCCAGGAGAAACTTGCCTCTCTTGTCCTCAAGACATCAAAACTTGTGATGCAGATGGAGATAAAATTCCAGATCCTATCGACGAATGCCCAAACATTCCAGAAGACTACAACGGAATACAAGACAGCGATGGTTGTCCAGAGCCCCCTTCTCAATGTCTAGGAGAAAAACTGTACCCTCGTCTCACCAAACTGCAATAAATGTCCATGCCAATATGCAGATTTTTAGCAATACCCTTCATCCAAACGACAAGGTAAGAGCAAGACTTCGAGACCTGCCAACCAAGAAACATTATAACTTCTCAAACTTTGCTCCCCTCACCTCATTTATCCTACCATAAGCCGATTATGCTTTGATTCTCTGAACTTGCCCGCAAAAAAATCTCTCACAAAAAAATTTCAAGGCTTTCGTATGATTGGAGCTGTAGTACTCAACGCAACAAAAATCATTTCTAAAAAAATAGCCGAAAAAAACCTGACAATATCATCGAAGAACATCAGATTTTAACCTGATATGTTAAATTCTCAACACTCTTTCTCAAAAACTTCAGATCAAAAACTTAAAAAAATCCAAATTTTTCAAACAGAAGCCCCAGCTCCTCTCTCATATCAACACTCACCTAAACAACATCGGCTATCAACAAAAAATCAAAGAGATTCGCCTCAAATAACAAAAAATGGTCGCTTTGACCATTTTTTTTAAATTCTTCACTATTTCACCCCTTTGAAAAAAAGTGGAGAAGAATACCTCTCCACTCTCTTGAGCCGACCACACTCGTTATTCAGTCTTTTTTTATTTTTTTGTTTTAGACTTGACTTAGTATTCAAAGCCTTGTTCTACTTGTTCCTCTGAGGGGTGCTTGTCTCGCTTGAGGTTTACCAAGATATCTGGCTCTGGAAGATCATCAGGGATCCAATTGACTCCATAGATTGCCATAGCAGGAGCCGATTCCTCAGTAGGAACCCAACCACTCTCAGCACCACAAAAGCCCTGACAGCGACCGTAATAATCACTAACAACCCCAATCGCATCAAGGAAATCCGTCAGATTCGCAGAAAACTTCCCTCCGTGGAAGTATTCTTTACTGCCATCAGGATAGACCTTTACTAACGACTCGATCTGTAATTCAAAGGTTCCAGAATCCACCAAAACCGCTCCAGACTTGGATTCTACCCAGAAATAGTATCCAAACTGCTCAAAACAGGTTTGCTTAATTTCATCTAAGCTCACCGTATCATGTCCAACGACCTTAAGATTAGACACACGAGGTTCAGGACAATACGCATTAGGTATATCCACATTATTTAGCCTTACCATATCGATAAATCTTCCTGCAAGACTATGCCCATTGTTAGGCAAACCAAGCCGCGCAGCAGAGTTCTTGTTATGTAGATATGCTAAAACCTTACCTCTATCTATCAAAAGAACATCTTGACTAGAGCTTCCCTCCATATCATAACGATAAGAAGCAAGCATCTCCTCATCCCTCGGACAGTCCCATATCTCTAGACCCTTCAATGCCTCCATAAAAGCCATCGGTAGCAATTTGCTTGCCGATCTTACTCTTGAAGACAGTTGAAATCCCCTCTGCAATATAGCGACCAGAGAGCATATGACCGGCCAATGCTTCATGAAACAGAGTCCCGACAGCAGAAGGAGCAAAAAAATCAAAGGATAAATGCCACTTTCAAGCTGCTTTCTCTCCTTAGAAAAGAGAAAAACGCTGAATTTCCTCTCTGATCTCAGGAAGTTTTTTTGTTCCATCTCTTCAAAAGTCTTGGTCATTAACGTATCTGAAAAAGTCAATCGGCACCTTCTTGCGATTGATCAGAGAAATTGCACTTGTAAGGATGCAAATATCTCTCTTATCAATAATACGTTGCCCACGATCATCTACGACGATCCAGAACTTTCGTTGAGTTCCGAGAGTAAAACTGGTTTCACTGACATAAGGAATCTGGTAGAGCTCCTGAGTCAGTGTTTGCACTTTTTTGGAGAAGCTTTGTGGAGCTTTTCCAATACAGTCCAAGGAAAAAGAGTCATCTTCGAGGGCAATGACCTCAGATTTTACCTCTTCTGCATCCTTGCTATCCTCCAACTTTGATGCATAAAACTCATCAAAGAGCCCATTTACCAAAGAAGGAAGCATCTTTTTCAGCTCTCGAATGAGACCTTGAGGAGTAGAGAGATTAACTGAGTTAGTAGCTACACTTCTAGACACCTTTTTACACTTTTTTTCTCCCCCTTTCCACAAAAGAGCGATCATAAAAAAAGTGTCACGAGAAGCTCTGGAACATCACAAATGCGCTTACTGCCAAGGTCTTCACCTTCAGAGAAAGTTTGCCTACAACTCTCTCCTCCTAGATACACAAGACGGATACCTGAGATTTGATGCACACGAGTTTCTCCTGAAGGGGTCTCCCTATTAAGACGAAACTTCATTGCATAAGATACAAACTGCTCAAGAGCAGTTAGCACTGGAAGGTAATTCTTCCTTTCCATAGAGATTGATTATTAGAGTTAGACAGAATATTTATTTTACATCAAGCATAATACATAAAGGAAAGAGAATGTCAATAGCTTTATATTGACTTTTTAAGAAAAAAATAATTATATATATATCACCATATACAAAAAAATAACCATTCAAACAAAAAAATAAGATTATGAAAAAAAGAATCCTTTCAAAAAGAAATTCGCTTTTGGGTTTCTTTCGTAACAAGTATCGGCATTCCAGAAGAAGAAATGCTATGGCAAGAATATGGTGGCATTAGCACCTATCTCAATGGGCAGCTCCGTCTCCTTATCCGAGATATCATTGCTGGCAAAAGTAAGCCTAGCAAACTTCAACATCCCCGACGCGGTTGAATTTGGAGAACTTCTCAATTCTCCCCATCTGGACCAGGAGCTCTGCTCGCAGCTTTCCCATCTTCTCTACGGAGCTGATGAACGGAAAAAAATCTTCTCTGAAGAAGAGAATAGCTAGCAGTCTAAGCATTAGTAATGCTTAGTAAAATCTATCAAAAAAATCCCTTTTTACTAGTTTTCTAGAAAAGGGACTTTTTTTCAAAATTATTTGTACAAAAAAATTTGCTTTTTTTCTTTTTATTTATAGCTATACTTATAGTGTCTTGAGGTAAAAGAGTTCAAGACTAAAGTATCAGCCTAAGTTGCGAGGATTTCCCTCACCCACGAGCAAAAAAACAAAAAACCAAAAAAATCACTCACACCACACTTCACCTTCTCGTGCGGAAGTCTTAGCAAAAAAATCTTTAGATTGCTAAAGGTTGCTGAGATACTTTACATCCTTAATTGACAAATCGTCTCTCGTCTACCCGAGAGGCTTTTTTTGTTTTACTTGTAAATTCTCTCAAGAATCATATACTTTTGATACTTTATCATATCTCAATTTCCATGAAAAAAACAAAAATCAAAAAAATCTGATTTTTTTTCTTTTGGGTTTTCTTATTGATTCCAGGTATCACGACGGCAAACCTGCAATCCTCAGATCCTATAGAACAAGCTCATATTTCCAGAGATCAAAACAAAGCTTGAACAGTCCTATCTCTATCCTCACATGCTTCCAACATGAGACCAGACAAGTATCTCAGGGCTACCTTGCTAAGTTTCAAGACCCTTATACTTCGTATTTTTTTTCACCAAAAGAAGCTCAAAAAGCTTCTCGCTCTTCTCAATAATAATATTAGTGGAATCTGAGCTGTCATCAAACTCAGCCCAGAAAAATCTTCCCTTAGTCAGCAAAATTATCCCAAACTCCCCTGCCCAAAAAAAGCAGGACTTCAAACTTGAGACTTGATTATTGCTATCAATGGAAAATACTACCAAAAAAATCAGGATTTTTGACCTCTTTCTCTCACAAATAAGAGGTGAAATTGGAACCCATCTCTCACTACAAATCGATAGAAAAGGTAAGATCTATCTTTTCTCTATCCAAAGAGACAAAAATTCAGATCCCAGCGATCGATTCTCTCCAAAAAAAGAAGATAAATGTTACTTTCTGATCAATAATTTCGATAAAGGCGCGGCTGAGAGCTTTATTTCTCATATGCAAAAATATCAAAATTGTTCGTTTCATATCTTTGATCTAAGAGGGAATCCTTGAGGTATCGTAGATGAAGTCCTGACAGCACTTGAAACGATGATTTCAGAAGGTAGCCCACTCTTGACACTCCAAAACAAAAGACTCTTCACAAAAAGAAAAAAAGCTCAAAAATCTGATCATCACTTTGTTCTTCGCAAAACCTTGATCCTTATCGATAAATCTACCGCAAGTGCTGCAGAAATCTTTGCCGGAACACTAAAAATATTATTTTTCCAGATACTACCTACCTTATAGGAGAGACTAGCCATGGAAAGTGATCAATGCAAGAAATCTCACCACTAAGCAATGGAGGCTTACTCAAATATACCATTGCACTACGAAACATCGCAGATCAAAAAAACTCAATCAATAAAATTGGACTAACCCCAGACATCAAACTCATTGACAATCCAGAAACTCCACAAGACGAGATCCTCTCTGCACTCAAAAATCAATTAAGAAATCTGATTTTCAACTTATCTTTTGCACATATCAGAAAAACTACAATGCAAAAAAACTAACCTACAAAACCATAAACCAACCCCATTTTTTTGAGATCCCCAAAATTAAAGGATCCAGATTTTTTGCTACTTTGCTTCCTATTTCTAGCGCTGAGGAAGCCAATACTCAACTTGATTCTCTCAGAAAAAAATACTACGATGCCACACATAATTGCTATGCTCGGAGACTTACCCCTCAGGCTCAGCAAGACCTTTTCTGATCACGAAATCTGTCCACTACTGACCAAAGATCTTCAGATGACGGAGAACCAGCAAATACTGCATGAAAACCGATCTTATCAGTTATCACAGGTGCTGAGCTTTTTGAAATTTTGGTAGTAGTAACAAGATACTTTGGTGGGACACTTTTGGGAGTATGAGGCCTCATCCAAGCATATACCGAAACTACAAAAGCAGGTATCCAACACCTCAATATTATCGAAAAAGAAATAACAAAAAAATAAAAGCTGACCCATTCCTACGATCAGCTCTCTAGTGTACAATATCTTTTATCAAAATATGAAGGAAAAGTAATAGAAAGTCACTACGACTCCTCTATTACACAAACACTTGAAGTCAATCTAGCCCTAGCCGAAATCTTCCAAAAAGAACTTATCGAAAGACAAATCTCAATACTAAACTAGCTTCCTACAACAACTTTCGCAGGATTAAGTACGATCACTTCTTCTCCTTCCTTGTAAACAAATCCTTGCTCAAACTCCTGAACAATCTTTCCTTTCAGTGCTTCATCATTTACAGGTTGCATGCTCACTGGCTCATGAAATTGAGGATTTGGCTCTAGCCCCATCGATGCTATCGGTTCAATTCCCATTTCTCCTAACGCCTTATAAAATCCCTCTTGCATCATCACAAGTCCTTTTCCCATTGTACTTTCCTTTTTGTTCGTCACTGAGATTTAGCATAGATTTTCTAAGGTTCTCTAACTGTGGAATCAGCTTTTTTTAACAATCTTTTATTTTTTTGCATCACGATTGGCATTTTCAATCTTTTTGATCGGTTTGTCTTTGCAAAAATATCAAAAATCAGCCTTGAGATGCAAATATGCAATTTGGCTATTTTTTTGCGATTTCCTCCTTTTTCTTGTAAAAGCCTTTTTCGAGTTCAGCAATCTTTGCGATCAAAGGAGAGATCTCAGCTTCCTGAGCCTCTTTACTCGCCTGCTCAAGCATATTTTCAAGCTCCTGAGTATCTTGATCAGCGATATTTTTGCTTTTTCTAGTTCTGGATTATGTTGTTCTTTTTTTCATCTTTTTTTATAACAAAAAAATAAATCTGACTCAACTATATCGTTTTGCTTCTCATTTTCAAAAGATTTTTGATTACGGAGGTGAGAAGGGGGAGGGAGCTCCCTTTTTTTAGAGAAAAAAACTTCCAAAACCGATTTTTTTATCTTGTCTTCTAGCAATAATTAAATATAATGAAACTATTTATTTGAATAAAATTCAAATGATAGCAGCACTCTTCTGATGTTTCTTAATTCTTATTTTTTTGGTGTTATATTATTTATAATCAACATCAGAAAAAAAGTAATTTTTTTCAAAATGGAATTATATAGGCTTATTAGGATTCTCAATATATCCAATACTTGCTGATATTATACTTCTTACTGAAGATTATTTAAACCTTCCATGTGGATTTCGACTTCAATATCTACGAATCTTTTGTATATTCATTGCAATGCTTCATTTATATATTTTTGCATAAATAATGATTTTTTTATTTTTCTTTTTATGTGGAGATCCTTATCGGTATTTTTTTGGCTACAAATGCATCATGCTTTGCGAGCAAAAAGATTGGGAAGTTGCTTTTGACTGGTTTTTTTCTTCTAAACCGACTATCTACTATCATATATTTGTTGATACCATTTTTTTCTCACAAGCAAGAAAAAAACCTCTTTTTTTCTATACTGTTTTTATTAAGCAGTATACGACTATATTTACTTATAGTATCGTGCGTTAGATACTGAGTTGATGCATATAAAAAAACAATCCCCTATTTTTTTACAGTTTTATCGTCTTAATTTTAATTACTTTCTTCTGCTTTTTTTATCACAAAAAAAGAGGATAGAAAACAATCCTCTCTTAGTAAGTAGTGAACTAATGAGTGACGTAGAGAACATTTAGAATCGTTCGAGCATCATACTGAAACTGATGAGTCGCTCCACTTTTTTTGGATTTCTCATATACATTTGAGCAGATTTTGTCATCGATCACAATGTAGATTTTAACAAAAAATATGCTCAAAGCCGAAGCAAAAAGATATCATATTGATTTTCCTTTTGATCAAGTAAAGTGGCTTGATACGATGAAAAAGCTCCACATAACTTATTCCGGGAAGTAAAAAAAGCATTGCACTTATGACAAAGATCGAGAATGTGGCAATCGGTTAAGAGATGTGATGTTCACTGGATTTTTCCACTTTTGACATTGAGTAAAAAAATCCCTTGCTTTTATTTCACCCTTTTCTTATGATGAAAGAAGATTTAATTCTGATTTCAGTCTTTTATGGAACATAAAGTCTACGGTTGTAAAGTCAATAAATTCTACCTTAATAAACGAATTGCTCATCTAGAAGCTACTCAACAAGCCGAAGATGATATTTTTTTCTTGTTGCAACCTGCGTAGTAACCGACCGTGCAAAAATCCAAACGAGTCAAAGAAATCCTCGACCAACTCCACCAAGACAAAAAGAGTGTATATTGCAGGCTGCGGATCAATTACCAAGGGAGAAGCAACAGATAGAGCCGTTTTTTTCAAAAAAATTATCCAGAGCTTGCACCTTATGAGGACAAAATTCTTCTTCTTGCAGAAGATCCAGCACAAAGTGCGACCTCTTTTACCAATGGTCTCACAACTCCAGGACAAAAAGCTTCGAACCAAAAAAACTATGTTATCATCCAAAAATTGATGTGATAATCACTGCTCTTTCTGTCTTACGATCTTCAAGAGAGGCCCTCATAGGAATCGTCCTCTTGCTGAAATCATTGATGAAATCAAAGAAATAGAAAAAGAAGGCTGACAGGAGATCGTGATCACCTGAATCAACCTTGCTGCTCGATGATCTCAAAATACAAGAAATGCAGATGAAAGTCGCCTCCCTGAACTCCTCAGAGCAATCCTAGAACAAACGAGCATTCCAAGGATCAGAATCTCGAGTATTGATCCACAATATCTCACCGATGAGTTTTTTTGAGATTGTCAAAAAACCCTAGATTTGTTCCTCATTTTCATTTTTTTCGATTCAATCCTTTTCTGACAAAGTACTCAAACTTATGAATAGAGGCTACCTTTCCGATAAACTCGATGAAGTACTCACAAAAAATCAGAAATCTCGACCGTCCAGATCGTGATCAAATTTCGATTTGAGCCGATATCATCTGTGGTTTCCCTGGAGAGACAGAGGAAGATTTTGAACAAACCTGCCAAGGAGTACAAAAAAATATCGCATAACCAAGCTCCATGCCTTCCCATTCTCAGATCATCACAAAGCAGACCCAATCCCAGCTTCTCGCCTCCCAGATCAAGTTCCCAATGAAATCAGAAAAGAAAAGAAATAGAAAGCTGATCGAAATCGGAGATCAAGTCCGCGATGAACGAGTAGCTCAAAACTATGGACACAAGTTCCAAGTCCTCATCGAAGAGGTAAAAAAACTGAAAAATCCAAGTGACGAACTGAAAATTACATTCACTGTATCATTCCTGGAGAATATCAAAAAGGAGAACTCGTTGAAGTTATTCTTGATGAAAAAAACTGTGATTATTAATCCACAGTTTTCTTTTTCTAAGAGAAAGATTTATACTTGAAAAAAATAGCCTAAAAACTGTAATCTAAAAATCTGAATTTAATTCTCTTCTTTCATTATGAGAAAAAAATAATCATAAATCTGACTCTTTTTGTTAGTTTCATTCTCTTCAACTGAGTTTTTTTCTGCAGATCAAACAAAAAAAGCCGAGAAAAACTATCAGTCTTGTATCAATCTAAGCAATTCTTTACAAACATTTCTTAAAAGAAAAACAAAGACCTTTCACAGGATTCAGACTTTTTCTACTTCTTTTTTTGCAAGCGGTATCAGTAGATCAAATAGCTACCTTTCACTTTATCAAGACCATAATATACTGATCCTCAAAAAAATAACGCTCCAAACCTAACTGCCACAAAAACTTATTGCTCGTATTAAAGTTCCTCAAAATCGAAACCATATTCAGCACCACATCCTAGAAAAACGATTTACTACTTCTTTCTGCAGAAAAATCAGTCTTGATACCAAGTTTTGTGGTACCAAATTCAAAATGATAAAAATTAAAAAAATATCAAAAAGTCTGACTTTCTCCGCTCCGATTCAGACAATTACTACAATGAACCAAAAACTTCTTATTCTCTCTCAGACTTGACTTACTAGAAATCAATTATCCAAACTTGCAAAAACATCAAAAAAACTGAAGAGCTTCATACCCTCCTTGTCTCAAATAACTTTCTTTCAACCTCTGGAACAAACATTACCCCTTCATGCAAGGAAATTCAACATCAGCTCCTAACAGGACATTCTCCAAAACTAAACACAATCACTATCTTTGATCTTGATGCTCTAGAAAAGGCTCCAGAAATCAGTTATTATCTCGGAAATATCTCTCAAATTTTCTTTTGACAAGATTATCTTTTCTTTGCTAAAAAAATCTTAATAATCTTTCATTTGAATGCCAAAATTGCATTTCTTATGCCAGTGGAGGGCAAACTACCCTACTTCAGAGATTTACCCTAGAACCGAGATTACACCCAACTGAAAATGCTCTACTCAGTGGGCATCTCTTGAGTTTTTTTCACCAAATACCATTAATTCTCCAAACCTACTCCTAGCTCAAAAATAGCGGGAATATCAAACAATTTAGCATTAGCAACTTTGATTCAAAAATTTAGCAAGCTTGCAAACAATCAAGTTCTCATTAGAACGCAAGAAGACTTTTTCTCAAGTTATCACTGGAGAAAAAGAGTCTTATCCTTGCAAATAAAGATCAAACAAAACTTCTCCCACTCCCTGCAAAAACTAGCACGCCAAATATTTCAAAAGATCCGAAAATCTGACTTCCTATATCAATCATCACTTGGAACATCACTGCTTCATACTGAAAAAAGCGATAACTGAATTAGCCTCACCCTAACTCCGCTCACATTCTCTGGAACAAGTTATGAAATGCAAATTCCACACTCTCCAAGTTCTCAACTTTTACGAAATAGCGAAAAGCACCTACTTAGCTTTTTTTACAGAAACAAATAGCAAACCATCTCTTCACACCTACCATATCTCAGATCAAGGCAAAGCACAACATCTCTTTAGTAGAAATTATAGCAAACTTAGCAAAACACCTCATTTTCAGACGCTATCGACAGCAAATGATTTAGTTATCGTAGCATTTAGAGAGTACTTAGATCTCTTCTCACTTTCCTCTCCTCAAAAAAACCAAGCTTCTAAAAATTAAAAATAACATCATAAAAATCTGACTTTAGAACTCTTTTAACCCACAATCATTATGCCAAGAAAAATCATCATTCTCGAAAATATCCGTTCGGCGTACAATGTAGGAAATGTTATCAGAACCGCTGATGCTCTAGGACGAGAAGTGCGAATTACCGGATATACCCCTTCCCCTCTCGATCACCCTAAAGTCAAAAAAACCTCACTCGGAGCTGAGGACTCTGTCGCATTGAAGCAATTTGACTATACGCATGATGCCATTGCCTATGCCAAAGAGCAAAAAAATCTGAGTCATTGCAGCAGAGATTACTCCAGATGCAATTGATCTCCAAAGCTTTTCTGAAAATAACAGAGCTGATATAGCAATAGTTTTTGGGAATGAAGTAGAAGGAGTCCTCCTGAAACCCTCAAAGCCGTAGACCAAGTCGTTTTTCATCCCTATGCAATGAATCAAAGAAAGCCTCAATATTGGACAATCTACAGCGATCTTCATGCGAGCCTTGAGATAACCCCTCAACTAGAAAAAAACGATATCAAAAAAATCTGACTTTACTTTTTTTGTTTATACTGTCACTGATGCACCACCTTATCAATCTTGTAAAAATTCTGAATCGACTTTTGTCCTTCATATTGATAAACATCTGGTTGAACTGTTTAATCAATATGGAATCCGAATACTACTTATCCTATTTTGCGATCATATTTATAGAAACAGGACTGGTAGTAATGCCATTTTTGCCATGAGATTCACTCCTATTTGCCTCTGGTGCTCTTGCTCACAACCCTACCAACGAACTCAGCGTTCACCTAATTTGGTTAGTTGTCTTTATCGCAGCCGTCCTAGGAGATAGTATGAATTACGAAATCGGAAAAATTCCTTGGTCCAAAAAGTCGCACAAACCAAACTCGGAAAAAAATTTATCAAACAAGAATATCTTGATAAAGCGCAACATTTCTTCGACAAACATGGAGGGAAGGCGATCATCTATGCAAGATTTGTCCCTATTGTAAGGACTTTTGCCCCATTCGTAGCAGGGATTGGAAAAAAATGAAATACCTCTACTTCATTTCATTCAATATTATTGGAGCTTTTTGCGAGCGACGCTCTTCATCTATGCAGGATACTTCTTCGGAGGACTTGAAGTCGTTCAAAAAAATTTCACACTTCTTATTCTGGGAATTATTTTTCCTCTCTCTGATCCCAGTTTTTCCGAGAATGGTTCCAAGCAAAAAGGATTTCACTTCTCTCGCAAAAAAAGAAATCAACAAAATAAAAAGACTGACTCTAGATCT
>BNJT01002806.1_pt1 | contig 88770 bp, 151 predicted proteins | sample 8540491 | NCBI WGS metagenome assembly BNJT01 (sample SAMD00202455, study PRJDB9452) | human saliva metagenome | host: Homo sapiens | reverse complement strand
TGTATTCTTCAGAGTTGGATTTATAACGATAACGTTTTCGTATAATTGCCTTTAATCCCATTAGTTTTCATAAGACGCTGAATACATTTATGATTCACCTTCGCATTTCTATAATAGTTTAAATAGATTGTGATACGACGATATCCATATATACCTTGAACAGATTCATATACTTCGTGTATTAATTCCATTAAACGACGTAGTCGTTTTTCAGATTCCGAAGGGACACGATTTAACCATTTATAATAGCCAGCTCTACTGACTTTTAACACTTTACACAATTGAGTCATATGAAATCCTCTTTTACTTAATTTTTAATCGTTTGATATTCCGCTTCAAATCTCGTCTGGCAAACATCAGCTCGCTTTCCACTTCTTGTAATTTTTAGTGCGGCATTTTCTGTTTCTAAATATTCGTTTCGTGCCTTTAATATAGCCATTTCTGCACGAATACGCTCAGTTTCTGTCTGTATATTATCTGGTTTTCGTTTTCCTCGACTGTCTATTAATCCATCAGGGCCATATTTTTGATATTTTTTTACCCATTGATACACCAAGTTGTAAGAGATGTTATATTTCTGTGCAGTTTGTTTATAGTTTAATTGATTTTGAATACAGTCTTTGACGATAAGGATTCTTTCTTCGTGCGATGTTTTTCTATATTTCATAGTGTATACCTCTGGCTTAGGATAGTAGGCCTTCGTGGCCTCACCATTAGTATACTTAATAATCCAATTTCGTACAGTTGTAACAGAAGGAATATTATATTTTCTTGTGATTGTCGTTAAATAGGTTTTCGATTCTAAAAACTCTTTAACCACCATTTCTTTAAATTCATTTGTATAAGTGTTAAACCCATCTCGATCTTCTAATGCAGAAGGTCCATATGCTTTATAGTTCAAAAAATACATATTAAATGTTCCAGGTGAAATCCTTAAACAATATTCACTACGCAACTCACGAAAAGGCACACCATCTAAACACAATTCTATGAATCGTTCTAATTCTTTTTGCAGTATGTTTCTTAGCCAATCTAAAAAAATACCCCTCTAAAGTAGTTTACTTTTTAGAGTCTACTTTAGAGGGAGCATATCACATATATGTTACATTTTGCTTTTTACAATTTATTGAATTAATTTGTCAATAGCCTTAATGACGCCATTATTTTCATTCGTATCTGTTACGATATCTGCAATAGCTTTTTACTTCTTCGCTGGCATTACCCATTGCAATCGCAAGTCCTGCATATTGCAACATTTCGATATCATTTAGCTGCGTCTCCAATAGCTGCGATTTCACTTGGTTGAATATTTAGTTTTTGGGCTAATTTTTCTAATCCAAAAGCTTTATTTACACCTTTTGTTAGTACTTCAACTAAATATTTTTGGCTACGAACCACATAAAATTCGTCTCTCCAGTCGTCTGGAATAACCGTTTCGAATTCATTCAGTTGTTCCTCTTCTCCAAGTAATAAAAGTTTATAAAAATCAGTAGATAATGACTCTTCTTTTTGAGATTCGTTTTAAAGAACCGTTCGCGATTCTTACATCATACTCCATCCATTCTGTTGGATCTTCATCGAATGAATAATAGTAATCAACACCAGCCCCCATAACGCTAACTCCGTGTTTCTTGCCTAGTTCAATCCATTTTTGAATCGCAGAAGAATTACGAAACGCGTCCATCACACGTTTACCGGTTTGACTCTCATAAATATTGGCTCCATTTTGACTAATAATATAGTGGTTTTCTTCTAAATATCCCAAGTCTTTTAAATAAGGGCGAATTCCACTTTCAGGCCTGCCTGTACAAAGCACTAATAAAGTTTCCGTGCCTTTGTAGTGAAAATCTTTGAAATATTGTTTTAGTTTCTTCTAATAATTGTTTTCTTTGATTTAATAAAGTTCCGTCCATATCAATGGCAATCAGTTTAATCATTATTTATTCCTCTCTAATCATTTTTTTGTTCACGTTATCCAACCTTAATTATTTTAACTCAATTTCCCTACAATAAAAAAAGCCCTCATATAATATGAGAGCTTAAAATCAGCTATTTTAAAAATTTTGATTGTAACTGTTCGTCTTCCCCATTGATTGGCTTGATCGACAGAAACGAAATGAAGGTCAATTTTATTTCCCTTTTATCGCACTACTCAGTATCCCCAGCAATTGCAACACCGTAACCAGGAACTTCAATCAAACTTCCTAAAGGAATGACACTTGGATCCACCGCAATGACGGTTGGATTAGAGCGTAAATCAATTCCTGTTGCTGTATAGTATCCTAAACCAGGTTCATTATATGAATATCCAGTCGCAACAACTTGTAGTGTTCTTCCGCTAGATTGTGAAGAGCCCTGAACTGTTTGAGGTAGTCGTAGGCGTCTCTTTCGTAGTAGAAGCTGCTTGAGTTGTTGCCTCCGAAGGTTCCGCAGCTACTGGTTTAGCAGCAGTCGTATCCTGACTTGAAGTAGATGGCGCTACCTGATTCGTTTGTTTAGAATCACTCGTTAAAGCAGCAATTGAAGGTGAAAAAGCTACTTTTTGCTTCTTTTCTTTTCCTTCTCCATCTTTTTCAAATGTTGCTTTATTATCAGCAATCAACTGCTTAAGTCCTTCAATTGAACTTTGGTAGGATTGACTTTCAGAAGTTAGTTTTTCTTTCTTGGTTTCTAAATCACTTTGCGCTTGAGAAGCTTCTGTTTTCAAACGATTTAACTCATTCACTTGATCTGCCAAGTTCTTCAATACTTCTTCATCGGATTGGAAGAACTGTTGAAATACAAATAAACGATTTAGAAAAATCTGAAATACTTTCTGAATTTAATAAGTGAAGAATACTATATGTTGCTAAATCCGAAATTTGCATCAATTGCAATCTTTTTACTAGCAACCACTTTTCGCTCTTCCACTTTCGCTTCTTGAGTTTTCACTTTTTCCGCAAGCGTTTCTTGTTCTTTATGAAGCGATTCAATCTGTTGGTTTAAACTTTCAATTTCTTGATACTTTGTATTCACTTTTTGTAGTTCTGACGATAATTGAGCTTCTAATTTTTGCACATCGGTTTCTTCTGCAAACACAGAAGGAGCTAAAGGACCTGCAACTAAAAAGAATGCTGTTGTTGTCAAAAATAGTTTTTTTCATCTTTTTTTCAAAAGCGATATTCACCACACTTTCTCCAACATACTCCTTATTTTACAAGAGGAACATATGGAGAACGTATCAGTTATATTACAAAGTTGTAACAAAAGTTTACAGTTTTATGATTCCTTAAGATAGGCTTTTAGTGCCTCTAATAATTCTTCACTGCTAGAAACAATTTCCCCGCGAAGTTTCACTAGACCAACTGTATATAAATTTACATAGCTAAATTGTGATTCTGCTACCTCTTGTAAAGCAGCGATTTTTTGAGGATTATCCGCACCTTGCTGGCGGCTGTCCGTGTATAGACCAAGAATCGGCATATCTGCGTGATACGCTACTCCAATTTCACTTGCGACACCAACATCAATCACTGCTCCATCTAATACCGCAATCATTAAATCTGAATCTAATAATGCATCTGTATCGTACTGTGCAATCATCGTTGAGTCCGCATATGAGCTCTTATCATTAATCGCCATTTGTTCTTGCGGTAAATATACCTCTACCCCTGGGAACTGGTTACGAATCTTTTCTACTAGAACTTTGTTATAGGCTAATTCCATTTCTGAGAATAATGGACTTGCAAAATAAATTTTTGTCATTTGAATACCTCCTCTAATACTCTTATCCTACAATAAATACAGCAAAAAAGACCAGAAGACTTTTACTCTTCTGGTCTACTCTTATTAATTATATAAAGCATCTACACGTGCTTGAACAGCATCATCTTCAAGGAACTCATCATAAGTAGAGCCAAGACGGTCCACAATGCCTTTTGGTCCAATTTCAATAATACGGTTTGCGGTTGTTTGAATGAATTCATGGTCATGACTTGAGAATAATAATGAACCTTTGAAGGCGATTAAGCCATCGTTTAATGCAGTGATTGATTCTAAGTCTAAGTGGTTTGTTGGGTCGTCTAAGATTAACACGTTTGCTTTAGAAAGCATTAATTTAGATAACATACAACGCACTTTTTCTCCCCCTGAAAGAACCGTTACTTGTTTCATAACATCGTCTCCAGAGAATAACATACGACCTAAGAAGCTACGTAAGAATGTGTTATCTTGTTCTTCTACTGGTGCATATTGACGTAACCACTCTAAGATATTTAATTTTTCATTTGAGAATTCATCCGTCATATCTTTTGGTAAATACGCTTGACTAGTTGTGACACCCCACTTGAATGTACCACTGTCTGCTTCCATTTCGCCTGTTAAGATCTTGAATAGTGTTGTAATTGCAATATCTGAACGACTTAAGAATGCTACTTTATCGTCTTTAGATAATTGGAAGCTTACGTTTTCGAAAATAACTTCGCCATCAATTGTTTTTGATAAGCCTTCTACTAATAATAAGTCATTACCGATTTCACGAGCTGGTGAGAAACCAACGAATGGATATTTACGGCTTGAAGGTTGAATATCATCTAAAGTAATTTTATCCAACATTTTCTTACGAGAAGTCGCTTGTTTTGATTTAGAAGCGTTCGCAGAGAAACGAGCGATGAACTCTTGTAGCTCTTTGATTTTTTCTTCTTTCTTCGCATTTTGGTCTGCTAATAATTTCGCAGCTAATTGGCTTGAATGTAACCAGAAATCATAGTTACCAACGAATAATTTAATCTTACCAAAGTCAACGTCCGCCATATGCGTACATACTTTGTTTAAGAAGTGACGGTCATGGGATACAACGATAACAGTATTATCAAAATTGATTAAGAACTCTTCTAACCATGAAATTGATTTTGCATCCAAAACCGTTTGTAGGTTCGTCTAATAAAAAGAACATCTGGTTTTACCGAAAAGGGCTTGCGCAAGTAACACTTTAACCTTATCTGCTTCGACTAATTCGCTCATTAATTTGTAGTGTTGGTCTTCAGTGATTCCTAAGCCTTGTAACAATTGTGAAGCATCACTTTCTGCTTCCCAACCGTTTAATTCAGCAAATTCCCCTTCAAGTTCAGCCGCACGGATACCATCTTCATCAGAGAAATCTTCTTTCATATAGATAGCGTCTTTCTCTTTCATGATGTCATATAAATGTTTATGTCCCATAATCACAGTATCAATGACGCGTTCATCTTCGAATGCGAAGTGGTCTTGTTTTTAAAACTGTTAAACGTTCATGTGGATCTAGAATCACTTCACCAGTCGTTGGTTGTAACTCCCCAGATAAGATTTTTAAGAATGTTGATTTTCCGGCACCGTTAGCACCAATAACTCCATAGCAGTTTCCTGGTGTAAAAGTGATGTTTACATCGTCAAATAATTTACGGTCTGAAAATAATAGACTTACATTTTGTACTTTTAACATTTCATTCTCCTTTGTTTTTGAATTCGATTCATTCTATCATACTATCACTCTTTTTTAAACCTTTGTACTAACTAAGAAAAAATATGAGGTAGCCTTCTGTAGACTACCTCTCATCCTTATTGTTTAAATTTTAATTCAACCTTATACCCATTCTTCGCAGCCATCTCAATAATCGTTGATAATCTCGGATTACTCTTCCCGTTTTCAAGATTTGAAACTTTTATTTTGCATCAGTTCATTCGCTTTTGCATATTTTTCTTTGAGAAAGTCCTGTTTCCCAAGCGCAACTCAATTAACTGCAAGGCAATCTTTTTCCTTCGAATATTCTTTATTAAAAATCAGATACAAAATTAGGATAAGTAGACTCTAACTCTGTGTATAATCTCTTTTGGTATTGGCCCATTTGGTACACCCTCCTTAAAGTTTCTTGATACTTCGAAAACTAAAGTCTCACGATTATCCTTTACCTCTCCCCATCTCTCCCAGACGGCTGGGGTAATCCTTCTTCTTCAACAATGGTCAGTATCGCAAGTATTTTTACTAACTCATCATAAGGAAAATCTATAATCTGCTCGTATGTCGATTTCCCAATCTCAAATATTTCTCCCATAAACATCCCTCCTAAATTTATTATACTTTATAAGGGTGATACCGTATACGGTATCACTACATCTTTACAAAAAATCCGTAGACAAAATGCCTACGGATAATTAATTTATTCTGTTACAATAACTGGACGTTTTAAACGTTCCACAGTTTCAGCAATGTTTCTGAAATGGTCACTCACACGTTCTAAGTTACTGAGTAGATCCATAACAAAGATTCCTGATTCCGCTGAAGCAATTCCTTTATTCATACGTTTCATATACTTGTCGCGTACTTCAATTTTTAATTTATCAACGTCACGTTCAATTTGGATTGCCTGTTGGACTTTCTCTTGGTCTCCAGTAGATAATGCATCAATGGATAATGCAAAACCTCTTTTAATAAGCTCATAGATTCCGTCTAATTCTTTAACGGTATCTTCATCAAGAAAAATTTCACGTTCGATAATCGATTTTGCAAAGTCCGCAATATTTTCTGCATGATCCCCGATTCGTTCAATATCATTTGCAGTACTAAATAATTCATCAATCGTTTGCTGGTCTTTAGCAGAAACTTTTTGTTGAGAAATTTCCACTAAATACTTAACAATCGCTTTTTCATAAGCGTTGATATTCTTCTCGTTCTCAAGCGCCTTTTTAACAAGCTTTTTATCTCTGTTACGAGCTGCGCCTACTGCATTATCAAGAGCTTGAATCGTTTCTTGAGCCATTGCCGCAAATTCATACATGGTGTTTTCTAAGGCGATTGAAGGAGTAACCAAAATACGTTTATCAAGATACCGCGTAATGCTTTCTTCTTCGTCTTCCCCATCTGGAATAATCATTTGGATTAATTTCACTAGAAGATTTGTGAACGGGAATAAGATAATCACGTTTACGATATTAAAAATCGTATGCGCATTGGCAATTTGTCGAGCCACATTCCCTGGGTCAATGCTCTCAACAACATTCACAAGAATACCGCGAAGGAATAGCATGAAGTAAATGGTACCAATAATATTAATCATTAAATGGAATAAGGCCACTTGTTTTCCTCGGCGAGAAGTTCCTAAACTACTAATTAATGCTGTTGTACATGTTCCGATGTTATCACCAAAGATGATAAACACAGCGGTTGTAATTGGAAGAACACCTTGACTGGCAAGAGCAATTAATACCCCGATGGTTGCTGATGAACTTTGCAATACAAGTGTCATTAACAGACCAATTCCAACTCCAATAAAAGGATTACTACCATATTGAAGAATCCAGTTTGTAAATTCAGGTAATTCTTTTAATGGTTCTAGTGAGTTACTTAATGTGCTCATCCCGATAAATAGAATCCCAAAACCAATAAAGATTTCACTTAATTCTTTTACTTTTGGATTTTTCGTTAGCATGTTGGCTACTAAACCAGCAGCTATGACGATTGGTGCCCATTGTGACAAGTTAAAAGAAACCATTTGTCCTGTAATGGTCGTCCCAATATTGGCCCCGAAGACAACTCCGACTGCTTGAGCGAGTGTCATAAGACCAGCATTAACAAAACCAACAACCATTACTGTCGTTGCTGAAGAGCTCTGAATAATAGTAGTTACAAACATCCCTACTAATACGGACATCAAACGATTTTTTGTTAATCTACGAATGATTCCTTTTAATCCTTCACCAGCAACTTTTTGCAATCCATCGCCCATCAATTGCATCCCGTATAAGAATAAACTGAGTCCTGCAATTGCGCCAAGAATCATCTGCGTGTACATAAAATTGTAACTCCTTTAAAGTATAACGTTTCGGTATAAATCTATTTTCAAAGAAAAGATTGTAACACATCAATTTTAATTACGAAAGTGTTCGCTTTATATCAGCTTCTTCAAAATGGTTTACAAGCGGTTTGATATCTTGAACATATTCAAGACATCCCATATACTTGCCTTCTTCATCCCAAACAGCATGGTAGGTCACATGAACCATTTTATCTTCTGTTTTAAAACCACATTTCTTCTTTTTCTTTCTGTTTTGATTTTTAATTGTTCAAAAAATCGTTTGGACCGTTTCATGGACACGAGGCGGGTGACACAGAATAACATCTCTTCAATTGCACTTGGGGTTCTCTTAAAGATTTTTTTCTTCGCCATTTCCTTCGTTGTAGTACTTAACTATATTTTTGAGCGTCTACAAAAGATAATTCCATCGGTAATAAATTTAAAAATTAAATTCAATTCTTTTTAACGAAAGCGAACCGGTAGATAAAGGAATATCTCCCTCTGATTCAACTTGTGTTTCTTCTTTTTACTGGAGAAAAAGATTTCTTAACAGCCCATTCCTTTTCTGGTTTTTACGATACAGTATCCATAATCAGGCGACTGAGATGCTATTGTCTCCCAATCGTCTACATGAAACACTTGCTCTACCATGGGAATTAAGATATTCTCTTCTTTTTGAATCATCTCTAACATTTCGTCACGGGCTATTTGAAATTCTTCCAAAGTGGATTCTTTACCATCGTTTAAAGCTTTTTTGAAATCACGGTACAAATCTCTTATTTGGTCGTGAACTCCCCACATCACTTTTGGAGGGGCTGTAATTCCCTTTTTCCATTATAGGAAACATCGCATATTCTTTCCGTTGATAATGATTTTCAAACTGATCCAGCAAAGAAATTTGTCTTTTTAATCCTTTTTCGATTGTAGAATCTTTTGTTTCGAGAAAGTTGACTAAAAGACGCTCCACTCTATCTAAAGCCCCTCTAATAGCCAAATTTTCCATTTTCATCACATGAACTGGATGTCCTGGTTGTTCAAAGTCAGCTACTGTTGTCTGCGTATTCACTTTAGAACCCATTAAATTTGCGTGAACATTACATAAACTCATGATTTCAGCAAAAGTAATACCTTCACTCATTAAGTTTCTTTCCATCAATTGAATCTCGTATGGAGAAATCTCGTCAAACACTTCATTGAACTCTTCTTGAATAACTTCTTTATCTTCACCCGCATGAAGTCTGAGCATTAGATTTTTTAGAATTTCTTGACGTTCTTCCATAGTGTAATCTTCTTTAGCCATTTAATCCCTGCTTTCTTTTTACGATGTACCCATTCGCTTCAAGAGTTTCTACAATGGTATTTAGTGGTATTTTGGCGATCTTTGACCCTTTTTTTAGACTTGTTATTCTCCCGACTGTTTGTACCATTTGTGGTTGATTTAAGGGGGTAAACCCGATTTCCACTAACAAATCCTTTACTTCTGGATGTTCCTTTAAAGTAGTAAATACAGTATCTTCTAAATAGATTGTATTCATAGTAATCCTCCTAGAAACCACGTGGGTCTAAAGTAAATTCCAACTGAATAATACAATATCACTAGAATATATAAAACAATCTGCCATTTGGTAAAAGTGATGAATCCAATTCCTTTAAAAGGCATGATTCTCACTAATGTAAGCTTTAATCTCTGGTAATTTTGTAAATAAAATATAAATTAATAGAACAAATCCTAGAAGTTCTAAAATTGAATGGAGTGGATGTTTGTCTATCACAATGGCAGGAGAAAGGTAAACATCCACAATAATTGCAAAAAATAAAGTTATTAATCATATGAAACGCTACAGCCCATTGGAATCCATACTCAAATGCGATATAGGCTAACAGAATTCCTAAGAAGAACGTAAAAGATTTCTTGTGATAAATTTGCATGGAATAAAGAGAAAATCATTGCAGAAAAACCAATCGCAAATATTTTCCCATAGCGTTCCATTCGGTATCCAATAAAACCTCTAAAAATAACTTCTTCAATAAATGGAGCAACAACGCCTAAATAAAGTACAAATACAATACTACTCGTAATTTCTGGAGAAGCATCTCCTAAAAAGCGTAGCAGGAATCCCCATTTGTGTAAATAATTTATCAATCCCCGTTAGAATCAACTTAGAAACAAAACGAATCCCAAAAAAATGGAACCAGACATTAAGAAGAAGGTTCCACAGTCATTTTCTTAGGAGCAACATGTTCAAAAATCCGTTTAAATGGGAATTTAGTTTTAACGACCCAAGCAATAAGGCCAACAAACGCACCAATGTATAAAAAAATACTGCTGTAATGGTATAAACAAAGCTAGTATCCATCAGTAAATAATAATATTTCGAATCTAATTGCATTTGTCTTAATACAGATCTTCCTAAAAGACTAAAAGAAGAAAAAAAGATTACAAAATAAATTAATAGTCTCCTTGCAATTGATAAAATATCCTTCTTATACTCAGTTTTTACATTCTCTTTTGAAGGAGAAGTTTCCTCAATATTAAAATCATCATTTTGTGTATGATACATCATTTCCACCTCTATTAATTTTATTTTTTTAATAACTGCTCGTTTTTAGACGAAAAGACTAAAAACGAGCAATTGGACATTAAGCCCAAAAATTAATCCTATCCAATATGAAAATGGACCGAAAATAAAACCGTAATGTAAAAGGAAACCAATTGGTAGCCCAACAATCCAATATCCAATTAAACACAAGATAAATGGCATTTGGACATCCTTAAATCCCCTTAGGATTCCTTGTATAGGAGCAGCGATAGCATCGAATAGTTGAAAAAAGTAAACTATATGCTAAAAATTGAATGGTAAGTTTAATAAACTCCTCTTCACTTCCATAAAAACTTGCATATGGTAGTCAAATTTATCGCTAAACATATAAGTGTCACAACTGCAATGATAAAGGATGTCAAAATCCCTATCTTACTATATTGGATCGCTGATAAAATATTTTTCTGTCCAACTTCAAAGGATACAATAATCGTTAAAGCGGTAGAAATACTAATAGGAAAAGCATAAATCAATATAGCAAAGTTCATAGCAGCTTGGTGAGCAGCAATAACCGTTGTTCCAAACCCAGCCATTAATAATCCTACAAAAACAAAATATAGCAACTTCTGCAAAAATCGATAATCCAATGGGAAATCAATTTTAAAAAGGTTCCTTCCATAAGGATAAACGAATTCCTTTCCCATTTAAAAATGGGATATTTTTTTAATTCTGAGTGCCATTTAAAAACAAAATATGCAATGACCAATAAGTCCCCAATAAGCCAAAAGCCGTCCCCCAGCCCAGCACCTGGTCCTCCCATTTCTGGAAAACCAAATTGACCGTAAATCAGAGAATAATTAAAAATACGTTCAATGGAACTACTAAAACCATCAATAGCATTGAAAGTTTTGTTAACCCTAGAGCATCAACAAATGATCGCATTACGCTAAACAATAGTAAAGGCACTAAACCAAGGGATAACCAGGATAAGTATTCAAAACGCAATCTTTTCTACCGAAATTTCTAAATTCATAATCCCTAGAGTTGGCTTCAAAAATGTCCATCCAAAAAGAAATAATAGAAAAGCAAGAAAAACTCCAATCAGTAAATATTGACGCATGACTTCTGTAATCTTCTCTTTTTCTTTTTGCCCTAAATATTGACCAACGATTGGAACTAACCCAGAAATTATCCCTGTCAACATCGTAAAGAACGGTGAGTATAGGCTTCCTCCTATCGAAACGCCAGCTAAATGAACCTCATTATAACGTCCCGTCATTACTGCATCGATAAATTGAGCTGAATAATTCGCTAACTGATAGATTAACACAGGAATCAATATTTTTAGTAAATGTTTTATTTTATAATTTTTATGAGTAGTAAGTTCCATTATTTCTCCTTTATTAACTCCTCGATGGAATTTACTTTAAAGAATGCGGTTTTAAAAACAATTCTCATTGTCTTCTGTTATTCACAACAGCTACAAAAGCCTGCGGTATGACTCTGCAAACTCCTCATCAATAGCAGAATCACCAATATAGATCATTTCATGAAATGATACGTGGAATGCATTCGAGATTACCTCTAATGCGTTGATTGCTGGTTTTGAAGGAAAATCGTCAGTTGTTCCGATAAAATCAAATAAAGATTCTACCTTCAATACTTCTAATACCGCTTTAGTTGGTAGTTTTGAATCATTGGTTACTAAAGCTAATGTAAAACCCAACTCTTTGAATCGTTGAAGAGTCTTTTTAACATTCCCTAGAGCGATAATTTTATCTGGATTGGAAATAATATAGTGGTAAAAGAATTGAACCGTAAACTGATAATTCTCCTCAATATCAAACTCTCCAAAATGAGCGATTACTTCTAGCATGTCACGAACGCTTCCGGATGCAATAACACTATTATCAATTATTTCAGTGCTGGTAATTCCTAACTTTTCATATAAAGTTCGCTTTTTCTCTCCATTTTAAACGCATTCCATTTCTCTCTAATAAAGCTTCGATAACTTGTAAAGTAGGCTCCAACCATAAAGCGGAAGTATCTGTCAGCGTTCCGTCTTTATCAAAAATAAGAACCTTAATCTGATGATGATTTAAATAATCCAAAAATTTCATTGTCATTATTCAATACTTTGGAGCTCAACGGAAATAATATTTTCTAATGAGCTGATTTCCTTTCAATACTTCTTCTACACTAACAGTTGCTTCAGAAATATCAATCATAATTTGAACAACCGCAACACTATGGATGGCTAAACCTTGGAATATCGTTAAAATATTCATATTTCGACTTGCAAATACATCTAGAGTTTTTCGTTAATGTCCCTCTAATATTCTTCATATGAATATTTATAGAGGCTTTTCTTCCCTGCGTTCACAGAAGAGAACCCTTGCACTTTACGATAATATTTGTAGTAAACACTTCTGGAGATTCCTACCATTTTCACCACTTCAGTTACATCTTTTGCCTGTCCAGTAGCAAGTAATTCCTTTCGCTTGCAAGACTTTAGAAAAAAACCGGTGGTACAGCATCTTCTGATACTAAAAAATGTTTTTGTCTACTCATTTGCTGTCCTTCTTTCATAATCATTTGTATCCATTTTACCCTATATCAAGGACAGATATCAATTGATTCCTGGAAAAACAAAAAAGAAGTCAGAAAAATTCTAACTTCTTTTCATAAAGTCATAAGGAGAAAGATCCTCCATTCCAATCATCGGTGAAATTAAATCCTCATCAATCATTCTCACAGTTAACATGACGTTTTTCTTTTTGTATGCGACTCCTCCTACAATAAATGATTGAGTATCACTCTTGTCTTCTATAATTTTTTTCTTCAAACTCCTCAAAAGTATTAGTACTCAAATCTCTAAGGAATTCTTGTAAAAAGTTGCTCTTTTAGGAGAAATGGTGGTCGCGCTTTTTTGAAAGGCTCCAGCCTCTCCACATAAAATTAAGTACTGTTGACTTCTAGTAACTGCTGTATACAGTAAATTTCTCTGCAGCATTCTAGAATATTGATGAACCATTGGTAGAATCACCATTTTAAATTCAGAGCCTTGCGCCTTATGAATGGAACAACAGTAGGCTAAAAGTTAATTGTTGCCAATCCGTTCTAGTGTACTCCACCTCAGTTTGGTCAAACAGTACATAAATCTTATCTACTTGCTCTTCATTTTCTTTTGCAAATTGAATGGCCGTAATCTCCCCAATATCACCATTATAAACATTTTCCTCAGGCAAATTCACCAATTGGAGAACTTTATCTCCAACACGAAACACTCTATCAAACGATTCCACCTCACGAACACTATTTCCAATTTTCGGATTTAATATTTCTTGCATCATTTGATTAATGGCGTTTATTCCAGAGTCTCCCTTGTACATAGGAGCTAATACCTGAATATCTTTTTCGTGTAGCCTCAAAGCTGCGACCACTACTTGTTCGATAATCGACACTAGGCGCTCCGGAGTACAGGGTAGAAAACTTCTATCTAGCTGTTTTTGAGCGAAATTATTCGGTAAAAACCCATCTTTAATACAGTGAGCTAATTCTACAATAGAAGATTGATTTGTCTGACGATGGATTCGTTTCAACTCCATTGAAGGAATTGATTTTGTTTCAAGTAAATCTGTAAGGACTTGACCAGGTCCAACCGAAGGCAATTGGTTACTATCACCGACTAACAATATCTTCAAACGTTCAGGAGAAGCCTTTAATACACGATTCATTAACCACGTATCCACCATTGACATTTCATCAATGATTAAAAACTCACCATTAATCTCTTTATCTTCAAAACTTTCTTCGGGACTATCAATAGCAATCCCCAGCAAACGATGGATTGTTGATGAAGGAAATCCCGTGAGTTCATTCATTCTTTTAGCCGCACGCCCTGTCGGAGCCGCTAAAACTAGAGCATCTTCTACATCTTTAATTTCATTCAATTGGCAATAGACATCAATCACCGCATTTATAATCGTTGTTTTTCCCGTACCAGGTCCACCTGTTAATACAAATATCGGTTCATTCATAATTTGATGAATGGCTTCTTTTTGGGATTCATCATAAACGATGTCAAATTTTTTTCTTGGGTCTTTTGAATCGCTTTGTTAATGGATTCTTTAGAAAAAGTGTCTTTTTCATTAGTCACTCTTCTAGAAATTGCATTTCGTATTCCAAGCTCTGCATAATAAAGAGAAGCAATAGAAATTCTACTTTCATCTGAATAAACGACACCTTCTCGAATTAAATCGTTTAAAGCGTCTACCAATTTTTTCAGGATCAATTAAATAATTTTGACAGGGATTCTAACAAACGCTGTGCTTGAGTAATTAAGACTTCACTTAAAATATAAGTATCGCCTGTCTGGTAGCAAAAGTCTCTAGTAACAATAAACAAGGCACCTTTTCAATCTCGAACCATCATCAGGGATCAATTCCCATTGATTGTGCAATACTATCCATCCGTCTAAATCCAAGACCTTCAATTTTTGTAACAACAGATAAGGATCTTCATCTAAAAATCTGTTTAGCTTTGTCTTTAAACATTCCTATAATCTTTTTGTGCGATAGAAGGAGTAAAACCTAAATTCGTTAACTCAAACATTAATTTTTCTGTGCCTTGATTTTGAGTAATAACTTCATGAATCATTTCCTTTTTTCTTTTTCGTTAATCCTGGAATCCCATCTAGAGCATTGCCGTCATTTAATATCCGTTCTAGGGCATCTTCTCCTAATTTTTCAACAATTTTTTCGGCTGTTTTTCTCACCCAATCCCTGGAAAATGAGTGCTTGAAAAAAATATTGAATAAGACCTCTTTTTCCAGTAGGTTGTGTTTGTTGATAATTATCTGCTTGAAACTGTTCTCCGTATTTTTGGATGAGAGACAATTTTTCCGTTAAAACGATAGGAAATATCCGAATGAATTTGGCCAAAAATACCTGTAACAACAATCTCGTCATCTACTGATACACAGTCTGACTCAATCACACGAACAAGCAAAACTTTGTAAAAATTTTGAGCATTCTCAAAAAATGTTGTCAGTACTTCTCCTACAATATAGCTAGCCTCACTCATTGGTTATCTCCTTTTCTTTAAAATTCTTAAACGTATTGACGTTCATTTCCTTCCATAAACGCTTTATCGATAATTCCTCCACCAAGACATTCTTCTCCATTATAAAAGACAACAGCTTGCCCAGGAGTTATCGCACGGACTGGTTCATCAAAGATAACCGTTGCAAGTGTTGGGTCATTTTGATCTATTACGACTTTGACCTTTTGTATCTTGCTGACGATATCTAAATTTAGCGGTACATTCGAAAGTGTTCTCTCTTGGTAAATCATTTGTAAATTGAATATCCGTAGCCGTTAAGCTATCTGAATAAAGGTTTGGATGATGGAAGCCTTGACCTACATATAAAGTATTTGTCGACAAGTCTTTTTCCAATCACAAACCAAGGATCATTAGTCTTTCCACCTCCGCCAATGCCGAGGCCTTGACGTTGGCCAATCGTATAGTACATCAGTCCTGCATGGTCACCTTTAACTTCCCCATCAAGTGTCACCATTTTTCCTGGTTTTGCTGGTAAATAATTTGATAAGAACTCATTGAAATTACGTTCTCCGATGAAGCACACTCCAGTAGAATCTTTTTTCTTTGCTGTAGCAAGATTATACTTTTCAGCAATCTCACGGACTTCTTTTCTTCTCTAAATGCCCAATCGGAAACATCGCTCTTTCCAATTGTTTCTGATTCAATTGACTTAAAAAATAAGTTTGGTCTTTATTATTATCTTTTCCTCTTAATAGGTGAACAATTCCGTTCTCGTCTTTTTCTACACGAGCATAGTGTCCCATAGCAACATAATCTGCTCCTAATTGCATCGCATAATCTAAAAATGCTTGGAATTTCACTTCTTTATTACACATCACATCTGGGTTTGGTGTACGTCCTAGACGATATTCACGAAGAAAGTATTCAGAACACACGGTCCCAGTACTCTTTTTCAAAATTTACTGAATAATATGGAATTCCTATTTGTTCTGCAACAGCAGAAACATCTTTATAATCTTCTGTTGCCGTACAGACACCATTTTCGTCCGTATCATCCCAGTTTTTCATAAAAAAATACCGATGACATCATATCCAGCCTCTTTTAATAAGAGAGCTGTTACGGAAGAATCCACTCCTCCACTCATGCCAACAACAACCCTAATTTTTTTCATTACTCATTTTTTTCACCATCATTTCTTTTTTTATTTCCTGAACTAGTCGATTTGAAGGTCGAGTTGTCAGATTTATCCTTAATTTTAAATTTATTTTTTTAATTTTTTTCAAAAATTGCTTGAAAATCATTGAAAATGCGATAGTACTGGGATTTTTGCCCAGTTGTGCTTTTTGACAAACGATTTCATTTTCACTATAATTATATTGAGAAAAAGGGGGCGAAGGTGTATGATGATCTCTTTACGAGCAGCACGGGTTAATCGTAATTTAACACTGTTAGAGGCCGCCAAATATCTTAAAATAAACAAAGATACGCTTACGAAGTATGAAAAAGATTCAACTAATCTTCCATATTCTTTAAGCAAGAGAATGCAGGAGCTATATGAAGTTCCTAGCGAGAATCTTTATTTTGGCGATACCTTGAGCTTCGTAGCACAATTCAAACCGCTACCAGAAGTCGAATAACAGTCCATAGGGTACTCTGCCCGTGCATGATAAATGAGACAGTTCATATTGAACTGTCTCTCTTTCTTTGTCCTTATTTCGTTGTTACTTCTAGAACGCCACGTTCTACTAAGCCTTCTAAAATGAATTCCAATTTTTCAACAGCCATTGCTGTATTTGATTTTCCATACAAATCTACTGTTTGAAGACCATTCTTAGTAACCGTTGAAATTTTTCAATGATTTTTTTATCTTTGTCAACCATCACTTTTAATTTTAAGCCACGATGATCATCAATAGTATTATCTAAACTACGAATTAGTTGAAAATTTCCAGATTTTGTTTCTGTAAAGCCATTATCACGTAATGTGTATCCTTTACATGTTGGACTAACCGAAAAATACTTGGTTTGACCCTTTTAATGATGCAGTTGGTGTAAATGCCATATACGTTTCTCCTCTTTCTTTTTCTACAAAAATTAGTTTACCATATTTTACCTTTAAACAAAAAGCTCTCTTTTATCAGAGAGCATCCACAAATGCATCAATATCCTCTTTTCGTTGACCCCATTCCAAATGAAAGTCTAATTGACTCTTCAAGACGACTTCTTTCATCTGGATACATTGCAGATAATACCGGACTAATTTGCACGCTTCCAGCTGAACAAGCAGATCCAGCAGACACTGAAACATCTTTCAAATCATTAAAGATTAATGTTTGCGTTGCTTTTCTTCCTTTTTAGCCAAAGATTACATATATGTGGATTCTTTGGATTAGCTACGCCGTTAAACTCAAATTCAACGCCTCTTTCAAACAACTTCGCGATTAGATACTCACGTAACTCTTGATAATTTTTGAACGAGCTCATCTCTTTTCGTCACAACTATTTGCATTGCTTTTTCCAGACCCAAAAATATAAGGAACGTTCTCTGTTCCTGCTCTAAACCCTAATTCTTGTCCACCACCCTTAATTAAAGCGTGAATAGGAGCATCTTTTGATTTATATAAAAATCCAATTCCTTTGGGCGCGTAAATCTTATGCCCAGAAGCTGTTAAGTAGTCGATACCATCAACATTAATTTCTTCTTGTGCAAAGGCTTGAACAGCATCTGTATGAAAATAAGTAGGCGTGTTTTTTAAAAGAGCTGCAATTTCTTCGATTGGAAAGCGGGCTCCTATTTCATTATTAACGGTCATGATTGAAACCAGACGAGTATCTTCTCTAAGAGCTTTTTCAACCGCTGACGCCTCAACACTTCCGTCTCTATTCGGAGCTAAATATGTTACCTCAAAGCCATCTTGTTCTAAAAAAATTCAACTGATTTACGAACAGAAGGATGCTCTACAGCGGAAACAATAATATGGCCTTTTTCTTTTTCAAAATGTTTTCGAATACTTTCAAATACTAAGTTATTTCCTTCTGAACCTGAACTTGTAAAAATAATCGCATCGTGTGGAGAGGCTTGTAGTTCTTTTAAAATAGCTTTTCTCACACGTTCGATTTTTTTGTTTTTGTTCACGACCAATGCGATACACACTAGATGGATTTCCAAAAGAAGCCATTTCCTTTGTAATCACTTCTAAAACTTCCGGATGAACCGGTGTTGTAGCTGCATAATCTAAATAATTCACCATGCATTCTCCTCACTTTCAAACAATATTATTATAAGGGAAGTCTATTTATTGTCCTAACAAGATGTTTTAATCTTTCCTATTATATCATTCTTTCAACTTATGATACACTTAACTTAAAGAAATTTAAGGAGGAACTGAAATGAACCACCAACCGCTCGCTTACCGCATGCGACCTCGAACGATTGAAGAAGTGATTGGTCAAGAGCATCTTGTCTCTCCTGGAAAAAAATCATCAATCGTATGGTTGTGGCTAAACAATTATCATCTATGATTTTATACGGACCTCCAGGAACTGGGAAAAACTAGTATTGCAAGTGCTATTAGCGGAAGTACGAAAGTATCCTTTAGACAACTAAATGCAGCAACTGATACAAAAAAATATTTACAAATCGTTGCTGAAGAAGCAAAGATGTCGGGTAGTGTTATTTTACTTCTTGACGAAATTCATCGACTCGATAAAACGAAACAAGACTTTTTATTGCCGCATTTAGAAAACGGACGAATTATTTTTAGTGGGAGCAACGACAGAGAATCCATATATATCAATTAACCCAGCGATTCGAAGTCGTACACAAATTTTCGAACTCAAACCACTCTCTCCTGAAGATATTATAAAGGCGCTCGTCAATGCAATTGAAGATGAAGAACGTGGATTAGGAAAACTTGATTTAGACGTCTCAGAAGAAGCCTTAAATCACTTTGCAAGTAGTACCAACGGAGACGTTAGAAGTGCCCTAAACGCACTTGAACTAGCGGCGAAGTCTACTGAACCTGGTGAAGATGGAATCATTCATATTACGATTCAAATCGCTGAAGAATGTATCCAAAGAAAGGCACTCTCCTACGATAAGGACGGAGATCACCATTACGATGTCATCTCTGCTCTTCAAAAATCCATTAGAGGTTCAGATGTAAATGCGGCTTTGCATTACGCTGCTCGTTTAATAGAAGCTAGAGATCTCACAAGTCTAATGAGACGACTCTTAGTTATTGCCTACGAAGATATTGGACTAGGAAATCCTCAAGGAGCTGCTCGCGCTGTCTCAGCTGTGCAAGCTGCGGAAAGACTAGGTTTACCGGAAGCTCGAATTCCACTAGCAAATGCGATTATCGAACTTGCCCTTTCACCTAAATCAAATACGGCTATTCGCTCAATCGATAGTGCCTTATCGGATGTCAGAAAAGGTCGCGCAATAAGTATTCCAGACTACTTAAAAGATGCTCATTATTCTGGTGCTCCAAAGTTAGGACGTGGCATTGGATACAAATATCCTCATGACTATCCAGGACACTTTGTGAAGCAACAATACTTGCCAGATGCTCTTAAAAATGAGGAATATTTTTAAGGCAGAACCAACCTCTTCCTATGAAGAAGCCTTGAAGAAACAATACCAAAAATATCGTCAAAATAATTAGTGATTTCTTAAGAAATCGGTACCAAAATTTTATTGCAATTCCCCTATTCATGTGCTACTATAATGACATAGAGATCTAAGATGTGCGCGGTATTTACTAAGTGTTGACCGAACAATTTACGACTTTTTAGGGATTCAGATTGATGTTACTGATAACAAGCCTTTTCACTTGGTAGTTAGGAAGTAATACATAGAAGCCCACCTGCTTTAGATGCGGGTTCAAACTAACAAATACATCAAACGGCATCGTTGGAAATCTATATAAAGTTATTAACTTTAGGCCACTCTTCGTGAGTGGTTTTTCTTTACCCTAAATTCCTATTTTCTTCCTTTTTGGGTCCCTTTTCATTCCCTTCCTTTAGGTGTATAATAAGAGTATCAAGAATAAGGATGTGATTTTATGTTTCATGAATATGAAAAAAATTCTCGTTCCCATTGATGGTTCAAAAAGAAGCCAAACTAGCATTTGACAAAGCCATTGAAGTTGCCAAACGAAATCATGCGAAGCTTGTATTATCACATGTCATCGATACTCGTTCTCTTCAAACACCTACTGGATTTGAAGGCAATTTTTCAGATGAGATTCGTAAACAAGCTGAAAACTTATTTGCTGAATATGTTGATTATGCTAAATCTCATAACTTTACAGATGTTGAAACCGTACTTGAATACGGTTCGCCTAAAGTGGTCATTTCTAAACAACTGACAAAAAATTACGATATAGACCTTATCATGATGGGAGCTACAGGCTTAAATGCTGTAGAACGTCTATTCATTGGTTCAGTTTCTGAATACGTGATTCGGAATGCCTCTTGTGACGTTTTAGTCGTAAGAACCGACTTAGAAAAACAAACGTCCATAATCATTTGATAAAAATAAGCACAGGAGAAATCCTGTGCTTTCTTTTTATTGATTTTTGTATCGAGTAAAATCGTTACTGGCCCATCATTTACAAGACTCACTTGCATATCTGCTCCGAACTCTCCTGTTGCAACAGTTAACCCATACTCTGTGCGTAGGATTTCATTGAATTCTTCATAAAGTTGGTTCGCTACTTCAGGACTGGCAGCCCCTGTAAAAGAAGGTCTATTCCCTTTTTTTCGTATCGGCAAACAGTGTAAATTGCGAAACAGATAAAAATTTTTCCTCCGACTTGATGAATCGATAAATTCATTTTTCCATTCTCATCGCTGAAGATACGCATTCCAGCAATCTTTCTAGCTAAATAGGACGCATCATCTCTATTATCATTAGGACCCACACCCACTAATAAGAGGAACCCTTGATTGATTTCACCGACAACGGATCCTTCAATCGATACACTCGCGGACTTCACTCGCTGTAATACTATTCTCATGAACTCCTCCTATGAAATCACACGGCGTACACTGTAAACATCGGGAATTTGTTTAATCTTATCCACAATAAAGTCTAATTGTTGCGTATTCATAATTCCGATATTGACGGAGATTGTCGCCATCTTATTCGCATCAACTTTCCCATTGACCGAGTTTAAAGATTTCGTCGTACTGTTGATTACATTCAAGACTTCATTCAATAATCCATTACGGTTATATCCTTCAACAACCAATTCTGTATCGTATTGTTGACCTGTATTGGCAGCATCCTCCCAATCCACTTCGATCAGGCGATTTTGTTCGCTCTCAGGTAGTTGAACGTTCGGACAGTCTTTTCTATGAACAGAAATTCCTCTACCTTTCGTAATATAACCAACAATATCGTCCCCAGGAACTGGATTACAACAACGACTTAAACGAATTAAAAGATTGTCTACTCCTTCAATAATCACGCCACCTTCGTGACGAATTTTCATCTTTTGACTTTCTTTCTTCTGTCCTTGAGTCGTTGTTTTCTCAAAAGCAGTTTCAACAACTTTTTGGTCCTCAATTTCTTTACGAGCTTTATCGGTCATCTTATTAGCAACTGTTTGATAAGAGACTTCTCCAAAGCCAATTGCTGCTAACAAATCTTCTTCCGTTCCAAAGTTGAAGCGAGCTGCAATGTCTTTCATGCCTTGTTTTGTCATAAAGTCTTTGAAATTAAATCCAAGCTCAGTAATTTGTTTTTCGAGTAGCTCGCGACCTTTGATAATATTCTCATCGCGATCTTGTAATTTGAAGAAACGTTTGATTTTATTTTTCGCACGAGTCGTATAAACAAGGTTAATCCAGTCACGGGAAGGTCCAAATGAATTGGCAGAAGTCAATACTTCAACAATATCCCCAGTCTTTAACTGGTAGTTCAATGGAACAATCTTATTATTGACTTTAGCCCCTACTGTTTTGTTACCAACCTCAGTATGAATATTGTAAGCAAAATCAAGTGGTCCAGACCCTAAAGGAAGCTCAGATACGTCTCCCTTTGGCGTAAAGACATAAACCTTATCTCCGAAGATATCTCCTTTTACACTATTCATAAAGTCTTTGGCATCTTTAGTTTCATTTTGCAGTTCGATTAAGTCCTTAAACCAATCTAATTTTTTTTGCAATGGATCGTTCGTAACTTTTTCTTTATTTCCTTCTTTATAAGCCCAGTGAGCAGCAACCCCGTACTCAGCTACTTGGTGCATTTCAAAGGTACGGATTTGAATTTCCACTGGTCGGCCACCAGGACCAATTACCGTTGTATGGATGGATTGATACATATTCGCTTTTGGAATCGCAATATAGTCTTTAAAACGACCTGGCATTGGTTTCCATTTCGTATGAATCGCTCCTAGAACAGCGTAGCAATCTTTAATGCTATCGACTAATACACGAATGGCTAGTAAATCATAAATTTCGCTAAACTGTTTCTTTTGTCTTTCATTTTACGGTAAATGGAATAAATATGTTTTGGACGTCCATAAATGACCGCTTCAATTTCCAAATCTTTAGTCGCTTCTTTAATATTTTCAATCGTCGTTTCAATGTACTCTTCACGTTCATCACGTTTTGAATTCATGAGATGCACAATACGATAATATTGTTGTGGGTTTAAATAACGAAGAGACGTATCTTCTAATTCCCACTTAATTTTATTCATCCCTAGACGATGTGCTAACGGTGCATAAATTTCAAGCGTTTCTTCCGCAATCATTCTTTGTTTTTCAGGCTTATGAAATTTTTAATGTGCGAAGATTATGTAGTCTATCAGCTAGTTTTACCATAATCACACGCAAATCATTAGCCATCGCAAGAAGCATCTTACGGTGATTCTCCGCTTGTTGTTCTGCGTGAGATTTATATTTGATTTTTCCTAATTTCGTGACACCTTCTACAAGAAATGCTACATCTTTTTCCAAACTCATACTCAATATCATCGATACTAAATCCTGTATCTTCAACAACATCATGAAGAAACCCTGTTGCAATAGTATCAGAATCCAGCTTTAATTCCGCAAGAATCCCAGCAACTTGGATAGGATGAACAATATACGCTTCACCTGATTTACGCACTTGTTCCTTATGAGCGAAGGTTGCGAAATAAATCGCTTTTTTTCTATAAATTGAATGTGCTTCTCATTCATGTACTCCTTACACATTGCAAGGACATCATCTGAGGTGTAAGTCTTATTTTTAGACATTTGAATCTCCTTAAGCATTTCTTGATTGCATGTAGTAATTTATAGTACCGCTCTAAACGACTATCGTCAACTGAAGTTTATTGGAGTAATTCACATTGGTATGATAATGCACTTAAAGCATATAAAGGAGCCGTTTCTGCTCGTAAAATTCTTGGTCCTAATGAACAAGTATGAAACTCATTCATTTGTAATTTGACTACTTCTTTTTCGTCAATGCCGCCTTCAGGACCAAAAACGAAAACAATCTTTTCTCCTTCTTTTAAAGCTTGTAAACTCTTTACAAGTTGAACCGTTTCGCCTTCTTTTTGCAGCTTCTTCATAGGCAATTAATTTTTTTGATGATACGGTTTTTGTGTATTCAATCAAACTGTCGATCGTCATTACTTCACTAACAAAGGGTACTTTTAATCGATGAGACTGTTCACTTGCTTCTTCTGCAATTTTTTGTAGTCTTTCTGTTTTTTTGCTAGCTTTATCCTTGTTCCACTTCACAACATTTCTAGACAACTCTAGAGGAATAATTTCATTAACTCCTAATTCCGTTGCTTTTTTGAACAATCCAATCTAATTTATCTCCTTTTGATAAACCGACTGCAATTGTGGTGAACACAGGAAGTTCTACCTTTTGATTTAAGGTCTTAATAACTCTCACTTCAAAAAGGTTCTAAACAAACTAGTTCAACTATAGCTAAGGTACTATTCTCATCCACAATTTCAAACTGATCTTCCACTTTCATTCTCATCACTTTTTCAATTGATGTATCTGTTCTTTTGAAAACTCAAGTGAATGACTAGTTTCGCTAACGATTCCTTTTACAAAAATACCGTTGCATTTACTCAACATCCTTTTTCATAATAAAAACAATTCCACTCTCTCATTGTCATTCTTTCAACAAGAGTAAATCCAGCTTTTTCATAAGCTTCCTTGACTTCATTTGCTTTTTGATTCAATGATCCCAGATAAAATTAAACTTCCATCATCATTCAAATTTCGATAAGCATCTTGTGGCATTTTGAAGTAAAATTTCAGCCAAAAATATTCGCAACAATTAAGTCACTCTTCTGGTCTACCCCAACAAGTAAATTATTTTCAAAAACTTCAATTTCACCAATAGTAGAATTCAATGCAATGTTTTCTTTTGCAACTCGAGTAGCCATTTCATCAATATCAAATGCAGTCACTTTACTTGCACCTAATAGTTTAGAAGCAATACTTTAAAACACCAGATCCTGTACCCACATCAAGAACACTCTCATTTCCTCGAATCGTTTGCTCTAAAGCAGTTAGGGACAATTGAGTCGTTGGATGTGTTCCTGTTCCAAATGCTAAACCAGGATCCAATTCTATGAGTAATTCATCATCTTGTTCTTTTTCATAATCAATCCAACTAGGTACCACAGTTAAAAAAATCTTGTGACACGCACGGGGAAATAATATTGTTTCCATGCATTAGCCCAGTCTTCTTCTCCTACTTCCTTCACTTGAATGGATAGTGGTCCAGTTTGTAAGCCATAAACTTTAATTTCCTCTAGTTTTTCATGAAGAAGATTAGATGAATCCTTTGACCACTGTGACGGTTGAAAAATATCCTTTAACGATTACCGTATCTGTTTCGTAAAGGTCTTTTTGTTGAACTTTTAACCATTCAAGTTGTTCATCCGTTAATTGATAATAGTCCTGTGGATCTTCAATAGAAACCCCTTTAGACCCTAATTCAATCAAAATAGAACTTACTACCTCTACACTTTCAGAATGTGTATTTACCGTTACTTCTAACCAATTCATGATAATCCTCTACTTTTACAAGTTTATTTTTTTAAAAAAATTATATCAAATTTCATTAAAAAAATAACTAAAAATAACTCTGTCGTATTTGTATTTTCCTAGTGATTTTAGTATCATAAAGAAGATAAATTAAATTAATGATTATTATGATTGATTAAAAAAAGGGGAAAAGCAATTATGGCGCGTATTTCATTAAGTACAAAAAGATATTTTACAAAAAAACAATTTAAACGCTCATTCAGAGGTTTTGATATTGAAGAAGTCGATGCATTTTTAGACTTAATTATTCGTGATTATGACACATTTCAAAAAGGAAATCAGCTTTTTACAAGCAGAAAAACGAACGTTTATTAACGAAAGTAGACGAATTATCTCGTCAAGCTACTGTATCAAAAAGTAAATCGTACTTCTAATGTTTCTTCTTCAGGAGTGACTAACTTTGACATTTTTAAAAAGACTTTCAAATCTAGAAAAACACGTTTTTTTGATTCGAAGTTAGAAGAAGGAAATGTTGCCAATCCATCTTTGGATTCAACTGAAGATGATGACGATTTTTTTATAAAACACGTGTAATTACACCATTACGTGACAACGATTATTAATGTATCAATATTGATACATTTAACTAAATTACTAAGTAAACTTTGAGTAATCGCGGCATTCAATGCTGAGGAAAGTCCATGCTCGCACAAGCTGAGATGCTTGTAGTGTTCGTGCTTAGCGAAACAATAAGCTAAAGGCAACTTTATGTTGACGGCAGAAAAAAACGAGCTACGGCGGTGCTATGCTCTAGTATTCTTGAAAGTGCCACAGTGACGAAGCAATTTTGGAAACGAAATTGGTGGAACGCGGTAAACCCCTCGAGCGAGCAACCCAAACTTATGGTAGGGGCACTCTTACTAGGAAATGAACGAAAAAAGAGACACATTTGTGTAGACAGATGATTACTGAAATTTAATAGATCCTGCTATTAAATGGAACAGAACATGGCTTATAGAAGTTTACTTCAGGATTTTAGCGAATGGTAAGGAGTGAGGCCTTGTGTCCACTCCTCTTTTTACGAATAAAGGAGAAATCTATGACAAAATATAAATTAGTAGCAACTGCTGCTGCAGGAATCGAAGCTCTTGTTGGTAAAGAATTACGCAACTTGGGATACGAAGTTCAAGTCGAAAACGGAAAAGCCTTCTTTGAAGGTAACGACTACGATATCGCTCGTACAAATATTTGGCTTCGAACTGCAGACCGTATCAAAATCATTATGGGGCAATTCACAGCAAAAACATTCGACTCGCTCTTTGAACAAACAAAGGCGATTCCTTGGGAGAAAATTCTTCCAGTAGATGCGGAATTCCCAGTATCAGGTAAATCTGTGAAATCAACACTTCACAGTGTTCCAAACTGCCAATCTATCGTGAAAAAGGCAATTGTCAATCGTTTAAGTGAGGCTTACCACCGTCGTACTCACTTACCTGAGTCTGGTGCCCTCTATCCTATCGAAGTGGCAATTTTAAAAGATGTTGTGACTCTTACAATCGATACGAGTGGAACAAGTCTCTTCAAACGTGGCTACCGTACAGAAAAAGGGGGCGCGCCGCTGAAAGAAAAACATGGCTGCGGCTCTTGTGATGCTTACAAGTTGGTATCCCGATAAACCATTCTACGACCCTACTTGTGGTTCTGGGACAATCCCAATTGAGGCGGCTCTGATTGGTAAGAATATCGCTCCTGGATTGAATCGTTCGTTTGCTGCTGGAAAATGGACATTCTTTACTCCAGGCGTATTTGACAAAGTCAGAGAAGAAGCAAGAAAAGAAATCCGCACTGATATCCAACTCGATATTCTTGGTGCCGATATTGATGGCTCTATGATTGAGATTGCGAAACAAAATGCGATTAAAGCAGGAGTCGCAGACCAAATCGAGTTCAAGCAAATGCAGTTGAAGGACTTCCGCACGAAGAAAGAAAAATGGAATTATTGTGGCTAAACCCACCATACGGAGACCGTCTTCTTTCTGAAGAACAAGCTCAAGCCATCTATAAACAAATGGGTGAAACCTATGCACCACTGACAACTTGGAGTAAATATATTTTAACGAGCGACTTAACATTTGAAGATCACTATGGCCAAAAAGCGACCAAGAAACGCAAACTCTATAATGGTGCTATTCGTACTGACTACTTCCAATTCTGGGGCGTTAGAAAAACGTCGAATTCAAGAAGACAAATAAAGCACAAAAACGCAATGGACAAAAGTCCATTGCGTTTTCTTTATATTATTATTCATTCTTTCCAATCACTTCAAATGTCACATGATCAATTCCTAAATCACATTTCACTTGGTCGCCTGGAAGGATACTTGCACGGATGATTTCTTTAGCAAGTGGCGTTTCAATTTCACGTTGAATATAACGAGAAATTGGACGAGCACCGTACACTGGATTATAAGCATTATCTGCAATCCAATCTTTCAATTCATCTGTGAAGCTTAAGATGATTTCTTGATCTTCTACACGTTTGGCTAATTGTTTCAACATCTTCGTAATGATTCCACGAATATTGTCTTTAGAAAGTGGTGTGAAGAAGATTGTTTCGTCGATACGGTTCAAGAACTCTGGTTTGAAGGTTGCTTTTAGAACACCTTCTACTGCCGTACGAGTTTCTTCATCGATTGTTTCACCTTGATTTTCAAGCAAGAATTGTGAACCGATATTACTTGTCATAATCATCACTGTATTCTTGAAGTCTACTACACGTCCTTTAGAATCGGTTAAAGCGTCCATCGTCTAATACTTGTAATAAGATATTAAATACATCTGGATGTGCTTTTTCAATTTCATCTAAAAGAACGATTGTATATGGATTACGACGAACAGCTTCTGTTAATTGGCCTCCTTCTTCATATCCAACATATCCTGGAGGAGCTCCCACTAAACGAGACACTGAATGTTTTTCCATATATTCACTCATGTCGATACGAACCATATGGTCTTCTGAGTCGAATAAATCTTCTGCAAGAGCTTTAGCAAGTTCTGTCTTACCAACCCCCGTAGGTCCAAGGAATAAGAAGCTTCCGATTGGGACGACTTGGATTTTGCAAGCCTGCACGAGAACGAAGGACTGCTGAAGCCACTTTTTGTACAGCTTCATCTTGACCGATGACACGTTCATGAAGAATATCTTCTAAGTGAAGAAGTTTTTCACGTTCGCCTTCCATTAATTTAGTTACAGGAATACCCGTCAAGCGACCTACTACTCGAGCAATTTCTTCTGATGTTACTGATTCTTGAACGAGACGTTGCGTGCTTTCAGCATTTCGCTTTATTTTTGTTCTTCTAATTCCTTTCAATTCTTGTTCAAGAGCTGGAATACGTCCGTGACGAAGTTCAGCCGCTTTTTCAAGGTTGTAGTCTGCTTCTGCTTGTTCTAATTCACGTTTTGCACGATCGATTTCTTCACGTTTGTTACGGATCTTATTAGCTTCTTCTTTTTCGATTTCCCATTTCATTTTGAGGTTATTGGCTTTTTCACGTTGTTCTGCTAATTCCTCTTGTAAAATAGCAAGACGTTTTTGAGAAGCGTCATCTTTTTCCATTTTCAACGCTTGTTCTTCGATTTCAAGTTGCATCAAACGACGAGTGACTGCATCGAGTTCTGTTGGCATTGAGTTCATTTCAACGCGGATTGTAGCACAGGCTTCATCGACTAAGTCAATCGCTTTATCTGGCAAGAATCTGTCAGTAATATAACGGTTTGATAAAGTCGCAGCAGCAACTAACGCACTGTCGTGAATATTTACACTGTGGTGGATTTCGAAACGTTCTTTCAATCCACGAAGAATTGAAATCGTATCTTCAACTGTTGGTTCTTGAACAAGTACTTTTTGGAAACGACGTTCTAACGCTTTGTCTTTTTCCATATTTTCACGGTATTCGTCAAGAGTTGTAGCACCAATACAATGTAATTCACCACGAGCCAACATTGGTTTTAGTAAGTTACCAGCATCCATTGATCCTTCTGTCTTACCAGCACCAACAATTGTGTGGATTTCATCGATAAATAAGATGATGCGTCCTTCTGATTTTGTTACTTCTTTAAGAACGGCTTTCAAACGTTCTTCGAATTCACCACGGTATTTTGCCCCCGCGATTAAAGCACCCATATCTAATGAGTAGATTAATTTATCTTTTAAGTTTTCTGGTACGTCTTTTTTAACAATACGTTGAGCTAATCCTTCAACGATTGCTGTTTTACCAACACCAGGTTCCCCGATTAAGACAGGGTTATTTTTTGTTTTACGAGATAAGATACGAATCACATCTCGAATTTCTTCGTCACGTCCAATGACTGGATCTTGTTTACCAGATTGAACAGCTTCATTTAAATTACGTGCATATTTTGATAATGCTTCATATTGTTCTTCTTGATTTTGATTAGTCACACGTTCTCCCCCTCTTAGCTCTTCAATACGAGCTCTCAAATTTTCTTTTGTTATATGATGTTGTACTAAATAACGAGTTAATGGATGATTTTGTAGTTCCATTAATGCAAGTACAACTACCTCTGTAGATAAGTAATCGTCTTTAAAGCTTTCTCTAATCTTTTCAGCTTCTGTAAAGAGTCGATATAAGTTTTGACTCATACTTTGACCATATTGGACATTTTGTCCTTCCACTACAGAAATACGGTCTAATTCTTTATCAATTAATTCCTCAAATTCTTTGTCATTCACTTGTAAATCACTATATAAATTTCTAGCAAAGTGATTTGGTTCCATAAATACTTTCCATAAATGAGGAATATCTATTTCTTGATGTTTACGTACCATCGCAATTTGTTGCGCTTGGCCTAATGCTTGTTGCATTGTTGTAGTCATTTTTTCAATATTCATCTTCATTCCTCCTTTTGTGGTCTCTTGACCATGATTAAAGTATACACCATTAGTCAGAAAAGGTCAATAATTTTATTTGACTTTTTTTGACTTTAATAAATATTTAAAAAATCAGCCACAACTGTGACTGATTTCATCATTTACATTTCAATTCGAATAGCTCGTCTTATGCAGTAATATCCTGCAGCTAATATGCCCGTTTGGGATCAACTAATAACGTGTAGATTTACTGAATAGTAAGAAGATAATGGTAATAAATTTAACACCGGCGCTTTTGAAAGTTTTCTTCAAGCCACGCCCCTTTTGTATACGGACGACCCTCGATTAATTTCTGGTCCGAAATTCAGCATTTGCGATTTCTAAACCAAACATATTTTCCTTTCCATAAAGGAGACTTAAACTTCATCCTGCAAATCAGAGTTCGATGTAGTTGATTTCCCCATTTAAATAGACGTCTAGTGCCACTACCGCAACAATATTCCCATTCATCTTCGTTTTAAAGAGTCCCATTCCCTGATACGTTTCAATTTCTTTTGCGTGCCCTCATCATAACTAACTGGATCCGCTACATAGCACGCAAAAATTGATCTGGATTCTTTGAATATCTTGTTGCATAAAAGTAACTGATCAACTCGTACCGCTCTTGGGAAATTCTTGGAATAGAGCTTCTAAATGAATTATCTGGGAGTCATGGCCTCTTCTAAAAATAGATCAAATGTTTCACTTGATACCATGTCCTCGCCCCATCTAGCTGCCAGTAACCACAGAATAATGACCAATAAATTTGTAAGTCCCAACAAAATTAGGCTTTCTTTTCGACTAACATTGCTGGGAATATCTACTTTTTCTTAAACTCTGACGTCATGAATTAATGCCCATCTTCAACAATTTGAGTGGTTAATTTTTTTCACTCGATAAGTCTTTTTCTTGAACATCTTTGATTTAGAAAACATAAAGCCCGTTACGATGTTGATTTCAAATAACGTTTAAACGCATATCTTAGCTCTTGACGTCTCTTCACTGCAGTCAAGACCAGAAAGTCCTGACAGATCCGCTATCCCAGCCTAAAGAACAACCTCATTTTCTGACCAGGTACAAAATACAAAAATCTCTTCCATCAATCGTTACTTCAAAACGTATCATTTAGTGATACCAGCGTAATTCATATTTGTACAAACTTTTAAATCTCTCAATGGTTGATATTGGATTTCACGAAAAAAATATCGTAGTATATTTCGAAATTACTACTTCTTTTCGATTCTCTACTTAAATTTTTCCAAGTAGGATTTAACACTCGCTCAAAAAAATCATTTAGCCATACTTTCACCTCATCTTCATTATACGGTATTTCTTCAAAAAAATGCACTCTATTTTAACTTTCATTTTATGCTATAATTATGAAGCAATCGAAAGGAAGTATTTCATGAATTTATTTATTTTTTTGGGAAATCCGATGTCTGGCAGTCTTTTCAGGCCAGCAACAAATTAATCATATTGTTGAAGTCTGTACAGAAAATGTAGAATTCCACTTTCAAATCTTCAAACTCAAAGAGCTGGAGAACTTCCCGAATCTGATGGAAAAAAACATCTACAACAACGAAATCAACATACCATAAAGTCGTCATTATTGGTGGTGATGGAACTCTCAATGAAGCTCTTCAATATTTAAAAACAACAGAACATCTTTAGTACCCTCTTAGCTATCTTCCAGCTGGAACTGGGAATGACTTTTTCACGAGAGATGAATCTTAACTCATCATGCGAGAAAGTGTTCATAGAAAACCTTTCAAAGAATGCACCTATCTATTGACTTAGAGTTTCTTACCTACTCATGAAGAAAACTCACAGAACATCAGGGTATGCACTTTTAAATTCGATGGGATTTGGGAATCGATGCTGCTATTTGCGAAATAAACCAAAAAAACAAAGACAAGCTGTTCTTGCAAATCTAAAGGGAATCAAAAAGCATCTTACTCTAACTCCCGATTATTAAAGGCGTTTTAAAGAGCGTAAAGAGTTTGACGCCCGTAATCACTCTTGATAATAACGAAAGCTTTTACTGTGACCCATAATCTGCTCTGTGGAGCTTTTCAATCATCGCTACTTTGGTGGAGGGATCCGCTTTTGTACCTTCTGCAACAGCAAGGAAATCACTCATTTTGCAAATTGTCGATTGCTCGTAAAAGTGTGTCGGGTTTTACGAGTTCTTAAAAGCTTTTCCGTTTTATTTTAACAAATGGGTACTCATTTTCAAACTACTTCCCCAAATAAAATTTACAAAGAATACTCAGTGTACTAAAAAGCTCAATATAAAAATTAATGGACCCATTAAAAAGCTCACAAAACCGATGGAGAATTTGTAACATATGCTAAACGGTGAATTTGAATCTTTCCATGGATTCATTATCCATTTATTCTTACAAATGAAAATTAAAAAGGCGAATGCTTTTTAGCATTCGCCTTTTCTTTATCTTTTGAAAATAGTTTTTGAAAACTAAATAATGGCTCAGTTTTTCACGATTTTTCTCATTTCCAATAAAATTCTCGCATCATTTTTAAGAGTTCGTCCAGCATCTGAAGAAATAAACTGAAATGTTTCCAGCTTGATTTCGTATCAATATAGTATGCTCGAATAAAACGTCCTTTAAACATGACATGAGCTCTAACCAGTTTAATTTCTTCCCATGGAATTTGAAGATAGCTTTCTGGATTTCTGATGATTGTAGAAATTCAAAATGCACGATCTCCAATCAGAATATCACCCATTTGTTTAAATCCTAGTCCTCCATTAAAGAGGTTTGCTTTTTGTTTTATAAATCGCTTTTTGTATTTAATGATACAGCCATAGTCTATCTCCAGTCCTCTATGATTAAGGAGCCATTACTCCTGTTAAACCAGCTAAAATACCTAATGACAAATAGCCCAAAGATAATGTAAATTGGTTTTTACATTTTTCTTCAATAACCACATTACAAAGAATGTTAAATAGTAAAGCAGCTAATCCTGGGATCAACTTGTTTCAAGTTGTCTTGAAGAGTTGTCACTAGCTTCAGTGATAATGTTTTTACCATCTAATAATTTAGTAACAATATCTCTGAAGTTGGCCTCCAGTAACAACGTCATCTGTTTCCTGGCAATTGAATATATTGATCAGCTTTCAATTCTACTCTTGTTAAAACAAGTGGGAATTTCATACTTGTCCAACGTTGTACTAAAATCCCCATTACAAACATCCCCTACGATTGAAGATACTTTTGTAATAGATTGTAAAATACCACCAGATAAGTCTTTAGTAATCTCAGAACCTTGGCGATATCCTAACTCTTGTGTATACCACATAAAACCGATACGAATTAAGTTCCAAACAATAAAGAAGAACAATGGTCCAATGATTGAACCTGTTGCAGCTAACCCTGCAGCAATCGCTCCTAAAATAGGACGAATTGTAAACCAGAATACTGGGTCACCGATACCTGCTAGAGGTCCCATCATCCCAACTTTAACCCCTTGAATCGTTGCATCATCGATTGGCGCACCATTTGCACGGTCTTCTTCTAAAGGGCTAAAGTTACCCCAAGAATTGGTGAAGCGATATATGGGTGAGTATTAAAGAATTCTAAGTGACGTTTTAACGCTGCTTTTGAATCTTCTGGGTTTGGGTATAATTTTTTCAATGCAGGAATTAGGGAGAATGCCCATCCTCCATTTTGCATACGTTCATAGTTCCAAGAACCTTGTAAGAATTGTGAACGTAGCATAACGCTTAAGCGGTCTTTTTTCGTTAAAGATACTTTTTTCTCTGTCATGTCATTCACTCTCCTTAATAATCATTTAAAATGTCACCAAGTGGGTCTCCTGAACCAGAATTTCCACCAGCTGAACCATTTCCACTGTTGTTTGATAAGTTTAAATAAATAAACGCTAAACTTAAAGCGATAACCCCTGTTGCAATTAATGTTAATTCGTTTAATGGAGCAATAGCAAAACCGATGAAGAAGAATGGCCATGTTTCTTTTGAAGCCATTAAGTTAATAACCATCGCTAACCCTACTGCTACTACCATGTTACCACCAATTGTCATCCCATTTGCAAACCATTCTGGAATTAATTTTAAGTATTCTTGAACCACTTCTGAAGATACGAATAGAAGTGCTCCTGCTGGAATCATAATACGTAATCCTTGCATTGATAATGCATACATAATGCCAGAATGCAAACTCCTCTGAAGTCTCCTTTTTTTCAGCTGCAGCATCTGCTCTATGAACTAAACCAACTGATAATGTACGTACAACCATTGTTAATACAAGACCAACTGTTGCTAAAGTAACTGCAGTAGCAATCGCTAGGTTACGTCCACCTTCTGAAAAATCATTCCCTTTAATAAAAATAATAGCTGAAGCTACAGACGCTAAAGCAGCATCTGGTGCCACCGCAGCACCTACGTTTGCCCAAGCAAGTGCAATAATTTGTAAATGAACCACCAAGAATAATTGCCCTCAGTTAAAGATGTCCCTGTTGCAAGTCCGATTAATGTACAAGCAATAATTGGTTGATGGAATTGGAAACTGCATCTAAAGATTCCTTCCAAACCAGCTAAGAATGCGACAATTAGGACTAAAATAATTTGAAATACATTAAAATCCATAATAATCTCCTATCTCTATGTTATAGTTTTCAAGCCTTCATTAGACTTTTGCTTCAATCAATTTAAAGATATCCGCTGGAGAGTCCGAAACTACTTTTACGAACATCCATCTTCACACCTAAGTCACGTAAGTTTCTTATAAGTTTCTACATCATCTTGGTCAACAGATAATGCATTACTAATTTGAACTTTACCGACTGAGTGCGCCATTGAACCAATATTCAATTCATCAATTTTGAACACCTTTTTCAATCACTTCAAATGCTTCTTGCGGTGTTTCGAATAATAATAATGCCTTTGTATCCCCAAAACGTGGATCATTATATACTTCCACTAATTTCTTAAGTGGAATCACGTGCGCACGAACTCCTGTTGGAGCTGCTTGCTCGATTAATTTCTTACGTAAATCATCTTTTGCAACTTTATCAGAAACAACGATGATACGATTTGGATTTGTTGCCTTTGTCCAGCTTGTTGCTACTTGTCCATGTAAAAGACGAGTATCCACACGCGCTAACACAAATTTGATTTTGCCATCTCCGATGACAGTTCCTTCTGGAATTGCACCATTTGAAACTGTAGCAGCAGATTCTGCTTTCTCCTCTTTCTTCTCTTCTGGTTGAAGTGATTCAGGACGAATCTTCACACCTTCAATAGCTGTTGGCGCAATCGCTTTTGCAATCTCATGTGATGTATTCATTGAGAAACGACTTGCGTACGCTTCAATTAACATCGGCAAGCTTAAACCAGCTACGATTGCACGGTGGTCTGGGTCTTCTTCAAACAAGATGTTTGCTTGGTTGAAATGGGACTACTCCCCATAAATCTACTAGAAAATAGAATTTCTTCTGTCTCTAGCTTTTATCAACAGCCTCACGCAGTTTTCTTTGTAAGTCTTCAGGGCCTTCACTTGGCATAAATGCAACTGATTCAACTTTTTTTCTTGGTTTCCAAAAAAATCATAGAACCAGATTGTTTTAATTCCATCAGCGAAATTCACCATGACTTGCAATGATAATCCCTACCATAAAAGCTACCTCCTTTATATAAAATTTAAATCATTTTTATTGATTTAATTTATAATAACACAACACTAGGGAATTTCTTTCACTAAAAATCAACCGTTTAATATACGCTGAATTGAGTGCTTTTTGAGCAATAAAAAGATAAAAAGCCAGTCCCAAAAAATGACTGGTTTTCTTTATAACATAAATTTAATAGTTAGGACGAGCGTACCCAATGATATAGTATGCGAGATCAAGCGATGAGTGTGCGCACTACTTTTGACTCATCAACATTCAAATGTTCCGTGGTATTTCCTTCAATAGTTACGATTTTCCCATCTTCTACTTTTTCAACAATTGCAATATGATCTGCAAGACCATCACCATTCCAGTCAAAAGTTACAATATCTCCAGCTCTTGGTGTTGATTTTGCCAATCCAAATTCTCTTATTTTTTTTGAAAATATTTATGTGATAAGGAACATACGCTTCTTTATCAATAAGTCAATCATTCCCGCAATGTTGGTACATAGATGAAACAAAAAAACATCGCACCAATCATCCCAGCTTTGTACTTTATATCCACTATAACTACTTTGTCCAGAATTATATTGATTAACCAAATATTGGTGAAGAGGATCATACTGTTCTACTCCAATAAAGCCTCGAGCTAAATCCAGTAAGATTTCTTTTACGATTTTCTTTAGCTTCGCTAGATGTTGGAAACCCAAGCACCATCAGAACCTACATAATATTTAAAAGTTATCTACCCATTTATTTGGTTGCCATCTTACCATCATGCTAAAAGATAATAACTTCCGACCCATTTGTTTCGGGAAGGAATACCATTTTGAAAAATGATACCAATCACCGGAAGAGTTTTGTTTCCATCCATCTTTCCCTTTTTGGGCTTCTGGAATCCATTTTTCCATCCTCATTGACATAGTATCGATTTGTCGTGATCAACCCATTGATTAACGAGCATCTCTCCCAGTTTCACCCAAGTAATAGTTTACCTCTCCAAGCATTTTTTTAACTAGAGATTCTTTTCCTTCGTAAAAGTACCAATAACCATTCTCTTTTACCCATCCAGATTTCAGTCTTCTTATCTCTAATCCAAGCACCATTATCACCAACAAAATAACGATAATCATCTACCCATTTGTTCGTTGCCATTGTGCCATCTTCTTGTAGAAAGTAATTTCCCTTTCCATACATTTCTTACTGGTAATCCATTTTCATAGAAATACCAAATAGAATCTAATCTAATCCAATTTTCTTTTTGCTTTTCTGGAATCCCAACACCATCTTTATCGACGTAATATTGGTAATTATCAACCCAATTATCAACACTCATTTTCCCATCAGATCCTAAAGATAATAATAAGAATCGACCCATTTGTTTTCGAGTAAGATTTTCCTTTGTACGTCATAATAGTACCAATAACCATCTTCCTTTTTTTACCCAACCAGGTTTTCTTTGATCTTTTCCTGGGTACCCATTTTACCTGAAGAATCAACATAATAGCTGATAATCATCTACCCACTTTATTTGTCGCCATTTTGACCATTATGCTTCTAAATAATAGTCCCCTATCCAGTTTTAGAAGTCTCTAGAACACCATTTTTGATTATAATAGTACCAAATCCCATTTGAATCCTTCATCCATCCAGTGCGTTTCACTTCTTTTTCTTTATTAGGAGCCTCTTCTTTCTTTTTCAATACCGTTTCTTTTGTAGTGACTTCATCTTTTTCAGGCTTTTGCAACGGTAGTAGTTTCTTCAGTAACATTTTTTTATTCACTGTTGATTCTGTTTTGATTTTCATTTGCTAAAACCGCTTGTCCATTCATAAAAAAAGTAAAACCTACTAAATAATTCCCAAAAGCTTTCTTAAATTTTCATACTCCCTCATCCTTTTTAATGCAAAGAAATTTATTTCCACTGTCGTCAAGAGTAGAAAGTAAATCCTTCTCCAATGACCTGATTTACATCTGTAATAATAACAAAGGCGTTCTGGATCTATTTCATGAATGATGCGTTGAATTGGCATTAATTGTTGACGATTCACTACAACATAAAGAACTTGTCTTTTATCTTTTGAGTAAAATCCATGCCCATCAAGAACCGTGATTCCTCTGTCTAATTGCTCTTGAATCTTTTGACCAATTAGTCATCGTATTTGATTTGAAATAATCATGATTGCTTTTCGTGGGTTAAATCCCTTCAAGTATAAAATTAATAACCTTTACTTGCAATAAATAGCATCATTAACGTTAAAACAGCTTTTCTCAAAATCCTATTACAAAACGCTAAAGGAGTAACGACAATAGTAGTCAATCACCAATAATGAAGATGAAACTGGCCATCCAAGATATTTATTCATCATCATTGCAATAATATCTGTTCCAGCAGTTGTGCCTTTTCCTAAAATAACAAGTCCCAAAGCAATACCAACAAATACACCAGCAGCAACCGAGGCTACTACTAGATTCTCAGGTACAAATACTGGCCATTCCTGAGTGTATTTTTAGAAAACATCGGTAGTTCAAATACAGCAAGAACTGTATAAATCATTGTTTTTCTTCTCAAGATAACGATAACCGACGATTAATAAAAAACCATTTAAAAACTAGACTTGATAATGCAGGATCAATATTTGTAGCGTATAGAACATAAGAAGTGTTACCCCTGTAAGGCCACCTTCACCAAAATGATTAGCTATTACTACAGCGTTAATAGTGTATGAAAATAAAAAACAGCCTAAAGTTACGAGCATAAACGATTTTAATATGTCTTTTTTTAGAAATAGCTCTGCAGTTTAAATTACCTCCTTACTCTGGTTCTCTATGGAATCTTCCATAGAAAGTTTTCTGTACTAATTTGATTGATAATCGCACGAGGATCCGCTTCTTTAATAACAGCTACGGCATCCATAACTTCATAAGATGAAATTACTGTATGTAATAGATACATTCTTTTCTCGACTAAATCCTCCAATAGCGTCCACACATGATATTCCATGCCTTATATTCTTTAAATAGGATTGCATGACATCTTCACCCATAACGAGTCGTAATCTGCAATGTAACCCTATGATATCTCTGATGGAATGTGCTAATCACTTTCGTAGAAATGTATTGGAATATAATCGAATAACCTGCATTTTTCCATCCAAATAACGCCCCAAATATTACAAGTAATAATGTATTAAATAAGAATACTTGTTGCCAGATGGTTTTTCCCGCTCTTATTCGAAACATATAATGCAATAAAAGTCCATTCCCCCTGTTGAAGCATTTCCTTTCAGTGCGAGTGAAACATATAAGCCGTTTAATACCCCACCAAAAATTACATTCAACATAGTGTCATCGACAAATAAAGGATCAAAATTTAAAACACGAATAAAGAAACTTCCAACAAAAACTTGAAGAATCGAATAAAACGTAAAACGAGCACTAATTCCCTCTATAACATAAAATTGCCACTGGAATATTGAGTATATATTAATAAAATCGAAATGGATAACTCTACACCAAATAATTCTGGATATTTGATTTATTAAAATTGCAACACCCAAAAAACCACTAGAAAGTAAATTTGAAGGTTGGATAAATACTTTTAATGTGAATGCTTGTAAAAATCCCAGAAATAATAACGGCAATCACTGAAATAAAGTGACGAAATCAGTTTATTTTTACGGTATTTACGATATGAAGTATGGGTTCTCAAGTAAGCTCATGAATGATCACCCTACTTTGAAACAATATTCTATCCCATCTTTCGTAGGGACTTTTAAATAGGCATCATAATAATGAAAAGGAACTTGATTCATTTCTAAATGGAGAACAAGATTCTCTAGTTCCTTCATATTTGGAACTCGCCATTCAATCATGGAAAGCCCATAAATACTCTTACTATTCTTATTCCTTTCATTCCAGGAATTTATAGCTAATGAATATCCATCACGGTTCACTTTAAAGTTTTTTCGTTTCGTTACATAATCATATGTTGTTTTAAACGAGAAGTTGTTTATTAAAAACGTCAGTTGTTGCTTCTACGTCCATCACATTATAATGAAGTTGCGTAATTCTCGCACTTGCTGGAAATTCTTCAGAAGCTCCATCGATTCCATCAATAAATTCGTGCAACGAACGTTTCATTTCATTTCCTTCTAGATATTGATCCACTTCTTGAGAAGAATTATCTTCAACAACCATAAATTTCAATCGATTTCCCTCTGGATCCATAGATATAAAAAAATTGGTCTGTATAACCATCAGAATCCTGAACCTATAATCGTTTGTTCTTCCATAATAAAATGATTAATCAATTCACCAATTTGAGAATGATTTTTGCTAAACGAAAACCTATAGAATAAGTTGTTAAAAATGAATCATAGTCACCATTTCCTTGGACTAGTTTAAAAAGTAGGGATACTCCCTCTACCATGACCAATCAAAACTTTCATTATCAAATTCTTGCAAAACAGACAAGACCTAAATATTTGTGTATAAAAATTTTCTTCATTACGGTTAAAGATTTCGAACTGTAATCGAAATTAAAGAAATCGTCCACTCTTTTTTTGATTGTGGAACAAGCAAAATCTTTCACTAAATTGTAATCAAATTTACGCATGATCATTTCCTTTACTAAAAAGTGGGGAGGAATAAAGATGTTCCTCACCCACTCAAAATTTTATCCTTCAAAAGCAACAGTTAATGGTGGGACTACTTGTTTTCTTTACGAGAAACAACTCCTGGTAATGTAAGTACATCCATCTGTATAGCTTGAGTTGAAACGCTTGAGCAACTTTGTCTTTATAATCGTCCTACAACTAAAACTGTTGAGACGCTTGTTAAGATATTTGTAATTACAAAAAACAAAATGTATCATATCCATTTTCTGAATTTGCAGCTCTCATACTTTCTTCTAATGCTTCTCGACGAGCTAATAATTCTTCAGGGTCTACAACATTTACTTGAGCAATACGTAAATTTGCTCCCTCCCATTGGGAATGATTTAGCATCTAAGTCAATTAACTCCGCTTCAGATTTGTCACCAAGATTTGTTCCGGCTTTTAACATTTCTAGCCCATAGACATTAACATCAATCTCAGCAATGTTTGGCTAAAGTCTGTTGCTGCTTCAATATCTTGTTGTGTACATGTTGGAGATTTGAATAATAAAGTATCCGAAACAATGGCAGATACCATTAATCCAGCAATATCTTTTAGAAACTTCAACTCCCATATTCTTTATACATTTTGTATAAAATGGTATTCGTACATCCAACAGGTTCTGCACGATAGAATAAAGGATTTGCTGTTTGGAAATTTGCAATACGGTGATGATCCACTACAAATTCAACTTCTACTTTTTCTACGCCAGTTGCGCTTTGTTGTACTTCGTTGTGATCCACTAAAGCATACACGGTTTGTCTCTTCTGAAACATCCCCAATAACTCGAGGAGCTTCTTTTCTTGAAATAATTTCTAAATGCGTATTGTGTTTCTTCATTTAGGAGTCCCTAAGGCAACTGCTTCTGCATCCTCACCTAATTGACGTAATAAGAAAGCATATGAAATTGCTGATGTAATTGCATCAGTATCTGGATTTTGATGTCCGAAAAACTAATAATTTACTCATAATTTTATGGCCTCTCTCTATTTAAATTTACATTGACAATTTTAACATAATTACCAATTAAAACCAACAGATAATGCACTTATACATAAAAATTGAACATAAAAAGAACTGTTATAGCTTTTTACACTATAACAGTTCATTTCGTTAGACATTTAAATAACCTTTATAATCATCAGTTCTTAAAAATTCGTCGAGCGTTATCCACACGTTCTTGAGTTGGTGGTTCAATATGATCCAATTTATATGGAATCCCTAAATTCTTCCATTTATATACACCCAATTTATGATACGGTAAAATCTCAAACTTCAATACATTTTTCAGTTTACTTACAAATTCACTTAATCGGATGAGATATTCATCATAGTCTGAACGTTCTGGAACTAACACATGGCGAATCCATACGGGTTGCCCTTTGTCTGATAAATACTCTGCTAGTTGAAGAATATTTTTATTCGTCCATCCTGTTAATTTCTTATGTTGTTCATCATCAATATGTTTAATATCCAATAAAATAAGATCCGTATATTCTAATAACTCTTCGAATTTTGAGAAGAATGGTTCGTCATACGTAAATGGCATTCCACAACTATCTAATGTTGTGTGCACTCCAGCTTTCTTACAACGTTTAAAGAAATCGATTAAGAAATCAATTTGCAATAAAGGCTCTCCTCCGCTGACAGTTACGCCACCTTTACGTCCCCAGAATGCACGATATTGCAACGCTTGATCGAGTAATTCTTGAGAAGTAATCGGATGACCGCCCCCAATATTCCAAGTATCTGGGTTATGACAAAACTCACAACGCATACGACAACCTTGCATGAAGGTTACAAAACGGATACCTGGTCCGTCTACAGAACCAAAACTCTCTGTAGAATGAATATATCCAGTTACTGGTTCACTCATCATTATTCCTCCTATCTTTTCTCTTCTAGTATATCACAATTCGTGTCCTTTAGGGCTATTTCGATTAAAAAACGGATGGACGATTTTGCCCATCCGTTTTCTTAATTTCAGCAATTTTGCGAGTCAACCTCACACCATTCGTAATCCGTTTCGGTCTCCTTAGTACAGTCGACCTCACACCTTTAGATTACATGCTTTCGTGCATTGTACGGTTGATTACGTCTAATTGTTGTTCACGAGTTAATTTAATGAAGTTAACTGCGTAACCAGATACACGAATTGTTAATTGTGGGTATTCTTCTGGGTGTTCCATAGCATCTAATAATGTATCACGGTTGAATACGTTGATGTTTAAGTGGTGACCACCTTTTGAAGCGTAACCATCTAACATAGAAACTAAGTTTTCTTCTTGTACATCTAATTCACGTCCTAAAGCTTTAGGAATGATTGAGAATGTATTTGAGATACCATCTAATGCATATTTGTAAGGTACTTTAGCAACTGATGATAATGAAGCTAATGCTCCGTGTGTGTCACGACCATGCATAGGGTTAGCACCTGGTGCAAATGGTTCGCCAGCACGACGTCCATCAGGAGTGTTACCTGTCTTCTTACCATAAACTACGTTAGAAGTAATTGTAAGGATAGAAGTTGTATGTTTAGCATTACGGTAAGTTTTATGTTTTTTAACTTTAGTCATGAATTCTTTCAATAACCAAATAGCGATTTCGTCAGCGCGGTCATCGTTGTTACCATATTTAGGGAAGTCGCCTTCTACTTCATAGTCTACAACAACGCCATCTTCATCACGAATAGTTTTAACTTTCGCATATTTAATAGCTGATAATGAATCAACTGCTACTGAGAATCCAGCGATACCAGTTGCCATTGTACGTAGAATTTCAGTGTCATGTAATGCCATTTCAAGTCTTTCGTAACTGTATTTATCATGCATATAGTGGATGATGTTTAATGTGTTTAAGTATAAACCACAAATCCATTCCATCATATCGTTGTATTTAGCCATTACTTCTTCGTAATCTAAGTATTCTGAAGTGATTGGTTGATATTTAGGACCAACTTGCGCTTTAGATTTTTCATCGATACCACCGTTGATCGCATATAATAATGTTTTCGCTAAGTTAGCACGAGCTCCGAAGAATTGCATTTGTTTACCGATACGCATAGCAGATACACAGCAAGCAATTCCATAGTCGTCACCCCACTCAGGACGCATTACATCATCGTTTTCATATTGGATTGCAGAAGTTTGAATAGAAGTTTTAGCTGCAAACAATTTGAAGTTTTCTGGTAAACGAGTTGACCAAAGAACTGTTAAGTTTGGTTCTGGAGCTGGTCCTAAGTTTACTAATGTGTGTAAGAAACGGAAACTGTTCTTAGTTACTAATGGACGTCCATCTTCACCAACACCGGCGATTGATTCAGTTACCCAAGTTGGGTCTCCTGAGAATAAAGCGTTGTATTCAGGTGTACGAGCGAATTTAACTAAACGTAATTTCATAACGAAGTGGTCAACAAGCTCTTGTGCTTGTTCTTCAGTTAATGTTCCGTTTTCTAAGTCACGTTGTACATAAATATCTAAGAATGTTGAAGTACGTCCAAGAGACATAGCCGCACCATTTTGTTCTTTAATAGCTGCTAAGTATCCTAAGTATAACCATTGGAAAGCTTCGCGAGCGTTTGAAGCTGGTTTAGAAATATCGAATCCGTAGATGTTACCTAATTCTTTTAATTCTAATAATGCACGGTATTGTTCTGAAACTTCTTCACGTAAACGAATAACATCGTCTGACATTGTGCCATCGCCAATGTTAGCGAAGTCTTTTTGTTTTTCAGCGATTAAACGATCAACCCCGTATAAAGCTACACGACGGTAGTCACCGATGATACGTCCACGTCCGTAAGCATCTGGTAAACCTGTGATAACACCTGATTTACGAGCTGCACGCATTTCTGGAGTGTAAGCATCGAATACACCTTGGTTGTGAGTTTTACGCCAGTCACGGAAGATACGAGAAATTTCTTCATCAATCTTGAATCCGTAAGCTTCAGCTGATTGCTCACTCATTCGAATACCACCAAATGGTTGTAAGCTACGTTTGAATGGTTTTTCAGTTTGGAAACCAACAACTGTTTCTAAATCTTTGTTTAAGTAACCAGGACCATGTGAAGTGATTGTTGATACAACTTTAGTGTCCATGTCTAAGACACCACCAGCTTCACGTTCTTGTTTGTTCAAGTCCATTACTTGTGCCCATAAAGCTTTAGTAGCTTCAGTAGGTCCAGCTAAGAAACTGTCGTCTCCTTCATAAAGTGTGTAGTTTTCTTGGATAAAGTCACGGACATTAACTTCTTCTTTCCATACTTTACCTTTGAAACCGTTCCATTGTTCCATAAATTTTTCCTCCTTAGATAATTGGTTGTGAAACTTATAACAGCTATCTACACAAATATTATAACACAATTAAAAATCTAGTTGCAATACATAAGTGTAAAAAAATACAAAGATTTTGTTAAAGTATTGCTATAATAGCTATTTTAAGGCAGTGTAAAAGTTGTGAAAGATGTATTATAACAGTTATATCTGCTGTACTAAAATTTTTGAAACAGAATGAAATTATTTCACAATAGTAACCTTAATTTATTCACAATCTAACTCTTTTTTTACCTTGATTTTCACTGACTTAAAAAAACAAAAAAGAGCATTATCAAATTTAATTTGATAATGCTCTTTCAATTTAGCGTTTCAGGAGGGATTCGAACCCCCGACCGTTCGCTTAGAAGGCGAATGCTCTATCCTGCTGAGCTACTGAAACAGTACTAAATTAGTATACCTAAAGACGAATATTCTGTCAATCGATTTTACAGCTTTCATTACGACTCTTCGGTTTCTTTTTTTCTCTATCATCTAATTTATGCTTTTTTTGAAAAATAACATGATGGTATAGATGACAAACATCACTACTCGCCATGATTAGTACTCTCACAGCTAAGGCAAAATCATATAAAGCTGCAATGGCACTTAAAGCAAAGAAAATAATTGTCATAGTTTCTAACAGTTTCAAGAATGGGACGTTTTCTTCCCATTGGATTTGGTCTATTATCCATTGATTACTCCTTCGTTTCTTTCGTTTTATACATTAATAAAGCTGAGGCAATTGAAACGTTCAGTGATTCCGCTTTTCCAAACATCGGAATCGTCACTACGACATCTGCTAAATCAATCACGTCATCAGAGACTCCCTGACCTTCATTACCAACGACAATAGCTACATCTGTTGCTCCTTGTAAGACTGAATAATCCTTTGAATCTCGATGCAATGCTGTAACAGCCACTTGAACACCCTTCTCTTTGAGTATTGGCAAGTATTCTTGTAAGTTCGCTTGGAAAAAACGGGAATGTGAAAATGACTTCCTTGCATGGAGCGAAGAACTTTGTCGTTATATAAATCAACCGTCCCCGTCCCTAAAACAACCGCATCAAAACCAGCAGCATCAGCCGTTCTTACAATCGTTCCTAAATTACCAGGATCTTGAACTGCGTCTAACACAATGAAACGACCTTTATGAGGTAATATCTCTTGCTTAACAATTTCAACAACTGCTAAAATCCCTTGAGCCGTCTCCGTCATTGATAACTTATGGAAGACGTCTTGTGATACAACTAGCACCTGTACATCTGTTTGGGCTAACAGATTTTTATAGTCTTCAAGACGATTACTGGTAACCACTATCAACTTAATCTGAGCTCTTTCTTTAATCGCTTCTTCAACAAGGTGTTCCCCTTCAAGAAGATACATCCCTGCTTTCTTACGACCTTTTGCAGTCTGAAGTTTAACAAGCTCCTTAATTTTTTTCGTTCTTAGGTGAACTTATACTTTCCATACAACTACCCTTTTAATCCTTCTATTGTATTAATGAATTTCTTTACTTCTGTTTTTTGATTTTGATGAAATCTGCATTTCATCGATACAACGAAAGTCTCCTCTTTATCTAAATATTGCAATATTAGTTTTGGATTTCCTAAAAGCCTCTTTTCAAACAGAAACTTTTTGAATACGATCTGAAGGGATAACGATGGGTCTATTTGCTCTCCAAACACCTTCTTTTAGAAGTTTCAAACAGAACGAAAACCATCTTTTAGCCCAAAAGAGTACAAAGTTCTGTTCTCCTTTATCTAAAGCTATTAAGCTATCGGTATCTGTCATTTCAAATCCGAAGAAACTAATTTGACTTTTTAAATCCTCGATGATTTCCATTCTTATTCCCCTTCTTTCGTTTCTGAATTGGTTTCTTAGAACTTACTTCTTTCTTCTTCAATTGCTCAACTGGTTTTAATTGTCCTGCATATAATTCGAATGGAACTAGTTTATGTTTTCCAGCAACTTTCCTCAAGTCTCTTAGTTCACGGTCGTTCACTAGACTCAGAACTAAACCATCTTTCCCCATTCGTCCTGTGCGACCAGAACGATGTGTATATTGATCTGTTGAGTCTGCAATATCATAATGAATAACAAGTGGTAAATCTTCAATATCCAGTCCCTCGCTGTGCTAAATCAGTACTAAGTAAGAACGGAATCTGCCCTTTTTTAAATAAATCAATAGCTTTTTTACGTTCCGTTTGATGAGCATCACTTGATAAAAGTGCAACTGGGACTTGATGAAACGATAACTTTTCTCCGAGTAATGCAGCGTTTGCAATCGAATTAACGAAAACTAATGCTTGGTTTGCATTTTCTGAAAAAGCGAGCTTTCTTAATACTTCATCACGTTTTCTAGTTGGACATTCAATATATCCATGAATTACATTCGCATGCGCAGCGTTTCCCCTCTGAAACTTCAACAAAAGTCGGTTGCATATTAATCCATTTACTCACTTCTTCTAAATTTTTATTCTTTGTCGCTGAAAAACAAAGTACTTGTCTTTCAGAAGGAAGCTTCTTCACAAGTTCTCTCGTGTTATTCAATTGCTCTGGATCAAGTAAATAATCTGCCTCATCTAATACAAGCAGTTCTACTTGGTGTAGCTTTAATTTACGAAGCTTAGACAGTTCAAGTAATCGTCCAGGTGTTCCTACAACGATTTCTGGTTTTTCCTTTTAACTTTTCTACTTGTCGTTTAACATTTGCTCCACCTGCTAAAACTTGCACACGGATTTCTGGAGATTTTCCATTCTCTAATTACTGTTCCAATTTGTTGGGCTAATTCTTGTGAAGGAGCCACAATCAGAGCTTGGAGTGTCTATCTGCTTTTACTCTTTCCAAAATAGGAACGACATACGCTAATGTTTTCCCAGTCCCTGTTGGTGAGATGGCTACGATATCTGTCCCCTCTTTAATCAGTTCTTGTGTCTTTTCTTGTATCGGTGTTAATGTGTGGAAGCCATGTTGCTCCCAAATAGTCTTTGTATTCATAAGTGTCCTTTCCGATAACCATTGTTCTTTTGAGTCCTATTCATTTTAACGAAGAAACTCCTATACTTCAAATAGTTTCAACGTTTTTATAAAAAAAGAGAACTGCCGTTACACAGTTCTCTGTACTATTTTCTATTAAAGTGCCATTTTCTTTTCTAAATATCGTTGCCTTGTTCAAAAAGCAAACAGATAATCCAGTAAATAATTGCTACTAAAATATAAACCGTCATATAGTTTTGTTCACGACCACCTACAATTTTCGCATTTTGGAAAATATCAGGTAGTGAAATCATCGCAACAAGAGATGATCCTTTAATCATATCCAGTAACACATTACTTAATGGTGGAATTGCAATTCGAAACGCTTGAGGAACGATTACCTTTTTGTAAACGTTTGACGATAACTCATCCCAAGAGACATCGCTGCTTCCCATTGACCATTATCCACTGCATCCATTGCCGAACGCAACACTTCAGAAATATACGCACTACTTGCAATACTAAAGCAAAGGAGCGCACAGACTAAAGCGGGTAACGTTATTTTTAAAAATGGTAACCCAAAATATAGTAAAGAAATAAAAAAACACTAGAGTTGGTGTTCCACGCATAAAAGACACATGAAACGTCGCAATCCCATCGTAGAAAACGAAATCTGGACCGTCTCATTAATACGAGAATAAATCCTAAAATCGTTCCGAATACGAAACTTGTTAATGCGACTCCTAATGTATATCCTAATCCACTAAGAATAAACCAAAAATTGTTAATCGCAATACTGATATCGAAGATTTTATTTAACATATTAGTCTACATCTGAAATATCGATTTTTTCTGTTTTGAATCTTTAGGTTCTGTTACGTCTTGACCGGCGAAGAATTGTTCAGAGATTTTTTTCAAAGTTCCGTCTTTCTTCATTGCATCCATCGCTTCATTGAACTTATCACGTAATACAGTGTTATTTAATGAAATTGAGAACTTGAGCTATAAGGGTTTGCGTAAACACCTTCGTTAATCTTAATGTCATATTTATCTTTAGCAAAAGCGACCGCGATTGATTGTAAGTAGTAATCGTTGATAATTACATCTGTACGTCCGTTTACTAAATCAGACATATATACGTCATTTGTTACGTTGTCATAAACAACTAATTCAGCACCAAGTTTTTTAGCAATCTTCATGTAGTTTGTACTAGCTGCACCTGCTGCTTTTTTACCTTTTACATCAGCCCAAGAATGGATTCCTGAATTATCGCTTCCACGAACAACCATTGATGTAAATGAGTATTTATGAGGTGTAGTGTGTAAATAGTCATCGAAGTTTTTTGCACCTTCTTCAATTGAATAGTTAGCGATATCCGTCATACCACTATCTAAAGCTGTTAACATTCCGTCAACACCCATTTCCGTAAATTCAACTTTAAGGTTTAAACGCTTCGCAACTTCCTTCATGATTTCCACATCGTAACCAGTTAGTTCATTATTATCATTATGGAATGATTGTGGATATAAAGTACCTGCTGTTGATACTTTAATGACACCAGATTCAACAATTTTATCCCAGTTTCGCTTGTGCATCTGAAACTGATACAGTTGTTTCTTGTGTTTTTAGTTGTGTTTGCTCCGCATGCTGCTAATAATGTAGCTACAGCAACGAAACCAGCTTTCATCCATTTTTTTCATTGGTTTAACCACCTTTTTATTTATTTTTTTCAACAATCAGAAAACGATAGCACATCCATCCATTAAAAACACAAAGATTAAAGTCTTGAAAAAGCAAAACTAAAAAAATGAAACAGATAATTTACCTGTTTCATTTTATGTTTTTACTCTTAATAATTTATTTCATTCTGAAACGTTGTTTCATTATATTTGCTTGCAACTCTTTTCAGAGATTCCAATCGTCCCTGTAACTCCTCAACACTAGCGCTTTGTTTCATTGCTGGTAGTCGTCTTTAAAAATGACTTAAAAAGTTTCTTTCTAGTTTTGCGGTCCCGACTCCATCTATCAACTCCAATTTTCGAGGAGAAAATGTATTCTTTACTTCTAACTTGTCTATGAAAACGTTATAGCAAATCGGTGAACTTCTTCTTGGACTCTTTGAATCAGTTGGAATGCTTGTCCTTTTCGATCTAAATTCGATAGGAGTAAGTTTTTCTCCATAAATTAAAGTAGCTGTTTTATGTTTTATCATTTTTTTACCATTCCCACAAACCGGAATAGTCTAGAGCCTAGTTCATCTTCTAGAAACTTCCATAGCAGCTCTTCATTTGGATTTTTCCACCATCCATTAAAATTAAGTCAGGAAGGTCAGCTTTCTTTCTCTTAGCAATCTGGAATAACGTCTTCTAATCACTTCTTGCGTCGTCGCAAACTCATGGCTTCCAAGGACCGTCTTCACTTTAAACTTTTTCGATAATGTCTTTCCGATCAGGTTTTCCATCTCGAAAAGACAACCATAGCAGAAACAGGATTCGTGCCTTGAATATTTGAATGGTCAAAATGACTCAATCACCGACAACTTTTTCAAGTCCAAGAGCTTGCTGATAACTCATCTAAAGCACCTAATGTTTTTAACTGACTCTGCTCTTCTCTTCTAAACTTCTCTAATAAAGAAATCTCACTATTTTGAGTAGCTAAGTCTAACATTCTTTTTTTAGATCCTCTTTTTGGGGATACAGCTTTTACACCCAGTGTCTCGGATAGTAAATCAATATCTAAAGCATCCGGAACTAATATTTCTTTTAGGTAGAATATGGTTTTTGATCCTCATAAAACTGGATAATAAAGGATAAAACTTCATCTTCAATTTGATCATAAATAGGAAACATCGCTGCTTCTCTTTTAATAATCGTTGATTGTCTTAATAAGAAGACTTGAATCGAAATCCATCCTCGATCAACAAAGTACGCAAATACATCTCGATTCGTAAAATCAGAACTCATTATATTTTGCTTCTCAACCGTTGCTTCAATGTATTGAATTTGATCACGATAATCCATAGCTTTTTCAAATTCTAAGCGTTCAGAGGCCTCTAACATTCTTTTCGATTCAAATCATCTTTAATGGTTTTTCACATCTCCATTTAAAGAAAACGTTGAATCTTTTTTATTTGTGTTTTGTACTCTTCCTCAGAAATTTCATGGTCGCAACAACCGATGCACTGTCCTAAATGATAATAAAAACAAGCTCTGGTTTCATTCTTCCCACATTTTCTTAATGGATAAATTTTTCTGAATCAGTTGCTGCGTAGATGTAGCTGCAGTTACATTAGGGATAAGGTCCAAAAATAGATTCCTCCATCCTTTTTCAACTTTGTGAGAAATCACTAGTTGCGGATCTCTCTCTGAAGTGATTTTTCAAATAAGGATACATCGTCCCTTGTTTTCAACTTAATATTGTAGTACGGTTGATATTTTTTTAATCAGGTTAATTTCGAGTAAAGAGATTCTTTATTTGTCTTTGTCACAATATACTCAAAATGGTGAATTTCACTAACTAGTTTTTTTCAGTTTTAGTATCATGTGCTCCTCTGAAAATAAGAACGAACACGATTTTTTTTAAATTCTTGGCCTTCCCAATATAGATAATCTCATCGTTACTATTTCTCATAATATAGCAACCCGGTAAATCAGGAAGATTTTTCAGTTTGCTTTCAATCAATTCACTAGCCATTTAATCTTCCTTTCATTCAAGACTAATAAAAAAAGTACATTCTATTTATAAAGCTGTTTTATATACCTCATAAGCAACTTCTGGAGTCACATCCCCATGTTCGGATAAAGAGACCTTCTTATGACGTTTTAGTCCTTCTACCAATGCTGGGATTACTTCTTCACCTAAACCTACATCACTAAATCGAGTAGGAGCACCTAGAGATGTGAAAAAAATATTTCTGTATTTGTAATAGCTTGTTCAACAATTTCATCGTCTTTTTCCATGAAGTCCCCAAACACGTTTCCCATATTGAACTAACTTTATCCCATTTTTGTTTTTCTAACTTTCATCATCGCTGGCAATACAATTGATAATGTTCTTCCATGGTCTAATCCATGATTTAAAGTGATTTCATGACCTAATGCATGAGAAGACCAATCCGTCGGAACACCTAAATTAATTGTCCCATTTAACGCATTAGTGGCACACCACATAAAAGTAGCTCTATCGTTATAATCAATATGATTTATATCAATAATACGAGGAGCAATCTCAATCAACGTTTGAAGAATACTTTCTGCATAACGATCTTGAAGAATCCCTCCTACTGGATAGGTTAAATAATTCTCCATTACATGGATGAATGAGTCTAAGAGTCCGTTTGCTAATTGACGTTCAGGTAATGTATAGGTTAGTTCAGGCTCTAATACTGAAAAAACTGGAAACGTCTTTGGCCCTCTAAAAACTTACTTTTTGCATTTTTCAACAAAACTAATCACTGCTCCAGAATTCATTTCAGAACCAGTTGCTGGTAAGGTTAAAATCGTTCCAAATGGTACAACCTCTTGAACAGGTAGTCCTTTTCCAATTCCCCAACCAAATAAATCTATAGGATTTCCTTCAAACAGGCTGGCTGCAGAGACAAATTTAGTTCCATCAATTACAGAACCACCTCCGATTGCAAGTAAGCAGGTAAAACCTCCTTCTCTTACTTTATGGACAGCCTTCATTAACGTTTCGAATGTAGGATTTGCCTCTATTCCCGAAAACTCATCCCATTCGCGTCCTCCAAGAGCTAAAACTGCTCTGTCAAAAGCTCCATTTTTGACTGATCCTCCACCATATAAGATGAGGACTTTTTGCATCTTTAGTTATTTCGTTATCAATTTCCTCTATACGGTTTTTTTACCGAATAAAAATTTTTGTTGGATTTTGAAAAGTAAAATTTTGAATACTTTTTTTCCATGTCGCTTCACCTCATGCTTTATTAAATTATGTTTCATCAAAAAAACTTAACTTTTATACTTCTAATAAAAATAAACTGGACAATGCCCAGCTTATTTTTTTATTATCGACTAATCTTTGATAAGATATATTTATGTAATCTTTCCGCTGAAATCTCTTTTTTTCCAATTTTGAAACTTCAATAGGACTTAGAGGATTTTCACAAGTCTTAATTCCATTATCATCATAAGAAACAACAACTTGTCCCACCTCTTCTCGAAACTCTCGAACTACTTTTGAGAACAATAACGCTAGTTCCTTTTCAACTTCTAGTGCACAATGCTCTCTTAAAAAGCTGAAATTGTTCCGCGATAATAGAAGGAATATAGTAACAATCTACTAGTGTCATTTCTTCTTCTTTAGATTTTTTTTATTGGATTTTTTTACTTTTTTTCATAAACACCCTCGATTCTTTTCTTCTTTTTTTAGTATACAAAAAAATTCAAACAATAAGGCAAAAAACATTAATTTTTCTAAATTTAATTGGTGCTGTTTTTTCCAAATACTTTAATTCATGGTAAAATGGGTTGGAAATATACTTTTAAAGGGAGTCAATATGCTTACAATAAATATGCTAACTCGTGCAGACAGCGTCAAAGGACAAGGAGTGATGTCTGCAACAGAGGAACAAATTAATTTAGTGACTGAAGGTCTTAAAGGATACAAAGTAGTTGTAAACCAATTAAAGATTGCTGATATTAATCATATTCATACAATTAATCCAGACTTTCTATTTAAGTCATTCTTAAACAATAAGAAGCAACCAACAATAGCATCAGTACATTTCTTACCTGAAACACTCGAAAAGAGTATTTCTCTTCCAAAAACCAATAAAAAGAATTGTTCTATAAATATGTCTTATCTTTTTTTACAAACAAGCGGATTATTTAGTGACTGTGAATCCACGTTTTTATTGACGACCTCGAACATTATGGAGTCGATCGTTCGAAAGTTACTTATATTCCAAACTTTGTATCTCGAGAAACCTTTTATAAAATCACTGATCAATCTAAAGGGGAATTAAGAAAGAAATTTGGACTAAATCCTGATCAGTTCACTGTTGTGTCCAGCAGGCCAATTGCAAATGAGAAAAAGGTGTTCTAGAATTTATCGATTTAGCTGAAAAAAATGCCTGAAATACAGTTCGTTTGGGCTGGAGACTTTGCTTTTAAAGGAATTTCTGAGGGACGAAAAGAAATTATGGAACATATGGATGATCTTCCTGATAATGTTCATTTTTCTAGGATTGGTTGAAAGAAACCAAATGAATGAATTTTTTTAATATGGCTGATGTCATGTTACAACTTTCTTTTGAAGAATTATTCCCTATGACTATTTTTAGAATCCATGAATGCTAATATTCCTCTTCTATTACGTGACTTACCTGAGTACAAGCCAATATTATTTGACTACTATTTAAAAGGGACAAGTCAACAAACGTTTAAAGAACAATTAACTAAACTTAAAGAAGATCCTGAGTACTATGCTATGGCATGTGAAGGCTCAAAACGTGGCGAACAATTTTACTCAAAAGAAAGCATTCTTCTCCAATGGCAACAATTTTACGATAAAGTTGCAACAGAAAGAAATTTAAAAATCATAAAGGAGCAACAATGACAACCAACGAAATTAAACAAGGAAAGCCACTCTCACCTACCGCTCAGAAAGTAATGAATATCGCTTCCATTTTAGGAGCAATTGCGACAGTTGTATTCATTGTTTGGGCTTGGCAAAAAGGCTTATTCACTTCTGAAGAGACTTTATCTGCATATATGTTACAGGCTGGCATTTGGGGGGCCTCCAATTTTTTTATCTTTCTCCAAATATTACAAACAGTTGTTCCAATTATACCTGGCGCTCTAACAAGTATTGCTGGAGTTTATATTTACGGAAATATTATCGGGAATGTCTACAATTACATCGGTATCATTATCGGTTCAATTATTGCATTCTATCTTGCTCGTCAATACGGTCAACAATTCGTAAAATCAATGGTAAGTGAAAAATACTTATAATCGTTATATTAATTGGCTAGATAAAGGGAAATGGTTTGATTACTTTTTGCTTTTTATGATGTTCTTCCCAGTTTCTCCAGACGATTTTTTTATGTATGTTAGCAGGTTTAACAAAGATGACTTATAAAAAGTTCATTATTATTATTCTAGTCTTTAAGCCGTTCACATTAGCTGCTTATACCATCGGATTAAGATTCATTATCGATTGGTTCTGGGCATTTTTTAAATAAACAAATACCCCTGAGAATTTCTCTTCTCAGGGGTTTCTTGTTTTAATAATCTTTTTTGAACACTTGAACAGTTGCAATCACAATCCCACTAATAAATACACTTAAAGCTAATAAAATACCAGCAAGTAATAATGGGTTTTTACTTAAGCTTCGTAACCATCCAACAAAAGTGCTTGTATCCTCATCATTAAAGGACAATACACCTTCATTCTTAGCTTCAGAAGTAGTTGCAGGTTCTTCAGTTGTTGTTTCTTCTACTACCTTAGTAACCTTATGTACATTACTTTTAATCGCTTTTGTTAAAGTTGGAAAAGTATTTTCAACGATAATCTCATCACCAACTAACTTATAGGTTGGTTTTGAATCGCTTTTTGTAATAGCTTTAATATCTTTTTCTACTTTAATTTTTTGACCATCAATTTCATGAACTCCAGCTTTTAAAACTGTTTCTTCATGATATTCCGTAAATGCCTTTTCTAAAATAGCATTCCCAAATTGAGCTCTATAATACACGCTAGTATTATAATCACTCCAACTACCTACTCCCATTAACACTTCGATTACTCGTCTACCCTTTTCTTTGGCTGTAATAACATGATTCAAAGCAGCATTAGGAGAAGATCCCGTTTTAAAACCATCAACATGGAAATATCCTTGATTCATCCCGCTTGCTAATTGGTTTAATGTATAGAATGTTTCTTCTACCACCGTTCCTTCCATTGTTGTCACTGCTGGCTCTCTGGTAATTTCAAGAAATTCTGGAAAATTTTTTAAGAAATAGTAGGATAAAGTTGCTAAATCTCTAGCTGTCGTTTGATTATATTCATCCGGAACACCTTCCACTGTATATAATCCACGAAAAGCTGACACTACTGCTCCACTTGGATTATAGAATTTAGAATTCGTCATACCAAGTTCTTTTGCTTTATCGTTCATCATTTTAATATATTCTTCATTTGAATTACTGATAGCGTGTGAAAGCATTACAGTAGCCACATTTGAAGAAGGATACATCATTAAATATAATAAATCTCTTACTGGGTATTCAATGCCTGCTCTAATTTGATTATTACTAATATCATCAATCGTAGAAATAGCTCTGTCTAATTCAGTCGCTGTAATTTTCGTATCTAATGTAATTTTTCCAGCCTTAATAGCTTCATATACTAAATATGCTGTCATCAGTTTAGTAGTACTAGCAGGATCCCAAGGCTTATCAATATGGTCACCATATAAAATTTGTCCAGTTTCAGCATCGACTAAAATGGCACTTTCTGGTCGATAATACTCACTAACATCATAACCATATCTTTGAGTGATCTCGAAAATCTCATCTTCAATAGAAAGTTCTGTTGATTTTTTTGCTGAGTCGTTTCTTCTTTCTTCTCCGGAGCGACCGTTGTTGGTGCTTCTTCTGTTTCTTCCACAACAGTCGTTTGTGAAACAGATTCTTCTGTCGTCTCCTCCGCTGAAATGGGTGCTAAACTAGTTAATACAAAAAGAACAACTCAATACTCCAAGTAGAAACTTTTAAATTTCGTTTATTCATCACTATCCTCCTTACAATCCATTTTATTTTACTAAGAATTTCTTAAGTTTTTCAAATAGAAAGAAGCAAAAACGTAACAATTTTGTAATCATTACGAAATTGGCTTCAACTTTTCTCTATTGTATTCATTAATTTGTTGAATCTTTCAATACGTCTTTCCAATATTGTAAAAAGTAAAACATTCTCATCATCTAATTCACAAGTCCCAATAATAATTCCCATCTTTTTGTAGTTCTTTTGAAATACACTCAAAAAATTCCACTAAAGAGAGATGGTTACAATGACTTAAACGTTCATCAAGCAGAAATATCTTTTTAGCTGTTTTTAACTGTTTGAGATTTTTCATGACCGCCTCAACATTATCTCTCCAGTATATTCTTTTTGCAAAAGATTCTTTTTTTCTAACGTCAATAGAAGAATCAACCAATAATCATCCAACAATTCCTCATGAAGAAGTTCAGTATCCTCATTCCATTCATCACAATCTTCTTGGAACTCTTCCAACAAAAGTCTAGGATCCTCAAAAATAATTTTCTAATAATTCTTTTACGCTTTGATTATGATCAGTGATAATTTTCGAAATTTGGAGATAACATTCTTCATCGGAATCACTGTCTACTTCGACAGTTTCACTATCAAGCGTCTCTTTCAATTCGAATTCATTTTTCCTTCGACTTTTTCTCGATTAAATAGCCACATAGTTTTTTTCCTCCTTTTATGGAGTTCTTTAGATTAGTATAACAAACAATTTTCGAAGAATAAATATCAAATTAAAAAGCAGAAAGATTTCTCTTTCTGCTTAACAACCTGTTTAAATAGAATCCCCATTAAAAATAGAGTTTTTACAATCACATAATCCACTTTACGAATGGCTTCGATGTCTTTTTCCGCCTGCATATGAAATTGATGATTGTAAGTCTTGTTGCATTTCAATTAAAAGTATCTTTAGTAATCCCTTATATGGAACGACAATTTTTTTTCCCTTCCACATTCTTACGTTCCCCTTTTGGTACTCAGAAGCACTTCCAAAATACTCTTTTGTATAATTGTCCATCCACTTCTACAGTTTTACCAGGGTGACTCTTCATGTCCTGCAAAAAGTGAACCAATCATAACCATTGTGGCACCAAAACGAATAGATTTAGCAATGTCACCATGCGTACGAATTCCACCATCTGCAATGAGAGGCTTACGAGCAGCTTTAGAGCACCAACGTAGAGCCGCTAATTGCCATCCACCAGTACCAAATCCTGTTTTAATTTTTGTAATACATACTTTTCCAGGTCCAATCCCTACTTTTGTTGCATCTGCCCCAGCATTCTCAAGTTCACGAACGGCTTCTAGCGTTCCTACATTTCCAGCAATTACAAAAAGTTTCTGGTAAATGTTTTTTATATGACCAATCATATCAATCACAGAATTTGAATGACCATGCGCGATATCTATTGTGATATAGTCAGGAACTAAATTTTTCTTTTAATTCTAGAATGAAATCATACTCTTGCGGTTTTACACCCACACTAATAGATGAAATTAAACCATTCTCTTTCATTCGTTTTACAAATGGCAAACGACTTTGCTCATCAAAACGATGCATAATATAAAAATACCCATTCTTTGCTAAAAACTCTGCTACAGATTCATCAATGACAGTTTGCATATTAGCTGGAACTACAGGAAGTTTAAAAGTGAACTTCCCTAATTTTACTTAGTATCACACTCCGAACGACTATTTACAATACATTTATTTGGGACTAATTGAATATCCTCATAATCGAATGCATTTAACTCAAACATAAATTTCCTCCTATATCGTTAATGCGTACGTAGGTAGTATACATGATTTTCTACTATAATGCATGTAATTATTTCTTTCCTATTAAAAAAATATTTTTTTACAAAAATAAGCCTGGGATAAACCCAGACCTATTTAAACAAATTAATCTTTTTCCACTTCCGAATAAACGAAGAATATCTAAGAAGATATTGATAAAGTCAAGATATAATTCTAACGCACCAAGAATAGCAATTCCTTCAAGTGCTGATTGTCCTTCAAGTAATCATACATTCTTTTTAGTTTTTGTGTATCATAAATTGTTAATATGATAAAGATGATTAAAGAAATACCTGACATAATCCACTCTACCATAGAACTACGGAAGAAGAATAAGTTAAGAAGACTTGCAAGAATTAGACCTATTAAAGCGCCCAATGCTTGTTGACCCCATCCAGTTAGGGTCTTTTTGTTGTAAAATCCTACAACAGATAGCCCTACGAACAAAGCACATGTAGAAGCAAATGCTTGAACAATACTTCCTAAATCATATACAAAAAGTTAATGTAAAGAATGTTAACCCTGTTAGTGCTGCATACAAGCAATACATGACCATATAGCGAATAGGATTTCCTAGGTTCTCGTAATTAGGTCGCATTAAAAAAATACAAGAACTAATTGTAATAAGAAAATTCCCCACATACCATATCCATGTGTTGCTGCCATGAAATTATAAAAATAGCCTGAATAATGCCGGAGTCGTGCTAAATAAATAAGCAACCACAGCAGAAATTGCAATTCCTCCAAACATCCAGCCGTATACTTTCATGAAAAAAACTGATTTCTTCCTTCAATACTAGATTGAACACTATAATGATTATTCTCCATTATATCGCCTCATTTCAATTTAATATAAACGTATTATAGCATATCTTTTACTAATCCGTAAATAAATTGTTCTGGTTCAAATGGTTGCAAGTCATCCATCTGTTCACCTAATCCAATGAATTTAACAGGAATATTTAATTCATGACGAATAGAAAGGATCACTCCACCTTTTGCAGTTCCGTCTAATTTCGTTAAGATTAGTCCTGTAATGTTGATTGTCTCTCGAATTGTTTTTGCTTGCACAAGAGCGTTTTGTCCAGTTGTCGCATCTAAAACTAATAAAGTCTCATCTGCTCCCGTTTCAATTTCACGGGAGATGATACGATTCATCTTTTCTAACTCTTTCATTAAATTCACTTTATTTTGAAGACGACCTGCTGTATCGATTAATAAATAATCAAAGTTTTCTTCCTTCGCTTTTTTTAATCGCATCAAATACAACTGATGATGGATCCCCACCTTCACGACCAGATACTACAGGAACACCTACACGTTCGCCCCATACTTCTAATTGTTGGATGGCACCGGCACGGAATGTATCTCCTGCAGCTAGTAATACTTTATTGCCTTCTTGTTTTAATCTCCAAGCGATTTTACCGATGGTGGTTGTTTTACCAACCCCATTCACGCCGACAAACATTAATACGGTAGGGCGTCCTTCTGCTTTCTTCAACGCAGATAAGTTGTCTTCCCCTTTTTCGTAAATATCGACCATCTTCTCAATGATGACTTCTTTAACTTGGCCTGAAGTCGTTGCATTTTTCAAACGAACTTCATCTCTTAAGGCATCTGTAATCGCTAGAGTCATCTCGAACCCAACGTCTGAAGAAATAAAAGTCTCTTCTAAATCTTCAAAGAAATCTTCGTCGATTTCTCTAAAATCTGCAAGAAATTCATTTAAACGATCTGAGAAACTACGACGCGTTTTCTCCATTCCTTTGTCATATTTTTTTCAATAACAATTGATTCTTTCTTTTCCTCATGTTTAATGACTTCATCTTCACCGGTAAAGGCACGTTTAATTCGATCAAATAATCCCATGTTTTCCCCTCACTTTACGCTTGTTTATTCATTTCTAAAATATGATAAATGGCTTGCGCAACACCAGATTCTTCATTTGTCACTGTCACATATTTTGCCACTTCTTTGACTTCTTTTGAGCCATTGCCCATGGCTACTGGATAACCAACAACCGTTAACATCGGCAAGTCATTTTCCTCATCACCACACGCTGCCATTTCATCAAGCGAGATCCTAGAATTTCTCCTAACATTTTTAAGCCATTCCCTTTTGAAACATGTTTTGGAACAACCTCTAATAAAAATGTTCTCGACTTCATACAGTTGAAGCGTTCAAAGAATTCTTTTGGTAATTTTGCAATTCCTTCATCTAAAATATCTTGTTCGATACAAAGAACTGCTTTGTTAAAGATATGTCCTTCTTCGAAATCTTCGGATTCTTTTTGTTGAAACGTAATTGGATGTGGCAATGTGTTATAAATTGATGAACGTCCTTTGGGAGGTGTAGGCTCATAAGCTCTCACAGTATCGATCATCACTAATGGAAGCCCCACTTTTTGTAACTTCTTCATGGCAATACTTCATATCTTCCACAGTATGTCCTGTTTCATAGATGATTTCTCCATGTTTTGTTTTTTGAATCAAACCACCATTGAAGTTAATGGCGTAATCATCATCCCCCATTAGGTCTAATTCTTCCAGTAAGTGAACAATACTTACGATTGGTCGACCAGTACAAAGGACCACTTTAATTCCCATTTTCTTTGGCCAATTTAATGGCTTTTTTATTTCTCTTCTAGTTATTTTCTTTTTCACCAGTTAATAATGTTCCATCTAAATCTAGTGCAATGACTTTTATCATACATTCTCTCCTTTTTACTCTAGAGGGGTGCAAACAATGTTTAGGGGTGCATTTCCTAGAGATCGTCATTCCTTTGATTTCATTCTTGAATTATACCAAATTTTTAGGTTTGTGACTATTCCTATAGAAAAAGCCATATCACAGGGATATAGCTTCTTTGTTTTTCTTCGATGAATCATTTCATTAATCACTAATGAAGTTTGTATAAAATTATTGGTAACAAGATTTATCGGACAACCAAATTTTACTTTTTGAGGGACTCAATACTAGGATTAGTCAAAAGAGCACAAATAATCGTCAAAATCACTATCCACCAATACTTTGGTATTTTTAATCCATTTTTCCAGAAAATATGATAAATCAGAATCAATAGAACTGGTCCTGAAGATACATTCATCAAAGTTTCTAAAGAAAGTTGCTTTGTATGAAGTAATAACTCTCTAACAGGAAAAATACCCAATAAAACCAAATGGAATTTACCACAAGTAATGTCTTCAACCAATTCGGATAAATCGACAATGGATAATTTCCAAGTTGAGAAACTTCCCAAAAAAATGCTTTTTAGTCCATCATTGGATACCCACCAAAAAGCCGTACAACTCAATAGTAAATACACTGCATACTTGACAAGAATTGAAGATACAATAAAGAGCACTAACTTCACAAAAAGTTAAAAGTCCATAAAGTCGGCAGCTGACAAATTGATACTATTAACAGTAGCAACGCAACCAATGCCTCTAATACCGATTCTTCATCCAGTTGAAAAATCACAAATTGAAATAAAAAAACATTTTAAAGGTCTTACCAAAAAATATCAAGTTCTCCTGTTTTGAATCAGATAAGGAACTTCCAAGACAGTCACATCTCCCAAACTGCATTCACTAACATTATAAAAAGCATAGAAAAAATAACACTTGGTAACCGCTAAATTCACCTAAAATACCGGTTGTAGAGACAATAATATACAAGACAAATAATGTTGAAATAGTCTCAAGAAAAAAATCCCATATTTTCCTAACAGAAAGTCTATTGGATACATCTTAATTCTTTTTATATCCATTTTTATAAATGCTGCATAAATCTTATGATATAACTTCATTTTGTAAAACAAAATACTACCCTCCCATTATTTCTAGTTTTGAAATAAGTTCGTTGTTGTACCAAAAGCAGTAGTGCGAAAAAGACTACAATCCAAAAAGTTGAACAAAAAAATTGCATCTTCGTAATAAAACAATTGGCTACCACTTAACATAGCACTAGGAAAATACTGAATCGCTACAAAAGGTAATTTTAGTACGAATTTACGTAAAAACTCTGGGTAAAATATCAATTGGAAGAACTCCTCCACCAAATAATAATAAACAACCTGACAATAAACTTTTTGTTCCATTGATGCTCATTAAGAATGTGGAAAACAAACCTATCACATGTCCTAGAATCATGGCTAATATCCAACTGAGCGTTAATGATAATAAAGCCCAAAATAAGCTATCCATTTCTTCTAAGATATTAATTCTAAAAAAGAATATATAAATCACCCAAATAGGAATAATGCGATAGACAATCTTATACCAAGTGTTTCCTAATTGAACAGCTACATTCACAAAGAATGGAAGTTGCGGTCGTTGTAAATAGTTTGCAATCGTTCCTTTTAAAATAATTCGATTCATAAAATCTGCTGCAGAAAACATTGGCAATACACTAGACAAGGTCAATGCAAACATTGTATAAATTATAATCTGTTCAGTTCTAATACCGTTCGTTTTTTCCACAAATAACCAAATATAGTATTGAATAGAAACAGCAATAAATGTGCTCAAAATCGTCATCATATTATTCATTTGGTATTTCTTATTCGATTGATATTGATAGGCAGTATAGGCCCATAGCCCTCTCATTTCAACACCTTCTTCACAGTCATTAATTCAGACAGACTCAAGTTAGAAACTTCTACATTATTCGAAGAATATTCTTTTTTAAAGAAAGCAATTACATGCTCCTCGGATAAGTTACGTGTATCAAAAAGAACTCGGTTGAAGTAATGTTCCTTGCCAACTCTTTAATATTTGGATGAGTCACTTTTATAGCCTTTCCTTGTTCATGTTCCAACATTATCTTTTTAGAAAACTATATTGGTTCTTAAAATCTTCTATCGAACCTTGATAAGCATTCTCTCCTTATCCAAAATAATGATTTTTTGACTAACTTTTTCGATTTCTTGAAAATCATGACTTGTAATCATAAAAGTCGTATTTTTTTGTTCATTAATTTTTAAAATCATTTCCATCATTTTTTTCTTTGTCTGAACATCAATTCCAATTGTTGGTTCATCTAAAATCACGAGCTTTGGAGAATGAATCAATGCACAAATGAATTCACCACGCATTCTCTGACCAAGTGACAATTCTCTCACTGGTTGATCTACATAATCATCCACTTCTAATTCACTCATTAACCATTTCAGCCACTCCATATCCTGCTTGGAAGTTTTTGAATAGATTTTTTGTAAAAAATTAAATGAATCAATAAGTGGTAAATCCCACCATAAATGAGATTTCTGTCCGAACAAAACACCAATATCCTTTGCGTTTCTTCTACGATTATTAAAAGATTTTCTCCCAAAAACTGTCACTTCTCCCGAATCAGCTGGGATAATTCCTAATATCATTTTTATAGTCGTAGACTTTCCTGCTCCATTTTCACCAATGTAACCGACAATTTCGCCCTGGTGAATTTCGAGATTCAAGTCACTAATAACCTTTTTCGCTTTTTCACTGAAAATTCTTTTCTATCCACGTTTTATTTAATTGTTTATCTGAATCTACATAGCTTTTGTAAACATGCATCAAACGAAGCATTATCTCACCTCTTTATTCTTTAATAATCCCATCTTCAAAATATTCTCGTGGTCTTTTTATTAATTAGAAAACTACGATAATTTGAAAGTGTATAAGCTCCGTATTCTGGAAATAATAGTATATCATTTTCTTCCACAATAGGTAGTTTTATTGGAGAATGATTAAACACAATACGCTCATTGAACGTATCTCATATAGTATACCACGAAACAAGCCATTCGTATTAAAAATAAGAGGTAGACTCTATTGTCCACCTCTTATTGGTTCTATAATTTATAAGGTTGATGGAGAAAATCCACCAACCCTATAAATTATAGAACCATTTGATCATCATTAGGATTTTTGTATGCAATAAAAATCAGTTCTTCCAATCACAAAAAATTATCTAATTACACTATTTAACTATTAATTACTCTACTAACATCTTATTTATAACTAGATGATTGTCCTTGATAGTAATGATTTTATCATATCCAACCATCATTTCCTCTGAAATGTGATGTTCTATATCAATAACTGCTCCAGAATAAGTTTTTATCAAATCATTCAAAATTTTTGAACTCTCATCATCCAGCCCTGATAAAGCTTCGTCAACAAGTAAGCATGGTTTTTCAAATAATAATGCTCTTGCTAACTCTAACCGTTTTAATTCTCCACCAGACAGAGAATGTAATTGTTTATCCATTTTAGTATGTAACATCTCTTTTGTTGCTAAATGTTTCATTCCTACTCTTCTTAAAAATTTCAATGACTCTACTTTCATCTATTGGACTATCAAACGTCAGATTAAACAGCAATGTTTCGTCAAAGATAAATGGTTTTTGAGAAACAACAGAAAAAAGTTCAATTCCTTTTTCTTGCCCATAATTGATAGTACCAGATAATATCTTCGTTTCCCCTAAAATAGTTTTTAAAAAGTACTCTTTCCTGAACCTGAAGGTGCTTTTGAATAATATCTTATCATAACTTCCAAGTGAAAAATCAATATTTTTTAATCAATTCATTATCTTGATATCCTACTGTAGCTTGTTTAAATTCTAAGATAACTTCTGTATTTGTTGGTAACTCTAGCAGTTGCTCATATTCTTCGGCTTTTACTATTAAGAGTTAGCACTTTATTCAATACTGGATCAATTGATTGAATCACATTATATGTAGAAGCAACAGTTATTAATGGAGATACAACCCTATCAGCTGCCATATAAATAGTAAGCAAACTCCCTACTGTCATATATCCATTTTGAACAGAACTTATTCCCAGCATTAATGCTATCAATAATGAGCACACATATAGTAAACTAATAACGGTATTAGCGATATTCTGATTAAAATCCATCTTAAAAATAATTTTTCAGATACTCCTAACTTCTCATTCAACTTTTTAGTACATTATTTACCACACCAAATCTTTTCATCAACGGGCGTGCCTCTAAAAAAATCTGTTAAAAATCCTATATATTGATCATTGGCTTCTTGCCAACGTATAGTTCCTTTCTTTAACCATTTTTTAGTTAACTTAGGAATTAGAGCAGGTATAGCTCCCAAACTAACAAAAAAGTAAACCCACTAACATATTGATATTCATCAAAAATATAAATGTAACAACACCTTGAAGTGTACACAAAATCATAGTAAATACATTATTGATAAATTTTTGTTCAATTTGCTGGACTTCAATAGTAATACTAGTTATGTAAGAACTTGGTGATTGCTGTAAATTCTCTTTTCTAACAGAATTTACTGCATGTATATTTTTAACTGATAATTTACATTTTGAATAAACTTTCCTTTAAAAGAAACTAAATAGAAATTGTGATAAAACAATTAACAGTAAAAATCAGCCATAAAAATACTGTATGTATACTGCTATCAAAAATCACTTTTTGTTCATATAATCTGTAAATTTCCTAAAAATACGGTGCACCAATTCCATCAAGAGATAGTAAAGCTAAAAAATAACACAGCACATATAAATATTCGCTTATTACCTACTAGTATGAATCTTAAGTATCGAAACATTCTGATTCCAGCCTCTCTAATTTAGAAAAATTTAAATTCAATAATACAAGTTTCGTTTTTCACAAAAAAACAACAAAAAAATAGTTAACTTTCAATTTAATCCTAAACAACTCCGATAATTTTTGTCAATACACATATTTACAGAATCATTTACGCTGTCTAAGAAACACAAAGATTAAAAAGAACACTTCACAAATTTCTGTGATTCAAAATTAAAAATTTAATACGTATAAATCAAAAAGCCCTAAATAAGGGCTAACTCCTTAATATTGTATGACTTTAGAAATAGCACCATCTAGTGCAATTAATTTAATCAACTATAAAAACTCCTTTAAGCATTTCTGCTTTCATTATACGCTCATTGAACGTATCTCTTATAGTATACCACAAAACAAGCCATTCGTATTAAAAAATAAGAGGTAGCGCGCATTGCTACCTCTTACTCTTATTCACTTCTTCTAATTCGTCAAAGTCTTCAAACTTAACGGATGCAAGTTTTGATACCCCTGATTCTTGCATCGTTACCCCATACAATACATCGGCTTCTTCCATCGTACCACGACGGTGCGTAATCACGATGAATTGCGTACGGTTTGTAAATTCTTTTAAGTAACGACCATAACGCGCTACGTTTGCCTCATCCAATGCAGCTTCAACCTCATCGAGTAAGCAGAACGGAACTGGCTTGACTTCTAAGATTGCAAAGAGTAATGCAATCGCTGTGAAGGCACGTTCCCCACCAGAAAGTAGAGCTGAGTGATTGAAGCTTCTTACCAGGTGGTTGAGCAATAATCTCAATCCCTGTTTTCCAGTAAGTTATCCGAATCAGTTAACTCAAGCGTTGACGTCCACCGCCAAATAAGCGTGGGAATGTACGTTCAAATTGACTACTTACCGCATCAAATGTTGTCTTAAAGCGAGTGGTTACTTCTCGTCCATTTCTGTAATCGTTTCTTCGAGCGTTTGTTTTTGCTTCTAGTAAATCTTGTTGTTGCGCTGTTAAGAATGTGAAACGTTCTTGTACCGCTTCAAACTCTTCAATCGCTAACAAGTTTACAGCACCCATTTGTTCGATTTGTTGTTTTAAGCTACGAACGAGTTTCGAAGCTTCTTCAATCGACATATCTAGTGTTGTTTTAGCAATTGCTGCTTCAAACGTTAATTCGTATTCTTCGCTCAAGTACGTCAATTTTTGGTCAATCGAGATTTCAAAACGATTTGCTTTCGTTTCTAATCGTGTTTGATTTTTCAACTGATCTTGTAATTGATGTTGTGCTTGTGTTCTAGCAGCTTCTGATTGTTTTACATGAATTTCTAGTGCTGAACGCTCCTCACGTAATTCCTTAATCAGTATATCTAATTCATCCACTTGACCTTTTAACGCATCAAATTCTTCTTGAATCTTCGCATAAATCGCTTCGTCTTCCTCTTGATTACGAGACTGTTCCGATTTCTTAGAATGTAATAATTCAATTTGATCTTCTAAGCGAGTTTTTTGAAGTTTCGTTTGATGAATTTCACGTTTTTCTTGGTTAAATTGCTCTTGTACACGAGCACGATTGGTTCCAAGTTCTTGCAATTCTTTTTGTTTTTCTTGAATTTGTTGAGTTTTATCTTCATTCGATAATTGAAGGTAATCCAATTCTTTTTTCAAGGATGCATTTGCTTTTTGAAGAGCCACTAATTTCTCATGGTTTTCAACATATTGCTCTTCCAATTGCTCATATGCTTCAATGAGTTCATCCATTTCAAATTGGTTTGCTTGTTGAATACGCTCATGTTTTTGAACTTCTTCAAGCGCAAATCTTGATTGGAATTCTAATTGGTTGAGGGTTTGTTCCAATTGAGTATGACTCGCATTTAATTCGCGATACTCTTCTTCTAGCTTGTTCTTTTCAGCTGTCACTTTTTGGAACTGTGCTGATAATTTTTCGTATTCAGCCTTTGCTTGTTCGAATTGCTTCGTCACTGTTTCTAGTTGACTGTTACGTCGAACGAGTGATTGTTGACCAGAGTTCTTAGAAGCTCCCCCTGTCATCGAACCGCCCGCGTTTACGACATCCCCTTCAAGTGACACAATACGATAGCGATAACCGAGTTGTTTCGCTAATAGTTGCGATACTTGTAAGTTGGTCGTCACAAGAGTTGTTCCAAGTAAGTTTTTGATAATAGAAGCATATTTTTTTGTTCTGTTGAAACAAGTTCACTTGCGATACCAATAAAAGCCGTCCACTTTTTAGCTTGATTCATAACTGCGTCTGGTACTTGTTTTTCTTTAACAATCGATAATGGTAAGAATGTTGCACGTCCTAGACGATTCGTTTTTCAAATACGTAATCGCTTTGGCAGCAGCCTTCTCGTCTGTTACAACGATATGTTGGCTCGTCGCTCCTAGCGCGATATCGATGGCTGTCGTTAATTGTTCATTTACACGAATGAGTTCTGCTACAGAATTGACAACACCTGGTAAATCTGATTTATGCTTTTAGAACTTCACGAACACCTTGATAGTAACCAGCATAATCTTCAGATACTTGTTTCAAGCTTCGAACGGTCGCTTGTAATTGTTGAAGATGACGTTCCTTTTCCATCCCTTCATTAGAAAGAATAGAATGTTGTTCATTAATTTTTTTGATAATTTTTCTTTTAGAGCTAGAAGCTGTTTTTCAGAACTTGCTTTTTCTTTTGTAAGTTCTTCAATCTTTTCAAAGAATTGGTTTGCTTTTTCTTCTAAAGCACGATGTTCTTCATCAAAGGAATCAAACCGCTCTGTCATTTTTTTCTTGAGTGTTTTGGTTTTACTTCCATAGACTTCTCGAGGTTCTTCTCTTGGTTGAGTAAACGTGAGATTTCTTGTAATTGCTCAATATAACGATTTTGAAGCTCTTTAACGCTTTCCTCATTACTTTGACTTAATTGGTCTAATTCTTCGACTAATTGGCTCCAAGCCTCTTCTACGTTCTTTTAATTCAACCTTACGTTCTAATTGATTCTTTTCAAGAAGAGCTAATTTTTCTTCCACTTCTTCTAACTCGCGAAGAGCAGTAGCTAGTGCTTCTTGATTTTCCTCATCACTACGTTCCGCAAATTGGCGACGTTGCTCGAAGACTTTACGTTGACCATCCAATTGTTCGACTTTTTGGATTAATTCTACGTATTCTTCTTGCTTTGCATCGAGTTCTTCGTTACGAGCTTCAAGTTTTACTTGATTTGCCTCGATGTCCACTTGAAGACTTTCTAATGTGGCCTCCGTTTGCGCTAATTGCTCTTGAAGTTGCTCTACTTCTTGCAGAGCTACTTTCCACTGAGCATTTAATGTTTCAATTTCAACTGCTAAAAGGGCGGTTTCGACATCTTCTAGCTGTTCTTTCTTAGAAACGTAAGCAATCGCTTTTTCACGTTGCTCTTCCAGTGGTGCTAATTGTCCTTCAATCTCATGAAGGATATCTTCTACACGATTCAAGTGATCTTGTGTTTGATTTAATTTACGTTGTGCTTGGTTCTTGCGGTCTTTGTATTTTAATACTCCAGCCGCTTCTTCGATAATCATTCGACGTTCTTCAGGCTTTTCGTTAAAGATTTGCTCAACCTTCCCTTGAGAAATCAAAGCAAACGAGTCTTTCCCTAAACCTGAGTCCATCATTAAGTCCGTAATATCTTTTAAACGAACAGGTTTCTTGTTAATTAAGAAATCACTTGCACCATTACGATTCAAACGACGCGTTAACACGACTTGTGTTTGATCGGTTGCCAACACCTTGTCTTCGTTGTTGATATATAGATTAACTTCGGCAATATTCACTGGTTTTCTTGTTTGAGAACCTGCGAAAATAACGTCATCCATCCGTTTCCCACGTAAACTCTTAGCCGATTGTTCCCCAAGAACCCACTTAATCGCTTCAGAAAGATTGGACTTTCCACTACCATTAGGTCCCTACAACCGCAGTCACGCCTTTATCGAATTCAATTGTTGTCTTATCGGCAAATGATTTAAATCCCGACATTTCAATTTTTTCTAATTGCATGCTTTAATCCTTTCTTTCTATGAAAGTGAACTGTTCGTTAGTTCTTCCATAGTCAATTTTGCGGCCATTTGCTCGGCTGCTTTCTTCGTCTTGCCACTCGCAGTCTTGTATTTTTTTCCATCCACAATTAATTGAACGGTAAAAATTTTATCGTGCGAAGGCCCTTCTTCTTTAACTAATTCATAACGGATGTATACCGGACCATTTTGTTGCAAGTATTCTTGTAGTTCTGTTTTAAAAATCGGTAATCAATTCATAACGTCCATTTTTAATCTTAGGAACAATCACTTGGTCTAAGAATCGTTGAACTTCATCCATACCTTTATCAAGATATAGAGCGCCGATAAAGGCCTCGAACACGTCACATAAAATAGCTGGCTTCTCACGTCCACCACTCAGCGTTTCTCCTTTTCCAAGCAGCAAATACTCATTCAAAGAACATTCCTTCGCAAGCAATGATAAGCTATCCTCGCAAACGATTTGAGCTCGTAGTTTCGTTAATTGCCCTTCTTGGAAGTGTGGAAATTGTCGAAAGAGCCAATCAGAAATTGTTAATTCTAAAACAGCATCTCCTAGAAACTCAATACGCTCGTTATAGATTCCCTTCATCTCTTTATGCTCATTGGCATACGAAGAGTGAGTCATCGCTTCCATAAGCAATGCCTCGTTCTTAAATGAAATATCGAACTTCTCTTTTAAAATTTTTGAGAGTGTTTGTATCTCCTTCATGATGGCCTCCTGAAAAAATCCTTATCTTTAACATTATACGAGTTTTAGGGTTGGATTACAAATGTACTCCACAATAAAACAGCTTGATTCATAGGTTCAAGCCGCTTTTATGAATATTATTTACGATAGCCTTTGACACAATATTGATTTTTTTCTTCGTCATAATTTAATGATTCTACGAGGGTACGTTGTTGAAGCTGATTTAACTCTTTCGTCTCTGTCACTTCTAACCATTCTTCATAGTATGTCATTTGTGTTTTTGACTTGTTCTTTTAAAAATTCTTTTAAACGTTCAATATCCGCATCATTGACTGCAGATATTTGAATAGAAGGATAAAGATTCGGTTGAAATTCGCCTTCAATCAAATCTGTCTTTATTATAGACTGTTACCATCGGAATTTCTTGCATTTCCAAATCGTTCACTAAATCCGTAACCGTCTTTTTCATGTAGGGAGAACTGGGCATTTGACGCATCCACCACATGAACTAATAAATCGACATCTGCACTTTCTTCAAGCGTCGATTCAAAAGCATGAATCAATGTAGTTGGCAGTTCTTGGATAAATCCTACCGTATCCGTTAAAGTCACTTCAAAATTCGGGAACAAATCCACCTGTCTGGTTAATGGGTCTAGCGTTGCAAACAATTGATCCATTTGATAGGCGCCTGCCTGTGTTAATTGATTTAAAAATCGTTGACTTTCCAGCGTTCGTATATCCGATTAATCCAAGCTGGAACCCGTTTTGAACTCTTTCTTTTCTCACGTGAACGTTCGCGGTGTTTCTTGATTTGTTCTAACTGTTCCTCGATGTCTTGTATTTGTTTACGAATATAACGTCTATCTGTTTCTAAGCGAGTTTCCCCAGGACCACGAGTACCGATTCCCCCACCTTGACGAGATAAACCTTCACGTTGTCCTGAAAGACGAGGGAGCAAGTAGTTTAATTGCGCGAGCTGTACTTGAAGTTTCCCTTCTTTAGAACGAGCACGCATTGCAAAAATATCTAAAATCAATTGCACGCGGTCGATGATACGACAGTTAATTGATTCATTAAGATTTTTAACCATCGAACCTGTGAGCGATTGATAGAATACAACTAGGTCCACTTCTAGTTCATCGACAAGATGGCTGATTTCTTCCACTTTTCCTTTTCCAACGAGCGTACGTCCACTAATCGACTCACGTTTTTGTGTCACAGTAGCAACCACTTCCCCCTGCGCTGTATCAACTAATTGCGCAAGCTCTTGGTTGGCATATGCGAAATCTTCATCCGTTTGCGTCGTTTTGTACGCTTACGATTAATACGCGTTCTCTTTGTTCCATTCTATCCCTCCTCTACAAAAGCTGATAGTTCTTCTACTAGTTCTTCTTTTTCTTTTGGATGCTCTAATAAATTCACCCAACGAATTTGTGGAAGACGATTTCTAAACCACGTTAATTGTCGTTTTGCGTATCGTCTTGAGTTTTGTTGAATGGTCGCAATAATCGCCTCACGAGACTGCTCCCCTTCAAAATACGGAATCCATTCCTTATATCCAATTCCACTAATCGATTGGATATCTAGACCTTTTGATTTTTCATATAAATCTCTTGCTTCTTCTTCCAGGCCAGCCTGGGACATCAGTTCTACACGTAAATTAATACGCTCATAAAGAAGCGATCGGTTTGTATTTAATCCAATCACAAATGCATCATAGTGCGGTGTCTTTTGAATTTCTAAGCTGGAAAACTTCTTACCTGTTGCATGAATCACTTCTAGCGCACGAATCACGCGTCTAGGATTATTGACCGAAATCTTTGCAGCGGCTTCTGGATCTACTCCATTTAATTCATTCCAAAGAACTTCAGAACCTTTTTCTTCTAGCTCTTTTTCTTTTAGTAAACGATAGTCCGGATCATTCGAACCCTCGCCACTATAATGAAATCCATATAAAAGTCCTTCAATATAGAGTCCTGTTCCACCAACGATAATCGGTAGCTTCCCGCGAGTCGTAATGTCTGCAATAGCTGCTTCTGCCTTCTCTTTAAAGTCACTTGCAGTAAAAGGTTCATCCCACTCACAAATGTCTAGTAAGTGATGACAAACGCCTTCTTTTTCTTTCTCAGTAACTTTTGCAGTCCCAATATCAAGCCCTTTATACACTTGAAGCGAGTCTCCATTAATGATTTCGCCATTGAACTGTTTTGCAAGTTCAATACTGAGAGTTGTTTTTCCTACCGCAGTTGGTCCCACAATTATAATAATTTTTGGTAGCTTATCGCTCATAGTTCTCCTTTAATTGTAACGCCCTTTCCGGATAGTCCGTAAAAATGGCTTCAATTTGTAGTTCAAAGCAACGATTCATGTCTTTATCTTCATTCACAGTCCATACACGTAAAGGTAATTGATTCGTATTCCATTCAAGCGTCCAATCGAGCAACTTCAAATCAGGATGATACGATTCTTTTTCAAGCATAGCATCACCTTTATTCGCCCACTCCACTGACTCAAACAGAAGTCCAATTTCTTGATCTGGCTTCATGAGTTCTAATAGTGTATATGGATTAAAGCTAGAATAGACAATTGTAAATGGCCAAGTCTTGGTACCTTGCAGTGCAAGACATTTCTCAACTAGACCTTCATATTGAATAATATCTGTTTTTAATTCAATATTTAATTGACCGTTAAAACCTAGCTCTTTCAGCAATAGAAGTACTTCTTCAAGAGTTGGAATCTTCTCACCTGCATAGGTGTTATGAAACCAACTTCCAGCATCCATTGCTTTGATTTTTGCTAGCGTTAAATTTCTGATTTCACCAGTACCATTGGTTGTACGGTCAACCGTTTCATCGTGAATAACGACTAAATGTCCATCCTTTGTTAGGTGGACATCGAGTTCGATGCCGTCACTACCGACACGCACTGCTTCTTTAAATGAAGCAAGTGTGTTTTCTGGATGAGTTCCTTTACTCCCTCTATGTGCAAAGATTTTTGTCATTTGCGTTCACCTTCTGCTCGTGTATCATTTTCCTGTTTAATTGCCTTTGAAATTTGTAATAATTCTTTTGCATTTTCAAGTGTTAATGCTGTAATCGTCGTACCTGAAAGCATACGTGCGATTTCTTCTGTCCGTTCTGTTTCATCCATCACTTTCAGAATTGTATGGGTACGTTCCCTTCTTCAACTTTTTCAATATGAATATGCGTATCTGCCATACTTGCTACTTGTGGTAAATGCGTTATACTCAACACTTGAGCATATTCTGAAATGTAGTGCATCTTCGAAGCAATCGCCTGCGCCACACGTCCGCTGACACCTGTATCCACTTCGTCAAAAATAATCGTTCCAACAAGTTGTTCTTTCGTGAAGATAGATTTCATCGCTAAGGTAATACGAGATAACTCCCCACCAGAGACAATCTTGCTAAGAGGCTTCAACGGTTCCCCTTTATTCGTCGAAATGTAAAACTCAACGATATCAATTCCGGTTTCGAGTAAGCTATCTGACGTTTCAAATTGAATTGCAAATTGCGCATTCTCCATGTAGAGGCCGTGCAATTCGCTCACAATATCGGCTTCTAAGCGTTTAGCCACTTCTCGACGAATACTTGAAATCTTCTCTGCAATCGCAAAGGCTTCAAGAGTAGCTTTCTTCAACACTTTTTCTGTTTCAGCAATCAATGCTTCTTTATTTTCAATCTTATTCAAAGCGTCTCTTGCTTTATCTTGGAAGGCCAGAATTTCTTCTGCATCATCCCCATATTTACGTTTTAATTGATAGTAAACATCAAGACGCTCTTCAATAAAAAGCAAGGCGTTCTTCATCAAATTCTGCATTTTTCGATTTCATGACGAATCGCACTTGCAGCATCCTGCAGTTGATAGTAAGCCTCGCTCATTTTGCGTAGAAAGTGTCTTAAAGCTGGTTGAAATCGACTCTAAGCTTTCCACTTCACGAGTAGCTTCTCCGATGGCATCAACGCTTGAATATTCTTCCCCTTCAAAGGGCAGCAAGGGCTGTCTGAAGAGCCATTTGAATCTTTTTGGAAGTGAGTAAGTATTCTTTTTCTTCGCTTAACTGCTCTTCTTCACCCACATAAATATTGGCTTCTTCGATTTCTTGAAGCTGAAATTTCAATAGATCGACGCGCTGTGCATCTTCTTTTTCTGCTGTCTGTAGGGCTCTTAGTTCTTGTTTAGCTACTACGACTTTTTGCGTACGCCTCGTCATATTCTGCTATTAAATCGCCCATTTGATGGTGTGCGAACTCATCTAATAGCCCTAAGTGTTTCTCTTCGTTTAATAATAAGAAATGCTCATTTTGGCCATGAATATCGATTAAGTAAGGGTCCGATTTGTTTGAGGAGCGCTACTGTAGCTAACTGACCATTAATACGGCAATTTGATTTTCCGTTTTGCAATAATTCACGTTGAATCATTAATTCATCTTCAACGACTTCTACCCCGAATTCTTGTAGCTTTTCAACAACGGCTGGCTCCTCAATTCGGAATACCCCTTGAATCAAGGATTTTTCTTCACCATAACGAATCATTTCAAGCGATGCACGTTCACCAATTAATAGGCCCACCGCATCGATAATAATCGATTTCCCAGCGCCCGTTTCCCCGGTTAAAACCGTCATCCCTTTTTCAAACGTACACTGAACTTCTTCGATAATGGCAAAATTCTTAATGTAAATCTCTTGAATCAAGTTCGTCACCCTTTACTTTTTTAATCGTTGCGCTTCTTTAACCGTCTCACGCACGAGTTCTTCAAACGAACGAACTTTGCTTGGAGCCGTATTTTTCAAATGCGCTAAAAATTCAATATTCCCACTTCCACCAGTGATTGGTGAATACGTTACTTTTTCAACAGTAAATCCAATTTGTTCACTGAAGCTTAAAATATCTACTAATACATCTTCGTGTACTTTTGGATCACTCACAATCCCTTTTTTCCCGATGCGCTCACGACCTGCTTCGAATTGTGGTTTAATCAACACAAGCACGTCGCCGCCTTCTTTTAGAATTGGTTTTAATGGCGGTAAAATCAGTTTCAATGAGATAAATGATACGTCAATGGATGCCACATCTGGTTGCCCTTTTGTGAAATCATCTGGAGTTGCGAAACGGAAATTCATACGTTCCATAACAACGACACGTTCATCTTGGCGAAGTTTATAATCTAATTGGTTATACCCCACATCGAGCGCATAACTTTGTTTGGCGCCATTTTGTAAGGCCGCATCTGTAAAACCACCCGTAGAAGCCCCGATATCTAATAAAATCTTTCCATCGACACTGACATCAAATTCTTTTAAGGCTTTTTCTAATTTCAAGCCGCCACGAGAGACATATTTTAACGGTTCGCCTTTAATCATCAATGAACTCGTCACAGGAATTTTTTCCCCCGGTTTATCGTATCGGTTATGATTCACCGCATCCACAATCTGTCCTGCCATAACAAGACGTTTTGCTTTTTCTCTGGAATCTGTCAATCCTTGTTGGACGACTAGAATATCCACACGTTCTTTTTCCATTAGTTACTCCTATATTTCTAAAATACGTTAAAAACTCAATGAGAAGAGCCTTTGTTTGTTCGTTCTCTAAAATATCATCTACTTCATTCAAAGCACTCTTACAAAAAGCAATTTCAGTTGATAGGGATTCTTTTGCGCCTTCTACTCCTAAGAGAGTCGGATACGTATTTTTACTTAGTTCTGAATCCTTACCTGTTTCTTTTCCCAGTTTGTTCACTTGTCCAACATACATCTTGTAAGTCGTTTTGAATTTGGAATGCTAGGCCAAAGTGTGTTGCATAAGAAACAAAAGCTTCTTTCATCTTCGCATCATCGACAAAAAGATTCCCAATACGAACAGCCGCTAGTAGTAACTCGCCTGTTTTCTCAAGATGGATTTCTTTCATTTGTTTGAGAGTAATCGTCACTTCTTCACTAGCAATATCTTTCATTTGGCCAGAAATCATGCCGCTCATGCCAGAAGCTTTGGATAAAATCTTTACTGCTTCCACTAATTGACTCGCTTCTAAGTCAGTATTTGAAGCTACTTCGAATGCTAATGTCAGTAATGCATCGCCTGCTAAAATCGCAGTGGCTTCATCAAACGCCTTATGCACGGTTGGACGACCGCGACGTAAATCATCATCGTCCATTCCAGGTAAATCATCATGAATAAGGGAATACGTATGAATCATCTCTAGAGCACAAGCTAAGTCTAACACTGCTTCATTGCTCGCCGTTCCAGCAAAACCAACTGCAAGCGTTAAGAGAGGTCTAATACGTTTCCCACCCGACTGTACCGCATAAAGCATGGCTTCTTTCAAGCGAGCTTCTGTTGGTCTTTCTTTAATAAGCTTTTGTTAAGTGATTGGCTACGTCTTGTTGAAGTTTTTGAATGACAGCCTTCACCATAGAACTATGCCTCTTTTCCTTCTGCATTCACTGTAATCATTGCTCGAACAGTTTCTTCTGCTTTTTGTTAATGTTTCATTACAAAAATTGGCTAAGTTCCATTCCTTCTTTAAATTTATCTAATGCTTCATCAAGTGGAACATTCCCACTTTCTAATTGTCTTACGATTTGTTCTAATGCAGACATTGCTTCTTCAAATTTTAATGTTTTCTTCGCCATTATAAACTCTCCTTGTTCTTTTCATTAACGGTCGCATTAACAAGACCATCACTTAAACGAATCTCTATTTCTTCATTATTTTCAATTTGTTCTACTGAATTTACGATTGTTCCATTTTTAAACACGATACTGTAACCACGTGTCATGATTTTTTTAATGGGCTGAGTAAATCCAATTTCTCTACTAATTGTTGGAACCTAATTTGCTTATCCTGCAAGTAGTTTTGATTATTATCAAGTAATTGCTTATGCAACCATTCAAGTTTCTGCTTTTGTTGAATTAATAATTGTTCTGGCGATACTAATTGCAGACGGTGCGTAAATTGCATCGACTGTTGTTTTGCCAAGTTTAGTCTTTTGTTGCATCCCTTGCATCAACTTCAATCGCAATTGATCGACTTGTTGTTCATACACTTCATACATGCGTTCTGGTTTTTACAAAAATACCAGACTTTTTCTAGTTTACTTAATAACTCTTTACGAGTGTTCAATTGAGTAAGCATTGTTGTTTGCAAGCGGCCAGTCAAGTTTCCAAGTGTTAAATGAATGTCATTAAGTACTGGTGTTGCTAGTTCTGCTGCGGCAGTTGGTGTTGCTGCACGTTGGTCAGCTGCAAAGTCCGTTAAAGTCGTGTCTGTCTCATGCCCCACACTTGAAATGATTGGGAGGGAAAAATGAAGCGACACGTCTTACAACCGAGTTCTTCATTAAAGGCCCATAAATCTTCGATGGAACCTCCACCACGACCAATGATAACCACATCTGCATCCGATTGTTCTACTAAGTCTAAATTTTTAAGAATGCTTGGAACAGCGTGTACTCCTTGTACCACAGTTGGATATAACACGAGTTGAGCGATTGGAAAACGACGAGCAACTGTTGTTTGAATATCTCGAATAACAGCACCTGTATCACTCGTTAGAATCGCAATTTTCTTTGGAAATACAGGGATTGGTTTCTTCGGTCCAGAGAATACTCCTTCTTCAGTTAATTTTCTCTTCAACTGTTCATAGGCTTGATAAAGAGCCCCTACCCCATCTGGTTCCATGTGCTCGATAATCATTTGGTATTTACCAGATTTCTCATAGACCGTAACACGACCAATCACAAGAACTTTCATTCCTTCTTCAGGTTGGAATTGAATTTTCTTATAGGCGCCTTGGAACATGGTTGCAGCGATAATCGCATTTTCATCCTTCAAGTTGAAATACTTATGCACACTATTTTTATTAAAGTTCGAAATTTCTCCCGTCAAATAAACGCGGTCTAAGTGCGGATCACGGTCAAATTTAGTTTTAATATACTTTGTCAACGCGGTGACGGTTAAGTATTCTTGTTCCATGTCCTACTCCTTCTTACTTTTAGCATTTTTTACGGTTTGAGCTAGTAACATCGCAATGGTCATTGGACCAACCCCGCCAGGTACTGGTGTAATAGCACTTGTGAGTGGCGCCACTTCTTCAAAATCAACATCTCCGCAGAGTTTCCCAGCTTCATTACGGTTAATGCCGACATCTATGACAACAGCCCCTTCTTTCACAAAGTCTTTTGTAACAAGACCTGCTTTCCCTACTGCACTAATCAAAATATCAGCGCGTTTAGCCACTTGCTCTAGATTTTTGTACGGCTATGACAAACCGTAACTGTCGCTCCATGATTCAACCCTAAAAGTGCCATTGGCCGTCCCACAATTGTACTTTGACCAATGATGACCATCTCTTTTCCACCAAGGTCAATATTGTATTCTTTAAAGAATTCCATGATACCTTGTGGTGTACAGGGAACAATCGATTCATTCTTTTGCAGTAACTTTCCTAAGTTTACTGGATGAAAACCGTCCACATCTTTTTCAGGAACAATCGCTTCTAAGACTGCATCTGTATCGATATGCTTTGGCAGGGGTAATTGCACCAAAAATACCGTGTACGCTACCGTCATGGTTAAGTGTATTCACGTATTCTAACAACTCTTCTTGTGTCGTTTCTTCACTGAGTCGAATCACGTTTGAATGAATGCCTACTTCAGTAGCTGCGCGTTCTTTATTGCGCACGTATACTTGGCTAGCTGGGTCTTCTCCAACAAGAATAACCGTTAGTGAAGGGGTCACTCCACTACTAGAAAGCTGTTGTACTTCCTGTTTTAGTTCTTCCCTTATTTTTCCAGCTAATGCTTTCCCATCTAGAATTTGCGTCATAGAAGTCTCCTTTTTAATTAATCATGTAAACTTGATAAAAACAAAATATGTATGGTGAAATTAACAAATGCGTGAATTATCATATATGATAATTTTTTAGTGCATTCAATGGGGTGTGACATGACTTAGGCGCAGTGGTTTATTGACTTTCTTTTCATCACTCGTGATTCAAGAAAGTCTAATAAACTGTGCGAACGAAAGACTGAAGCAGAATATTCTCGCACTGTGAGAATATTCTTTTGCTTCTGTCTTTCTGCTTCACATCCTGTTTAGTTGAGTTCAGGCTCGTAGCTTTCGCGTTCCTTTCCGACACTATCCGCACGTCCTTATCGGACGCTTGCGTTAATTTCGGTAAAAGGGGTCGAAAGCTGACCACTCGCCCTCACATCCTGTTTTTAGTTGAGTTCGAAAAGGCATAGGCTCAAGCCTTTCGAGGTTAGTCCGCACGGTCTTCTTGACCGCTTACGGCCAACCTGCGAACCGTCATCGCCTATAAGCGCCTTTTCTCGCATCCTGTTTTAAAAAAGAGTCTGAAACGTTTGCTTCAGACTCTCCTCTTAGAATCTTACCCATTTACAAAGTTTGATAAGATACCATTAATAAATTTCGCTGATTTTTCATCACTGTAAGTTTTTGGCAATTTCAATTGCTTCGTTTAACGCTACAGTTTGTGGAACTTCTAATTCTGGAGAAGTCATCTCAAAGATTGCTACTCGCATGATGATCAAGTCTAAACGTACAATACGATTTAATTTCCATCTCTTAGAGTGCTTTTCAATTAATCCATCAATCTTTTCGAGATTATTTTGTACTCCTCTTACTAATGCTATGCTGTAAGTAATTTCCGGAACTTCGTTTAATAAATCTTCTTCCGTAATTGCATCGCTAGAATAAGGTGAATCTTCTGAGCATTCCAACGCAAGACTGAGCGCATCCACAATGTGCATTTCAGGAGTCATATCTAATTGATATAGTGCTTGAATTGCCAATACACGTAGTGCTCGTCTTTTTAATGGTTTTCGACTCACTATTCATCCCCCAATTCAAATAATTCAGTTTCTTCTTGCTTAACCGGTAAAATATCATGAACATGAACATTTACTTGTGAAATAACAAGTTCACAACTGAATAGCAATTGTTCTTTAATTTTGTTTTGTAATAATAATGCTGTTTTAGGAATTGAAACCCCATAGTCTACGTTTCCGTAAATATCGATCACAAAGGCACCATTTTCCTCTGTTAAATAAGCCCCTTTTAGATAGTTCTTTCCCACCAAAAATGGTATTTAATAAACCAGGAACAGGATAAAAATCCTTTTACTTGTGCAGCAACAATCCCTGCAATACTTTCAATTACTTCAGGCGCAATTTCAATCGCTCCTAGTTCTTTATCTTTTAGAATATTTCTTCATTTGTTCCATTTTGTAACCTCCTTTTTACTAGAAAATTACTCTTTAAAAGATTTTTCTCAGTCTCATTTAGTTTACCATGAAACAGGTATTCTAACAACTACAGTCCATTTTAAAGGATGATTAATTCACGAGGAACCTGTTGAATAACTTCTCCGCCAGTTCCATTGATAATAATGTCATCTTCAATACGTACTCCACCTAGACCTGGAAGATAAATTCCTGGTTCATTTGTAATCACATTTCCTGGTACAAATACTTGTGTTGCAATACGAGAAACATTTGGTGCTTCATGGATTTCAAGACCGATACCATGTCCTGTTGAGTGAGTGAAGTATTCTCCATATCCACGACTAGCGATATAATCACGGGCGATTTTGTCTAATTCAACTCCAGTTTTTCCAGGGCCTGCTGCTTCGCTCACTTTTAATTGAGCTTGCAAGACAACATCATGAATTTCTTTTAATTGATCGATGGGTTCACCAACAGCAATTGTTCTAGTCATATCTGACACATAACCATTGTAGTAGCAACCAAAGTCTAGTGTGACTAAGTCTCCAGTTTCAATCACTTTCGCACTCGCAACTCCGTGAGGCATTGAAGAACGAACCCCACTTGCAACGATTGTTTCAAATGAAACTCCTGTCGCACCTAGTCCACGCATATAGAAATCTAATTCATTAGCCACTTGGATTTCAGTCACACCTGGTTTGATGAAATCTAAAATATGTAAAAATGCAGCGTCTGAAATACGGCAAGCTTCCCGAATCGTTTGGATTTCTCCAGCATCTTTCACTTCACGAATTTTTTCGACAATGTTTTGTGTTGGAATTAATGCTGTATCAAATGCATCTTCAAAAATTTCTAATTGAGAAACTGAAACATGGTCTGCTTCAAACCCAACAAATTTTAAATCATTTTCGCGAATGATTTTTTCAAATGCTGGAACCCAACCTGTTTTGTGTTCAATCACATGAAATCCTTTTTGCTTGTTGTTGAGCTTGTTGTGTGTAACGAGCGTCTGTCACGAAAATAAGCATCTGTTAATGTGATTAATGCAAACCCAGTTGTTCCCGTAAAAGTTGGCTAAATAACGTAAATTGTATGGACTATAAACAATGAATCCATCAATTTCTTGTTCTTTCATGGAATTTCTTACTTTTTCTAAACGTGTCATAAACGATCCCTCCAATGAAAAATGGTAACTTTAGTATAACAAAAAGAGCCTAACAACAAAGTCAGGCTCCTTGATTTTTACTCATTTTTTTAATACTGATTAAATCGTTCTAATCGACGAGATACAATCTCCTCTTTCGATTTCTTCATCCAAAAATCTAATTGCACTTTTAATTGCTCACGTAATTCTAACGCAATTTGTTCATTAGATTTTTTCTTCTCAAAAATCACTCGGTCAACGATTTTTTTGTTCTAATAAATCATGACAAGTAAATTTCATGAGTTCAGCAGCTTGAGCAGCTTTTGATCCATCTTTCCATAAAATAGATGCGAATCCTTCAGGGGAAAGAATAGAATACATTGCGTACTCCATCATCCAAACTTCATTAGCGACTGCTAATCCTAAGGCTCCACCACTTCCACCTTCTCCACAAAGGATGGCGATAATAGGAACTTTGAGATGACTCATAATACGGAGATTATCCGCAATGGCCTCTCAATTCCACGTTCCTCCGCAGTAGCCCCCATGAAAGCACCCGCAGTATTGATAAAGGTAACAACTGGTCGATTAAATTTCTCAGCTTGTTTCATCAATCGTGCACTTTTCCTGTACCCTTCAGGATGCACTTGACCAAAAATTCGTTTTGAGATTTTCTTGAAGAGTATGTCCTTTTTCCATCCCAATAACGGTAACAGGAGTTCCATTTAAAGTAGCAATCCACCTACTAAAAGCTTTATCATCGGCATAATAACGATCTCCATGTAATTCAATGAAATCGTCAAATACAGCTTTTATCCACTCTTTTGTCGTTGGACGTTTCACATCACGGGCCAACGAAACAATTTTCATCGGTTTCATGCATTTGACTCCTTTCTATGAAGTACAAGAAGTTTATGAATCGTTTTTTTCATTTTTGTACGATGAACCACTGCATCAATAAACCCTTGCTCTAGTACGGTTTCTGCAGTTTGGAAATCGCCAGGAAGTTGTTGATTCATTGTTTGTTCAATAACTCTCTTCCCTGCAAATCCAACGATGGCTTTAGGTTCAGCAAGTATAATGTCTCCTTGCATCGCAAAGCTAGCTGTTACACCACCAGTTGTCGGATCCGTTAATACGGTTAAATAAAATAAACCAGCTTGATGATGTTCTTCAACCGCTCCAGAAATTTTAGCCATTTGCATCAGAGAAAAAATTCCTTCTTGCATTCTAGCTCCCCCAGAAGCAGTAAAAATAACTACTGGTAATTGGCGTTTGATTCCTTCCTGAAAAAGCCTTGGTGATTTTTCACCAACAACTTGTCCCATTGAACCCATCATAAAAATGAATTCATGACACAGCAAATGAAGCTCTCTTCTCCGATGGTAGCAATCCCAACAGTAACAGCTTCATTTTTCTTTAGCAACCTTTGCTGCTTTTTCTAATTTCGCTTCGTATCCTGGGAATGCTACATCCACTTTTGGTTTTTCATCTTCAAAAAGCTCTTCGAATCTATCGACCGTAATGGCTAAACGTTCTGAAGCACTAATTCGAAAATGTCCATCACAATTTGGACAAACTTTAAGCGCTCCTAAATCTTCTTTGTAGACGGTCTTACCACAACCAGGACATTTAATCCATTTTCCATCTGGTACAGTAGGTAACTCAGACTGCTCAGACAAGTCTACTTTTATACGATTGATGGTGATATACGATCGTCTTTTAAAACAGACCCATCTAATCACTCCTTTACTAAATCATTCTAATTCTCTTTAGGCTGATTCCAATGTTTCAAAAATTCAGATTCAACATAAGCGGTTGTATAATCACCGCGTTTGAATGCTGAAGAATCTAATAAATCTTCCACAAATTCCTGGTTGGTATCTACACCTTCTACTACTAATTCAAATAACATTCGTTTCATTCTTAAAATCGCTTCTTCACGTGTCTTTCCATGTGCAATCAACTTCGTTAACATCGAATCATAGAAAGGTGGAATTTGATAGCCAGTATATAGAGCAGATTCAATACGAACGCCCATTCCACCAACAGGTTGATGAAGGAATGTTACCTTCCCTGGAGAAGGTCGGAATCCTTCAAACGGATTTTCAGCATTTAAACGACACTCAATGGCATGTCCTTGAAAAGTAATATCTTCTTGTTTAAATGGAAGCTCTTCTCCAGCAGCAATTTTGATTTGCTGTTGGACTAAATCCACATTCGTAATCATTTCTGTAATAGGATGTTCCACTTGAATTCGGGTATTCATTTCCATGAAATAGAAGTGTTTTGTCCTCATCTACAAGAAACTCAATCGTTCCTGCATTTTGGTACCCTACTGCTTTAGCAGCTCTGACAGCTGCTCTCCCATATCTCTTCTAAGTTGAGAAGAAAGAGAGACTTGGAGCTTCTTCAATGATTTTTGATTTTTCTTTGAAGTGAGCAATCACGCTCGCCAAGATGGACCACATTTCCATGTTGATCCGCTAAGATTTGTATTTCAATATGTTTAGCAGGATAAAATGATTCTTTCCATGTACACATCTGCATTTCCAAAAGGCTTGTAAGGCTTCTTGTCGAGCTGTGACAAATTGATGTTCAAATTCTTCCACAGACTCCACACGACGGATTCCTTTTCCTCCACCACCTGCGACAGCTTTGATTAACAGAGGGAATCCAATTCGCTTAGCCAGTTCAATTCCTTCTTCTACAGTTGGCACTACATCATCGCTTCCTGGGATAACTGGAACATTTGCAGCAATCATCTGTTTACGTGCTTTCTGCTTTATCTCCCATTTGAGAAATGACTTCACTAGAAGGTCCAATGAAAGTTATTTGACATTCGGCACACATTTTAGCAAATTTTTCGCATTTTCAGATAAAAATCCAAATCCTGGATGGATTGCTTGTGCGCCAGTAGTCACAGCCGCACTTAAAATATTTCTCTACGTTTTAAGTAAGAATCTTTTGAAGCAGCGGCCAATACAGACAGCGTGGTCTGCTAATTGTACATGAAGAGCATCTTTATCCGCTTGGGAATAGACTGCTACCGATTCAATTCCTAACTCGCGACAAGCTCGAATAATACGGCAAGCAATCTCTCCACGGTTTGCGATTAGTACTCTATTAAACATAGGCTTAACGTCCAATAATAAAGGTTAATTCAGCTTCTGCGACTTTCTTACCATCGACATAAGCAACGCCTTTACCGATTCCTGCATATTCTTTTAATTTAACGATATCCACTTGAAGTGTTAACACATCTCCTGGAGTTACTTTTTGACGGAATTTAACATTGTTTAATCCGCCTAAGTAAGCTGTTTTTCCTTTGAAAGAATCTAATTTCAATAATGGAATTGAACCCGCTTGTGCTAATGCTTCAACGATTAACACACCAGGCATTACAGGTTCACCAGGGAAATGTCCTTGGAAGAAGCTTTCGTTAAATGTCACGTTTTTACGTGCCACAACGTGCTCACCTGGTACTAATTCATCAACACGGTCAATATATAAAATTGGGTAACGGTTAGGAATTAACTCAGCTACGTCAGTTACAGTCATAATGTTCATCTTTATTTCCTCCTAAAATTGGGTTTAGCGAATCGCAAATAATTTTTGTCCAAAATCAACCATTTGGCCGTTTTCTACAAGGACTTCCACAACTTCACCATTGAAGTCGCTCTTAATTTCGTTCATGATTTTCATTGCTTCGATAATACATACAGTATCGTTTGAAGTGATTTGTTTACCCACTTGTACAAATGGATCTGCATCTGGTGAAGATTGTAAGTAAACCACCCCAACGATTGGACTTGTAATGTATTTGGCGTCGGTTGCGACTTGTGGTGCTTCTTGAGTTTCAGCAGAAGAAGGTGCACTCACCGGTGCTGCTTCCACTGGACTAGCCACATTTGCAACGGGTGCAACAGCATTAGAAACGACTTGAGGGTATTCCTCACGTTTACTAAATTGCACTTCGAACTCTTCGTTTGATAAATGAAACTCAGTCATGTTTGAATCATTGAACAAAAGTCATTAGTTCTTTAATTTCTTCTACATTCATGTATTAATCCTTCCATTTCTTCACGCAGATTACGGCATTATGTCGCCGAAACCTAACGAATTACTATCAGCTACGTCTACTTTTCGTAGAAACTCCAACGTTTGGAGTTACGTCTAAATCACATGCTTCATCTTGCTCTGTAACATTAATCGTTGGTGGAATAGAAGTCTTCTTCAACTAGCTTTTTGACGCAGGCAATTGCTTCAATTGCTCCTGCAGCTCCTAATAAATGACCAGTCATTGATTTTTGTACTCGACACATGAACCTTATCCGCAGCTTCTTTTAACGCGTAACGAATTGAAGTTGTTTCAGCTGAGTCGTTTGCTGGAGTACCAGTCCCGTGAGCATTCACGTAGTCTACTTCACTTGGAGCCACTCCTGCTTCTTCGATAGCTTGTAAGATAGCTTTACCAGCACCACTTCCATCAGGATTTGGAGCTGTCATGTGGTAAGCATCTCCTGTAGCACCATATCCAACGACTTCTGCATAAATTTTAGCACCGCGTTTTTGTGCGTGTTCTAGGCTTTCAAGAACAAGAACCCCTGCTCCTTCACCCATTACGAATCCGCCACGTTTTTTATCAAATGGTAATGAAGCTGCATCTGGATTGTCACTGCTTGAAAGAGCCGTTAAAGCAGCGAATCCTGCAATTCCGATTTCACAGATAGAACCTTCAGCACCACCGGCTAAAATGACATCTGAGTAACCATGTTTAATGTTACGGAACGCTTCCCCGATGGCATGTGTTCCTGTTGCACAGGCTGTCACTAATGATGTACATACACCACGAGCTCCGATTTTCATTGAAATGTTCCCTGCAACCATGTTTCCGATTGCCATTGGAACGAATAATGGTGCAACACGTGTTGGAGCCTTTATCATGCATTTTGATGATTTGGCTTTCCATCACGGTTAACCCACCGATACCAGAACCCAACCATAACACCAAAACGGTCGTAGTCTGTATTTTCTGGAGTAATCCCACTATCTTCTACCGCTTGGATTGCTGCAGCTAGTCCGTATTGACAGAATAAATCCATACGTTTTGCTTCTTTACGATCCATGTATTTTGTAGCATCGAAGTCTTTTACTTCAGCTGCCACATGAACATCTAAGTCTTTTTTATCAAATTTTGTAATTGGAGCAGATTCCGTTCTTACCTTCTTTGAGGCCTTCCCAGAAGCTATTAACATCATTTCCTAAAGGAGTGATTGCTCCCATTCCTGTAATTACTACTCGATTCATTGTTTTCCTCCTTTAAGAGATTACATGTATAATCCGCCGTTAACGTTTAACACTTGTCCTGTAACGTATTTTGTTTCCGCTAAGAACACACAGGCTTCTGCAATATCTTCTACTGTACCGAAACGACGTAATGGAATTTGTTTTTCCCATTCATTACGAATCTTTTCAGGTAATGCTTGTGTCATATCTGTATCGATGTATCCAGGAGCAATAGCATTCACTGTAATCCCACGAGAACCGATTTCTTTAGCAACCGATTTTTGTTAAACCAATGATTCCGGCTTTACTTGCAGCGTAGTTTGCTTGACCTGCATTTCCTGTAACTCCAACGATACTTGTAATGTTAATAATGCTTCCTGATTTTTGTTTTACGAAAACTGGAGTCGCAAAACGAATCATATTGAAGTATCCTTTTAAGTTAATATTCATTACATCGTCAAAATCAGATTCACTCATACGCATTAATAAACCATCACGCGTAATTCCAGCGTTATTGACTAACACGTCGATGCGTCCAAAACGCTCTTTTACTTCGTTAATAAAGTTTTCAGCTACGTCGAATTTCGAAACGTCTCCAACAAATGTCATTACTTCACCAGGATAAGCATCAAATTGTGCAGTGTTTCTGCATCAATTTCACGAGTACCGTTTAAGACAACGTTAGCGCCAAGTTTAGCGAATTCTAACGCGATTCCAAGTCCGATACCACGACGGCTTCCTGTTACAACAACTGTTTTATCTTTAAATTTCATTTCGTTATCCTTTCAGTTCCTTTACTTTTTCAATTGTTTCTGTCACCGCTTTAAGGTTATCTGTGTGGAATAATTGAACAGAAGCACCTTTTGCTTTGGCAATTTGTTTCACCATTTGCGTCAATGTTTTTCCAGGCCCTACTTCAATAAAGACATCTACGCCCTCTTGAAGCATCCACTCTACATTTTGTTTCCATTTCACGGCATTTGTAATTTGATCACAGAGAACGTCTTTTGAAGGAATCCCTTCATGCGGTGTACCAAGCGTATTGCTTAATACAGGGCATTTGCTTTCGTGTAACTCTGCCACTTCCATCACAGGAGCAAAACGAACTTTCGCCTCTTCCATTAATGGTGTATGGAAAGGTCCAGATACCACAAGTGGTACTGACTCTTTTTGCATAACTACAAGCATTTTTCACTTGCGATATCTA
>BNJT01001591.1_pt1 | contig 88871 bp, 116 predicted proteins | sample 8540491 | NCBI WGS metagenome assembly BNJT01 (sample SAMD00202455, study PRJDB9452) | human saliva metagenome | host: Homo sapiens | reverse complement strand
TGCTCAGGGTATTCATTGTTGGCACGGATTAAAATGCCGTCGAATAATTCTAATAAATCATCCATACGATGGGTGATTTCTCGTCTAATGTAAGAACCTTTAATTATTTATTTCACCATAGGCAAATTCATCAGGCGTACAAGTACCGATTTTTCTTTCAATAACATGCGGCTGTTTCTAAATCAAAATTACCACAAGAGAAAGCGGTCTTTAATATCGATCATCTTCCATTCTGTCGTGCCAGTGAGCCCTAGGGCTTGTTTCATTTAATAATCCCATGTGCGTATATCCTTTCTGTGTCTAATACTAGTATAATCATTGGTATGGTATCATCATTTGCAGATACTTTCTTTTACTGAAAGATATGAAAGAATACCCGAATATTACTTTACAAATGTAGGCTGGGTCTAGTGTGATAAAGCATAGGAGATTACTCTAATAGGAGATACTCTCCTTTGATGGTTTAGTATACAGTAAATAAAATAATTTTCAGTTGCTAGGGATACAGAATTATAAAAAGTTTTGTAAGAAAGGAAATGACCAGTGAGTATTTTATATTTCTTACAACTGAAATCATGCTATAGAAACAGCCTGCTAAATGATGCACAGGCTGTTTTGTATTATTAATTATGGTGGATGCTGTATAGATTCCAAAGACTGCAAATGAAAGAAAAAGGCAATCATTTATTGGTATCAGGCTTTCACCGAAATAGAAGATGGCGATAAGCAAAGCGATGGTGGGCGATAGGTATTGCAGAAATCCTAAGAGGTTTAATGGTAATAATCGCGCTCCATAGGTAAATAAAACAGTGGTGCCGGGTGGTTAGACCAGAGATTACGAATAGTGCAGCTGTATAAGAATCATTTTGAAACGCTGTCCAGAACTAGCGTCGATATACGTCGTGTATGCACAAGGCTAAAGGGCTACGAGCCAAGCTTCCAAAAGCGATGCTTGTAAAAGGATGGATTAATAGTTTTTTTCTTCACTGAGCCATAGAGACCAAAGGTTGAGGCAATAGCCAGTGCTAAATCAGGAGTCTTCCCATTTGCTTAGAGGAAATAGAAGATGATGCCGATGGTAGCTAAGCCACTACACCCTGCAGGAAGGTTAGCTTTCTTTAAATACCAATACCCCTAATACTACATTTAGTAACGGATTGATGTAATAGCCAAAGCTAGTATCCACATATGATTGTGGAATGGCCCAAATGTAAACCCCAATTACTAGATACGAAGATAGAAGCTAGAAATAATGAAATACAATTGAGATATATTCTCTTAAATGCAGGCAATCTGCTTAAATTGTTTATAATTCAGTCCGATAATAAAAAGGACATAAAGGGCAGACCATATAATGCGGTGTACCCAGTACGCTGTAAGCTGATATATGGTGGAGAAGTCCCAGTAGATGGGTAAAAAGTCCCCAAATAAATAGCAACAAAAGCAGTGATAAGACCTTTTATTGGTTTGTTGCATAGATACCTCCTGATGTTCTTTCATCTTCCTTAGTACCACAGAACACATGATGCTCTGAGTGGAGAAATCGGGAATCGTAGGCATAACTTAATAGAACTTTTAATGCAAACATTATGAATAAAATATTATAAAATAAAAATATATAGAAATATAGAAACATTTAAATATGAAATTAAGTTATATTTGAAAAAGAATTTGCAAAATGAAGATAAAATAGTATAATTATTCTAAGTACTGTAGAATTTAATTAAAAGCAATCTATGTATCAATTCATTATGGGCGTACGAAATTATTAATGGAGGTATATTCAACCAGATACAACGAAACATCTGCTGCTCTTTTGGCATGTCTATTTAACCACTTTCGGGGGCTGAAAGCCGCATTTTTGATGAGCATTGGGCAACTACTGCTTCGATACGAAGGTGGTGAAAGCGGCGATGGTTACAAGACCAATTTGGTAATACAGTGGCGAACAAATCTTACTATCGTACTGGTGGTGATGTGAGAGGATTATCACTCGTGATGAAATCGAAAAAACGTCATTACGCTGACAACCTTGGAGCGATTAAACGTATTCCTGGTATCACATTCCACAACCCTGGATATCGTGGTGGTGGTATGGATATGATGGGCTGTAGCAATATTTCTATTAATGGTGATTCAAGAGTTATTATATTGGTGGATGGTCGTCGTGTAGATAATGTAACAAGTGCACGTGTTGGTTCTAGAACTGGTCAGTACTAAATCCACTGGCGTTAATTTGAACCAGGTTATTAATATCAATGCAGTCGATAAGATTGGAAAGAGTAATTAAAGGGCCGGGAGAGCTTCTGTGTATGGTTCTACGATGCGCAAACTGGTATTATCAACATTTCCTCACTCTCGCAAAGAGGAAGAGGCTAATCAGGCTACCCTAGATATTTCTACTGGTTCTTGGGAGAAACACAATTATGGCTTCTCCTACTCGGGTAGTGCAGGTAATGATAATTCCTTACACTTTCTATGTCGAGTTTGTCGCGTTATGTCTCATGATACAAAATACCGTGATGGACATACTGGTGATACTGGTACCTGGAAATTGGTTCTCGTTTGATGAAAAGGAAGCGGCCATGTCCGTATCGATAAAGATTTCAGTGAAACCTTAGTCGTTTAACTGTCTATTAATCACCAACAAGGTACAGAGGCAGATACCTATTTCAACACCAAATTTGCAATACTGGAACAGAGCTGATTGGAATCGTATCATTTTGCAGCAGAAGTAGGTACATTAGATGATAAGGAAGATTAAAACCAAACTCTACAGTATGGAAGAGTGAATAAAGGATATCATAATTTGTTTGCTTTAGATGGATTAGCATATAATTCGTTTTAGCCAATACAAAAATAATGAAATATAGATATAAAATCTCATTTGAAATGAATCAAGCTGATATGGAAAGCTTTATACGTTTATATCATCAACTTCCTTACACGTATGATGTAGATAAGTATGTTTGGGTTACCAGAAACAGGACATGCGAGTATACAAGACCAATTTATTAGATTTCCTAATGGAGCTACAGATGAGCATTAAAAACATGGATAAAAATATTTAGCTCCATTCCCTGGCAGTAATATATGTCAGACCTTGAGGCATGGGTAGCTAAAACAGGTGGTAAGACCCCAGCACCAAAATATCACTCTGATGAGAAAAAATACGTGTTCAATTACAAGTTTCAAGATTACTAGGTAAACATGATTTGATTGAGATGTAACCTATGATAAAGCCAGTTATTATTATCCTTGACACCGATGAAAATTATGAGATAAAAGAATACACTATGAGAATAGGATTCATTGTGTGGATATGTACAAAGATAAAATCCATATTAATGATAGCATAGATATAACCCCAGCATTACGATTTGTATATAATGGAATTATACAAAAATGGAGTTTCCAAAAGGTGCAACTCATGCTGTAACCCCAGCTCTTAACGTACAGTATAAACTTGATGATGCTAGTAGTGTATACGCAGGTTGGACAAAGTATTACGACCGTGCGTTCTGAAGACTATATTTCCACCTATGGAATATAAAACACCATTGCATGATGAAAAGGTAATGTGTATACATTAGGATATCAAAAACATGGAACAAAAAAACAATGGGGTGTAAATTATAGCCTAGCAGTATGACTAATGCTGTGCGTATATGCCTATTTTTACGAAATGGACTGTATACGAAATAATGCACCTGTACAAAAACAAGGATTCCGAAGTACTGCAGTTAATGCAAAGAAAAGAAAACGGCATTTAATATTACAGTAGACCATAAATTAAACCAATATTGGACCGTAGGTGCTGCCTATATGCATTTGAGTGACAATGGGGAGTAAAATCAGGTTATGTATTGAATTAAAGCTGGGGATATAATGATTCTGGTGATATTAATACAGGTATTAATAAATTACGTCCTTGAACCATTATACATTGAATGTGAACTACGAAAAGGTAAATTATCATCTGGATTATTAATTAACTATTATGCAGGAGCTAATGTTGGAAGCATTTACAGCTAAATTCTTAATTCTAGATTGGAACTTAAACTATGATGTAACTAAAGATTTAACTACTTATATAGCAGTAACTAACCACAAATCAAACATGAAACGTCAAGTAACTGGAGATATGATTAAAAGGTGGTTCCTGTGCCAGCACGTCAAATGATGATTGGTGCCAAATACGAAATTCCTAATGATTCTAGAGAGAGCTACCTTGTTGACTCTTTCATTCAGGTGAAAGAATGAAGAAAATATATATAACTGGCATTGTGGTGGCTCTAGCGGTGGATTGTATAGTGCACACTTGCATGGTGTGGAAGAGTTCGTTCTATGCCTGACTATGCTGAAGGTACTGTTATATCCTTAGTGGGACCTCGTACAGTAAATCAATTAACGAGTAAGGCACGGATCGAGTGATTACCTAGCAAGAGGGGAACCACATCATCATGGGCGTTTGGCAAAGTTCAGTAGAAACGTTACTTGCCTTTAGGTGTAGGTGATGTATGATCGCAGCTATGGGTATAGAATGAAGTAAATATATAACCAGAAAGAATATCGTGATGCTTACGAAAAGATTCCCTATAAAAGCATGGAAATTCAGATGTAGAAACTACATTGCCTGTGGGAACCAGATTTGCTTACATGAACAGTATTCTACCTTTCAGAAAATAATTGGAAGTACAATTTCTGGGCACAACAGGCATTGATAGCTATATTTCGAGATACGTCCTATAAAAATCTAAGAGAACAGTAGAGGAGAATATCAATACATTCTTGATGCAGGGGCGATTGTTAATAGACAAGAACGAGCGCAGGCGTTGATGAATCGAACAGAAACGTGCAGTGGCAGAGGCAAGGGCCTATGGAAGGCACAGCACACAAAAATGCAGTTCTATGCTCGAAAATTCAGGACGCCAGTATCGTGTGTATGATAAGAGCGATGCTTGGGAAATATGCTAGAAATAGGAGGACATCTCATTTCTGAGGCAGGGCAAACAATCAATGCAGAAGAGTTGATTCATTTAAATCCATCAGTTATCTTTTTAGTGCTAGTGGAAGATGATTGCATGAACGGCAAGAGGCACTCATAGACAATCTATATAAAGAATCCTACATTACAACATGTGGATGCCATGCGTAATCATCGAGTACATGGGGTTCCGTATTTATGGTATACAGCGCAGGCACGCCGGGTTCTTGATGGATTGAATCTTATGATTCACAGTTGTATCCTAATTTTACAGGAGGTATTCATGAGTAATCGAGCACATACAATGACAGTGGTAGGCGTGGTATCGTACTCATTGCATTGTTATTAATTGCGGTATGTGGTCTTTATTTTTAGGAACCGTCCATATTCCCGCACATACATTATGGCAAGTGGTAGTATCAAGATTTGTAGACTCTGTGGTGATTGAGGATGCGACAAGGGCTTTGAATGATATTGTATGGATGTTGCGTATGCCACATCTTGGCGGCTTTAGTTGGTGCAGGACCCCAACAGTGGTGGTATCATGCAAGCCATTGTTAAAAAATCCATTGGCAGATTCATATATTCTGGGCATTTCATCAAGACATCACAGGGGCTACAGTAGCCATTTTGATGGGTGTAGAGCCTTTGGTGAAGAAATATGTGAGATTATGGCTTTCATGGGACTATGGTTATATCCTTTGGTGTTCTTGTGTGCCAATATGGTGGCCGAGCTAATGCGATTAAATTGTTGTTAGCTGGGATGGCATTGAGCGCCGTTGCGATGCTTTTACGAGTATTATCGCTATATTTTGCGAAGGATAAAGAAGGGATTCAAAACGTAGCTTTCTGGATGATGGGTAGTCTAGCTGGGGCTAGTAGGATTTGATTGGTATTATGCTATTTGTCATTCTACGCAATTGTATTCTTCTGGTCCAAACACACGCATTTTGAATTTGATGTTGTTGGGTGATGAAGTAGCTATCACATTAGGGTAGACTTACATAGATATCGTCGATTATACCTTGTAATGACTCCATTAATTAGGCTTTGCCGTATATGCAGCAGGTATTATTGGATTCGTTGGGTTGCTGATTCCCCATATTGTACGTCAGCCTTAAGGGCACAAATCATAAGGTTTAATTCCTATACTCTGCATGGGAGGCGCTTTGTACTTGTGGTGGCAGATACACTGAGATAGAACGATTATTCCTCACACGGAATTACCGACGTATCTTAATCTCTGTGATTGGTGCGCCAGCTGTGTACTGTAATGATTAAGCAAACCTATGCCGTTTGGAGGTAATTAATGAATTTACAAGTAGAACATGTTGCCTTTGGCATTGGACGAACGCAAATCTTACACAGGTATCGATTTAGAGTGCAAGACCGTGCAAATTGTCGGCCTAATAGGCTCTAACGGTAGTGGTAAGTAGCAATGTTAAGAATTGTGTACTACCGGATCGTTGCATCCCAATGCTAAGGCGCATTGAGCTGAACGGACGGTCGCTCAGATGAACTTTCCTTCCGTGAAAGTGCCTTACAAATGGCGGTAGTGGCACAACAGATCAATACCAATTTGACTTTTCAGTGAATGGATATTGTACTTATGGGGCGTATGCCTCGCATATTACTTGCGTGATCTCGCCCGAGAGGACTACATACTTCATAGCCAGACGAGCCTTAGCACAGGTGGGGATGGACCATATGGAAACACGGAATTTATTGAGCCTTTCAGGGGAGAACAACAGCGTGTAATCTTGGAGAGCTTTAACACAAGAAAGCCCGTGTTTGATTTTTGGATGAACCAACGAATCATTTGGATATTAAGTACCAATTGGAAATATTTGGAAATCGTTCCGTGACGGGCGTAACTGTATTGATGGCTGTTCATGATTTAAACTGGCATCCCAATTCTGTCATCGTCTAGTAGCCTTAGAAAAAGGGCGAGTGGTCGGCACAGGGACGCCGAAAGAGTTGCTGACACCAGAGTTTATCAAAAACTTATATGGTGTACATAGTCGCATCGTAGAAGGTCCGACAGAAGATTCTATTCATATTATTTTTACAGAAACAGTGAAATGAGTATTCTGGCCCTAATTCAAAATGGTGGTAACATGTTAAGTTAGGGGCTAGAATTGCATGCTATCTATGTGAACAGTGATTATATAAGGAGGTATGACATGGAATTATTTGAATTATTTATTAAAGGTGGATATGTAATGTATCCATTGTTACTTTGTTCTTTCATTGCTGTGATTATTTTCGCCGAGCGTCTATCGCTCTATGTTAGATGATGAAATACATTGCGTGAAAAGATTATCCCACTAGTGCAACAAAGCAATTGGAAGGGCTTACAAGCCTTAAAAGAAACAAGCAAAGGGATAGCAACACGTGTCATTGCAGGCGGCTCATGCTGCAGCAACAACAAAGAGCAACAAGAAAAATTATAGGGCAAAGCAGCGATTAGTGAATCTGCTAAGTTGCGTCAATATTTGAACTACATTGAATCTATCAGTAACAATGGCACCCTTTGTTGGGCTTGTTGGGTACAGTAACAGGTATGATTGGTTCTTTCAGTGTATTGTATCCATTTCTGAAGGACAACCATTTACCATCACTGGCGGCGTAGGAGCCTTGATTGCTACGGCTACAGGTTTCGATCGTGAGGATGTGCTTTTGATTTTACATACATACCTTGTGCAACTAGCAAGATATTTTGATTAGCCAAATCGAAGATGCAAGTGCTATGTATATGGCGGAATTGGCAGGTGTGACCATGCGGCTTGATCGCTTACGACTACGTCTAAACCGAAAACTCATGATTATTCAATGATTGATATTATTTTCTTTTTATTGGTATTCTTCATGATGAGTATAGTGCATCGATGGTCGTACAAAAATCTGTGCCAATTCAATTACCGCAAGCGGTGGCATCGAAAGTGGACTTGCAACGTAAAATTCCAATTACCGTAACCAGCAATGGACAAATTTATGTGGAGGCACAACCGACCCATGACCAAATGATTCGTTACATTTGCAAAGCGAGCGAAGGGCGATGACATGGTTGTTATCTTGCGTGGTGATGCAGAGGCTGAATATGGCGCATTTGTTACCGTCTTAGATACATTGAAACAAATGGGTATCGTGAAAGTATCCATTGCGAGCAGATAGTAAATAAGGGGTACTATGGATGAACGATGGCGTATACCCGCAGTGATATCGGACTGACAATATAGGTCTTGTAGTACTTCTAGGCGTATTGGGGCATATCAAACACCGACACGGAATCGGATGAAATTGTCAGAGGTGCAGTTGGTTCATGAGGATAAAGGTAGCGCAGGACAACCGAGTGCAGGACCTGCTATTAGAAAGCGCCTCATACTGAAAAACGTGAAATTCCACCACCGATTTAGCTGAATTAGCCGATGAGAAAGCGAATTTTAGAACAAGAAAGCGGAAGATACCTAAAATGCAGCTATTGTCAGCACCACCATCAGCACTTCCAGAAATCCTGGAGGCGGTGGAGAAGGTACGGAACCTAGTGATGGAAATGGAAATGGTAACGGAGATGGCGACAGCGACGGCAAAGGCACTGGAGATGGTAACGGGGTAGACGGCAACGATGATGGGTGATTGTCGATGCTGGTAGTTTATCTCTAGTTAGTGATGTAGAAGCACCATGCCCTCCTAAAAAGTGCTCCGCCAAAAGGTAAAACAGGCACTGTAGTTGTTCAATTAGTAGTGAAAAAGACGGTTCTGTTAGCTCCGTAGATATTATTGGAGGCAGCGGACAACCTGAATTTGAAAAAGCCGTGATGCGCGTGGCGTATCAATGGACCTTTAATGCCAGCGACTCGCAATGGACGACCAGTTCGTGCCTATGCAACGAGAACCTATCGGTTTGCATTATAAAATTAAATAGATGCATTCATGTATTGGCATTTAGATGCGGTACATAGCGCCATATGGTTCTGACTACGTGTAGTTAGAATTGTATGGCGTGTGTATTCGAAAAGATAGATATATAGGGTTTCCTATGAAGAGATAAGTTTCTTTCAGAAATAAACTACTAGCCTATCATCTAAAAAGGTATATACCATGCCATGACCTAATGTAAAGGGAGGCGTTAGTATGGAGTTGTTAGTCAAGAGGTAAAAAGTCGTTTTTACGCTTGCAAATGAATTCTTTGATTGGTGTATGGATTGGATATGCAGCTTATTACTTATGCGCGGTAATTTCAATTTAGCGTTGCCGTATTTATCAGGCGAACTAGATTTAAGTAAAAACGCAATTAGGCTTACTATCTAGCTGCCATTGATTACATACGGACTTAGCAAAGGTTCATGTCTGTATTAACCCAGATAAAGCAAATCGAAGTATTTTATGGCTATCGGTTTTGACTTTTATCGTCATCTTAAATGATCATTGATGGGATTCACACACATTATTCCTTATTTATCGGACTCGTTATTTTATTAGGTTTATTCCCAGGAATGGGTGTAGGACCGTCAATCATTACAGTAGAGCTATTAGTTTCCAAAGATCTCAGCAGGGGTAGTCTCAGTACGATTTGGAATATGTCCCACAATTTAGGTGGTGGCATTGTGGCACCTATCGTGGGTGTAGCGATTGGCTATTTAGGAACAGAGCACTGGCGAATCGGCACATTTGCAGTACCAGCTATCTTGGCCGCTATTTGTGTCTTATTAGTTTTGTATTTTGTTCGTAAACGCCCAAACGAAGAAGGATTGCCAACTGTAGAGGAAGTATTCCAAGAAGGAAGCGGCAGGCCAAAAATCTGCTAAAAATGGCAGTGGACAAACCAGAGAATATGAATGCATTCCAAGTGTTCTACAACTTTGTATTTAAAAATCCAAACTCTTGGTATTTGGTATTAATCGACGTATTCGTATACATGGTCCGCTTTGGCATGATTACTTGGATTCCTTTATACTTACTGAAAGTAAAAGGTTTTTACGAAAACAGAGATGAGTGTAGCGTACATGTTATTTGAATGGGCTGCGATTCCATCTACTATCTTGGCAGGCTACTTAGTAGATAAATACTTCAAAGGTCGCATTATGCAATTACCAATTTATTGCTTGGTGGTTATCTTTGCTGTGTGATTGGATATAAGAACTCTGATAGTATTTTGTGGGCAACTGTGTTTGCTTGTATTACAGGATGCTTCGATGCATTCCACAATCTATGATTCAGTACAAGCAATGGAAGTCATTCCAACCTTTGTCTAGGATCGCCGTGGGCTTGCGTGGATTTATGAGTTACCTTGTGGAGCTCATAGGGACAACACTGGTTTCGTTGTAGAGTTCGCTGGGGCTGGGACATGGGACCTACACATTGTTAGTGGGTGTAGTTCTTTGTATGTTCTCTTGCTACTTATCCAACAGAGGGGTACATCTGACTGGCTGCTGACAAAGCATAACAGATATTTCAATGCTAATAAAGAATAGGCACCAGTAGAATATGCTGTAGAAAGGGACGGAAGGAAAGCCCTAGTATAGGCTTTCCTTTGTTGTGATATATGGTGAAATATTTTAGCTATGATCTATAAAATTTTCATAATAAGTATTTACATAGACAAAATATATCACCATAGGTGTTATAGTAGAACAGAAGTTAGTATTCTCTGTGTAAAAGTAATTTATGAAAAGGAGTATGACATGGGGATTATTAAATGACTTAGAGCTAAAGTAGCTAAAACTTAAAGAAAGAGTTTGATGCCAGTGAAGAGGGACAAGAAATAAAGAAAGATTTGAAACAGTTCATTCACGAATCTTTTGGAAGACCAGATCGAACCTTGTTCCAAAGATTAAAATGAATTTTTCATTCCTTTCATTGTATTTGTAGGGGGCTTTATTTTATCTCCATCATTATACGGCTATTTTTGGATCACCGGAGCTAATGCAGCTAGGTTGGCACCGATTACACCTTGGGTGATTATGTCTGTGAATAATACGAACCCTAGTACTGAAAAATCATTATTAGATATAAAAAACTAACTTTATATTTGGACCAGGGCGTTTGATATAGACTTATTAAAAAGGGGCGCTAAAACAGATGGAACTTGGGAGCAAACAGTGCAAAAACTACATCAGATTACTTTGTGGCCATCAAAGTGAAAAAGCCCATGGACGAGTTGAAGGAACACATAAAAGTAGAAGAATGTCGATACGCGTTAATCCCGCCTAATAGTTCTATTAGAATTAAAAGGCATATTTTAATACAAAAGGTGGCAAACTAACATCCTTTTGACCGGAAGAAACAGAACTTGAATTTGTGAAAAGAATATGATATGGAACAGGCACTGGAAAAATATTAAAACATAATTTGAATAAATTAGATAAAAAGTGATAGAGTAATGGCAATATTGAAGTAGGGCTGTAACCAAAACATTAAAATATAGTGCAGATAAAATAATTTTTAGAGTAGAACATAAGGAAAGTTGAATCAAAGCTTTCCTTATGTTATATATATAGATTTGTCATAGAACTCCACAAAAATGATGAAATAAAGAAAAAGTTACATTCTATTCCATAAAATAGTAAAATTATTGCAAAATATGTTATAGAAATCCATAAAACAATACAAAAGTATTGAGATACACACTATAATTAACAGTCGAAAAATCTCCCACAATATGGTATGCTAATTATATATAATTATTATTCAATAACAATAAAAGGTGGATACATATGAGTGAATTAGTTGGTTTGATTTTAGCGGCCGTAAAGGGACACGCATGAAATCTAAACTTCCGAAAGTATTGCACAAGGTAGCTGAGTAGCGATGGTGGAACGTGTGTTAAAGCCGGCCAATCTGTTGGGCTAAGCGCAATGTGGTCATCGTTGGTTTCGGTGGTGACGATGTGAAAGCCTATTTAGGTGACCGTGCAGAATACGTGACACAATTAGAGCAAAAAGGCACTGGGTCATGCGGTACAGCAAAGCAGAGTCCGTACGCAACCATGAGGGTCTCATTCGTTGTTGTGCGGCGATACCACCATTGGTAACGCAACAAACATTGGAACAATTGTTGGCGCACCACAAAAGAAAAACAGCGGCAGCCACAGTATTAACAGCCTACATGGACAACCCATATGAGTTACGGTCGTATCATTCGTATATGAATCCAAGTCCGATAGAACGCATCGTAGAAGAAAAGAGATGGTAAACTAGATGAATTAAAAGTGCACGAAGTGAATACAGGGATGTACATTTTTGACTCTAAAGAATTATAGGCCTTGTTTAGAGCAACTTTCAGATGACAATGCACAAGGTGAGCTATATACATTACAGACGTAGTGAGCATCCTTGTAAAAGCAGGTAAAACGGTGAGCGCTTATATGACCATGGACAGCGATGAATCTTTTAGGGGTTAATAGCCGTTTACAATTAGCACAAAGGCAGAATTGATTTTGCGGAATCGCACAAATCTAGCTTTTGATGGAAGCGGTGTTACATTGGTGGACCCACATAGCTTTATACATTGCCCCCAGAAGTAGTGGTTGGACCAGATACGATTATCTATCCTAATACGACATTAGAAGGCAACACCGTGAGTGGGTACGAATAATATCGAGCCTAATACACGTTTGTCCAATGTAACAGTAGGCGATAATAATCATATCCATGATTCTTACGCACATGATTGCGAAAATCAAGAATGATACAGTGATTGGACCATTTGTTCATTTACGCCCAGATACAGTGCTTTCTGATAAGGTGAAAATCAGCAACTTCGTAGAAGTGAAAAATAGCGTGGTTGGTACAGGTGCAAAACTTCCGCACTTGTCCTATATTGGCGACAGTGATGTAGGATCCAGGGTGAATATTGGTTGTGGTACTATTATCAGTCAACTACGATGGTAAGAAGAAACATCGTACCACAATTGAAGATATGGCGTGTTTGTAGGTTGCAATTCCAACTAGATAGCGCCTTGACGATTAGTGATGAAGATTCACATAGACTGGCTCTACCATAATGAAGGATGTACCAAACCGTGGGTTGGCATTTGGACGGGCTCGCCAAGTGGTAAAAAGAGAACTGGGTCACAGAGGATACTTTCAAAAAATAAAAATGTATGGAAATTTCATAAAATTGTTTACACAAAATTGAGAAAATGAAGTACAATATATAGAGAACTTTGTGCATCAAATTGTAAGTCAATTGTTTTAGAGGAGTAATGACATGGCATTAGAAGATGGTAAACGACTCAAAGTTTTTACAGGTAATGCAAATCCAGCATTAGCCAAGAAATCTGTGATTATTTGGACCTTCCATTAGGAGGAAACATTTGTGGGTCAGCTTCAATAGTGGGGAAGTACAAGTCGTGATTGATGAAAGTGTACGTGGTAAAGACGCATTTATCGTGCAACCTACTAGCTATCCAGTGAATGATAATGTGGTTGAATTGTTCATCATGGCAGATGCATTAAAACGTGCATCCGCTCGTCATATCACAGCCGTTGTACCATATTATGGATATGCTCGCCAAGATAGAAAAACTCGTGGTAGAGAACCAATTACAGCAAAATTAATGGCAGACTTATTACAGAGCAGCTGGTGTGACTCGCCTTGTAACAGTAGAACCTTCATGCACGGGTCAGATTCAAGGTTTCTTTGATGTGCTATGATAGATCCATTTTAATGGGTGCGTCCATCATTGCAAACTATATTAATGAAAAGAAAATGGAAGATGTCATCGTTGTATCTCCAGACCTTGGTGGCGTAACACGTGCCCGTGATTTAGCAGACCGCATTGGTGCACCAATTGCGATTATTGAGAAAAAACGTCCACAACCAGGCGTAGCAAAAGTGATGAACTTGATCGGTGATGTAAAAGGTAAAACTGTATCATCATTGACGATATCGTAGATACTGCAGGATCTCTTGTAGAAGGGGCGAAAGCATTGCAAGAATTTGGCGCAAAATCTGTAACGGCTTTGTGTAACACATGCAGTCTTAACAGATCAGCATGTGAACGTATTGCAAGCTCACATTAAAAGAGTTAATTGTCACATAATCATGATATTCCTGAAGAACGTCGCTTACCAAATATTACGAGTCTTGTCCGTAGCTCCATTATTGGGAGAAGCGATTTGCGTATCTTTCAAGAAGAGTCTGTAAGCTCTTTGTTCGATAAATAAGATGAAATTAATCGTCGGACTAGGAAATCCGGCAGAGACTACGAGGAACTCGCCATAATATCGGATTCATGGTGGTAGATGCTATTGCGGATGGCGTGAGCCATACACCATGGAGAGAAGATTATAAAGCAGAAATTTGCTCCTGTACCATAGAGGGTGAAAAAGTGTTGTTGGTGAGGCCACAAAACGTATATAGAACCTCAGCGGTGAGTCTGCTAGGTCCCTTGATGCGGTATTATAAGCTCACACCTGAGGATGTATATGTTATTTATGATGATATGGATTTGCCGGGTAGGTAAAATTGCAGATTCGACCAAATGGTAGTGCCGGTGGACATAATGGTATAAAATCGATGATTAGCCATTTAGGAACAGATGGGTTTTCCCCATTTCGGTTTGGCATAGGTCGTCCTCTTGCTGATGGACCGTGGTGGACCATGTATTGATCGCGATTCCCAGAAGACCAACAGGACACTGTGCAAAGGGAATTAAGGCTATGGTGAAAGCCGTATTAGGTTGTGTAGAAGTAGGTATCGATAAAGGTATGAATCTATATAATCCTAAAAAGGACGTCCCCGTTAACAGAGTGAGAAAACCAAAATAGAGCACTTTGTTCTATTTTGGTTTTTAATGTCATATATCATGTGATATATAGGGTAGTTTCATCGATAATCTGAATTACTTTTGGATTGTTATGCAGAATTCAATCAAATAAATTCACTATATATGTCTTTTCATCTTGAGTATGAAAAATAAAAGTATATACTAGATTTAGAGCAGTATAATTAGTATTTAATGTGAATCGTCTTTATTTTTACTTATTGTGAGGAGGCATTATCATGAAAGGTAATAATTGGGGCGGCAAGCAGGCTGGTGCAGGTCAGCAAAAATCATATTTGAACGTAAAGGACGTACTTTCCGTTTGACTGATGCTGAATTCTTAGAAGTCAAACCATTAGTGGATGCAGTACGACGTCGTACTGAGGAAGCTATATTAGCTACATTAGCAGCTAAAATAAAAATAGTTGTACGTTCTTAATACTACTGAGTTTAATTAGCTAAGCGCTTTGATTACAAGTTAGTACTGGAAAATCGACTCCTATGTGTCGATTTTTATTTCGATCTTAGGTTGTATCTTGCTATAATTATAGGTTGGTAAATTCATGTATGTGAGCATACTATGGCAACAATATATATTGTCAGGAATCAAATATATCATTCTATAGAATATAGCTGAGCAATATCGAAATTTATCGTTAATATATTATATAACATAGTCAATATAGGCTGATGCTACGTAAGACTTGTGCAGGGAATAGAATGCGTACTGTATACGCTCTTATGACAGTCTAGTAGCTATGGTGGTTCAACCCGACCACAGAAGGATCCGATATTGGAAATGATTTCAAATAATTACTACACAAATGGAGGTTAGCAATGAGCTTAATTAAAAGTTTATCCAACCGCTTGTCTGTGCTAGGATATAGTGGTTACGAAATTTCACAAATTATCAATAGTGCAACGGGCGGTCAAGACATCAATGCGTTGACTGGCTCAAGATTTACCATGTGGCAAATACAATGGAACACTACGTAAAAGCAGCGGGTTCCCAATAGCGTTGCGGAATATAGTAATAATCAGAAACTGCTTACAGTTTGTAAGAAATTACAAATTGTAGCAGTTTTTATTATTTTGAACTATGATGCAGTATGCCAATGAAAGGATAGAGAGGTATATTTACAACGATACACAGTATGGAACACAATATATAGGATATATGTTGGTCGTGATAGAATTGCTTGAATGGATGTACAGAGTAGGGTAGAATACTAGAGAGAGTATTTAGAGACTATGATCTTAAGTGATATTGTGAAAGAATCAATAATAAATATATGAAACAAAATATAAATCAACACAGACTTCCTTTTTGTGGAGTCTTTAGAAAAATATAAAGAACAACATATGGTACCTTTTTCATACGCCTGGTCACAAGATTGGTCAGGAGCGCCTACATTACTCACAGAGTGGATGGGTCCTGCTTTGCCTCTATGACTTGGGACTGATGTAGTGCCATCGATGATTATCATGAGCCAGAGCGTGAATTGCTGGAAGCACAACAACTGGCAGCACTGGCCTTTGGTGCCGACCACACGTGGTTTTCTATTAATGGAACATCTGGTGATTCAAATGATGATGTAGGTGCAGTGAAAGAAGGGGACTCTATCATCATTCCCGAGAGGCTCACTGTTCTGTTCATAATAGTTTAGTATTAAGTGGAGCTAAACCCATCTATATGAAAGGGCAGTTTTCATCCGCGCTGGGGCATACCAGTAGGGGTCACAGCGGAGGAGGCCATCGCTACGATAGATGCACACCCAGAGGCAAAGGCTATAGTATTAGTGCATCCGAATTATTATGGTATAGGTGTGGATGTAAAACGAATTGTAGAGGCAGCCCATGAACGGCATATGCTAGTGCTAGTGGATGGAGCTCATGGACCGCATTTGAGTACCATCCTTGGGGATGTCTATACCTGCTTTTGGCTAGTGGAGCAGACTTAGTCGCTCAAAGTACACATAAGTTATTAGGGCTCTTTAACACAGACCTCGATGTTACATGGACAAGGACCTCGTATTGATGTAGACCGTATTCAACGGTTGCAACAAATGTTGATGAGTACTAGTCCGAATTACATTTTCTTAGCATCTTTGGATATGGCTCGTCATCAATGGGCTACAGAGGGACAGTCTCTCATGAAAGACACATTGAACTTAGCTCGTACTTTGCGAAGGGCTCTCGAATGAGATTCCTGGCATTGCTTGCCCTGGACTTGAGGATATAGATGGTGCTTTTCAGTTTGGATGAAACTAAGATTATTATTGATGCAAAGGACCTTGGACTTACGGGCACAAGAGTTAGAACGAGAGCTGCGAGCATCGTCATATTGAAGCTGGAACTCATGAAAGCCTACCATGTTTTTATTATTGATTACCATAGGGTGATACAGACACATCTATACAACAGGTCATAGAGGCGGTGCAGAGTATCTCAGATGTGTATAGACATACATTGGCAGATACCACACAGGGGTGCAGAGCGCATGCGCAGCAACACAATACAGGTTTACTTGACCAAAGGTAATCAGCGTCTTTTGATGCATACATGAGTACCAAGAATACGACAAAGAATAGTATCACATGATAGGTTAGATGATGCATATGGCATGGTTGTAACGATGTAGACGCAAGTACAATAGAAACATTACCGACACCCGTAGTGGCACTTTCACCACGGGGAGCATTTTCTGCAGAGATGGAAACAATCCCTTTAGCACAAGCCTTAGGGCGAGTTAGTGGAGAAACGATTATCTATTACCCACCGAATCCCTTGTTTAGGGTGTGGGAAACCATAACGGAAGAAGTATTGGCATATATGAAACAGAAACAACGTGATGGGTATGTACCGAATGGGGCTCGGGACCGCCAACTACAGACTATTCTGGTGTGTAAAGATGGTGAGATATAGAGACGTGATAAGGATAGATATAGCATGCATGGTGTAGGGGATGTGTGCATATTGTTGTAGTATCACATAGCCTATATAATTAGTGTATAGCATGCATTAAAAGCGCTGTGAGGCATTATATAAAGGGATTGATAGGTATACAAAAATAATTGCGATATCATAAGGAGATACATATGGGACAATTAATTGTATTGAAGGTAGTGACGGCAGTGGTAAGGGCCACGCAGACGGCGAGTTGTTGGAACGACTACAAGCAGAAGGATACCCAGCACGACTCTGTAAGTTTTCCTAATTACGATAGTCCAGCAGCAGAACCAATTAAAATGTATTTGCGAGGAGACTTTGGGAAAAGAGGCAAACTCTAGTGAATGCCTATGTGGCTAGCACCCTCTATGCCATGGACCGATTTGCGTCCTATCGCCAAGATTGGCAACGCTTTTTACGAAGAAGGTGGCATCATCATTGCCGATCGCTATACGACATCTAATATGGTGCATCAAATGATAAAATACACCGATAAAGAAGAACGCAAGGTATTTTTAGAATGGCTTGCTCAATTAGAATACGATTTATATGGCTTGCCAAGACCGGATGCAGTCATCTTATTGGATATGCCTTTGTCCTTGTCAAAAATCCTTGTTAGCAGAACGGACAGGTAAAACAGGGTGGCAAGACGGGGATATACATGAACAGGATACCTCTCACTTGACGGCGGTTCATGATGCCTATGATATGTTGGTGAATACCTATGATTGGCATCGAGTGCACTGTGAGGATGGAGTCAATCAATTACGCACCATTGAAGACATTCATGAGGAAGTGTATGGTATTGCAAAACAATATATATGTAAAGGCTAGTCTCTAGTTAATAAAATGTGTCGTACCTATTCACTAGTATGAATAGTATAGTATCATGGATAGTCTGTTATGGTTACGATACACGTTCAAAAAGATAGGATAGAAACACCATGGAGTGCAAATATTTTGCTGAAACCATGAGGTGTTTCTTCTTTTATTCGTGTATTTATTGCCACAACATGCTATAATAAAGGGTAGTCTTATGAGGTAAAGGAGGATGTATGTCATTTTTGAAACTGTACTTGGTCAACATCAAGTGAAAGAACAAATTACTACATTAATCCGAGATTCTGCTTTGCCCCATAGCTTACTGCTCTACGGAGAAACAGGTTTAGAGTCGACATCCATGGCCATCGCCATTGGGTCCTCATGATGGACGTCGATTTTTCTCCTGATGAAGGGACGAACTTTTTATCCACTATAGAGCAACAACGCATTGAGTCTGGTGAAAGTGAGCGCAGTCAAAGATAAAAGGATTGCCAATCTATATCGATCAAGGGCAAGCCTTTTTGGATTCGCCCCTATGAAAACATCAGCTCAGTGTAGAACAATGGTATACCTTATTAGAAAAGTATATCAATGTATCTAGTGATACACCACGGGTGGTTATCGTAGAGGCTTTCAGACGGCCAATACGGTCCAGCAAATGCGATGCTGAAAACGATTGAAGAACCACCACGGAATATGTATTTTTATCATTGTCACTACCAATATCGACAATGTACTACCCACCATCGTGTCACGATGTATGCTCATCGGTATGCAACCAGTTCCAGAAGAGGAATTGGTGCAAGCCCTAACTAAAGAAGGGTATACAGGAGATATTCGACGTGCTGTACGAAGTGCTCGTGGAAATCCAACATTAGCTCGTCAGTGAGCGCAGGCTGGTGGTATTGAAAGTTTAGAAAGGCTATGGAAGTACTAGAATGCGTAGTAGAAAGAAGTCATTTTTTTACTACCTTAGCTCTATCCTTTGAAGGACTTTCAAAAGACGTGGTACTCGATATATTGAGCTGGTTACGTGTGTTAGCAAGAGATATGCTAGCCTTGCGATATGGTACAGAGAGTGAAAAGATGACTAAGTGAGTATCGATTCCGCATGCAAATGATTTTTACCACGATGGTCATCAAAATCTTTGCAACGAATTGTGCCCATTACATTAGAAGCCAGAACAGGCGCTGCGCCTTAATGTGCGCTTAGGCCTTGTATAGATGGAGTTATATTAGCCTTACTGAGAGGCTGTGAGGAGGATATATAGTGGTTACTATAGTGGAGTACGCTTTAAAAAGCTGGCAAAATCTACTACTTTAGCCCAGGGTTTGTAACCCACCACCACAGGAGATGGTGTCATAGTAGAAACCTCTCGTGGGTTTTGGAATATGGGAAGTCATAGTGGGCCGCAGAAGTATCGAAAGATGGCGTGGTGCAACCGCTGAAAGAAGTGACGCGTAAAAGCAACGGCGAAAGATCTAAAACAAGTAGAAAAGAAATAGAGAGCGAGAAGAAAGAGCCTTTGAAATCAGTCTAGAAAAATCGCCTATCGTGGATTGCCTGATGAAATTAATCAATGTGAATCACATTTGATATGAATAAAATTGTATTTTTCTTTACAGCAGAAGGTCGTATTGACTTTCAGGAATTAGTAAAGATTTGGCCAATGTATTCCGTACGTGCATTGAATTGCGACAGGTAGGGGTCCGTGATCGAAAGCAAAAATATTAAATGGAATTGGCACTTGTGAGGCGTCCATTATGTTGCAGCTACTTTCTTAGGTGATTTGCATCTGTATCGATTCGTATGGCAAAGGATCGAAAACTTGAGCTTAAACCTCACAAAAATTTCTGGCATTTGTGGTCGCTTGATGTGTGTTTGAACTATGAAAAATGACTCCTACCTAAAAAGGAGGCGATTTATACTCACAAAAAGCTAAAACAAGCGCCTGTTGCAGTAGAAACCACCAGGAATTGGTAAAGAAGTAGTAACCGACGAAGGTTTAGGTAAGATCTTAAAGATCGATAATATGAAAAAGACGGTGAAAGTCCAATTGAGGCAGGTCGTACAATCGACTTACATTGGTCGGAAGTGGCATTACCGGATGAAGGTAATGTACAATCACAGAATTATTACTAAGTGGGTTCCAGTTATTTCAAGATGAACGAGGTTTGAAGTTTTCTATTGATGCGATTTTGCTGGCTCATTTTGGAGAGGCAAAAATCCAATAAGCGCTATTTAGAGTGGGCAGTGACACAGGAGTGATTCCTCATGTGTTGTACCATCGTGGAGCTCGTCATGTGGTGGGCGTAGATTGCTAATTCTTATGTCGTGAGTGCCCAGAAAAGCGTCGATCTCATAATGATATTGCAGATGCAGTATCTATGTTGGAGCTAGATTATATGACCGATGCTGGCAAACGTATTATAGTCAGTTTGATGGTATCTACATGAATCCGCCCTATTTTTGAATCGAATAGTGGACTTCTATCACAAGAAGAAAGTGTAGCATGTAGCTTACATGAACAACAATACTCTATGAAAGATAGATTGCTACAAGCCCAACGATATTTAAAAATTTGGTGTACACTGTGGATGGTTATACAACTCCACGATTAGAATCCTTGTTGAGTGCCATAGAACAGAGACTCAATTTAAGGGTAAAACGATGCGCTTTTATTCATGGTAATCAAGATAAAGTGAGTAAGTTAGTATTATTGAATTAAAAATATGGTGGAAAAACTAGACATGATGGTTGAACCACCTTTATATATTTACAGAGTGGATGGTTCCTATTCAGATGAGGTACAAGCATATTGAGTAGTCATACAGGGACATTATTTTTAATTCCCTACACCCATTGGGAACTTAGAAGATATGACCTATCGGGCTGTGCTACATTGCAGAAGAAGTAGATGTGGTGCAGCGGAAGATACGCGTCATACAGGGTATTATTACAACATTTTAATATTGCTAAGCCTATGATTTCCTATCATCAGAACACAATCAGGCGGAGAAGAGCTGACCTCATCCAGCGTTTATTGGATGGTCAATCCATCGGTTTAGTCAGTGATGCGGGGATGCCTGCTATTTCTGATCGCGTGAGGAGATTTGGTGAAAAAGAAGCCATCGATGCGGGGCATACCGATTGTTCCTTTCCAAGGGTGCGAACGCAGGTTTAACGGCGCTTATCGCATCAGGGCAAAACACAAAGAATTTCACTTCGTAGGGTTTTTGCCGAAAACGAAAGCAGAATGTAAAGAGGTGCTATCTCGCATTGCTACCTATGAAGGAACGCTGATTTTCTATGAAGGCACCATCGTATGAGAAGAAACGATCCAAAGTTTATATGAAGGGGTTAGGTAGTCGATTCTGATCACAGTGGGTCGTGAACTGACGAAGAGTTTGAAACATTTCACAGAACCACCTTGTTAGCGTTACAGAAACGATTTCAATCAAATCGTAAAAAAGGGAGATTTGTCCTCTTGATGGGTGGCAGTGAAATGATGACAGAAGAATCAATGGTAAAAGAAGTTGCACTGTCACCACTAGAGGCAGCCTTAGCACTTTAATCGAAGAGGAGTGCTCAAAAAGAGGCAGCTCGTCAAATTGCAAAGAACGTGGCCTTTCACGGCGCGATGCATATAATGAAATTGAATTGTATAGTAAAGGAGAGAACAGATGACTAGAAACCGTGATTATATTACGACGCCAATTTATTATCAAGTGCGAAATTACATATTGGGCATACATACTGTACGTCCATTGCTGATACAATTGCTCGTTTTCAAACGCAGAGCTGGCTATGATGTGCGATTCTTAACAGGCTCTGATGAACATGGCCATCCCAACGTATGGCAGAATCTATGGGATTACTCCTTTAGAATATACGACACAAATCGTAGATGGATTTAGACATTTGATGGGAAAAATTGAACATCTCATGATGATTTCATTAGAACTACCGATGAAAGACATATTAAATATTGTCAACATTTATTCCAAAAAGCATTCGATAATGGAGATATTTACAAATCTTCATACGAAGGTTTATATTGCAGTACCATGCGAAACATTCTGGCCGGAATCTAAATTGGGTCAGAAACATGTCCTGATTGCGGTCGTCCATTAGAGTGAGTACAAGAAGAGATTATTTCTTTCCCGCATGAATAAATCGCGACCAATGGTTCAAATTTATTGAAGAAAATCTGATTTTATTCAGCAGAATCCGCCGTAATGAGATGATTCAATTTGTAAAACAAGGCCTAGAAGACGGCATGATATCTCGTACTAGCTTTAACTGGGGCATTCAGTACCATTTTGATGAAAAACATGTTATGTATGTGTGGTTTTGATGCGTTGATTAACTATATCTCGTTAAACCCATTGGATGAAAAACAGATGATTTATTTGAAACGTACTGGCCCGCAGATTTGCATTTAGTAGGGAAAGAAATTGTTCGTTTCCATACCATCATTTGGCCAATTATGCTCAGTGAGTCTTGGCTGCCATTGCTGAAAAAGTATATGGTCACGGCTGGCTTGTGAGTGGATGGTACAAAAATGAGTAAATCATAGGTAATGTAATCGACCCAATTCCATTGATTGATACTTACGGTTCTGATGCATTGCGTTATTTCTTGGTGAATAGAGTACATTTTAGGCAATGATGGTAATTTCAGTTTGCCTAACTTTACTACAAAAATCAATGCAGACTTGTCCAATGACCTAGGTAACTTGTTGAATCGTACAGTAGCAATGATTGAAAAATATCATGGTGGTATCATTACAAAACACGCGCCAGCAGAGGACGTAGATAGAGACCTGAGTGGCTGTGGCTAGAGCAAACGGTGAAAGACTACGAACAATTGATGGAAGATATGCAGTATAACAAAGCTTTCAAAGCTGTGGGCTTTCATTGGTCGTACGAACAAACATACATTGATGAAACGATGCCTTGGGTATTGGCAAAGAAGGTGCTAATGAAGGTGATGCAGAGCGCTTAGAAACTGTCATGTATCATTTGGCAGAATCCTTGCGTATCATCGCTGTCTTAGTGGATCCAGTGATTCCAACAGGGGGCACCTAAAAATTTGGGAGACAACGTAGCACAAGGCTTTGCAGGGGCTAAATTAGATGATGTACGCACATTTGGAGCACTTCCAACGAGGTACAAAAAGTAGTGAAGGAGATCCAATCTACCCACGCTTTTGAAATTCCTGAAATGGCTAGAAGTGGCTCCAGACTGTAGAAGAATCCACTGAGAGGAGCGGTAGATACTAGCAATATCCTACCGATTAAAGATGCCATCGAATGCGATGATTTTGCAAAAATTAGATTTACGGGTAGCGAGTATTGACTTGTGAGCGGTGAAAAATCTAAAAATTGTTGTTGTTTACCTATGAGATTTGAGTGTTGAAACACGTACGGTAGTGAGTGGTATCTCTCAATTCTATAAAACCAGAAGACTTAATTGGTAAAAAGTGATTTATTTGGCAAATTTAGCGCCGAAAAATCATGGGCCATATGTCAGAAGGTATGATTTTATCGACCTCTAATGAAGATGATCGATTAGAAGTAACGAATATTGAATCCTTAACTCCAGGAAGTGTGGTGAGATAATGCGATTGTTTGATACACATGCGCATATCAATGATGAACGATTTGATAATGATCGGGAACAAATGATTCAGGACTGTTTTGACCAAGGAGTAGAGATATATTATGATGTCACCAGTAGACCGCAACACGGCGAGTCTGCTATTGCTTTGGCTGAACAGTATGACCGTGTCTATGCAGCGGTAGGCGTACACCACGAATCTAAAGATGCTACGCAGAAGACTATGAATGGTTCAAAGCAAATGGCATCCATCCAAAGGTAAAAGCCATTGGTGAAATCGGATTAGATTATTACTATGATTTTCCGATCGAGATGTGCAGGCAGAATCTTTCAAACGATCAATTAACTATTGCAAGAGAAGTGGATTTTACCAATTATTATTCCACGATGCGCGATGCACATGGTGCTATTCGAGATATGTTAGTAGAACATGGGAAGAGGCAACTATAGGGGTCTTCCATTGTTTCTCATCCAGTTTAGAAATGGCAAAAGAATTTATTAAAATGGGGCTATTACATTTCCTTTGCAGGTCCGTAGTATTCCCTAAATCTACGAATCTAAAGAGGTAGCGAAACATATTCCGTTGGATCGTTTGCTCATTGAAACAGATTCCCCTTTGACATCCGCCTCCATTTAGAGGTCGTCGCAATGACCATCTAAAAACACAATTTGTGGCTCGAGAAATGTACTCAATTGCGTGGTATGGATGTGAGAGAGAACGAGCTGCCATTGCTTTAGAGAATGGTAAGCGTTGTTTTGAGTATTGAGTAATATAGAATGAAAAGGCACTTTCACAGTAGCATACGGAAGAGTGCTTTTCTGTGTACATAGGAGACCTATGAAACGAGTAGCATTAATAGATTTAGGATCGAACTCAGTACGGTTTGTTATTTCAGAAATTACAGAATCAGGCAGTTATCGTTTGGTATATCAACAGAAGAATCCATTCGCCTCAGTGAGGGGCATGTGGACCCATCAAATGTTGACAAAACCTGCCATGGAACGGGCCATTAAAACCTTGAAAGCCTTGTCGCATATGGCAAAAGGCTATGGAGTTACAGATATTCGAGGGATTGCGACAGCGGCTGTGCGATTAGCTACCAATGGTAATAGCTTTATTCGTCGTGTATATGCGGAGACAGGGATTCCCTTGCGTGCCATTAGTGGAGGAAGAGGCATACTTAGGATTTTTAGGTGTTGTCAACTACCATAGGATTAGAATGATTTTTATTGTGTTTGACCTTGGTGGAGCTAGTATGAAATTAGCAATTGAAAATCGACAATTAAAAATCTGTTAGCCTTCCTATGGGGGCTCTTGGTAATGACAGGACAATTTAAAACAGGGTTATGAGTTTACTAGCGTAGAATATGCAGTCTATGGTGCGTCATATTCGAGCATTATTACATCGTGAAAGTTGGCTGAGGTGGCAAGACTTCCTCTGATTGGCATTGGTGGCACGGCTCGTAATATTGCTAAAAATGGATCGAGCGAGAGAAAAAATTATCCCATCCCTAAATTACACAATTACAAAGGTGAAAAAGCGGTTATGGAGACTTTGTTTCATCGGGTGAAAAGAAACGCCATGGGAAGAACGGAAAAAGATTTCTGGATTATCTGCGGAACGAGGCCGATATCATCGTAGCAGGTATGTCCATTATTATGGAATTGATGGAGTATACAAAGGCATCGTCCATGATTGTGCAGCAGTTGTGGCTTGCGGGAAGGACTATTCTTTTTCAGTATTATGGGCCAACTATTCAGAAGAAAAGTATGGGCTACCATGTCTTCAAAAATGGCGTTTGATAGATGATATTGTGACCCACTCTACTTTGAATGTACTGCGTTCTTTCACACCTCACGATGTGGACCATTCCTTATATATTGCGAAACTGGCAAAACAGATTTATAAACAATGGAAAGAACTACTGCCGGAAGAGCGCTTAAAATTAATCTTGAAAGTAGCCTCTTTACTCCATGATTTAGGAAAACAAATTAACTATTATAGCCATGCAGACATAGTGCATATATGATTATTAATAGCAACCTCTATGGATTATCTCACTAGAACAATTACTCAGTGCTTTTATTGCATCCTACTCTCATGGAGCAAACAGTAAATTTATTAAACAGTCTCCGTATCTCTCCGTACTAAAAGAAGGGGATCGGAGAGATAATACAAAAAATTGTCCTTTCCATAGCCTTAGCAGGAAGCATTTGAAGAAAAGTCATGAACGTACCATACGTTCCTTTCAAACGTATATTACAGATAAACAAATAGATAGCGTTAAAGGTGCAAACATTGAGCCATATTCCTATGATGGAGATGGCTGTCGATTAAAAAGCAGTGTAAGAAAGAATTTAAACGTGAATTAGTGATACATTGGAAAGTTCGTTAGGGTGATACTGAAAGACTTTGATAATCCAAAGTATTATTTTAATCGTGAATTGTCTTGGCTGAAGTTCAACCAACGAGTCTTGCAAGAATCTATCGACAGAAGTAATCCACTGATGGAAAAACTACGATTTTGACCATTGGCAGTTCAACTTAGATGAATTTTTATGATTCGCGTATCTGGACTACGTCATCAAGAGCAGGTGGCATCGATTAAATACGATGCAGCCCACATGGATGCAAGGCACAATCAAAAGCCATCAGTGAGCTACGACTAGTATCCTTACAATATACCTATTTCCATGATATTTTGAAACGACTACAAAAAGAAGGGCTACACTTTGTCAAAGTAAAGACCTAACAGAAAGTGAATTACGTTGGTTATACAATATTTTTCGCACTCATATCTTTCCAGTCGTTACACCACTGCTGTGGATGCGAGGCCATCCCTTTCCATTCTTGGTGAATAAAACATGAAAGCTCAGTGGTAAAGGATTCATCCTATCCATGATAGAAGACCAAGAGAAGATGGCTATCTTGCCGATTCCTCTGTATTGAATCGAATTATTAGTGCGAATGATGTGCATCATCACTTCGTTATGCTAGAAGATGTCATTAACTATTATTGTGAAGATTTCTTCGTAGGGTCATCATATCGATTCCTTTACTACTTTCCGTGTCACACGTGATGCGAGATTTTAGACATCGAAGAAGACAACTGGATTTACTGCGGGAGATTGAAAAATCTCTGCACGCCGTACGTCGTCGTGGTGAAGTGGTAGCGTGTGGAAGTCTGTGAACATTACGATCGCAGTTATTAGAATTTGTCTTGCAAGGATTGCGAGGCAAAAAGAGCCGTTTATATAGCGGAAGATTTTAGATGTGGCCTCCTTTGGCGAGTTTTGTAATTTACCTGGCTACGACCATTTTGCGATATCCTGCGCTTACCGACGAGAACTTCCTTGTGTAACGGGCAAAAGGTACTTCAGCTATCTTTGATTATATCCGAGAAAAGATAGACTTTTGCACCATCCTTTGATTCTTTTTCTGTGTGTGGAAGAATTTATAGCTAGAGCAGCTGTAGACCTGATGTACTGGCTATCAAAGCAAACCCCTATATCGTGTCAGTGGGATTCTCCTACTGTAGCCGCGTTGGTGAAAGCAGCAGAATTGAGGCAAAACAAGTTACTGTATTGATGGAGGTGAAAGCCCGCTTTGATGAAGAAAATAATATTATCATGGCGGCGTTTAGAAAAAGCTGGCTGTCATGTTATTTATAGTCTACGAGGGCTTAAGACGCATTTCAAAATTACCATGGTGGTCCGTAAAGAAGGCGATGTGCTACGAAGAATATGCACTTTGCTACAGGGGAATTATAATGGGAAGACTGCTAAATATTATACAGACTGCGGCTTATTGACCTGTCGAGAGTCCTATGCGGATGAGTAGTTCTTTTATTCTTTAATACTATCTCAGGCTATGCAGAATCACAGCAGTGGCAGCATCTTGTGCTAGCTCCATTGACTTTGCGATCTCTCATGATGGAGCTCATAGATGGCGAAAATACGTGCTGTAGAACATGGTAAAAGAAGCATATTGTGGCAGATGAACTCTTTTACTAGATAAAGAAATCATTGCTAAGCTATATAGAGGCATCCTGCAAAGGGGTCAAGATTGATCTCATCGTTCGTGGTATTTGCACCCTAAGACCAGTATTGAGAGGTTAGTGACAATATTACGGTACGATCCATAGTAAGGGCGTTTCTTAGAACACCATCGGATTCTATACTTTAAAAATCACAGTGAAAGCCACTTATTATATTTCTAGTGCGGATTGGATGCCACGGAATTTAAATGATCGAGTGGAGTTAATGGTTCCTGTAGAAGATATAGCTTTTACAGAAAGAAATTACAACTACATTTTGGAAGTAGCAGATAACTCAGAAAGCATGTCATGCGTGCAGATGGGTCTTATCGATAAGGTCATTGCTAAAAGAAGATAAGGTGTGTGCTCAACTTTTCGTTTATGAACTCTAATGATATAGATTCTGCTGAAAATATAGATGAATTAAGGACTGTGGGACCCTATTTTAGAACCTGAAACTACTGATGATACTAGGTAAATAGCTTGTAGTATAGTGTGAGGTATGCTAGCGAGGTATTTAATATATGTACCTATAAAGATTGGAAATCTAAAAAGTAGTAGAATTCATTGATTTGATGAATAGCGTATTTAAGAAATATCTGTAATTCTGTAAAAATAATAGATATAATTAGTTGCAATTCCACACAATTCGTGTAATTCGAGCTAATTTTAGAAGTATGTGGACAAGTTATGAGTTTTTAAGAATGAGGTATTACAAAAATGCGTATCATATCAATTTTGCATCATCAATAAGAAAGTAGGATTTTGAAAATATAGTATACTTCTTTGGAGATACATTGTACACTGGATGAACCCTGTGATATAGTTATACACATGCTTTGAGCTGTGTATAAGTTTGCTATAATATTATACATGCAAACTATGGATAATTAAAAAGTATTATAATGAGAATGATTGAACATAATAATTAATTTAACTATTCAAGTAACTATGTCTCTATATAGTGGACTGTGAGATTGTTGTAGACAAGGAATTGAAAAATAGGATGCCGAAACAAATAGCTTAATAATGCGGATTAAGAGCGTATGTTTCGACCTTATCTATCCATCTGTGGTAGAATACCACTCCTTGAGAGTACTAGATGACAAACCGATTACTACAGCAAAAAGCAAAAAGCAGTGCTTATGCTCACACTGTTACTAATAGTCTTTGTTACAGTCTCAGGCTTTATGTGGAATCATGGTTCAAACTAAACAATTAGGAAACACATCAAGTAGAAGTACCAGTAGAGGTACAATACGAACGAGTGGATACACAAAGGAATGGAAGAAGTGTTACGGGAAGGCACACCAGGACCTGATGAGGTGCGGAAGAGTCCACTATCATCATGGTGAGTAGTGGATGCAGAAAGAGGCTACAGCGTGACAACGATTACACCGATGAAACCTAAAAATTATTCCGAGCAGGTACACGTGATATGAGGTATCAGCAGCTTTATAATCAAGTGAAAAGCGTCATTACCATGGAGGCAACGAGCCTGTTTTGCCAACAGATGGCGGTGGTGATGGCAGTACAGCAACGGGCATGCGTGCACGTCATGGTATGTCAGCTGTGGATCCGATGTAATTCCTTTGGGAACACGAGTATTTATACCTGGATATGGTGAGGCAATTGCAGCTGACACAGGTGGAGACATCGTGGGAAATCGTATTGATGTGGTATTGGAAGATTATGGATCGCCATACAATTTGGACGAAGAACGGTAGATGTATATATCCTTACTTCTTAGTCTATGTATCTATGGCGTTTTATTGTAAAAGTCCATAAGGGTAGACCGCAATATATCCTATTCATCATGTCGTTCAGATATTTCTGTATAGTGCAATAAAAAGAACACAGCACATTCCTTCGCAAACGGTATTTCATAATGTTTGCTCAGGAACATACCGTGTTCTTCTTCATATGTTTATAGTGAGATGAACGTGACAAATATGTATGGCTGCTAGGCTGATGTTGATTACGCGTCTTCTGTGTGTATTGAGCTTTAGAATGAAAACGCCATAGACTACTACGCCTCAATTGACGTTCGTCTCGGTGGGGAGTCGTTATTTGGTAATTTGGACTATGTGTGCTGTGCGTAGTTTCTTTGGAGGTATATTGGTCTTTTGTATGTGCATGATGATGATAAAGTGTCACAAGATGTTCTACCTTTCATAACTTCGTGTTCCTCAGGAGGATGTTAATGGCCACGTTGCAAGTTTTTGTAGCGCATGCCATAGGTTTCGATAATATGGTATAATAATAGAATAGATATTGTGAGAGGAGCTTGATTTTATGTTAAAAACGGGTCTTGGTGGTTGAGGAAAATCAGATATTCAACAGGTGCAACAAAGCCCTTAGAATTGGAGTGTATTGCTACGGAAGGGTTTAATTTGCGTAGCCTGTGCTCCAGTCGGATTAAGGGATGCTTATGAAAAAGGGGGATCGTTGATTCTGACGGATCCAGATTATGCAGGTGAACGGATTCGCCGCTTTTTGACGAATCGATTCCTTTGGCTCAGCATGCCTTTGTACCACGTGAAGAGCCTATGCGCAATGATGATATTGAGGATTGAGCAAGCTAGTCCTGAGTCTATACGAAAAGCCTTACGTGCACCATACAGAATCTATGGAATCATCTGAGCTATTTACCATCGACAAGATCTGAGTGCAACATGATTTTGAGTGGTAGTCCTCATAGTGCTGTCATGAGGGGCTCGTATTGGTGCTAAGCTGGGTATAGGCTAGGGAATGGAGAAAGCAGTTTTGTACCGTTTGAATCATTACGGTATCAGCCGTAGAGCATTTTTGAGGCACTTTCAGAAGAAGAAATACAGTAGGAGAATACATGAGTAGAATCAGTCATGTGACCACAAGTCAGGGTTGTACATTATATATGTAAACGTTTTGGCATTCAAATGAGTAAAAGAAATTAGGGCACATTTTTGATTAAGCGTACTGTGGTGGATAAGATTGTGCAGGCTGCGGAATTAGGAAGCAGGCGATGCTGTGCTTGAGGTAGGTCCTGGGATTGGTACCTTAACGCAAGGTTTGGCACAAAGTGGGGTTAACATTACCTCTGTAGAGCTCGATAGACGTTTGTTAGAGTCTTGGAGCACGACCCTAGAGGTATATACGATAATGTGCGATCATTCATGGGGACGTTTAAGTTAATATCCCAGAGTGATGGACCATAAAACCGTTCAAGGTAGTAGCGAACTTACCGTATTACATCACCACACCGATTATTATGTCTTCAGTTTAGAATCTGATTACCTATCGAGGCGTTTTAGTGGTCATGGTGCAAAAAGAAGTGGCAGAGCGTATGAGTTGCTAAGCCAGGTACAAAATGTTGCGCGCTTTATCGGTGGCGGTGCAATATTATACAGACCCATATATTGTGGATGTACCACCTAAGGCCTTTTTGCACAGCGCCTGGGGTGACTAGTCGCGATGATTTGTTTGTCCATTGCGCAGTGAACCACCTGTGAGAAGTCCATAGTGAAAGCGTATTTCTTCCGTGCTGTAAAAGCAGGCTTTGCACAACGCCGTAAGACCTTCAGCAACACAATGAAGACTACTGGACTAAGTAAAGAGCCATCAGAGCTATTTTGGCAAAAGCAAACAGTGATGGCTCACGTCGAGGAAACTTTACATTAGATGAATTTGCCTGTATCGGCAGTAGCGGTATGAAAGCTTGACAAAGACAACCACTGATAAAGGTGGCTATGGGGCTGTCAGAAAAATAGCTCTATTCTTATTACAACAAACTTATTTTGCCTATAACTCAAAACTACCAAGATATCTTGTGATAGTACTATCTCAAGAGCTCTTGGTAGTTTCTGCATCTCAAAAGGGGCTGTAACAAAATGTAAAGCATGTACATGTTGTTTGTAGCCTTACTATAGTCGGGGATAATTCCCTTTATTCTATCCTGTACGTATATACAAAAGACGGAACTAAGTTATATCATATGCTTAAATCAATTTTTGCCATAAATGTAATTAAGAATGCATTAGTAAAGTCGATGAGGAAGGCACCTACTAAGGATACGTACTAACCATGCTTTTTGGAGATGGACCGTATTTAGGAAAGCCAAGGACAACATGTTACTAGGCGTTTGGTGCTAGTACCTAATCGAAACCAATAGCACCAGAACTAGCATAACTGCATCGTAGTTGCGACTGAAAAAGCCAGAAGATTAAGTATGCAAAGATGGAGATTAATACCATTTGTGCTGCTAAGATGGCTAATATGGTAATGCTAAATCAACTAATTGTGCCAATTTTAAGCTATTAATAGCCATAGTAACGAAAATACTTAGGGATACATTAGACACCGCATCAAAGGGCAGCACTGTTAATAGTAATGTGACCAGTGAAGTCAGCGTAGTTACGAATACAAGCACCTACAATCACTTAGCACCAATATAGTGCTGGTAATGGACCAAATACGGAAGATAATAGAGCGCTTACCAGTGTACCAAGACCTAAGGAAATACCAACAAACAAGCGATGACATAATAGGAATGTAAGTCAAATAATTTACTTTCAGAGTCGGATTCATCAATGTCAATGCCAGATCTGCATGTAATAACTCAGGATGATCCCGACAGGCGTAGGCACGTTGTGCATTTTAATGATTCGTTCCCCTACAGGAGCACCTAGCAAGGTACCAGCTACCATACCGAAGGTAGCAGCTGCGATAGCAGGGAAGCCACACCAGGGGATACCTGTCAGTTGTTCAAAGTGAGGACCAGCACCAGCAGCAGTACCTAGACCACCCATCTATGGATACAGATCAGCCATGATACCGAAGATTGGTTCAATACCCATTGCTTTTTGCAATCCTTGATACCAACACCATTTTGGAAGACAATCCAAACTGTTACAAATAATCCAGAAGAAAATGATGCCGACCCACCTTTTTAGGACATTGGGGACTTTGCCATAAGACCGATGGTTGTAAAGAATGCGAGCATTAAGAATGATTGCAAAGGCGCCATCGAGGTGATGTTTACTATTTTTATAATAGGATAAGAATGCACATAAGAATGCAAATGGTAACCACCAACGTAGCTGGAGCAGGCATGCTCACTGTAAACGAAGAATGTTTTTATAAATTCACCTAAATATAATGTAACAATGCTAGTGCCACAGTTTGAATCATAGACATGTTTCAGTGTCCAGATTCCATTGACTAGACTCAAGTCAATAAGGCCTTTCATATTAGTACCCCCTTTGGAATAGAAGCATATTAGATAAAAACTTATATCCTTATCATAGCATGAAATAGGGGCGTTCGTCACAGTGATTTTTGCACTTTAGTGTTTAGAAATACGTTCTTTTTCATAGATAGTCGATTCTATCACCTCATGTGTATTGTAAACAATTATAAGTGTTATTCTATAGAATCTAGTCAAATAAACATGTGAAAGGATGTGCATTAGAATGCATGATGTATACAGCACATTTAGTTCAATGAGTTATAATCATTTATTGCATGCAAAAGATATACATATAAGAATCACAGTAACATAAATAGTATAAATTTATGAAAAATAACTGATTAATTTAGTGAACTGTGGTAGTATAATATAGGTAGATTTTACATTACTTTGTAAATCTATATCATTAAGTAAAGTTACTTACATGTGAGGTTAATGTGAGAACGAATTATTATAGGAATACATGGGGCTCATTGTAGCTATCGGCGTATACTTTGGGATACAGTACCAGAGATCTTGGGACTATAAGGCTGTAGGGTGTGCCCGTTTTAAATTATCATCCCGTATGATGCAGGGGATTCGACACTCTTTGGTGGTGCCTCCAGAAGAGTTCAAAGAAACAAATGCAATACCTTCATGATGAGGGATATCATACAATCACTCTGGATGAATTGTATGATTACGTGACAAAGGGAACAGAATTGCCGGATAAGCCAGTGCTAATTACATTTGATGACGGTTATGTTGATAACTATAAACATGCATTTCCTATTTTAAAAGAATACAATATGAAAGCCACCTTGTTCATGATTTCTAGTTCAATTGGTGAAAGTCGCTTTGTCAATGTAGAACAGTTGAAAGAAATGCAAGCCAATGGCATCGATATCCAAAAGTCACACGGTGAATCATAAAGATTTAACAAGATGTCTTTAGACCAAGACACGTGATGAATTGATTGGCTCGAAAGCAGTGTTAGAAGATCGTATGAAACACCCTGCCAATCTCGTTATATTGCATATCAGGTGGATTTTTCCAATAAAAGATATGAGATATGATTGCAGAAGAAAGTGGGTATCGTATGGCTTTTTACAGTGCAAGCCGGAAATGTTGAGCCAGGACAAGATTTATATAACTTGCCACTTAGCGGTATTCTTTTAATGATACACCATTTGAAAACTTCTGGGTTCGTTTACATTATCCGTGGGAAAATGCCTTTAGTGTAGCGGATCCATGATAAATTATTAGAGTGGAATCTGAAAGGAAACATGAGATATGGAGCCGTTATTTTAGAAACTATATGATATCTTTTATATAGCTCAAGATATGATGATACAGGAACTAAAGACTCTTTTTGCTTATTGAAATACAAAAGATAGAGGAAAGTTGATACTTTTAATCAACTTTCCTCTTTTATTGAAACTATTTTGTTACAATCCCATTTTTAGGAATAATCCATAGTATTTTGCGGTACATAAGCGTAACCAAACGCCTATATGCCGATAATTTTTATTTAGGAACAATGCATAGTATTTCTCTGTGTATTAGCAGATAGTATGACTAAACTTTAGTTACTTTATATCTCAAAGTATAGAATATGTTATGCCTCTAATTTGGGAGCATGCAAAATGTTACATCAGGATTTCGTTCTACCACCCAACCCAGTTTGCCATTCGTTGGAGATAAAGAACTACAAAGGCGACCACGGTTATCTTTTTACAATCATGGCATTATCCATGACCTTTTAAGCTGTTCACATCGACCTCGCCATCGATCCAGCGAGCTACGCCGTATGGTAAGGAATTATTCACAAAGATCGACGCCGTATTCGTGTTTTAAACAGTATTGTAATACTTCAAATTCGGAGCATACCAACGGCACCGACCACGAAAGAATCCATGGAGTAGAGCGGTTCAAAGATTTGTACAGCCTTCTTGTGCTAGCTGCGTCATACCTTTTAGAATTGTTTCCGTTTCACAGAATCTTTGGTGTGACACGGGCGAGAAGAACTCTGGCGAAGTACAGGGAAGTCGCTCAAATGTCACTTTGTGATTGGATGCACGTAAGCTATCACCTACGCCCATAGTACCTGCATCGAAGACACCAATGATGTCTCCTGGGTAAAGACTTCATCAATGATGGTCCGCTCTATAGCCAAGAATTGTTGCGGTTGCGACAAGCGTAAAGTTTACCAGATTGTTGGTGATGTACGTTCATGCCTTTTTTCAAATTTACCAGAGCAAATACGCATGAATACAATACGGTCATGATGGTTTGGATTCATGTTTGCTTGAGTTTTAAAGACAAGCAGAGAAGTCCTCAGACGTAGGCTCTACCGTTTCTTCGCGAGCCACACGTGGGGCTGGCATGAGCTAGTTCCAGAATTTTTCAAGGAATGGTTTCACACCGAAGTTCATGCAGCATGGTCCAGAAGAACATGGGCGTTAATTCGCCAGCTTTACTTTGTCTAAATCAGAAAGCATCACTGCTACGTCAAAAGTTCAATGTCATCGATTAAGGATTGGTGTATTGCTACTTCCCTAATGAGGTCACGAAATGCTGGGTCGTGTGCATCGCCTTTGGTGGAGCCAGTTTCTTCGGACCATAGGATTCATCTTTTTCAAAATAATTCACAGTATTTGTTTCTCGGTCGTATACACCTTGGTATTCGCCGTTGATGCCCACAGGCCAGTTCATGAGGGACTGCACGAATGCCAGAGAGTTTTTCAATTTCTTCCATCAAATCAGATGGATTGCGACCAGAAGTGGTCGACGATTTGTTGACGAAGGTAAAGATAGGAATACCACGTTCTTTACAAACGGCGAATAATTTTTCGTTTGCGCTTCCACCTTTTGCCACGTCGATCGACTATGACAGCGCTATCCGCTGCCATTAAGGTACGGTATGTATCTTCAGCAGAAGTCTTGGTGACCAGGGGTATCTAGGATGTTCACGATGACCATCGTAATCAAATTGCAAGACAGAACTTGTTACGGAGATACCACGTTGCTTTTCAATTTCCATCCAGTCAGATACGGCATATTTTTGAGTCTTTCTAGATTTAACAGAACCTGCCAAGTGGATGGCACCACACGTATAGCAATAGTTTTTCCGTCAATGCTTTGTTTTTACCCGCATCTGGGTGAGAAAATGATGGCGAACGTGCGGCGCCGAGGTTACTTCTTCTAAAAATGTCATAATTCACCTCTGTTAATACATGTGTATGGTATATACTTTCATATCCATAAAATTATATACTATTTGAGCCCTCTCTGTATAGGATAGGATGATGAGGATTGAGAAATGTGGTTTACAGCTATGACTGACTTGTCCATGGGATTCCTAACAATCTAGGGTAAAAGTGGCACTCATAGGAAATTTTACAGAGGATTATAGAAAGATAGTTGGAGAAAGTATCATTGTAGAGTGTTGTGGCTAAAAATAGAGTGATGACACTATATCTGGATTGCATAAGATATGATATGCGAAAATCTAAATGAGTCTGAAAAGGGTAGTAATAATATAGAGGCTACAGTTTAACTATTAGGGTGGAATCATGTAGTATACTAAAGACAGTGTAAAATAATTTGTGTAAACATGTTTTGTTAATCTTGAGACTAAACTTCTTTAAGTGTAAGTAGTAGGTAATAATTAGAGAAAGAAGGTTCAGGTCTCATGATTAATATAAATTTATTAAATATACTACAGGTGAATGCTCTTATAGTGTAAAGTAGAAACTGGACACTTGTATAATATCGTTCAAAATAGTAATTAGTAATACATAGTTATAAACAGTAGTAGATAGGAAGAGGGAGCATATGCGTTTATTTATTGCGGAAAAGCCTAGTGTAGGGCGAGAATTAAGCCAAGTGTTACCGAACCCACAGAGTGCTAAGCGACATGATGGGTATATCGTACAAGGCGATGATGCTATAACTTGGGCCTCGGTCATATGCTGGAAAGCAAGTAGAGAGCCAGGTGAGTATGATGAAAAATATAAATTTTTGGAGTTTGAATCTTTGCCAATGTGCCCACATCTTGGAAATTAAAAGTAAAGTCATCCAGTGCTAAGCAGTTTAAGGTTATTAGTGGTTTAATCAAAAAAGCGACGACCATTGTCAATGCAGGTGACCCAGATAGAGAAGGGCAATTGTTAATTGATGAAATGCTCGATTATTTGGGTAACACCAAACCAGTCGAGCGTATTCTACTCAATGCGTTAGATGAAAAAATCCATGCGTTACGCCTTAGAACATATGCAGGATAATAAATACCAACCTTTTAAAAGATTCCGCCTTAGCGCGTCTCGTGCGGATTGGTTGATGGGGATGAATTTATCTCAGGCCTATGCGTCGAGCAACAGCATTTAGGAAACAAAGTGACCTTTCGATTGGTCGCGTAAAAACAACTTTGGCATTGGTAGTACGGAGAGAAACGAGAGCTGCAAAAGCTTTGTAGCCCGTTGAATATTATGTGTTGCAAGTACAATATAGTCATGAAAGATTTTTGGGCCACTTGGAGCCGAAAGATACGCAACAAGGATTGGACCCTGATGGGCATATGCTAGATCGAGACTATTCTCAATGACTTGCATGACCGTCTGAGTGCAATCACCGAAGGTACAATTACTTTAGTGGAAAGAAAAAGAAAAGGAAGGGCAACGATTACCGTTCTCCTTGTCTGTCACTACAAATTGTGGCTGGTAAATTATATAACTATACGCCACAGGAAGTGTTGGACATCGCACAGAAACTATATGAGAAGAAATGTACATCATTCCCCCGTTCAGACTGTGAATATTTACCAGTGAGCCAACTTTCAGATGGATCAATCCTGTCGAACTTGGTCAATATGGGCCATAAGGAATTAGCTACATGGGCAAAGGATAGTAATCCAACCATTAAAAGTCGGGCCTGGAATGACAGTAAGGTGACAAGCCCATCATGCCATTATTCCAACCACGGTACGGTGCCCATTACATACCTTATCAAAGGGGAGCAACATATTTATTTCCTCATCGCTCAAAGCCTATATTGCTACAATTTTACCCAGAGCATGTGTATGAGCATACTCATCGCATCAGTGACGCACCAAAGGAAGGAACTGTTTTACCACAACGGGACGTGTCGTTACTCGATTTGGATGGAAAGCAGTTATAAAAAGGTCAAATCCACGGAAGAATCGAGAGAAAACCAAGAAGATGAAGAAAAAGTCACTCCTGCTGTACGTAAAGGGATACGTAACGGCGAAGGATAGCAAGGTGGATCGACGGAAAACAAAGCCGCAAGTCGCTTTACTTCTGCCACTTTAGGTGCGAGGCAATGAAGAAATTCACAAATATGTAAAGATGAAGGTTACAATTAAAAAGATGTGTCGGGTATCGGCACGGAGGCCACACTGAACTACGATTATTGAAGATTTAATCCATAATAAAAAGAATCCGTTCTCAAAGAAGAAGGACTTTAATTCCTACAGAAGTCTGCCTATGTTTTGTAGATGCATCGCCAGATTCCTTGCTGTACCCTGATGCACGACGGCGAAGTGGGAAGAACGTCTGGCGAGGATGAGTGAAGGAAATGAAGCGATTGATGTATTTTTAGATGACCAAACAAAATTTGTTGTACAACTGATTGAGGATGTTAAACAGCGGGTGGGTAATACACCTAGGGTGGCTATGCCAGGGGACAGGTGGAAAAGGCGGTGCCAAACGCCCCTTCTATGGCACAATCAGCGGGACGTGCTTGCCCTAAGTGCAAAACGAGGTGGTGCTCCTACGGAAAAAGGAAAGTTTTGAGGGAGTTTTATGGCTGTTCTGGGTTCCCACACATGCAAATATACGGAAATATGTCATCTCCTACTGGAAAAGGTGTCAGGAACAAGTGATTCAAGAGTAACCAAAAGGAAATACGTCACCAATGTCTAACGTGGTGATGCCACAAAGACCGAGGGAAGAGATAATGCCTCCGCCACCAGTGTTGGATGGAAAAGTATTGGATGATACGCATAAGGAATATACGTGTCCACGATGTAAAACAGGATACCTTGTGCAGTATGAATCACAAACCCGGAACCAGTGTGGAAATGTAGCGAAGGTCAAGCTTGTCGCACTAAGTTGTGCAGATGTAGATGGGAAACCTGCGATTTATGCGAGATCGTAAGTAACTACATGCTATTTGGCATAGTGGGGATATCAATAAAAGGGGAGCCTTTTGCTGATTAGAATATATATAGAGGAAAGTTGATCTTTCAACTTTCCTCTATTTTGATTATGGACTAGTTTGTTACTGCCCTTGTATTGGGTCGGTTTAGTGATAGCTTTTTAAAATGTGCTGTTAAGCAAGAGACCTATCTCCTAGAAAATCAGTCCTCCGCATTAGAAAATTTATCGTTTACCTCGACTACGACCACTAGTGCCACTAGATTTCGCACAGCGTACCCGTGTGTTAACACCTGCATGACCACGGGCTTTGTGCGCTTTCGCTTTCGTCGCTTGGTAAGTACTTTCTTTAATCTCAGGTTTCTTGTTAGCAGTTTCCTTTTTGGGTGTCAGCCAGACCCCTTTGTTTTGACTTGACCATCCTTTGTATATTTCGTTAGGTGTAGCTTGGATGGATCGTTCGATGCGGCGTACCCAAATTTCTTCAGCTGGCGTAGCAAAGGTTACGGCAGCACCAGTGAGCAGCACGACCTGTACGTACCAATACGATGGATGTAGTAATCCATGTCATAGGGGTACTATCGAAGTTGTATACATGGCTAACCCCTTCTATGTCGATACCGCGAGCGGCAATATCGGTAGCCACTAGGGATGGGTGGGGTTACCTTTAGCAAATTCTTTCAACACTTGTAGTACGTCGACCTTGTGTCATGTCCCCGTGGATTTCACCGGAGTTCCACACCTTTGCGGGCTAAATCGTAAGCCAATTTAATGGCCCTTCTTTTTGTATTACAGAATACGATAGCAAGATAAGTTGTCAGCCTCTACTCGCCACAAGACGGTTTACTTTATCCTGCTCTTCTATCATGTATACTTTTGTTCAATCGTATCGAGGTAATATTTTTCCCCTTGTACAGTCACAGAGGTGAGGTTTTTGCATATATGCTTTTGCTAAGTTGCAGATTTTATCTGGAATAGTAGCGGAGAACATCAACAATTGACGTTTACCATCAGTGCCACTAATAAGCTTTTTCAATATCTGGCAAGAATCCCATATGAGACATTGGTCCAGCTTCGTCCAATACAACACGGCGGATGGAGTTCAAGTGTAAAAGTACCACGATTAACGTGATCAGCAATCGACCAGGTGTACCGATGATGACATGAGGACGGCGACCTAGCTTTTTGCACTTGTCCTTCGATAGTTCTGCCACCAATAGGTGGCAATACATCTACTCTAAGATAGCACCTAAGTGACGAGCTTCCTCTGCAATTTGTTGGATTAACTCACGAGTTGGGGCGATGATAAGAGCTTGCTCCTGTGCATCTACGTGGATGCGTTGCAATAGTGGTAACAAGAATGCCAGTGTTTTGCCTGTCCCTGTTTGGGCTTTGGCAATCACATCTTTGTCCTTTGAAGATGAGGGGAATCGATTTTTCTTGGATTGGTGTCGGTTCTTTTTACGCCCACCTTTTGTAATGCTTAGCTATGAGTTCAGGCACGATGCCTAGGATTGAAATGATTTCATAATATATCTCCGTTTCTAAATGACTTAATGATTTTATTATATCCATAACTTCACATAGGTGGGCCTGTGATTCTTTCACATGGAAAGCAATACTATGAAATAGATAGTCTAGTTGTCATCAATGGGGACCAGTCAAGAGACGTAAGCCACAGAATACGCTATAGAAACATAAGGTTTTAGAGAATAGATAATGAGAAACATATAGTTTATATATCGTTGTATTTATGATGAAATTGATAACGATAAAAATGTATACAGAGTATGCACATATAGAATAATGCATTCATTAGATGTGGCACTTGATAAAAATAGATTTATAATTTTTACGAAAAGAAAAATGAAAATGATTCCTTATTGATAATATTTTATAATATGCTATAATGAAATGTTATTCATATATCTATATATGATAGGTTTGGTTGTTATGTTTTTATATGTAGGAGGTAGTGCTATGGTTAAGAAACTATCCGAGATAGAGCCAGGTGAAGTTGGCACTGTTGTAGCGATCGACGGAACTGGTAACATCAAGCATCGCTTGGTGGACATGGGTGTTGGCTGCGCCAGGCACTGCAGTGCGTGTTATGAAGTATGCGCCATTAGCAGACGAGTGAAATCAAAGTGAAAAACTTCAGATTATCACTACGCGTAAGTGAGCACGATGATCGATATTGAAGTCTAACAAGGAGAATTGCTAAGATGGCAGACAACACACATACCAAGATTCAGGTTGCTTTGGCGGGTAACCCTAACTGTGAGTAAAACAAGTATTTTAACAATATGACGGGATCCGTCTAACACGTAGAGTAACTACGCAGGTGTTACAGTAGAGAAAAAGTTGAAACGAAATTGATGGTCATGACATTGAAATCATCGACTTACCAGGTACATACTCCTTAACAGCACGTTCTCTCGATGAATTGGCAGCACGTAACGTTATCATCAATGAAAATCCAGAATTGATTGCCAATGTAGTGGATGCGTCCAATCTAGAACGTAACCTGTACTTAACAGCACAATTAATTGAACTAGAACAACCATTGCTACTTGTTTTTGAACATGGTAGGGCGTGGCAAAAGAAATGGGTTTCGTTCAATAATAAAAATTAGAAGAATGTCAGGTTCCGCAGTAGTAGAAACTATCGGCCGTGTTAATAAGGTACAGAAGATGCACTACGTGGCATTGTGAAAGTATCTAAAGAACGCAAAATCCTAATGTTCGCGTTAACTATGGCGAAATATTAGAGCCAGCTATCGCAGAATTAGAAGTAGAAGTAGCAGAAACTTGACACTGGTCGTTATCCACATCGTTGGGTAGCTATCAAATTGTTAGAACCAAAGATACAGATATCTTAGAAAAGTACAAGAATTAGACAAATCTATGGTGCAGTGTTAAGCAAAGCAGAGCATTGCGCACAGAATTGAACAAATCTGTTGATATGGATATCGTGTTCCAAGAATACCGTCATCGTTTTTGCAGTAGACGTATTCAACGGCGTGCTAGAAGTAGTGCCTGAACATGAAGATACAAAATCCGACAACATCGATAAAATCTTAACGAATCGTTGGTTTGAGATTCCTATCTTCTTCATGCATCATGTGGGTTATGTTCTACTTAGTTATCAACACCAGCAGAATATCCTAAAGGATGGTTGGAAAGTGCTTTCAAATTATTACAGATTTCATCGGAGCTAATCTTTGAAGATGGCTTGTTAAAATCCTTGCTGAATGATGGTACTCATCGGTGGTGTAGGGGCTGTTGTTAGCTTTATCCCTCACATCGTTCTATTATTCGTTTCTATTTTCCTTCTTAGAAGATACTGGTTACATGGCTCGTGCGGCATTCGTTATCGACCGTGTGATGCGTGGGGAGTGAGTTTACATGGTAAATCTTTCATCCCTATGCTATTGGGCACTGGTTGTAACGTACCATCCATCATGGGTGCTCGTATCCTTGACAACCCAGAGACCGTATGATTACGATCTTAGTATCTCCATTTATGAGTTGTAGTGCTCGTTTACCAGTATATACATTACTAGCATCAGCATTCTTCCCACCAGAAGATGCACCAACGAGTCTTGTGTAGGTATCTATACATTGGGTATCGTCGTAGCTGTTGCAACTGCAAAAGTACTTCCGTACCTATGTATTTAAAAGGTGAAACAGAACCATCTCAATGGAAATGCCTCCATACCATATGCCAACACTTCGTTCCGTAGGCATTCATATGTAGAGACGTTCAAGTGATGTGACCTTAGCAGGTACATTCATCTTGGCAGCATCCATCCTTATTTGGTTCTTAACATCCTTCCCACAAGATGTAGAATACTCTCAAGATTATGATGCAGCTCGCGAACAAGTGACAATGACACATGCTCATATGGCAGATGAGATTTTAGTGAATGCTATGTTGGTAACAGAAGAACAACAAGCAGATGCGAATGATATCTTAGGTCAAATGCTTGCCCTAGACGAGAGCATAAAGATGACCCACCAGCTGAAGAGGAAGAAGCTACAGCAGAAGAAACAACTCAAGATGGTGCAGAAGCAAACTGTAGAAGAACCTGCATACTTTGAAGAATTAAAAGCTGAAGAGTTATATCCAGTGGCTTGGGCTTTATATGTAAAACCATAAAAGCAGAAGAAAGATGAAATCAAAGATTAGATCTTCCAACAAGGTAAAAGAAAAAAATTGAACAATCCTATGCAGCTGAGATTAGGACGTTTTATTCAACCTGTAATGGAACCACTTGGATTTAACTGGCGTGTGAACATTGCCGTAATAGCCGCAGTAGCAGCGAAAGAAGTAGGTAAGTACATTGGGTACTATTACGCGATCGAAGCAAGTGATGTAGATTCTAAATCCTTGGAAGAATTCTTGTCACTCGATCCAGACTTTCACACCAGCCATCGGTTTAGAAGCTTGATGGTATTCGCCTTGCTATATTTACCATGCTTAGCGACTATGGCGGTGAGTAAAACGTAAAACTGACTCCTGGAAATGGTTCGGTGCCATATTTAGCTTACACTAGTATCCTAGCTTGGGTAGGTGCATACATCGCAGTTCATATTGGTCGTGCCTTAGGTTTGGGATAATCAATATTGATAGTAAATAAACAATATAATTGAGATTGAGAAAAAATTTTATTTCAAAAATTCATTGATATTATGCAGTTTGTTACATTCGCAAAAATAATTTTTCAAAAGTACTTGAAAATGAGAAGGAGATAGTGTATACTATGGATAGTGTTATTGTATACGCAATTGGTTTTACTAGCTGTTCTCTATGTTGCATACCGAGTATATAAAAGCGCAACAAGCGCAGGCGGTTGTGGCGGCGGATGCGGCGGAGGATGGTTCCTCTTCTGAATCCGAATCAGGGTGCGGCTGTGGCTGTGGTGGTCACGAAGAACAAGCTGAAAAAGTAACTAATTCGATACCATAAGTTTGGTAAGAGGACTCGATAACACGGCCCCTCTTATCTTTATAATTTTTAATTGTATTATATTATCATGTATTAATGTGACAGAGTTCACGAGAAAGGAACTAACAATGTTCAACGTAAAAAAGAAACTTTAAGAGACGCTAATGTATTCGCAGCTGGTTTAGCTTTAGGCACAGTAGGTGTAAAAGTGTTAACTTCCAAAGACGCTCGCAAAGTATATGCTAATGTAGTAGCAGCTGGTCTTCGTGCAAAAAGACAGCATCTTAAAAACAACTGAAAAGTACAGAACTTCCACTGGTAGCATCTTGGCTGGAAGCACAAGAAATCAACGAAACTCGTGACGAAGAAGTGTTAACAGAAGGAAAATAATCCATGATGCAATTTAAAATGTTGCAACGCTTGTCCCGTCGTCTTCATGTACGCATTGAGGGACGTAAGTTTAATGACGCACAGGCACAGTATATAGAAGATACATTGATGGTCTGTGAGCTATTACCAAAAGTGAACTTCTATACACGTTCTGGAGATATTATCATCAAGCATACTGGTGATGAAAGTGCTGTGAAAAGCGGCTTTATTCGGACTTAACGATTTGGATCCCAGCCAATGCACCCGCATTGCATGAACTTTCACCTCGCCTATGAACAAGCGTTATAAAGAAGAAATGATCGATAAAACATTGCTTTATATCGGCAAAAATCGTTTTACCAGCACCCTATCGCAGCGGCATGGTCCTGGTTTGATGGTATCAAGTTCATCGGTACAGCGATTAAAAACATTGTGGAAACGCAAATTGACCGTAGAAGTATAGATGGCGTAGCTATCGGTGCGGCATTGTTGCAAAAGATTATTCCACAGCGGGTGCTGTTATGTACTTATTGGGCATCGGTGAAATCTTAGAAGAGTGGACATTACGTAAATCCGTTCTTAACCTTGCTGAAAGCATGTCCTTGAACGTAGACAAAGTTTGGGTTCTTGTAGATGGCGTAGAAGTAAGTAAACCAATCGGTGAAGTTCAAGTTGGCGATATCGTAGTGGTTCGTCAAGGTGAAGTAGTGCCGTTGGACGGACAAGTTGTGGACGGTGTAGTACTTGTAAATGAAAGCTCCATGACAGGGAACCTGAACGGTTCGTCGTGATGCAGGTACATCTGTGTATGCAGGTACTGTTGTAGAAGAAGGTCAATGTTCCTTCGAAGTACGTACCACATGCAAACACACTCGCTCTGAGCAAATCGTAAACTTAATCGAAGAATCGGAACAAATGAAATCCGTATGGAACAAAAGCATATCGCATAGCAGATAAATTGGTGCCAGTGAGTTTCCTAGGTGCATTCGCAACCTTTGCCTTAACTCGCAACTTGATGAAAGCTCTATCTTTTGTTATGGTAGACTTCTCTTGTGCGTTGAAATTGTCCATTCCATTGGCAGTATTATCCGCTATGCAGAAGCATCCAACCGTGGTATCACTGTAAAGGTGGTAAATTCTTGGAACGCATTGCAGAAAGCAGATATGATCGTCTTCGATAAAACAGGTACCTTAACAAAAGCAGAACCTGTATTCCAAGAAATTATTCCTTTCAACGGTAATGATGCAGATGAAATGTTGACATTAGCAGCTTGCTTGGAAGAACATTTCCCTCATTCCATGGCGAAAGCAGTTGTGTTCTGCTGCACAAGATCATCATTTACCACATAGAAATGCACTCAAAGTAGAATATGTTGTGGCACATGGTATTGCATCTAAAAGTGGGTAACCGCAAAGTGCGTATTGGTAGCCATCATTTTCATCTTTGAAGATGAAAAACAACAGTTCCAACAGGAGAAGAAGCTAAATTTGAAAACCTTCCAGAAGGTTGTTCCTATCTATATCTAGCAATTTCTAATGTCTTATCTGCGGTTATTTGTATTAAAGACCCAGTGCGTGAAGAAGCAAAAGATGTTATTCGTGAACTTCATGAGTTAGGGCGTGAAGAAAAATTGTTATGATGACTGGTGATAGCCGTAAAAATGCTGAGCGTGTAGCAGCAGAAATTGAGTATTGACGAAGTACATGCTGAAGTAATGCCAACTGATAAAAGCTGATTACGTTCGTAAAGCAAAGAGAAGAAGGTTACACAGTGATGATGGTAGGGGATGGCATTAACGACTCCTTGGCGTTATCTGAGCACATGTAGGTATTGGTATGAATGAAGGTGCACCAATTGCACAAATTGCCAATGTTACAGTGTCTAGCGATAACTTGACTGCTATCGTTGACTTACGTTGTATTTCCATGAAATTAATGGATCGTATTAAAAATTAACTATAACTCCATCGTAGGCGTGAAATGGTGGCCTTGTAGGGTTGGGCGTATTAGGCGTAATGCCTCCTAGCTCCACTGCATGGATTCACAACTTGTTCACACTAGGTGTGGGTATGTATAGCATGACTCCATTATTGGAAAAACCTAAAAACAACAAACGATGACTGCATCGAAGTAGAAGCAGGTTGTGGCATAACACATTTATAAAGGCTCGTCTTTGACGAGAGCCTAAAAATATGGTATACTATGTTGTAACAACAAGAAGAACCCGACGTGTGTTCGGCGTTAGGTTCATCTTAGAATCAAGCAAAATATGATGACCCTAACGTGTGCAGCGCTAGGGTCGTTATATTACTAACTACTAATTATTTTTAGTAACTGTAATACGGCAACTACTAAGGTAAGAAAAAGAAATGATTAATTGAATCAAATTAAAGTTACATAGTATCACCACCTTTCAGTGATGAACCTAACTCACGTCGAGTTCTTAATAGTAGAGTAGCACAAAAAGCATCCGTAAGGGTGCTTTTTGTTTATAAAATTGAAAGGGTATATGTATTTATAAGATGGCTGATGTTTGTTATACTATAGGGAGAGATAATATTAATTTTAAGTAAGGAGCATAGTTGTATGATTAATGAAGAATTGTTGCCTGCTTATTTATATAACGATATACAAGGTCTAAAAACAGCGATGGAAAATGGCGATTATATTGATGTGTGGTTAGACGAGGCTCTATGGATCTATTAATATAGCACAACATAATTATGAAATATCAATTGATGAGGCAAATTATTTAAGAGAAAAATATATTTGGTAAGGACTATTAGAAAGGATATTATATGTCAACAGTTCAAGATGTAGTGCAACGCACGATGTATATGAGTATATTTTTTTATATTAATTCCTCTCGGGGCCTATACGATTCATACAGGGGATGAGCGCCATGGTGGCAGGAGTGAGCTATGGAGTGCTGTCTCTATTCATTCCCTATCTTTTACTTGCGTTCTAGTGAAAGTGGATTTGGACCCAAGGCTCGCAGAATACCGATTTGTGTGTACGTATTAGCTTGGGCATTAGTACAAGGTGGTACATTCTTGGTGTTCAATAATTTAGATTTATCCTGGTTGTGGAATCTACCCACTATCGGTCGTGATGTGGTATTTTGCTATCATCATCATGTATTGCCGATGTCCTTGTCTTTAGTATTAGCATTAGCAGGTGGAAAGAATACAGAGGTGTAATATGAGAAGTTATATAAAATTTTATAGTTGGTCCATGCTCTGGATTATTCCGCTCAGCTTTGGTGTTTAGCTAGGACAGTTTGACACGTCTAGCATCATCATGTTTGTTATTGCCTCTTTGGGGCATCCCTTTAGGGCTGAAAGCTGTGCCAAGACTGGCAGGGCAATTTGCCTTTCACTTAGGGAAAGGCCATTATACATATTCTTGGCTTTGTGGAATCTATCTTTGGTAATGGCGTGTTGCCCTTTACTTTGCCAAATGAACCAATCTACATCATGTGCTAGTTTGGATATTAACTATGCTAGTTGCAGTGGCACTCACTGATCGGTACAGCAAAACTATTAGATTGCTGGATGGCACGCAAGGAACGTCATTACTTTATCGATACAGTGTTGAATGTTTCTACCTATGCGTTGCCATTGCCGATGCTATTTTTGGGGGGATGTGATGTACCTCAATCTAGAGGATCCTATTATTCAAGCGTCGTTAGATGCACAGGGCTTTTGCAGGGCTTATTGCTAGCCTATATATCGGGGTAGTGCGCATGATGTTGACCACTATCGGTAGTATGGTATTATATTTATATCCACGTCACTTATAGCATTCGCGCCTCGTGTGACTGCTATCGTAGTCATGGCAGTATGGTGGGTGGCAACTAATGCACATATCTATTCGGTGGATATATTCCAGATATTGTGAAAGTTTGGGCAGGCAAAAGCATTGCCAGCTTTCACAGGTAGCCCATTAGTATATATTACGCCGTCCATATTTGAAATCTGCGCCATTACTCAGTGTGGCTATTGGTTTAGGCATAGAAAGATTGTGGCTAAGCAAAAAGTTTAGAGAGCACAAAAGGATGTAAAAACAATTTTTAAAAATTACAATTACATACTTGCATTTTTAAATTACCGTGTATACTTAGGTCATAAGTTAGTCACAGTAATTTTTAATGCAAAATTAGAGAAAAAGGAGATGGTTTCTATGGTATGTATTAAAGACTTAGTTTCCTTAGCAATGCAGGGGTATCCCAATATCGCTTGGACGAAGATGTTACAGGGAGGCAAAAACATACACTTTGATGGACAAAATGAACTATGAAGAGTATACATGGCGTGCCAGGGGAGCGACAAGATCGGAAAACAAATTAAAACGACTTTCACAGGGGACTTGCTAGAAGAAGGAGACTTGCTATTCAGTGCCATCTCTGGGGAAGCTACTATCGTGGAGCAAAGACCATGAAGGATACATTTTTCACACAAAACTATGTGCGCATGGTACCTACTTCAAACAGATTGACTTGAAATATATGATGTTTCTTATCAATGAACATCAAGTATCAAACGCCAGTTCCAACAAAATTTGCAAGGTAGGGTCAAGTCATTCGCTACAGTTTAAAACTTTTGAAAGATATAGAACTGCAGAGTTGCCACCAATGAAGTACAACGAATCATCGGCGATGTATTACAAAGGAATTACGAGTGCGTTCCTTACAACAACGAGTGGCATAATATGTATACATTGAGAGTGGCACAATTACAGGGGGTAAGAGATGACAAAAACTATATGAAACGAAATTTGAACGACAATTAGTGGAGCAATTGACCACAGGCACGATTACATTCACACACAAGATGTGAAAAGAAGGACAAGCACAATATGGACCTCGTGGGGTATATAAAAAGCAAATTGTGGAAGTATGAGACCACATATTAAAACTATGGAAAGCATTAGTGGGATAACTTTCGCCGTATTTTTGTATCAACTGAAACCAAGATAAATTGGATAAGCCTTTGAGCGATACAGAATTTAAACAAGTCCAAAAAGTGATTAACGAGTTATATAGCGTACCATCGGGGCAGTTTTGTATAGTGTGAATGGTGTATCCTAGTAGAAGTGGATTTAGATGATGGACGACATGTGTATCTCACTGTATTCGATCAAAAACAAATTGGGGGCAGGCAATACGGTGTACCAAGTGGTGACACAAATGCAACGAGCTCCTAAGATTGCAGGACGCCCAGAACGTCGCTTTGATACCACCCTCTTAATTAATGGGTTGCGGTCATCCAAATCGAGGAAAAAGCATCAGGACATGCTGCCAATGAGGCATTAAACCAAATGCAACAATACATTGAAAGAACAGCAGTACAGCGATATTTTCTCTACCGTTCAAATCTTGGTGGGCATGACACCGACGCAAATTAAATACATGGCGAACTACGACGGCGGACATGTTCAACAAGGACTTTTTCCTTTCAGTGGCAAAACCCGGAAACCAATAAGGTCGTCACAGATTGAAAGTATTCTCTGACTTGTCCTCAGCATTCCCATGGCGCACCAAATGTCCACGCAGTTTACATCTTAGATGGAACGAAGAATAAGCAAATGTTGAAAGTCATGCGACCATACCAAAGTGTATGCCACAAAGCCGTATTACAGCAATTAAAAAGGAGCAGATTTACGGCGCCTATCAATAAATTGAGGGTATATTTGGCATACTACAGGATGCGGTAAAACAATTACTAGTTTTAAAACAGCGTGGCTAGCAAAGCCGTATGCCTCATGTAGATAAAGTAGTGTTCGTGGTGATGCATTGCCTTGACGAAACAAACAGAAGAAAAATTATAAGGCCTATGACCCAGAGGGCACGATCGATGTAGACGGTGAGACAGTTTGATGCCGTAGGTGGTACAGAAAAATACAAATGCTTTTAAAACGTAAGTTAAATGAAAAAGGCAATGGTATTATCGTCACTTCGTACAAAAATTGACAAAGTTAATCCAACGAAAAGACTTTACCTTACCGAAGAAAAATGTGTTCATCGTCGATGAGCCCATCGCTCTACAGGTGGTGACGAGCTTTGAAGAACTGCAAAAAGGTTTTTCAAAGGTGCGGCTGGAGTAGGCTATACAGGAACGCCGATGTTTGATGAAGTGGCTGGAAAATACAACTGGAAAACACGAGTGTTTGGTGAATTCTTCATGCCTATACTATTCGAGAGGCCATTGCAGACAAAAATGTGTATTGGGCTTAGAAGTTGACTTTGAGACCACCATTGACGAAAACAAATATGAAAGAACATTATTTACCAATGTTCTATCGTCATACCTATCCGAATTGGTCGGAGGCGGACATCCAGCATCGTATCAACAACCTCACTCCGGATGATATGGACGACATGATCGAGCCAAGTTTCTACGATAACAACAAAGACCACGTCCGTTTGGTGGTGGAAGATATCTTTAAACATTGGAAAAACCGTTCTGTAGAGGCAAGTACAATGCGATGCTCACTCACCCATGTAGGGGGCAACCGTCCGAGTACGCCCATGGCGATGATGTACTTTGATGAATTTGAAAGAGTGAACCAAAAGCGAGCAGCACGGGCGAGTTTACGTCGAAAGTAGGAGTTACTTTTAGTGCTAGTACGAATAATAGTGACACTCAACTAGATACGAACAATGGGTTACTACGGGCGATGGATCACTACAACAAGTTGTTTGGCACAATTTTTGGCCTCGATGAGTGTCTGGGTATACCCAGATTTGACGACACGCTTGAACCGTACGGCTAGAGATGGTCAATATTTAGATATTGTCATCGTAGTGGACCACTGCTCACGGTTCGATGCGCCACAGATGAATACCGTTGTACGTAGATCGTACATTGAAAGGGCTTTGCTCATTCAGGCTTATTCTAGAACGAACCGTATCGCCGATAACCATCAGCAAACCGTGGGGACGGATTGTGAACTATCGCTGGCCTGGTGCAGAATGAAACATTGATGAATGAGCCCTTGAGCGTGTATGCAAATCGTGCATCTGCTAATGTGCAGGGGCACATTTGGACCAGGTGATGATGAGGGTGATTTGGAAAAAGACGGCGTATTGGCAAGATTTCAAAGACCAATTAGCGGAAGTACAACATGTAGTGAATCGCTTAGCAGATTTGACTGATACTTTTCACAGAGGTGCCACCTAGTGAGAGCAGAAAGCAAGAGGAAATGTTTGACCTTATGCGCAAATATAGCTCTGGTATGTCCAAGCTGAAAGCAATATGATGCGGAGCAACTAGATGGGGAAACCATCGGTTTCGATTACGATAAACCAGAAGATTTAGTAGCTATGGTAGGCATGACGGTGGAGCAAGAAGAAGTGCATGACCACGTCCCTCTACAATGATTTGAAAGAGCGCATGGCAGAGAAGTACAATGTCCCAGTGGCGCAAATCGAATTGCGTATGACTCACGTGAAAGATGTGAAGGTCAACTACGATTATTTGACAGAACTAGTGGAAGAATTGATGAATGCGGTCCATGAGGAACGTATGGATGATGCAGATGCGTACCGTACACGGATTCAAGACTTTGCCATGGCACTGGAAGATCGGCAATATGCGAAAACAAATCAACAAGGCGGCAGAGGCAATCTATACAGGGGAATATCCACCACCAGGTAGCGATATGACCTATCCAGTGCAACTCAAAACAAGCGATACCATTATCCAAGAGGCGAACACCATGATTGTGAAAGACGAAATCTTTGAGTTCCGCCAAAAGTGGGGTATTGTAGATTGCATTCGCAGTGAAGAATTGCTAACACTATTTGCAGAACCATGTGTATGGTAAAAAGGACTTGACGATACAGGTCGTATGACAGGGTTGAAAAAGCAGCAAGGAAAGAGTATATGGTAAAAGCTCAAGACCCAACCGTGAAAGAGCTGAAAACAATCGCCTACGGGAACAAATTAATTGAGGCTATCTATGAATTTGCCGATGCCTACGTAAGTGAAGGATAAAGAGAGGTGTCAATGAGTGAAAGAACGTAAAGTACCGAAACCTCAGATTCCCTGGGTTTACGGAAGATTGGGAACAGCGTAAGTTTAGGGGACGTATTTGCCTTAAAGTCTGGTTTTGCATTTAATTTAAATGAATATGACTAAAGATGAGCTACCAATTATTAATGGTGAGTCAATTAAAAATGATATCTGTATCAGAAAGGTTTAACTATCTACCTAAAGATTATGAGGACTAAATACAAAGAATTTATACTAGTTGCTGGAGATATTGTAATTGGATTAAATATCCAATAATTAATGGACATCTGAAAATTTCGCAAATCCCAGAGTGCATTGGTATAGGGCATGTTATACCAAAGAGCAGGTAAAGATAGTTCTAAAAGGAAGAATTAAACCTAAGCTTTGTATACTATTTGCTTTCATTAGAAGTTCTAAAGTTTACAAATAAAGAAGCAGTGGGTTCTGATCAACCTTTTATTAAGACAACAAAACTTAATGAATGGAATTTATCTATCTCCATATATTGAGGAAGACAATAACATTGGTAAACTTTTCTTTAGAGTGTAGATCGCATATATCACCCTTCATCAGCGTAAGTTAGAAAAACTTAAACTGAAGAAAAAGCATTACTTCAAAAATGTTTCCGGAAAAACGGAGAACAATTTCCAGAACTTCGTTTTCCAGGATTTACGGATGCTTGGGAACAGCGTAAAGTTTAGTGACGTATTTGCCTTTAAAGTCTGGTTTTGCATTTAATTTAAATGAATATACTAAAGATGGGTTACCAATTATTAATGGTGAGTCAATTAAAAAATGGATATATCTGTACAGAAAAGGTTTAACTATCTCACCTAAAGATTATAAGGATAAATACAAAGAATTTATACTAGTTGCTGGAGATATTGTAATTGGATTAAATAGGCCAATAATTAATGGACATCTGAAAAATTTCGCAAATTCCAGAGTGCATTGGTATAGGGATGTTATACCAAAAGAGCAGGTAAAAATAGTTCTAAAAGAAGAATTAAACCTAAGCTTTTGTATACTATTTGCTTTCATTGAAGTTCTAAAGTTTACAAATAAAAGAAGATGGGTTCTGATCAACCTTTTATTAAGACAACAAAACTTAATGAATGGAATTTATCTATTTCTCCGTATATTGAGGAAAAACAATAACATTGGTAAACTTCTTAAGAGTGTAGATCAATATATCACCCTTCATCAGCGTAAGCTAGAACACTTACAACTACAGAAGAAGGCTCTTCTTCAACAGATGTTTGTCTAGTATAAGTAGATAGGCAGTATACACTTTATCTACCCAACTCGAACAGATGACTACAGAGATAGTATGTCACGATTCGAGAATGATAACAGATGTATGCTTTCCGCACTTTCACTAGCTATATACAGATAGTTTCAGACTGTAAAGGCAGTTAGACTTACTTTCAGATGATAAGGTATTATGCCTATTTTCAAAACACTTTCACATAACATAAACACAACATATACAAAATACAGATACAAGAGATATGACAAAGGAGATTTTTATGGCGAATATAAAAGCGCAAACGATTTCTAGCCAATTATGGGCGATTGCCAACGATTTACGTGGCATCAATGGACGCAAGTTCTTTCAAAGATTATATTCTTCCCTTCTTATTCTATAAATATTTGTCCACCCATCAAGAAGAATACTGGTGGACAGCGGTTTTAGTCGATCCTTCTGAAGGGAAATCTGTGAACGAACTGTATAAGGAAATTGTGGAGCAAGAGGGCTTGGAAGATTGTTTGATGGATATTGCTAGTTCTTTGGGATATGCCATTAATCCAGAAGATACTTGGGTATCCTTAACGGAAAGCATTCATAATGGTACGGTCGTCCCTCGGGATTACCAACGCATCTTTGAAAAACTTTAATGCCAATGCGGAAATCAATCAAGAGGCATCCGCAGATTTCAGAGGTATTTTTAACTACATCAACTTAGGTGATTCTGGTTTGGGTTCTACCACAGCAGGTCGTACGAAAACGCTCAATGCGGTGGTATCCAAAATCGATGAAATCGAGTACAAGGATGAAAGCGGGAAAGATATTCTAGGTGAAATTTATGAATATTTAATCGGTAAGTTCGCAGCCAATGCAGGAAAAAGGTGGCGAGTTTTACACGCCTCATGAGGTAAGTATCATTTTGGCAAAAATTGGTGACAGCAAATTTGGAGAATCGAGAGGATACTTTCACAGTCTTACGATCCAACCATGGGTTCTGGTTCCCTTGCTGCTCACGGTGCGCAACGAAATTCCCTGATGGTTCTCGTCAAGGGGCGGTGAGCTTTTACGGGCAAGAGCTGAACACGGTGACGTACAACTTGGCGCGCATGAACCTCATGATGCACGGCGTTACCTACAACAATATGAATTTGCACAATGCGGATACTCTTGAAAGTGATTGGCCAGATGGGGTGGACCACGATGGTATCGACCGTCCGCGATCATTTGATGCGGTGGTGGCGAACCCTCCGTATTCTGCGAAATGGGACAACAATGAAAGTAAATTGAAAGATCCTCGTTTTAGCGATTATGGCAAGTTGGCGCCAGCGTCCAGCAGATTATGCTTTTTATCTTGCACAGTTTAGTATCATTAAATACAGAAGGCACGATGGCTATTGTATTGCCACATGGTGTCGCTATTCCGTGGCGCTGCAGAAGGTAAAATCCGGGAGACCATTATCGAGAAAAATTACTTGGACGCAGTCATTGGATTGCCAGCAGAACTTGTTCTATGGCACGAGCATTCCTACCACGATTTTAGTGTTCAAAAAGAACCGCACGAACCGTGATGTGTTGTTTATCGATGCTAGCAACGAGTTTGAAAAAGGGAAAAAATCAAAAACAACTTGAGCGAAGAACATATCGCGAAGATTATCGACACCTACCGCAATCGTGTGGACGTGAGAAATACGCACATGTGGCGAGCCTAGAGGAAATCAAGGAGAATGATTACAACTTGAACATCCTCGTTACGTGGACACCTTTGAAGAAGAGGAAGAACTGGATCTTGATGAAATCAATCGCATGATTGAACAAGATAACCGTGACATTGCAGCGTTGGAAAAAGAAATTGCAGAGCAGTTAGCACTGTTGGGAGTGAAACTGTAAAACATTGTGAGGCTTGGAGGAGGAAATATTCAATGTTATCACTGGATCATTATACATATTGGAAAAGAAAGCGTGGCCGAGGTCGAGCAGAAGGACGCGCAGAAGGTTTATCCAAAGGTAAAACTGAAGGTAAAGTTGAAGGTAAAGTTGAAGTTGTTGTTCAGATGTTACGTAAGCAATTATCTTTAGAAATAATTGCAGAGGTTACTAACTTACAGTAGAAGAAGTCAAGTCTATTGCAAAAGAGCATGCATTAATGTGATGTTATATTATAAATATTAAGAATTAGATTCCTCTGTTTCTATAGTTATAAATCCTACAAGAAAAAACACCAAGAAAATTAAATTTGTAAAATCTTATGTTTTTCTTGGTGTTTGTCAGTTTTAGATGTATTTAACCAGTTCTCTATGCCTTTATTATATCGGTATGAAAGTTTTACGATAAGTTTATCAATTATAACTAATTATCATAGTAATGCTTTAGTATACAAAGTATGCATAATAACTTATTCATGTACATATAGTATGTACGAAATACAAATAACGATGTATAATGATAGTAAGTTTATTGATACATATTATTGATTTAGGGACTTTCTATGAATAAGAAATTGTGTTTCTTTATTTCTCCTGAAGAATCATAATTAGTATTTCTAGTACTTACCGAGTAGTGTAAGTGAATAAAAGACCTCCTTAGTTGGACTAAGGGGGTCTTTCTGTGTTTTTAAGGTGCTGTAGATTCTATATCATTTGGTGAGAAGATAATAAGCATCGTATAGAAAAAAGAGGTAATCATAGAAAATTACGCGTCATGTATCAGCAGTGATGGCTGCATTAGTAGTAACAGGAATGTCTTATTCCGCAATGGCTACAGATATTACTAAGTATAGTGATAAAAGCAGAAAAACTTAATTGGTTTATCTATGGGCTCTCAAAAGCAAACGGAACCTGAGGTTAAGCATATAGAAGACACGTTGACCGTCAATGTACATGGTAAAAGCTTGATAGAAATGGAGAACGGTAAAAAGTAAAAGTAAAAAATGTAGCAGGGATTTTTATTGGATTCGGATCTCAATTGACCATAGATAAAGATCTTTATTGCACGATTACAAAATGATGCACCAGCAGATAAAAGAGAATTGGGACATTATTATATGAGTGCTGTCTATGCTGGTCTTGGTGGTAAGGTGCCACATCATAATGATAATCCTAATAGAGACTATGGTGATAGCAATATTCATGTGAAAGGCAATGTAGATATTGACGCTGTGGGAGTAGGGATTACAAGCTAATCACCGAGGCCATATTATCGTTGATGGCAGTGGTCGTATTATAACGCATCCTGTTACAACGTCAGATATCTATTCTGTTGTGGCAGAAGAGGGCGATGTCTATGTGAATGCAGGTACCGATGGTAAACACCAGGTACGAAAAGATTTGGTAGCTGTTGGTAATGTAGGGTTAATTAATAAAGATTATGGTGATAATCCAAATCCTAATGAAGCGCCAGCAAATATCGGACTAGCTTTTACAACCTTTAATTCTAGTCTTACTGGTGCTGTGTTAAATGAATATGCTGAAAGTAATAATAATCCACATAATTCTGGTGCCGATATCTATTTACAAAATGGTGCTACTTGGAATAATGAATGGATTGGTAAGGATCGACCTACACCAAAGAAACCACGTCCATCAGGAGATAATGCAGCATACTTATATAAAGGCAGTAAAGTTCGTAATCTTGTGGAGTGGTACAAATCCAACTGCAGCAGGTATAATTCGTCCTATCGATGCTCGTCCTATTACGATTCAAAACTATAGTGGTTTTGTAAATGCTGATTATACAATAGGTGTACCAGCAAGTGTAGCCAATAATGGTAAAATCATTATTGAACATGCTACTGATCATAGTCACATCACTATACAAGGTGATAGTGCTAAGAATTTGACTGACGATGCAAGTTATCTTGAAGAAATGAAATCCTTAGCCACTAAATTACAATATACGGGAAATGATACGAAACTAGCTGCAGCTGTTCAAGTTAATGAAGGTATTACAAGACCGCGCTGCTATGACTGGAACTTGGTACAAAACGTATTCGATGCACACGGTAATCTTGTTGTTGCTGATACCGCGATGGTAACACATGCTAGTGAATCTTCCTTGGTTAGTGGTGCGAAATCTGCGCTTGTATCTACAGCGATAGCTTGGCACAATACTACGAACGATTTACAACGACGTCTAGGGGACCTTCGTTTGACTAATACGAACCAAGGTGTATGGGCTAAATACATCAGTGGCAAATCTAACATGACAAATGGTGCCGATACTCTATATGACATATAATGGTGTACAAGTTGGTTGATGATCATGAGGTATCCAATGATTGGATTTTTGGTGGCGTCTTAGATTACAGTACGTCTAGTAATTCCTGCCGTTGAGCAACGGAGACGGTAAAATCGCTGGTATTGGACCATATGGTACAAAACAACATGATGATGGACGTTACTTAGAATATCATCGCTCGTGGAGCTCGCTTGTCCAATAAATACAAACTTCACTCACTAGGGGACATCAATTGAATGGAGATTATCATACATTTGGTACCTCTTGACGTGCTGAATACGGTAAGCGCATTAAGAAACAAACGGTGTCTACATGGATCCTAGTGTGGAAATTTATTGTAGGTCATTTGAACGGCGTATCCTATGATGCTAATGTTGCTGGTGGTGGCTCTATGCATGTGAAAGCTGACGCTGTTAACTCGCTGTCAGTCGATTGGGATTTGGCATTGGCAGAGAAACACAAACATCCAACATCTTTGCAAAAACATAGCATTGGCTCATGAATTCTCTGGTAAGGTGAATACAACATATTCAGCACCAGGTAATCCAACAGTGCATACAGAACTTGATTTAGAGATACATGGCTTGATGCTGAAATTGGAGGATCCTGAGCGTTCGTCCAAACACATATGTATATGGTACATTCACTAAAAACTTTGGTGCTACCATAGACAATACATGGCGTGTTGATGCGGGAGTACGTCATAACTTCTAAGTAAATCTTGCACTAATAGGGGACTGTAACAAAATGTAATATAGTTAAAAATCCTACTTTTATAGAATAAGCGATACAATGGGGGTTTCCCCAGTTGTATCGCTTTTGATTCTTGCAACATAGATGACATATTTCTACCGCCCTGTCTTGTATGTATGGTATAATAATTTAATAACTAGTGCGACTAGTTTTTATAGATTGTAATGATATGACATAGCTATTATGTATAGTGATAGCGTAGTAAATATAGGCTAGTAGTGCTGTTAGGAAGGTTTGAGGTTTTCCTGGATACGTTTATTGTGGGTCGTAATGTTGTCGCGTGAGGCGCCTTTAAACGATCGTGGGATCTCATCGTATTTTTAGTGGCAGAAGGTAAGCAAGGTGGCTCGCTTTCAGAGATATTGGGTTTGGCAAAGTCTAAGGGCATAGAGGTTCGTCGTGAAGGAACGGGATTTACAGAAATATCCCAGTGATGAGCCGAATCAAGGCGTGGTAGCCTTGTGAATGCGGTGAAGTTCCAAGAGTTGCAAGATGTGTTGCTGGCATGTACGGAAGAGCATCCATTGTTGATTGTAACGGATGGTGGAAGATCCCTCACATATGGGTGCTATTATTCGTACGGCTGAGTGTGTAGGTGCTACGGCGGTGTTAATTCCAAAAGCGCCATAATGCGCCTATTAATGCGACAGTTAGTAAAACCTCAGCAGGGGCTGTGAATCGATTCCTTTGTGCAAATTGGCAATGTGGCACAGACTATTGAGCAATTGAAAGCACAAAGGGCTCTGGGTGATGCTCATATGGATGGGACTGTGATGTATGATGTGAATATGATAGTCCTACTGTACGATCATTGGTAATGAGGGAAAGTGTTTTAAGCCGTTTGACGAAAAGAGTCTGTGATGTATTAGTACGATTCCCATGTTTGGTACTATTAACTCTTTGAATGCCTCTGCAGCAGCTCATTCTTTATATGAAGCGAGACGTCAACGATAATAGGTATACTATGAAAAGATATTTTATTGTAGATGGCATAATGTTATTTTGACTGGCAAAGATTTGAAATCTCTAAAGAAAGAGTCTTTAGAACATGCTAGATTAGAGCTTCGTCATTTGGTTACTCAATTATGGAAGTTATGCGACAAGATTATCTGTGTTTTGATGGAAAGCATGCAGCTTTTCACAGCTGATGAACAGAGAATTTCGGGGATTTCATTGAGGTCTTTACAGGCACTGTGAGACGGCAGATGCCCTAGTATTGAGCGTGAAGTATTTAGCAAAAGGGTCAATACAAGACAATCTATGAAGTCACAGTGATGGGGAAGAGGCAAAAGTCAAATTCTAGGGTTTGGCGGTCTTCGCATATCTGCCCCTGGAATTGCGTTACCAAATAGAATTAGCAAAACAGGATGAACGTAAACGCTATACAGGACATCATAGACGAGATGCCACGACATTACAACGTAATGAGTTAGGTGCTCATATTGATGGAGATGTGGCTGAAAATTAGAAACAACAGGACGAGGGGAAGAGAAAAAGAGGGTTAACTAAGAGAAACTACATTTCTCCTTGTTAACCCTCTTTTAGAGTTCATTATAGAGCATTTACTTTAGCCGCTGTGGATTTTTGCGAGCCGCGGTATTTTATGAAGAACGCCTGAGGCCGCTTTATCACGTTGTGTAGCATGAACTAGTGCATTTTTGAGCTTCTTCACAGCGCGCCTGCTTGAACAGCTTACCACAGTCTTACGAGTAGCCGTGTACAATTTGAGATTTTACAGCAGAGTTTTTCGCACGACTTGTTCAGCATCCGTCTACAGCTTCTAATACTGATTTATTATTTGGCAAATTGAGTCACCTCCTTGTGATGTACTGTATTACTAAAGTAGTATATCATAGGGGTGATAGTTTTGAACTTTTTGTATGGTCTCTGTGAAAGCACTGTATGTACCTAGGGGTTTGTTAGTTGTATGTGCAGATTTTATTCACGTAGTCAGGGGAAATATGATATAATGAAAATACAGACATCAGTAAATAGGAGATATAACGATGATTAATGATTATAGATGGCAGCAGTTTATTATATCTCGTGCATTTTTGCGCTCCACCATTACAAAATGCATTAGGAGTTCCTACGAATGCGGTATATGGTTTTTAACTATGTTATCAAAGCTCTATGAAGAAACTCAATCCTGATTACATTGCAGTTGCCTTTGATAAGGGAAAAACAGACGTTCCGTATGGATATTTACGAAGACTATAAAGGAACTCGTCAAAGTGCGCCTTGATGAGTTGCGACCACAATTTAGTTTTAATTCGAGAAGTCTTGGAATCCTTAGGTATCATTGTCATTGAAGAAGAAGGCTTTGAAGGCAGATGATATCATTGGTTCTTTAAGTATGGGGCTCCTCAGACCTTGCAGTTCATATCATTACTGGCGATAGAGATAATTTGCAATTAGTAGATGACTACACCCAGTGTATTCTTAACGAGGTATTACAGATATGCTCCATGTGACGATGGCGAATATGCAAAGAACTCTAGGGTATGGTCCTCAAATGGTTAGTTGAATGAAATTTCTTATGGAGATTCTTCTGATAATATCCCAGGGGGCTGCCTTGGTGTTGGTGAGAAAACAGCACTTAAATTGTTGAATCAATATGGTACATTAGAAGGTGTATAGAGCATATTGAGGAACAAAAGGGGAAAATTGAAAGAACGATTAGTAGACAATAAAGATTTAGCTTATTCCCTCTCCCATCAATTGGCTACCATCAAAACAGATATGGATATGCCTTATATGTAGCAACAGTTCGTTCCCGTTGTACATCGCAGCGAAGTGACGCCTTTATTTGAAAAGTTGGGCTTTCACGCAGTAACACCGAGATTATTAAGTTATGGGAGTGGCTGAGGAAGGTATCTTTTGTTCGATGCATTCTTGGCACCTCCAGCAGAGGAGATTGCATTGACACACGTAAGTGCCTCAGGACTTTTACCAAGATAAAACACTGAGCATTATTGTAAAAGAGGTTGGAAAACATCCATTCCGCAATCTGTAGTTTATATATATCTACAATGGGGATACGCAATTGGTGGTGAACGGATTTGTGGACGTAAAACATGTGGAAACCGTCCTAGAAGGGCCAAGGAACTTGTTACAGATAATGCAAAATTGTTATTTTGAAGTGTTAGGTACCGAAACAACAGGTCGCATTTACTATTGAAAGAAGATACTGTTCATATCAAAGATGTCACATTAATGGCGTATTTACCGATCCTACACGAGCAAACTATGGTATGACCTATTTATGTGAACGATTTGGACAACTCCGCCATTCCTGCTTACTGGAAAAATGAAACAGAGTGGGATTTCACAAGCACAAGCTTTATACCATATGCATAAGAAAGCTATGGAAGAGATGCAAACAGCTGGTGTGTGTGGATACTATATGAGGAGACATTGAATTACCATTAGTACGTACTCTGCGTGGTACTCAGATGGTATTTATATGGATGTAGAGCAATTATCACACTACATTGGAACGCTTTAAAAGTAGAAAGTTTCAGAATTACAAGGACATCGAGGATTTAGCAGAAATCAGCATTAATTCGCTAAAAGCAAATTGGGTGTTATCTTGTTTGAAAGTTACAGCACTGTCGGGTCATCAAGAAGAAAACGAAAACAGGCTATTCTGACAGACGTGAGAGTTCTAGAATATGCTCAGAAATGACCATGAAATTGTGGCGCAAATCTTACCCTATCGTTCAGTGGTAAAACTGGTATCTACTTACTTAGAGGGATTTGAAGGACTCAGAAACTCATACTAACCCGGATTCATACTTTAATCAAATGGTAACAGCTACTGGTCGTTTGGATAGTTCCATCCAAATTTGCAAAAATATTCTGTACGCAGTGAAAAAGGTCGTGAAAATTAGAGCTTTTATTTAAGCCTCATGATGGTTTTGATATGTTCGTCGAGCCGATTATTCACAAATTGAATTGCGTATTTTGGCGCATTTATCAGAGTGATCCAGCTTTAATGCAAGCTTTTCCAAATGGTGAAGATATTCACCGCTTTTACAGCAGGCAGAAGTATTAGTAAATCCTCTAGAAGAGGTAACGCCACTGGACGTTCCCATGCAAAAGCCATAAACTTCGGTATATTTATGGTATTAGTGACTTTGGCTTGTCTCGTGACTTAGGTATTACAAGAGCAGTTAAAAGAATATATTGAGTTATATTTCAGTCGCTATCCACAAATCAGTTCTATATGGACCGCATGGTGCAAGAGTTCATGAAACTGGAACTGTACGCACCATGTTTGGCCGTGTTCGCCCACTGCCTGATATTAATAACTGTAACTTTAGCTGCATCCTTTGCGGAGCGTGCAGCTATGAACACACCAATTCAAGGGACAGCGGCAGACATTATTAAATTGGCTATGAACCAAGTAGAACAAGCGCTAGAAGAGCAAGGCTTGCAATCCCGTATTTTATTACAAGTACATGATGAACTAGTGCTAGAAGTAGTAGAATCGGAACAAGCGCAAGTAGAAACTCTGTTGCGTAATTGTATGGAACAAGTAGTGACATTACGAGTCATTGCAGGTAGATGTGCACAGTGCACGAACTGGGCAGATGTAAAATACGAATTTTTATAATTTTGATGCTATCGTGTCATAGTTAAGTATGAGCAGAATCAAATGTCAGTAAATATGGGTAAAATCGACTCACGGAGGCATTGCGTCTGGTAAAAGTACAGTGTTACGATGGTTACAGGTGTCTCATATTGATGCAGATGTAGTGGCTCAAAGTTGTTGAGCCAGGAACACCAGGTTTGCAAGAATTGGTACAGGCTTTTGACCTAATGCAGTGCTAGAAGACGGCACATTACATCGTGCTTATATTGGTAGTCTTGTATTTTCAGATTCTCAAAGCTTTAGAAACTATTAATTTATATTGCAACCCCATATTAGACATCGTATACAAGAATTGACAGAAGAATGGGAAGCAAAGGGAAAACAGGCTGTTATCTATAGATATACCAAGTTGATGTTTGAAACAGATTGGTATACACAGATGGATGAGATTTTGGCTTGTGTACGTAAACCCTCAGACACAACTAGAACGTTTGATGAAACGAAATTTTATTCTGAACAAGAAGTTGTTAGACCGAATCCATAGTCAAATGAGTTTAGAGGAAAAACGTGATTTAAGTACAGTAGTATAGATAATTCTGGAACCATGAAACAATTACAAAAACAATTACGTACCTTGTGGAAAACAGCGAAAATTCACTTTCAGAAGGAGGAAGTATGAGGGTATCCACACGCATTTGCTTGGCTAATCGTTGTTTCTACGGCTTACTATGTGCAACAAGGACAACCCTATTTAGCCAGACAGCATGCGTATCCGTTAGTGTAGCATGTAAAAGCGCGGTAATGAAAATGCATCTACTTACCATGCGAAAGACCATCTATGGTTGCGTGCAAAGTCTCTATACGGAAAGTAAATTTGACACAATGCAAAAATCTCGCTAGCCATAGGATTGATGTGGTGTTAATGCCAGACACTGGGCGCACTGGATTGGAGAACACAAATCAGCCCAGCTCGTCTGACCAAGATATTAAAGAACCGGAACACGAACATGTACAACTTGGGACTTGCATTACTATCATTTATTAGAAGAGTCGAAAGGTAATGAAATTTTAGCCCCAGCTGCCTCACAATGCAGGTCGTGGTCATGTGGAGGAATGGATGCACACCTATGGATGGAATGACAATTTTGATGATGTAGACAAAATCTGCTTCCAGAAACAAAAGATTGACGTGAAACGCGTGATGCGGCACATGAAGACAGTATCAATCATTATATAGTCACACGATAAGCAACGAATCCATGGATGCAATCATAAAAGAAATGTGAAACCCTCGATTTATCATGGTTAGAACACCATTGGAGACTTTCACTTAGTGGTGGAACAACAAGCTTGCATATCATCTACTGTATATAGTCTCTTTTATTATACAAATGACACAAAATTGGCGTCGTCAGTTCTCTATGATACAGAAGTTAGGGGATTATATGGTGCGTATTACAGTGCCTTTAGTAGAGTCGTAGACATTGCTTTTACAAGAGAATTTAACGCCATTTATGGAGAATTTAAAAGCCAATTATAAAATATCTATACGACACGATTCATGGAGCCTCAAAAGGACCCAGTACGAATATAAGAGGGTATACCCCAGTGGAATTATAGAGAGGCACGTGCCACAAACAATTGGTGGTGGTGATATCATTTAGATGTGACACGGCATACCGCATTAGATATGATTACGGTTCTTATATTATTGGTACCTATATCATCAAAGATAATGAGGAAACGGGAGTGGCCCGATTTTATAATACATTCCGAGATGAATTTTTGGTGAAACTATTGTAACAAAGTATCCAGGAATTGGTTAATACATGACTTGGATGCGACCACGATGAGGATAAATTTGAGCAAGCTTTGACGAATCATTTGCAAGATGTATTACTAAATTTATAACCCTGCCTGTACCATCGACTTTAGTGAATGGTACTATTCTCAGGTAGTATATGTAATGATAATACTTATGTAATAGCAAATACTTATGTATAGTGAACAGAAATAGGATAGGGGAAGTATTTTGGAAACGTATCCGAATAGAAAAACTAGGTAAACTTTTGTACGAGAAATCTTTCTAATGCATCTTTTACTGCATACGACAAGGAGAACGTCTGCACTTTTAGTTGGCCAAAATGGGGCTGGTAACGACGTTGATGAAAATGCAGTAATACCAGGGTATTAGAAGAACATGATGCGGGAATTATTGTGAAAGATAGCAGTATCACCATTGGCTATTTACAACAAGATATGTCAATTGGTGATGCTAGTTTAGAAGAAGAAGAAATTCAAACGGCTTTGGGCTGATGCATGCCACACTAGAATCCCATGGCAAGCGCAAGTCACGACAGATCAGGATCGAGATGCCACAGAACAGGACTTTACGTCGTTTATCCTATTTACAAGAGAGATTAGGACGGTTTGCGGCTATGAGCATGAAAACAGCCAACGTGCGCCTGGTCTATGATTTAGGACGAAGATTTGAAGACGAAAGAAGAAAGCTAGTGAATTTTCTCTGTGAGCCACGTACGCGTATTACCCCGGCGAGCCTTTGCGCGCCGACCTGACTTTTTATCTCTTGGATGAGCCTACGAACCATCCTCGAAAAGCCCATGCTAGGAGTGGTTAGAGGGCTATTTAAAGTCCCACAAAGGTAGGTATTGTCACTACAGTCTGACCGCTATCTCAGATCGAGCGGCCACAGAAGTGTGCGGAATTATCTCATCATAAAGTGCATACCATAAAGCGTAAATTAGCCAGTCTCTGAAAACAACGAGAACAGCAACGAGTGGCGTACCCACGTGCCCATGAAAAGCAACAGGAACACATCTCCGTAAAACGGAAGAATATATTGATAAATAATCGGTCAGACACAAATCTAAAATGGCTCGTGGTCGTCAATCACAGCATGATAGACTAGAAGCGATTAGAGGCACCAGACCAAGATAGAGAGTTCGCTTTTACCTTTCCTAAACCAGAAATGAGTGCAGACCGAGTGTTGATGGTGGAAGATGTGTCTATTGGATATGATGTAGAACATCCAGTGGCTACACACATATTACAACAACGCTACGTCGAGGAGATGGTAGGATTAATTGGTGCGAATGGAGCTGGAAAATCGACTTTGTAAAAACAATTATGAACTTTCATAAGACTGGATGCATCGATTAACACTGGAAATCGAGTGCAGACAGGCTATCTCGCAAGAACATGAAGAGTTACATCCTACTTGGTCTGTGTTACAAGAGATCATGGCTCCTTAGGATATGTTGCAGAAGAAAGCCTGCCCGCAGCGTACAGGAGCCTTTCAATTTAGAGGTGATGAAGCGTATTCGTTAATAGGAGATTTATCAGGTGGAGAACGGGCAAGGGTAGCTCTTATTACAGTTGGTAGAAGGTCGTAACTTCTTACTCCTGACGAACCGACAAATCATTTAGACATCCCTACACGAGAAAACAGTGAAACAAGCCTCACAACAGCGCTCAGCGAACTTTGTTAATCATCTCATGACCGGTATTTGTTGGATGCTGTGGCAAAACGCATTGTGGTCTGTAGATACGGTGGCATCGAAGTTAGTCTCAAGGCAATTATTCGTGGCTATAAAGAAAAACTATTGGAACGACCTGTGTTAGCAGCCCAACGATTAGGAAAAGCCGGAGCAGACGAGCAAATAATATGTCCAGCAATACAGCAGGAAAGGCTAACACAATGATGGAGATACAGCAGTGAGTACCGATTCTAATGTTGATATACATAGGTTAGGACATCATCAGGAGGCGCTATAACAGAAGAGCAAGACACTAGCTATTTCAGAAGAAAGTTGACAGCCCCTAAAAAGAAAAACTGAATCTTTTCTATGCTAGAAAAGGAATTAGCTAAAGTAGAGTCAGACATTGTCATGGTATGCAGGCGAGCTCCCGTTAAAATGTATACGGTACAGCTACAGGACCCATCTATACAAGGAGATATATCAGGAATATGAACGATTATCTCAAGAGTTAGCCAACACAACATCACAGTTAGAGGCTCTTTTATGAGAGTGTGGGAACACCTCTAGCGAAGAGGGCCTAGAGGTTTCTATGTATGAGTTGTCGTTTTGCACCCAGCCCTACAGCAGGACATATGCATGTAGGAAATCTGTGGGCAGCATGTCCTATTGGTTCCGCATCGCGTCAAGATGGTGAATATACAGTGCGCATAGAAGATGTAGATACACAGCTCATCGAAACCGATGTATGCAGATTCATATATTAGAAGATTTATCTTTTGGTTTGGTTTTACTTAGACGAAAGTGACCTACGCATCAATCTCAACGTTTGTATATATACGAGCGATATTTGCAAGAATTACGTCTCCAAGAACGGTTATATCCGTGTTATTGTAATCGAGCGCGCTTACAGGAAATCAGTAGTGCCCTCATCAAGGTGAAGCCCTCATCATGTGTGTACGATGGATATTGTTTAACACATGAGCCGACCATAGGTGAAAGACCTCCTTCTTGGCGCTTTCACGGAGAATATGAGAGGGTCCTTTCAGTGATGTATATCGAGGCGCGGTAGATTACATGAAATCCAATCTTGTAGGTGATGATATCGTGTTAAAAGTCGATGGATGGAAATGATTGCCTATCATTTGGCAGTAGTCATTGATGATTATGAGATGGGGTCACAGAAGTCACCCGAGGTAATGATTTGTTACCTGTGACGGGTCATCAAATTGGGTTGGGCCAAGCCTGGGGTTTTACTTGCAATATGGTCATGTGCCCAGCAGGGATAGAAGGTATCGACCGTCTAAACGCTGCGCGGCAACCATGTATCCACAAAGCAAGGGCATCGGCGACTGTGCCAGCGTGGTTCGCTTTAGAAACGGGGTTACCACACCGGGAGATTCCTGATTTGTAGAAAGTCACACTTCAGAGTTACCACAATTGACATTCTAAAAACCTATTAGAACAAGATACAATTAAAATTGACAAATTTCTGATATTATGGTAAGGATAGTACAATGAGGTGATGTCAATGGAAACAGCGATCAAAGAAAAACGGGCCGTCTTAGCGCCACAACAAGAACTGATAAGTTCGGATATAAGATTTTCAAACATCTTGTGAATAAAGGATACAGTGTATCCATAACTTAATATTACATCTATTGATGGCATACAACATATCCAAGCTATGAGCTACGTAGTGGCCCATCGTAGTTGGGACTTTGTGAAAAGCAGAAAAGTTGGATTGTTTTCAGATAGTTGTAAAAGTTAGATTAAGACCGTTTGGCTACAACCAGGTGCGGATAAAAACTGCAGATGAAAAGGCAACTGTCTAGGGTCTTGGCGATTCAAGATTGTGTATTGATTCAAATCTAATAGGAGGCTTATATGAGCGCAATTATTGATGCAATATCTGCAAATTCGGAAGAAGTAGTAGCAACAAATGATAAAGCACCGTTGTAGATTTCAAGCACCGGCGGTGTGTGATACTGTGTTCGCATGACAGTATATGATGAATTAAAAGCTGCATTGGGTGACAAAGTGACATTAACAAAAGTAAACATCTGACGAACAACCTGAATTGGCACACCTTCAAAAATTGAATCCTTCCTACATTTGCCATCTTCAAAAATGGTGAAATCGCATCAAAATCGGCTCATTCCATTAGAAGAATTAAAGCAGCCGTAGAAGCCTCATCTATAACAGGAACTGAACCATAACTAACTTCTATAGCAGTAGTCCACTTTTTCTCACTGTTTTATACTATCACTTCACGTATAATGAATATGGCGCGATTTTTTTAGTAGAAAGGATTATATTGTATGATTACCGCCAGGATTTATCCTCCTTTAGCTTGTTGTTTAATTGTTGGTGTCAGACATGGTGGCTTAGGAACAGCTGCTGTATCGGGCATTGGTCTTGTTTACTGATGCATTCGTAATTGGTCTTGTACCAGGTGCCACCAATTGATGGAAGCATCGATTGCGGCAGAAATGGCTGTTCTGGTTTCTACAAGCATCCGGAAGGTCGCGATGCGCTTGTATGCAGAAATTCTTCGTATAACCAAACAAATTACTATTTACACAATCACAACATGGTTCTTAACTGTGTTGCGGAACAGGTCACGTAGTATACGATGTCTCAATCATCTATGCGATATTTCTATTAAAGAAGGATTCGTCCAGAACGACCAATGGCGGAGTTTCTGCATCTCAAATGGGATTTGTGCATCCCAGCATCCGTTGCGGTTGTATCTGTGCAGCTATGTTGGGAGCTGTGTCAACTTTCCAGCTTAGCGGGTAGCTGCAGATCATCCACGACAATCCAGCTGCACCTTTCTAGGTGGACGTTTTAGTAGGTGGCCTGGAGTATGCGTCGTCGAGGCAAAGGAATCTCGCGTACGACTCCACATTTCCAAGCACGTATTCACATCCTGAACAACGCGTATATATTTCATGCAGAAAATAAAGAAGTCTAGCTGTATTGTGACAGAGTTACCTCGCACAGCATACTGGGCAACGATTACTTACATTTGGCATTCTTGGTCATCGCCTTACCCGGTAGCTCCATCCATCTGCCATTAGTTCCAAATGCAAAAAGGGGCTGTATGGAAACCATCATCTATGACCCGACAATCCAAATTGCTCATGCTTGTGATGGCATCCCTCAATTCTGCTTGCATGCAGCTAGTGAGCGATGTCACACAAGGGTTCTGTCTTTTCAAATCTGCAGGATCGCCGCTGTGTCGCATACGTGTGCGTGGATGGTGCAGAAACCTACTCGGGGCCTATATTCCAGCGACTAAAAGACGACATTATCTTCTACTGTGGTAGAGCAACATGGACCTATGTGCACTTTGCATTATTTATCATTTCTAAATTGGTTAATTCCCAAGCGGCAGCACTTGCACCAGCCAGCCAATGTGGGTTTAGTCTCGGAGTAGATCCACTGGATTGTGTTATCCTCGTCCCTGCATGTTATGCGTATTTTGTGTGTGCCAACCTATCCATCTGATCTAGCATGTATAGGTGCCTGACCGTTCAGCACCATCACTGCATTGGTAAATTCGTTATCAATCATAGCTTTATTTTTCCAGGCATCGGGGTATTTACAAGCTGTAGTGGGCTACTTTATATTGCTATGCTCTAATAGGACAGGCTGAAGATAAAACCATCAAAGGTCAATAGCCTTGGCAATGAATCTATAATGTTATAATTTTAAAAGGGCACCAAATTGTACAACTTATATTGTTTAGTTACCCTATAGTATATAGCATCTGTTTAGTACAGTTGAGGACACAAGCATAAGGAAGTACTATGTCAACTAACAAATTGGGCCTTTGAGCATCACATACTTAGGGGTCAACGCAATCAACGGGAATTTTCTTATCGAAAGCCGCTCTCAGGGTGAACAGTTTATGGGTTATCGTATCGATGCTCTCATTGGTTATGTCTATTGCCTTATGTTTCGAAATGGCGGCGTTCACAAGAACGGTGGTCCTGCGTGTATGCCAGCGACGGTAACTTCGTGGCTTTGAAGTTGGTTTTATGAAACGGCTATTGCAACGATTGCATGGTCTGCTGGCGGCAGTAGGTTTATTAACAGCACTTTGGTGCGGCTTTGGGAACCAGCCAGTACAGAGATGGGTAAAAACACACGCTGGCATCGATCATCGGGTACTTGGCATCATGGAAGAATATGGCAGATTTTAAATCATCAACACATCGTAAACCATCGGTAAATTATTGCCACTGATTTTCATCCTCGTAGGTATTTTCGCGAAAGGCGTTAACTTCGGCGCCAATGGAATTCGTACCAGATATGACTCCGCGTTTGCGCAGCAGCATTGATCATTTTCATTACAGGGTTTGAACTACTGGTAGCAGCAGAGATATGGAAACCCTGAACGCAAAACAAAGCGATTATTCTTGTGTTAACGTTAAAACTATCAGTATATATTAATTCAAGCGACGGTATTGGTATCATGGTGATTTCACTTGTTATCTAAAACCCAGTGGCAGATGCGGCAATTGTATTCATGGGACCCTTTAGCAAAGCTATCGTTACAGCTGGTACATTGATCATCGGTGGTATTAACAGCTTCTTTCATGTTCGTTCCGGCGTAGCTATGGCGGATGATGATGGGTTGATTCCAAAGTAGTGTCTAAACGTAACAAAAAAGATGCACCCATGTAGCGCTCATCGTTACTATCGTATTTTGGTGGTGTCATCTTGGACTGGTAGTTTCGAAAAATCATAAAGTTATTTCCGTAGTATCCGTTTTGCTCAACATTTGCCCAAGCATGCTTGGCAGTAATTGTATTCAGAAACAAACGCCCAGGATATGGCGAGTACATTCCGTGTTCCATTGGGCCCAGAAGTTATTCCAGTATTAGCGGTTGCAGTTAGTATTCATTGTTACCACAACTTTCCTTGGAAAAAGTATTCTGGGACTTGCGGTTTAGCAGTAGGTGCTGGGTATTGGTACTACATTATGAACCGCAACGAAAACAAGCGGCTTAGTCGTTCAACATGGTAACCCTAATAAGATATATACAGGTTACTAATAGTAGAGGGCTACAACTAGGTTATAATATTTGAGTCACTTTATAACTAATGTATATAAAAGCAAGAAACAAGGGCAGGTAATGTTATCGTTTTGATGGATACAAAACCTGCTATGTTTTTGTATAATCAGAACTTACGTTATTAGAGATGATAAGAGAGGATAACTACTAAAATGATATAAATTTTGATTTTAGATGAGCGAAAAAAAAGAATAATTTCATTGATTTTTCATGTATAATTAGGTAAATGTAGAAGCAATTAAGTGTAATGTCTAAAGGAAAACCATCCAGTGCAAATATAGATTGAGTGAGATATTTGCGTTATTTGCCCGCTGGGTATGTTAGTATTGTACCAGTTCTGCTTGAGCCCAAGGGCCGCCAATGGCGACCTTCAATAAGACGAGAAATGATGCGCCACCTTCGTGAGAATGGTGGTCTTTAGTTTGTTCAGTCCATGGCGCAACGGCATTCATTAGTGCTAGTGGCACATCTACCATATTGGTATTGAAAATGCCAATTACGGGGGTTTGCCGTCGATCGTGATGGATGATGGCATTGAAAGTGCTACACTTCTGCTGGCAAGGATTTGGATACGGTAAAATTAAACACCAAAGCGCCACGATGGAAGATTGAAAAGACGCACTTTAAAAAGACACTTTCAAATAAACCAATGGATGGTGGTGGATATTCAGAAAAAGGAGTAGCCCCACGAGATAATTATTAGAAAAGCCAGCAACCAGTGGCTGAGAAAGCACCAGCCAGGAAGCTGAGGCGAAAGCGACACCTACGAGAGTGACCGAGTAAAACTGCACAAAAAGCGGGCTGACAAAGGGCAGCAACCTGTTGCAAATCAGCAGTTCGCTAAAGCAACACCGAAACAGCCAGTGGCTACTGACAGTGCCAGAAAACCAAACCGAAAGTCGTGGAATTATCGAACAGGTGGTATAAAGGGTAAGGTAACGTCCTCGAATTCCTGGTCATGGTGGAGCGATCCAGAGCCATTGGTTCAACGGGTTTACAAGAAAAGCAAGGACATTGCCTAATAAGCGAATATTTAAAAGTCCATCCTAGAAGAAAAGAAGTCATTTTAACCGTACTATGACGTAGATGTGTATGGACCGTGGCGGTAGATGAATTGTGTTAATGCGTGAAAATGTGTAAGGAATGGCAACCAAGCGATGATTTATTAGTATTCATACTAATCTTCTCGAACTGAATGTAGAGGCTACACCTATTATTTCGATGAACTGAATTAAACTAAAATAGCAACTGCTGCAAGGGCAAATTGCTGAACATAGTGGGTCTAATGGCATCGAGGGATTCAACCAGGGAATTTATATGTCCTACGCCATTCTTTGATGCCATCCATTTTGGTAGAATTAGGTTTCCATTTCTAATCCTAAGGAAGAAGGACATTTAAAAAGAATCAGAACACAGAAAGCCTTTGCCAGAGAATTGGCAAGCACAATTATATTGGAGGTTAATTCACGAACAATCATTACGCTTATGGCTTAGTGGCTATCATGAGCGAGGTGTCATAGCCCTAAGGGTTGTAATTCCCAAGATTTAAACCGATTTAGGAAACAAACAACAGCGCAAACGGCTACACTGTAATATAAGGCCCGGACAAAATGACAAAACATCGTGGTCTATGTACCAAAAGCCAAGATGAAAGGTAAGCAGCTACAATTGATTACAATGATAAAGAACGTAAACCGTAAAAGATGCCATCAATTTAATGATTGAACAAGATGGCCAGTTGATTATCCAGTTTTGCAAATAAAAGTGGTAGAAACGGCGAAGATGATGGTACGAAGCCGGTATTGAATGATGACTTTTACAGGGATGCAACAGATTAACAGCTACATTTCGCATTGCAGCTATCGTCAATACGGCGGTGGAATTTGATGTAATCCATAAGGTCTACGTGAAAGTAAAAGGTGTAACTCACCGACTGGCGGTACATTGATTTAAATATCTACTGAAAAATGAAAGACAAACATCGTAAAAGATTAAGTAGTATGTTAAACTTTAGTTAAGAGCCTCCAACATTTTTTACCATAAATCATGCAGATTTAGTGAAAAACAAATCTAGAAATATATTGTAAAAGGGAGGATTTGATGGATACAAAATCTATTAGGAAGAGTTAGGCAAAATTGGCCATTTTATTTGTACTTATTATTGGAGCACATGGGAATCACATTTACCGGTCATCACACCATACCGGGGTTGTCCATCGGGGTGTATCGTACAGAAACCGAAGCCTAGCAAATTCTGTTATATCTGTGGTGAATATTACCACACCATACCTCTATCGCTTTGTTAGTTTCTGATTTTCACAGGCGTAGGGAATACGACGGCCATCATTGCCCCTCACTATCTATGGGCTGCGCCGTCATCGTACGCAGCACCTATGTGGGATTTCACCATCGATCAGAAGATTGCTGAGGTTGCCATGGGGAGCACAGACCGACAAATTTTGTAAAGACAGCTACCACTGGCATTTCCCAGTTATTTTGAGCCATCATGAACATGGTCACAATGATTACTAGCCTTATGGGATGCTCTTTTGCAGGAGAGCCGTGGTGGTCTAGGGAAGTTGCCATTTATCAGTGATTACTACGAATAATAAAGTGCTTATTTTGATTGGTATCCCTATTGCAGGATTACCAGTGGTTGGATGCAGGCATCTGCAAGTGCCAGCAGGTGTTTAGTGAAGAACGATAAGACATAGGGTAGTGAATCGCGCCTGCGTAGTGGGTGCCGGTTGACTTTATCTTTGCACTGTGGGGATGCAACAATATAATAAAAAGCGATACCATTCATATTGCATCGAAACCACGCTGTGGTTGATATATCTTATGAGCATCGTAGGCACTTATTGAGGCGGATACGAATCTGAAAGTGACATATACCCACGGTGTAGGCGGCACTTCCAATATTCATCCTGGTATGGTGCGAGGGATTTTGATATGTATCCGAGGTACCGGTACATCTTGGCAAATCAGTTGAAAAGACAAGGAAGAGTACAAAATGACAAGTTCTATGTTGACTGGGAATACAAGGACAAGTATCAGCTTTTCATGGAAAGGCATGTCATTTTAATGATACCTATAGCATTGGCATTCGCAGACCCGCGAAGGAATACGGTACTGCAAAGTCACTACTGATTTGGCGAAGTATGCAGGGCAACCAAAGTTTGGAGCAGAGTATGATTTCTTTTGAACGAGAAGATGGATATAAGGCGCTAGCCAACGCGTACAACCAGCCATTTTAAGGACGTGTGGACATGGATGTTTGGATTGAAATGTTTGTTTGATAAAGATTGATGTGATGATTGGTATCACTACAGATGGTCAGTCCCGATCCACGGCTAGGTGTTGAGGATGATGAAACTTTACCTGCCACATGGCGGGTATGGTTGCTCGTGAGGAAACGTTGCAGAAACATCCTGTTAGAAACTGTGGTCAATGTTTAGATGGTGTTTTATGAAAGTACCATGGCACAGCTGAACAAAAGGTAGAAATTGATAAGGAAGACCTGAAACAAAGGGAAAAGAATTTTTGCAATTCCAGTGATTGTGGTGAAATAGATGAATCAGAGTATTGAATATAAAGGTATTAAAAATCCCATCAAGGTAAATGGCAGAGAGATTTCAACTACCATCACCAGAGATTCTCTTGTATTGTAGGTCGTCGGGGTCAGGAAAACACGACACTGTTAAAATGATTAATGACTATCAGGCCTAGATGAAGGGATATTACTATCTTTGGAACTCAGTCATCGAACAGATATTATTTCTTTGCGCAGAAAGATTGGCTATGCCATTCGCGATGATTATCACATATGACGGCAGTAGATAATATTGGGTATGTACAAACCAGATAGTACACCGAAAAGAAGTAGTAGATGCTATCGCATCGGATGTTTACCGGTGGGATTACCATTGGATAAGGGCAAGTATCCCAAGAACGTCTGGGACAACAACGAGTGGGCATCGCCAGAGCCTATGCTAACTCTCCAAAGATATTGCTGGCGGATGAACCATCTTGATCGGTGGATTCTAATATTGTACCAAACTGAAGATTTGGAAGAATATTCACAAACAAAACGGACTGCACCATTGTGTTCATTACCCATGATATGCACGAAGATTTAAACTAGAACACATCCTTGTCATGCACGAAGGCGCCATAAATAATACGACTGGTGGAAGAAGGAAGAATCATCCCAGCAATGAGTACGGAAACAGCTGGTGAGATGACGAGGTAGGGAGAAAGAACTCTAGAAACATAATGAAGGTGATCTATCAGAGTCCCTTTCTTTGCCATCCTTGCCCCTAGTGTACAATATAGACAACATGGCGAGTAAGCAGTAGAAATGTATGGCTAAAGCAGATAGAAATGTATGGCTGGGTTGGAACAGTTTTGCTCTAGCAACGTGTCGGCATAGATGTTAGGGTTGTTATTACATAATGAAACGAGGTGCCACGCATAACCGTCCGCTTGATGAATCTTCGCTATCGACAGGTTAACACAACACAGTATTAATAATCCCATACGTAAAGGTCGGCGTCGGTGATGATTGCGCGTATGATATGCCCCGATGGTATCAACCAGTCAGCATGGTTACGATGGTGGAAGGATTCACCTTATGAAAGCACCACACCCTTCGACGTTACATCGCATTGGGGCAGCAAACATAAGCGATATAGCGGGCGATGAACCCACGGCATATGGTGGTGCTCATTGCAGTGCTCTAAGGGGAGACCTACGGCTCATGTAGAAGCCGATTTACAATGGTTTGCGTAATATTTGTGCAGACTACGATGAATATCATCGGTGGCGGCACGGTGTCACCCAGCCCTTTTTGTCATTTCAGCCACAGTAAGTCGCAGGAGATGTTCCACAAATCAATTCCGTCTTGCTGCAGTGGAAAATAAGATGGTGATGCGGTATTCATCAAATTTATTTAGGATTATCCATGTGGGATCAGGAGGTTTGCTAGAGGGCAGCGAGGACTATCCGGTGAGTCAATCTGCCCATCAACGACCCATCTCATGTGGAATGTGGTATAATAGCAAGAGACTTGAAGCTGGCTGCCCAGAACGATATCATGATGCTTGCCTAGCGAGCTCAACGATAGCCAAAAGCATCACACAGGTGACTATGTACATTGATGAATCGAAATTGCCTATCCATCCAGAGGTGTGATGCATACTGTGAAAGTCACCATGAGCCCTTATTCGCCTATGGGACTGGGGTAAACACTTCAGCCAGTGGAACGCAATGCTGAGCAGAATGTCAAAGAAACTTTCACCATCATTGACATATCAGTTGGTGCTGCACAGGTTATGGTAGAACGATTTGGATAATAAAATAGTAGAACCTATGGATATATCATTTATCTCATGACCGAGAAGCACTAAGAAAAGGACTAAGAATAGAACGATGATTTTGGGAGAGTGTGTTATTGATATAGAATATGCACGGTTATTGTGTTTATAGATAATATAGGTATATTAGAAATCTACAATATTAAACTTGTTTTTCTATTAGAGTACTTTGAAGAAGCAAAAACCGAGCTGCTGCGATATTTAAATATTGGTTATTAAAATTGGACGCAGAGATAAGATATAATGATAAACACAATAGTGCATATAACCTCCATTCCGTGGAGGAAACGTTACCCAGGTCGCAGCCTCAGGGAGACGGCAGATTATGAAACCCTTATTTTAGGTCGCTTTTGGATGGTACGTTAGGGTGGAAATACACTTTTCCATGAATTATGAAAGGTTTTAAATGTTGAAGAAGCGCGATGTCCCATGTTTGCTTTGATGAACAATTTCCATGAAGTAGATGGTTCTATTTAAACGCATTGATTGTATCGAATGGACGGTAGAAGAGCCAGAAACTATCGGTTTTTATGAATACAGATGAAAGTTCAAGTCCGGAAATGGCTAGTAAGTTTGTTGATGAATCACCACGACAGTGGATTGAGATTTCTGTCACGATGATGGACCACGTTTACCATAGCCCTACGGACTACTTTTCAGAGAAACAACGCATAGGGAGAGAACCTATGATTTTAGGAATTGAAACGAGAAAGTGCCACGCGCGGCGGTGGAAATGACAAAGAAATACGGAGCGAACTCATCGTACAGGCCGGCTTACCCATTCTGAGCAATTGCGCCACATATTGAAACGGTGCTAACGACGGGAAAGTAGAGAAATCGATACCGTATTGCAGTAAACCATTGACCGGGTTCGTTTATGGATTGCGCATTACTTGGGTACGGCAATGTTACTGGCCCCATGCTTGAATATACCTGTAGGTGCCCACCACCATGTGTTAAATAAAAGCCGCGTATCACCATCGGTATGCACTGTCATTGATGCACAAAAGAAATAAAATTCATGGCCGTCATTATGAGGAATGGCGTGACATGGTTGGCTAGATACAAATAGAAGCACTACACTGAATTGTTAGATAAAATTAGCGCCATCTGGAGATACTCCAGTAGTCATTGTAGGATGGTCTGAACGATTGGAAAAGAATATGCTTTAGGCGCAGAAGGATTATCTGATTCGATGAAACCACTCAGGACAATAATTGGAAACAATCAGCTGGGCAGCTCATATCCAAGTGGTATTGCCGCCAATTTATGAAATGTACATTCCTGATGCGCAGTCCATTGAACTATCTCACATTCGTAAATCGGAAAGCCGGAAGTGGTCAGATGAGAAAACAAATATCCCAGCTACTGGCACTTAATACGTGGAAACCGCAGTAGTGAAGTTTTGTAAAGCAGGTGAACGATAACGATCACCCCATGAGAAGCCTTAATATGATATTTAATGAATACTAAATAGAAACGTACTCTGTTTTTCAAAGGTGTTTTATTGACGGCGGTAGATAAGTTGTATCTGCAGCAGAAATGTAAAGAAGGTAAGATTATTGGGTATGGTGGTTCAGCTAACTGTATTAGAAAATTAATATTGCTATACAACCGAATATCATGGTATGGTGGAGCCATAATGACTCGTGTTAATGCAATGCCTGCAAACGAGGTATGCGCTCTTTTAGCGTATCCACATTGCAGCTCGCTGGCACTGTAGACCATTATGCGAGTACGTAAACAATTTTATTCAGATCCAGTAGAAGATGGGCTTACTATGACGAAAGAAATGGAGGAACTGGCATGAGTATCTACATCGCTATTGAAACTAGTTGGTGATGAAACATCGGCAAAGGAAGGATAGAATGGTCGTTTCTAATGTAATTTCCAGTCAAGTACCCATACAGAAAGTTTATGTGTCAAAGCAGAAGCGGCATCCCGTCATCATATAGAATGATTATGCTGTTACCACCAAGCTTTGCAGATGCGAATGTAAGATTAGATGATACGACCATATCGGTGTCATCTATAATCTGTTTAGGTGGGAGTTTCCTAGGTGTCGGCAGCGAAGGCCCTATCCTTTGCTAAGGACATCCTCGATAGAGTTCACTGTATGAACAGCCACATCTTTTGCGAACTTCCCTTAAATCTAACGAACCGCCATTTTATGTTTAGTGTTGTATCTAGTATACGGTGATTGTCCACACAGATTATGAAAGCCAGGTACTGGGACAACACGATGATGCGGTAGAAGCTCTCTGAGAATGTTGTCATATTAGGTTCGTATCCAGGGGACTGCAATATGTAATACAGTGAAGGAACCAATGCTATTGATTTCCACGACCTTATTAGAAAAAAGGAACTTCATTTTAGTTTTAGTAAGCCGAAATCGCGGCAAGGATTATCAATGGAAACAACAGAAAGGTGTATATTCTGTTACAAGATGGGTAGCCTCCTTCAAAAGGCTATTATAATGTATTGGTAGAAAATGAAAGAAGGCTCATACCTTAAAAGAAACAAAGATTGCCTTAGCTGGTGGAAAAGTCGGCGAACAGGGTTGCAATGAGATTTACAAATAAGCAAGGAAGCTAGGAAGGATTGAGCATACCCTCACAGTGATCGAGGTTGGCCACAGACAATGCGCCATGATTGGATGTCGAGCTACTATATGGCACAAGCTGGCAAATTTTAGCACACATTGAATGCAAACCGTCTATTCCATTGGGCGTGATTGTGGAAAGGAACATGATTAGTTGGAAAGGTTTCTTAGAGAAAGTGGTTTATATCCAGCTGTGGGCTTTGCTATGCAGTTTTCAGTTGATTGTTTGTAAAGCCATTAGTGAATAAGGGTGTCCTCTTGTGATTTGGTGACGGACAGCTTTTTTAGTGGAGCGTGGACGGTGGTCATGTTTAGTGGTACAGAATGCAAAGTGCTCTGGACCACCCTATGCAGGAGATACGTGGTGGCAAGAGCCTTCACAGGTCTATGGGGGAGGATCGACAGATACAGCGTACGACAGTCCAGTCTTACTATGCACAGGCATATCCTAGCTGCAGATAATGAACAAGTGCATCGGTGCTCAGCGCCTTCACAAATCAGATGTCCAGGTGGCTATCTGAGTCGCTATGACGAGTTTCTTGTCCATCGTGTCACAGACGACCTAACAAAGGTATGTTAGTCCACAACCAGCAACCAGAACTGTGTGAATGGCATTTCCATCCCAGGTGGGACTCTCTTTATTGAACAAGATGGGACCATGCCTCATGCAAACAGAGCGCAGCTGGGAGATATGGTATCGACTCCGACGATTACAAGGAACGTCTATTTATAGTAGTGCACTAGTTGGTCGTATCGAAGGCCTTAAGAAGATAGAGTGGAGTACGCCGATGACGAGTGAAAGCGGTGACATGGTGACATTGCGACAGGACAAGTGATGATTTCCCGTCGTCCTTTGTGAAGTGCGCTGGCATCTCAGTATTGCAAGACAAAAGCCAGAACTGCGCAAGTCAAGATCGAGAATTACTGGTGAAAAATCTCCGTTATCAAAGATAGCACCACTCAGTGGCAAAATAATTTCACAATCTCTGTGCAGGATCTTTGCATGCTAAGCCAGACAGTGGGTCCGATTGATGTGAAACAAAGCTTTACAAGACAGTATTCCATCGTGTTGAAAGTATGGCTCTCTAGTCCATGAAATCGTGTCAGAATTTGGTGAAGATGTGGCACTGGTGCATAGTATTATCGAAGAACTGTGGCGTTTATTATGACAGGGATTGAGGCATTCTGAGCAACGGACCCACATGACCACTTGGGAGACGTCCACTCAATATGTCGTCCCATAAGGCTAGCTTATGTGTCCTCGAACATGCAGATCGAATCTGCTAATCTTTTTAAACATGCTTTAAAGATAGAACTGGGGGTCAAGTACACGTGGAAGTGCGAGACATGGGCGATGTCGCAAATCATGATATGCCACATTACCATCCGTGAGCGCAGGTTGTGGTTTGCCAGATGATTTTGAGAGAGTACTAGACAACGGCGATTGGGATTACCGATTTATAAGGAACAATTTGGTACGAAATGAACTAAACTGGAAGAATTGTCGACGACCCCAAGGAACAGGGACTGTAGTGGTCTATTGAGGTTCTACAAAGGAGAAGAGTATACGCGTCTGATAGTAGATGGATGGTCTGCGATTCGCATGGATTTGCAGGAGATATGTTAGAAAGCCAAGGACATATCGTTGCCAGGAAGGCGCCAATGGGTGGAAGCAATCCGGCTATGCCGACATCTTTGCGCCAGATATGGTACTTGCGGATGTGAAAATGCCTGAATTGGACGGTATGTACGCGGCGCGTCGAAATTCGCGCCTAAACGATTGGCACCGGTGGTGCTCTTAACCGCTCTGCAGTCAAGACGATCTAATTCAAAAGCACTCCAATCGGGCGTATATGGACATTTAATTCAGCGCGAGAGAGACCAGACTTGGGTCCAGCTCTGCAGATGGCGATGGGTCGTTTTCAAGAAGAACGTGGATTTGCCGGAACAGCAGAAAAGGCCCAACAAGTTCCCAGTAGAAGAACGTGAAACATACTGTCGAAAGCTAACGGGCATATTGAGTGGAGTTACACGGATTTTTCGAGGGAAAAGCAATACTACGAAAAATACGAGGCTTTCGGTGTGATAAACCGGATCAGTATCCTAAGAAACGTGCAACAGGGCTATCGCAGCCCATGAGGCAGAGTATAGATTATGGTAGTGAACCATATGTGCAAAATTATAGATTATGTCAGCCATGACAAAAAGATTGCCATGAAAAGAAGTATTTGGTCAGAAAAGCCGCAGGCTTGCAAGAATTTTAAAATGATTTACAACTAATATTTGCCTGTAATTCAGGCACTTCACATCTTATTGGTGCTAGCATTGATAGTATGGTATTAGGAGAGAGGTAGCACAATGAAACCATTAGGCGTATCGTCGTTATTCGATGTATTAGAAGTAGAAACAAAACAAGGAGAGTGGTATCTTTAGCATCTTTCCACGAAAAGGAACGCCCATCTGAAGGGTGTACAGTTATTGCAGCGGCCCTAGCAAAATTATGTGACAATGGACGAACGGTGTAGCGCATTGTAGTTAAAGTGCGGGCGATACAGTTATGTTCTCCAACATGCTGGCGCTGAGTTTAAAATGGATGGTCTGTTGACCATGCACTCATCAGTGAAAAGATATTTTGCTTGATATTAAAAGCTAACTAATCAGTGATGATTCGCAGAGGAGTGCCATGCAATGGCAAAAGAATATTTTATTTAATGCAGCCGACGCCGCATGCCGCGGCGTTGACCAATTAGCAGGCCTGGTAAAAGTAACAATAGGACCCAAAGGGTCACGCAGTCGTAAGTATTAGAAAAATGTGCACCAACTATCACTAATGATGGTGTGACTACCGCTCGTGATATTAGACACTTCCATCCATTTCGAGCACGTGGTTTCTAATCATTGAAAGAAGTTGCTACCAACTAATGATGAAAGCTGGTGACGGCACATACAACTGCTACGCAGGCGTATAGCGCGAGCTATGATCTCGCAGCTGCATGCGCGTGCTGCTGGTGCAGCAAATGAGTTCAGAGGTGGCTGAGTTGGCGGTGAAGATTAGTGGCTGCAGAATTCAATCTCTAAAAGCTATTAACGTCAGAATGGTAAACCAGGATATTGTCAGTAGTTGCGTCTGTATCTCTGGCGGCGGACGAAATGGCGACAAACGATACATGGAGTGACTGGACACGTGTAGGCAGCGACGGTGTTATCACTCGTTGAAGAATCTAGAGCATTGCTTACAAACTGAGTTAAATGTAGTAGAGAGGCGCCTGCAATTCTGACCGCGGTGCTTATCCCTCACATGGTGACTCACCCTGATACGGGTGTTGACGGTGTGAACGAACCGCTGATTTTCGATCAAAGCTCGGACCGCAAATCTCCGTTTGATCGCTGACGGCTGTCAGCTCTTGAAGGTTGCAAAACTTGCAAAGAACTTGCGCTACTATCGCTGAAGACGTAGACGGCGAAGCATTGGCTACATTAATGTTCAGACACCGTCTCGTGGCTAATGAGCCAGTATTGGCTGCAGAAAGCTCCTGGATTCGGCGACCGTCGTCAGCATATTTAGAAGATATCACAGCTATCTTAACTGGCGGCAGCATCGCTGTAATCAGCAAGAAGTAGGCTTTAAAATTGGACAATGTGGAATTAGAACATCGTGCAGCTCGTCAAGTTTCGCCTCACCAAAGACGAAACTATCATCGTTGATGGCGATGGCAGCAAAGGGCATGCGATACAGCCGATCGTGTAGCATGAGTTCATTTGCACAAGCAGAGGAAGTTAACTTCCGAGATTCGAGGAAGGAAATGGCAAGAACGTTTGGCTGAAATTGTCTGGCGGTGTAGCTGTTATCAACGAAGCAGGTGCAGCGACAGAGTAGAATTTGAAAATGGACTTTCATCGAGAGATCGCATTGAACGCAACTCGTGCAGCTGTAGAAGAAGCTATCGTTGCGGGATGGTGGTACGACGATTGATTGACTTATCATCCCATTAGACGGTATCGAAGTCTACCTGGTGACGTATTAACGAGTGTGAACCTTGTGCCGCCGTGCTGTGGAAGAAACCACTTCGCCAAATCGCGCATAATGCAGGTTTAGAAGACGACGAGCTAGAACGTCATAAAATCTACTGAAAGCGGCATCGGTTTCAAACGCATCACGTGAAGAATATGTGACATGGTAAGCTGGTATCGTGGACCCTGCAGCAACACGTTCTGCCTTTTGTACAAATGCAGCACCATCGACGTAGTAGTAGCAATACTGAAACCATCGTGGCTGGCCACAGTAGATGAAAAAGCTGCTCCCAGGCGGTGCTCAATGCTCCAATGGGCGGTATGGGCGAGGCATGATCTATGACCCTCAGTGCATCTTTGGATCGTGGCACTGACTAAAGTAAAGCACTACTCGGGGACTGTGGAAGAAATAAGTAATTATTCTTTTCATAGTCCTTTTGCTACATATGGTATGTGTTGGCATATCGAATAATGCAGAACTTACCTTTGAGCTGCCTTTGCTTTCTGGGACAAAATGAGTTTGGTTTTATACTGATGAAATAGGATAGTGAATAGGTAACAGAGGTATATTGAATACTAATGTCTCGTACAGTAATGAAACGACGTAGTGTATATCTTTTAGAAATACAGTGCACTTTTGAATATTTTGAGTGCGTTATAGTTTCAGATATACAGCAAAGGATCAACTGAAGAAATCGATATTGACTATATACAGATGATATATAATGAGGTCTCATAAGTTAACGGATGATGATTATCCGTGTAAAGTCTAGGTTTTAATTTTATTATATATGTATGTAAGTTACAAAGGGAGACAATTATGAAAGAAGAAAAATTGACAACAGCAACTGGCGCTCCGGTGCCGGATTAATAACAACAGCGCTACGTCTGGAAAACATCCTGTCTGTTGATGCGAGACGTGGTTGATGGAAAAATAGCCACCGCTGCTCCAGTGAAGTGATTCCTGAACGCCGTATGCATGCGCGAAAGGACCTGGCGCCTTCGGTACGCACTGTGACAGATGTGCATCACTAAATACACAAAAGCGCAGAGTATCTCTGAAGTGGGTAAACAACGAGTTTTGTTTGTACGTTTCTCTACAGTAGCCTGTAGTGAACGTGGTGCTGCTGATGCAGGGCCGTCATATCCGTGGTTTTGCTGTGAAAATGTACACAGAAGAGATAACTTCGGACGTAGTAGGCGACAATACACCAGTATTCTTCATCCGCGATCCATTGCAATTCCCTGGCTTGAACTTCGCGCCGTAAAACGTAATCCTGAAACGCACGGCTGACGCTACCGCTAACTGGGATTTCTGGACTAGTTTACAGCATGCAATACGCAAATCCCTCTGTGTACTGAGTGATCAGCCTTCCTGGCGGTTACCGTCATATGCACGGTTTCGGTTCTCACACATATAAGCTTAATCAGTGCCAATGATGCGAACGCGTATGGGTGAGAGGTCCACCGCCTGCCAACCATACTAGATTTAACTGAAGCAAAGAGCAGCTGCTATTATTGCGAACGACCAAGCAGAAAGTGCACTGGCTGTGACTTATTTGACGTCTATAACGCTGCGTTCGATTTCGTGGAAACTGTAACGTCCAAGTGATGACCAGAAGAACAAGCAGAGACGACTACAATCCATTTCAGCCCTTACAAAAGTAGTGGTACCGAGAAAGACTTCCCATAAATCGAGTGCGAGGTAATGGGACTGAACACGCAACGCAGAAAACGCTTCCAAAGATGTAGAACAAGCAGCATTGACCATCCAATCATCTACTGGTATTGGGTTCAGCCCTGGCCGCATGTGCGAGGTCTGCTTGTTCCTCCTACGCAGATGCAGCAACGCTACCGCTTGAGGCACAAACTGTCACATCCATTCCTGTGAATGCACCTAAATGCCCAATTAAGCACCTCACCACCGTGGTGGACAAGGCCGTGTAGATGGTATCGCTATGAAGCATTACTATTGGATATGCTCCAGATAAAGCTCGGCTCGAATGGGCTAACCAACCACAATAGCATCAAGGATATGACGTATCTGGTAAAGTATATCAATACGACTTCCGTGAAGATGATTCCGATTACTACACACAACCTGGTAAATTGTTCTGTCTCACACGCCAGAACAGCAAGAAGTATTAATTAAAACACAGCGATCAAATATGGCAGGAGTTCCATTGTTCGGTCCAAGAACGCCATGCAAAATATTGCTATGCATGTGACCCTGCATACGGAGAAGGCGTAGCAAAAGCATTAGGGAATTGCGTAGATTTCTGGTACACCAGCGACACTGCAACACTTGGTTGGCTATTTGTTTATGGCGTTCTCTTGAAATAAGAGAAGAAGATCATAATATATCCCCAAATGGTATTTCATAATGCTCTTGTTCGGGAACATGTTGCGGTCTTTTGTTGTCATTATTTTGGCAAAGGCGCGAATGTTATAGTTTTTACGTTCAAAGAGAATAGAGAGGGGAGGGAGGCGGATATACTCTCCTCACAAACGGTATTTCATAATGTTTGTTCGCAACGTCGTTCCTTTGTGGTGTCATTAATTAGTTGGTGCTTAAATGCCAGGTTTGCTACGTTGTACTGTATTCCTTTGTGGAATGAAGTGAGTATTTTATGATTTTAAGGCACAACGTATAATTATTGGTATAGTCATCTTCATATAGGGAGGTTTACGAGGAAACTACGCATGGTAAATATCTAATTACGTGCCGGTGTAATAAACGTTGTAATATGTGAAAAGGGAAACTTATGATTATACCTGTTGGATGAATATGAAGTTTGAAAAAAGTTGAAATAATAGTAATAAACAATTAGTATTTATTGGTGGGTCTTGTTTATAGATGAGGCACCTCAAATGATAGAATGAAAAGGCCTGATTGGATTCATTTTTAATAAAGAAAAAGTCTGTAAGATGTAGATATCCAGAAGATTTACATTAAATAGTGATGGGTTAATTATAATCGATAGCAGAGTTTGGAGACGCTTAGATGCTGCATTACCTGAGTTTTTGGAAAAAGGTTATTTAAGGGAACCTGTAGATAATAAAAGAAAAGGAAGTATTGCCGCAGGATGATGCTAAAAGTGAATGAGAAAGTTTGCCAAATGAAACAGGCACAAGTGATATTATTAAAGATTCCTATGCGAGTAATTTATAAGAACATGGCTCATTTCTATATATCTGACTTGCGTTCCATAATCCATTTGATTAGAATAAAGAAAGCAATTGAACTTCCTACTAGAAATTAGGCGTAGCGATTCATTACGGCAAAGGGAAGAAAGAATTTCAAAATTAGGACACAAAGAAGAAAACTGATTTATGGAGTCAAGGTATACCATATAGCTGATGAGTCGAACTAAGGCGGCTATTATAGAAAAGCCTGAGTTAAAGCGTATGACTACAAGTGCATCAACCATCGTAGACCTCTATCAATTATAATGTGAGAGGGAAAGCAACAGAAAAATTTGCTTTCCTATATTTATCGGACATGTTATGCTCCATCTTCAACATAATAAAAGGGTCAAAGCCAGATATACAACAGTCTTCATAAAAAGCTAATGTGAATTATTGCCGTCCAAAGAGCATTTATTCTTTGCCATGATGATATTGATGACATCTGAAGAGGCAATCAGAGCCTATCACAGTAAAAGCATTATAAAACGTTGCCCTATTACTTGGGGTGCGCAAAGGGATTAAGAGTACTTTCAAAGATTTCTTTATTGAAACAATGGTTCCCTATGGTTGAACAATGATTGAAGAGTCTACGATCGTAGATCATTGGTGTCAGCTATTTTACAGTTCTCTCTCATTCTCGTTCTAATTGTTGAAACAAGACGAATTGGTAGTATAATAAGTTAGAATTAGTGCAAAACTAGATGAAACGAATAGTCATAAATATAAATTCTATGATGGTCATGGCATATAATCACATCGGGGATAGTAAAACGGCGTTTTCGTTTTGAAATGTAAAGAATACATGGTGTATACAGAAGACTATTTGGAAACATTAAATCGTCGTTGTGATGCTGAATGACCAATATCAGTATGAGAAAGACGAAACTGTGGATTAGTTTTGTTGTATCAATGAGGAATTAGATCTTTGCACATGCTGTTTTCAGGAAAAGAGGTGTTTAAGACAAAGGCACATTGAGCCAAAGAGGACAGGTATTGTTCATATGAGAGTCCCAGGCAGAAATCCTCTTTAAGCAGGCCTTTGGACGAATTTGATACAATCTTCAAGCGATGGCACCAGATATTCAATGAATTATTATATTACTCTTTTCTTAATAGTTACACTACTATATTGATATGGGAATCGAAAGCAGAGAAATATGCGCCAGATTCTTTGGTAAGCAGGCTGTGAGATGGACCAATATGTATTACAAATATGACGAGGGCAAGAAGAAAAATCAGTTATAAATTTGCCTTTATGTATTTATAAAGCTCTACATTCTGGCGTGGATGATACGAATTTGATGAAAGAATGGCTATAAAATGGGCGGCTAACCTTAAAGATAGTGCCAAAGCTACATTTGAATGGACATCCATG
>BNJT01000097.1_pt1 | contig 88872 bp, 110 predicted proteins | sample 8540491 | NCBI WGS metagenome assembly BNJT01 (sample SAMD00202455, study PRJDB9452) | human saliva metagenome | host: Homo sapiens | reverse complement strand
GGATATCTTCATGGTAGGGATAAGAGCTGTACCGGTTCGAGCCGAAGTCTCTCACCTACTGAGCCTCAATGAGACTCTACGGAATAAATTCCTAGAGTCTCATATTCACATCAGTTACCACTCGCTCTTACTCCTACCATAGAATCCCAAGGGACTCCATCATTTTTCATAGAATTGGTGTTCTCTAAACCTTCTTGTTTAAAGACATAATTGAGTTTTATTATTAACGATTGCTGTAAAAAGAAGATTGTCAATCCTCATAAAAATAAGAACTAGTAACTTCGTATGGACAGATAGCGGGTTCTGTGGTTCAATAAATGTATCAGGGTGTCATAGCTCAGTTGGATAGAGCAAGCGTTTCCTAAACGCTAGGTCGGGGGTTCGAGACCCTTTGGCACCGCTAGTAAAAAAAATCCATTGGTTCAACCAGTGGATTTTTTGTTCATTATTTACAATTCTCTTCTACCCATTCAACTGCACGCCAGGCACGTCCTGAGATATCATTTCCATGATTTCCCTCTTCCAACGTAAAATTGAAATCACCTGCTTGAAATTTCGGCTCATAAAAATCTTTTAATGCTATCGTATTAGAAGTTTGGTCTGCTGTTAAATTTGTAGCAGTCGTTCCTTCTTGATCACCCACACTCATGTACAATTTTGGATGAGCAGCTTTAAAGGGATGTTCTTTTAAATAGTCCAGAAAATCCGGATACCACAGCGACGAAGAGCAACTAAGGACGGTGCCGAATAAATCAGTGTTCACCGCTGCGTACAGGCTGAATAATCCACCTAGCGAATAACCACCGATAACTCTCTTTTCTGTGCTTGAAGCAAAACCATATTCACTCTCACAAAATGGAATCACATGTTTTACAAAAAACGAAAGATGTTCTGCAGCTTTCCCACCAAAATCCATCGGCATGGTTTCAGATGCCTGGAGAGGCCAAGGAGTATAATCATCTGTTCGATTATGTGCATTTATGAGTAGAAAATTAAGTGCAGGTTGATGTTTCCGAATCCAATGATTAAAAAGCTCTTCGAATTGATCTCCATCTAAAAAATAAATGGTCGTGGCATCTTTGACATTGGAACGATAAACATATAGCTTCACTCCCTCTATTTCTTGTTGAATCCATACAGAATTTTTAACCATGGCGATTTCCTTTCTACTGCTTATTCTCCACTATTTTAACAGTTTTCTGGGCAGTTGATAAGTCCAAACGAAAAGACGCCAGCGATAATCACTGACGTCTAAATGTTGTTAAATCAATTTAACGGACAATTTGTCCCGATTTTTGGTTCATAAATTCAAAGACTTCATCTTCATTGAATGGATTCCAGTCACCAAAAACAGTATGTTTTAAGACTGAACTTGCAGTTCCAAAATCTACAATTCGTTGACTATCCCAACCTTTTAGAACGCCGTTTAAAATCCCAGCAGCAAAGGCATCTCCTCCACCTACTCGGTCGATAATTGGATTAATATCATATAATTTAGACTCTACAAACTGTCCATCTTCACCTACGAAAAATCCTTGTAATTCGTTATGATTCGTTGAAATCACATTGCGTTTAGTTGAATACAATACTTTAATATTTGGATATTTTGCTTGAACTCGTTTGTAAATTTCTTCTAGGGGAACATTTTCGTCTTCTGATGCTACTTTCAAGAAATGAATCGCATCTAATCTACCCGCAGAAAGAATATCTACATACGGTAAGATTTGTTGGAAACAAGGATATGCTTCCTCATAACTCCAAAGCTTACTGCGGTAGTTCATATCAAAACTCACGCGACAGCCATATTCTTTTGCCTTACGTACGACTTCAACGGTCCATGATTGCCACTTCTTAGAAAGAGCTGGTAGAATCCCGGAAATATGAAGCAAGTCAACATCAATAAATATTTCGTCTAGATTCCAGCAAAGTTCGTTCAAAACGGAGATACTAGAGTATAAACGATCATATGTAACGCGAGAAGCACGTACAGCATTCCCTTGTTCTAAAAAGTAAGTGCCTAGTCTTCCGTATTCCGTTGCTACTAAATCTGTATTGATCCCATTCATTCGTAATCTTGAACTTACGGCATCATTTAAAGGGTTATCTTGAGGTAGAACTGTTGCTACCGAGACATTATGACCAAAGTGAGCTAATGAAATTCCAACATTTGCTTCAGCTCCACCATAGCAGACCCTAAACTCTTTTGTACTCTTTAACCGTACATCTGCTGCGGTCGATAATCTTAATAAAATTTCACCTAGAGTTATTACTTTCATCTCTATATCTCTTCTCCAATTTTCAATTGATAGATAAAGAATCGAAGCTCTCACTTCGATTCCTTTATGTTCTTTAATTATACTCCAGAATAAGCTGCGAAACCACCATCAATTGGTAAAACTACGCCATTTACAAAACTTGAAAGAGTTGAATCTGCAAGGAAGAATACTCCCCCTACTAATTCATCTGATTCACCAAAGCGTCCCATTGGTGTATTGCGTAAAATTTTATCTGCACGTGGAGTTGGATTTCCATTTTCATCAAATAGTAATCTCTCATTTTGAGCCGTTACTAAGAACCCTGGTGCAATCGCGTTGCAACGGATTCCTACTTTAGAGAAGTGAACCGCTAACCATTGAGTGAAGTTACTAATCGCTGCTTTTGCTCCTGAATACGCTGGAATTTTTGTTAAAGGAGTGAATGCATTCATACTTGAAATATTGATGATGTTTGCTCCTTCTTTTCCAACCATATCTTGTGCAAAAACTTGTGTTGGTAATAATGTACCTAAATAGTTTAAGTTGAATACAAATTCAATTCCTGCTTTATCTAAGTCAAAGAATGTTTTTGTTTCGGCACTTAATCCAACTTCATGGAACTCATTATCTGTTGTTGCACGTGGGTTATTTCCTCCAGCACCGTTTACTAAAACATCTACGGTACCAAGATCCTTATTCACCGCTTCGCGAACAGCTTCTAATGATTCTTTTTCAAGTACATTCGTTTTATATGCTTTTGCGATACCGCCTTCAGCAATAATTTCATCTGCAAATTTTTGTGCAGCTTCTTCGTTTAAGTCTAGTAAAGCTACCTTTGCGCCTTGTTTGCCAAAGCTTTTTGCGAGTTCACCGCAAATCACTCCGCCTGCACCGGTAATGACTACTACTTTATTTGTAAAATCAAAAAATTGTGTCATGGTTATTCTCCTATTGTTTTGCGTTTTTAGCTACTGCTTCAGCTAATCCGTGAAGATAAGTAGCACCTAGAGCTCGGTCAAATAATCCATATCCTGGACGACCCGTTTCTCCCCAAATCATACGACCATGGTCCGGACGGATTGGTCCTTCCCAGTTTGCGTCATGAAGAGCTTTCACCACTTCATACATATCAATTGAACCGTACTCTGTTGGGTGTGCTGATTCTTCGAATGATTTGCCTTTTCCTGTTAAACGAATATTACGAGCATGCATAAAGTTTACACGGTTGCGTTTCAACATTTCTTTTAACATCTCAACAGCATCGTTGTTTGGATCAGAAGCATATGAACCTACACAAACAGTTACCCCATTATTTGGGCTATCGTATAATTCTACAAATCTTACAAGATTTTCTTTGCAAGTAATGATACGAGGTAATCCAAAGATGCTATAAGGTGGATCATCAGGGTGGATTGCCATTTTCACACCAGCTTCTTCTGCTGCTGGAATGACACGTTTAATGAAATATTCTAAATGTTCCCAAAGTTTTTCTTCGTCTACTTTGGAATACTCATCCATGATAGCTTTCATTTCATCTTTTGTATAACTTGAATCCCAACCTGGCAGAGATAACTCCCCTTTTACAGGGTCCATTTTCTTAGCCACTTCTTCGTCGAAGATTAATGCATTAGAACCATCTGGAAGATCATACGCTAAGTCAGTTCGTGTCCAGTCGAATACTGGCATGAAGTTATAACATACAATATTTACTCCTTCAGCCCCTAAGTTTTTAATAGTCTGAATATAGTTATCAATCAATTGATCTCTTGTAGGTTTTCCAAGTTTAATATCTTCATGAACTGGAACACTTTCAATAACAGAAAGTTTTAAGCCTGAAGCTTCAACGTCTTTTTTTAATTGTCGAATACGTTCACGGCTCCATACTTCTCCAACTGGGACATCATAAATCGCAGTTACAATCCCTTTCATACCAGGAATTTGTCTAATATTCTCTAAAGTTACTTGATCATCATGCCCATACCAACGGAATGTCATTTCCATATTTTCTTCCTCCTTTAGTTCAATTCAAAAAATTCTTTAGCATTTTTATAGCAAATGGCTTCTAAGAACTCTGTAATTAATTTTTCGTCATAAGGGATTCGACCACTTTCAATCCATTCTGTTACTAGCGAAACGAGAATACGACGGAAGTAATCGTGTCTTTGATAAGATAGGAAGCTTCTTGAGTCTGTAAGCATTCCTACAAAGTTCCATAACAAGCTTTGGTTTGCTAAGACTAGCATTTGTTCTCTCATTCCTTTTTCAGTATCAGAGAACCACCAAGCTGCACCAAATTGTAAACGACCTTTAATCCCTTCTTCATTAACTTGGAAGTTAGCTAGTGTATTGGCCAAAATATCGTTATACGATGGATTTAAGTTATAGAAAATACATTTTGGAAGACGATTCGATTCTTCTAATGCATTTAATAATTGGTTTAAAGCCAGTGCTAGATGCGTTTGATCTCCTGTTGAGTCAAAACCTGCATCTACACCAATTTTTTCAAAGTACTTACGGTTTGTATCTCGGACTGCACCAAAGTGAACTTGTGTCACTAGATTGTGTTTCTTGTATAACCCACATAAGGCAATAAACACTTCTGTTTGCCATTGTTGAATTTCTTCAAGAGTAGGCACTTCCCCACGAATCACTTTTAGCAAAAAATTGCATCTAATTCTTCTTTTGAAGCTCTCTTGTACAAGATTTCTCCAAAGCTAATATCACTTGCTTTACATCCGTTTTGCTACAAAGAATTCGATACGTTGTTCTAAAGCTTCCACAAAGCTATCAAACGAACGAACTTCTACGTTAGTTACTTCTTGTAGTCTAGTCACAAAGCTAGCAAATTTTGGATGTGACACAAAGGCTTCGTCAGGGCGGAATGTTGGTGCAACAATTGTGTCAAAAGATGCATCTTCTGCAATCTTTTTATGCCATTCTAACGAATCAAGAGGATGGTCAGTTGTTCCAATAAATTCTACATTTGCACGTTTAATCAATTTTCTTGGACTCAACTCTTCCTCTGCAATTGTTTGATTCATACGATCATAAATCATTTTCCAATTATCAGGAGTGACATACTCATCAATGCCAAAAACTTGTTTTAGTTCCAAATGGCTCCAGTGATATAAAGGATTTCCAAAAGCTTTAGCCAACGTTTTGGCCCATGCTTCAAATTTTTCTTCAGGAGTTGCATCTCCTGTAATCAAACGTTCATTCACGCCATTTGCACGCATTAAACGCCATTTATAATGATCACCTCCCAGCCATACTTGTACAGCATTTTCAAATGGGTTATCCTCAAAAATTTCTTGAGGTGATAAGTGACAGTGGAAATCTTCAATTGGAAGATGTTCCACTACTCGATATAAGTCTTCTGCAACCTTACTTTGTAGTAAAAAATTTTTACGATTAAATATCATGATTAGTCCTCCAACGCAGAGACGAATTCTTTAGCAATGCGTGTTACACTTTCATAGCCTTCAGTTGCCACTTTTGCTCCAAGCGCACTTCCGACACCGACAGCAACCGCACCTTTTTCTTTCCACTCTTTAATATTTGCAAGAGAAACTCCACCCGAAGGCATTAAATTCACACTTGGGATTGGACCATGAATATCTTTAATAAATGAAGGTCCTAAAACTCCACCAGGGAATAGTTTAATGATTTTTGCTCCACCATTCATCGCTTGTACGATTTCTGTCGTAGTTGCACAACCTGGGAAGTAATCGATATGAGCTTCATGCGCTACTTTTTGGATATGCGCATCATAATGAGGGCTCACTAAAAACTCAGCCCCAGCAGCAATTGCTTCTTTAGCTAATTCAACAGACATAATTGTACCAGCACCAATCACTACTTCAGTTTCATTCGCATAAAATGCTTTTAATTCTGAAATAGCTTTTGAAGCATCTGGTGTCGTATAAGTTACTTCGATATTTTTAATACCACCCAATACTGAGTGCTTTGAAATTTCAATTGCGTCATCTGATGATTTCCCGCGGATTACTGCGAAAATATAATTTCGTTTTAATTGTTCTAATACACTTGTCATAAGCTTTTTCTCCTTTTCGCAAAAAAATAAAAGTCATCTGTTATCTCTATGATACATCAGATGACTTTTAGTGTCAATGACAATATTCGGTTGATATCGTCTATTTCATCAGACGATTTAATTATACGATAATGTGCGTCTATTATCTGCTAAATGCAGTAACATCGCGTCTCTGGCAGCGACAGCATCTCGATTTTTAATCGCTCTTACAATTTCTCTATGAGCACGAATCGTATTTGCTTTGCTTTGCTCACTTGTAAAGAAATCATTATACAACTTAATCGATTGAATAATAATTGGAATCAGTTGCTGCATCGCTACATTACGACTAGCCTCAGCAATCGCACTATGAAATTGAATATCCAGTTTAAAGTGAATATCTCCATCCGAATGGATTTCTTTTTCCAAGGCCTTTTCAAGCCTTTCTAGAACAGCCACTTCTTTATCCGTAATATGCTGCGCGGCAAGACTCGCCATCTGAGGCTCAATCAAGAAGCGCACTTCAAATAAGTCTTGTGTCAACTTCATATGATTATCGATTTCACCAAAACCTAATGGATCTATTACAGTCTCCGTTAAACTCGTAATATAAGTTCCAGAACCTTGACGTACTTCCAATATATTCTTTGAAACTAACATTTTCACCGCTTCACGCAACGTACTACGACCCACTTCTAAATCTTGTGCCAATGTATATTCGTTCGGCAACTTGTCTCCGACTTTTAAATCATTTTTTTCAAAATATTCGACAATTCTATTTGCGGTTTGTTCCACTAAAGAAACAGTTTTCTCTTTCATATCTATTCCCCATTCGTCACTTTTTCGAACCTATTCTAACAGTTCCCACTCTATAGCTCAAACCATTAGAATAGCATTCAAAAAGTTTTTCACTACTTTTTATAGTTATAATTTGGAATAGCATTCCAACGGTTTCTAAATAGTTTTACGATTGATTTTGGATTCCTATCCCTTGTGAATAAACCTTTGTGATTTCCTTGGATACGAATTAACGCGTAACTGTTTGTTTCAAAGTCCGCAAAATTCCAAACATGTTCACCCACAAAGTTTTCGAGCTCATCAAATACTTCATGACTCATTTGATGGAATCGTTCTTGATACTCTTCTGTATACGGAACATCCCAATTTGAATGATAGCCAGGCAAAGTATCTGCACCATATTCTGTCATAATGATTGGTTTATCTGGATATTTTTCTTGCCATTCCTTCAATTCTTTACGAAGCCCTACGCGTGCACCTTCAATATCCCCATGGTTAAGATACCAACCGTAATAACGATTCAAGCAAAGCACATCAATCAATGGAGAAATTAAATCCCGTTCTGGTGTTGCCATCATAATATTCACAACAGTTGTTGGACGTTTTTGCGGATCTAACTTTTTCACATATTTGACTAAAGGCTCGAAGTATTTATCCGCACCTTCACCAGCACCATCTGGTTCGTTCGCGACACTCCATAACACAACACATGCATGGTTCTTATCACGAGCCACTAATTCTTTAAGTGCAAGTTTGTGATTTTCCATTGTTTGATAGAATTCCCATGTCTTAATCGGTTTAGTTCCTCCTCTATTCATACTTAGAGCAGCAGTAAAGTTTGCAAACAAACCGACTGCTGGAACTTCATCTATCACTAAGAATCCCATACGGTCTGATAAACGCATCATCTCTTCTGAATATGGATAGTGAGCCGTTCTGTATGAGTTAGCTCCCATATTCTTCATTAAATTCAAGTCCATTAAGTTTACTGCTTCGTTAAAACCACGACCGTTTACATAACTATCTTCGTGTTTCCCGAATCCTTTGAAGTATACCGGTTTGTCGTTTACTAAGAACTGCCCATTTTCAACACGAACCGTACGAACTCCAAATAGTTCTTCATATTCATCTACTAACTCTTCTCCAGCAAATAACTCGACTTTTGCTGTATAAAGGTAAGCATCTAATACTTCCCAGCGACGAACATTGACTATCTCAAGTTCAGCCCCTGCCTCACCCTTAGCTACCACTTCACCATCTTCATCTAAAAGTGTTACTTTTGCTGTTCCACCATTAGCAGTATGCTCTACCACTACCTTCACAGTCGCATCATTTTCATGCACATCGTAAGTAACTACAATATCTTCAATACGCGCTTTAGGAAGAACTAATAATTGAACAGGACGTTGAATCCCAGCATAGTTAAAGAAGTCGAAGTTCTCTGAAACTTTCTTCTTCACAGTACCGTCCGGTAATACTTCTTCAGAATAATTGCCGACTGGTAAAGTAGTATGATCTAAAATATTGTTGGCACAAACACTAATTAATAATTCTTTTTTTCTTGTCAATTCTTCAGGAATACGAACTTCAAATGGTGTAAACCCACCGATATGTTCTCCTAATAATTGACCATTCACATATACTTTTGCTTGATGGGTTACAGAACCAAAACGAAGCACTAATTCTTCATCTGATTCGAAAGAAGGAACCGCAAAAGTACGCTCATACCAGTTATCTCCAATAAAATATCTTTTTTCAGATTCAACTGCTACATCATTAAATGAACTTGGTACGACCATTAAGTCTTCAGTAGAAAGTCGTGGATCCACTCCTGGGACGTATTCACCTTGCTTAAAATTCCAAATCCCATCTAACGAATAACGTTTTCTCTTTGCATTTAAAACTGGATATAACATCGACCATCCCTCTTTCTATAATTTAGCTTGCCATTTTTCTGTCCACACTAACTCGTTTGGAGTTCCCTTGAATTCAGACTTCCCTTCAAGTTTATCGATTACAGCTTTAACTGTGTTCTCATTACCATGGTAAGCATTGATAAATGTTTTAACCATTGTTGCATCATGTAAATGAGTGGTAAAGTTTGTAGACACAAATACAGTTGGCACTTCATGCACATACCATGGAACTTCATTCGACATAGCTGTCTTCCATTGAATACGGTAGTTATTTTGTGCACCATAACCAATTACGTTTGCAACCACTAGCGCTAAATCAACTGTATCTCTATACTCTAGTGTACGCCCTTTGATACGACTATTTCCATCATTAATCGTTACTTCATATCCACGACTTGTCAATTCATCTACAAAGCGGTTTAAACTGAATCATCATTAGCCATGATTCCACCTTTTTCACCATCTAAGTAATACAAGCGTACACGTTTATGATCTACAGGATTAATTGGTAAGTTTTGTTGTGTATCTTTTACAAGAGTGATTCCGCGGTCAGCCGCTTCTTTTTGCCACTCTAGATGTTCAGCACAACCAATGACTTCTAACTCTTTCTTATCTTTTAACAATGTTCCGTTTGCTTGTTTTTCAGGAAGGTTTAATTTTGCTTTCAATCCTAAAATACGACGAAGAGCATCTGTCATACGTTCTTCAGTAATGACTCCATTATGATATCCTTTTAACATGAAGTTAAAGTCTTCTTCCATATTGTTGAAGAATAAGAACATGTCACATCCTGCAGCAATTGCTCCTGGAACATAATCCTCACGACGCATCGCACTTGTCATTCCTAACATGTGGCTGGCATCTGTAATCACCATTCCATTGAAATCTAGTTTTTCTTTTAATAAATCTTGAATTAATTCTTCAGCAAGTGTTGCTGGCATTACATCTTTATCTTCAAGTCCTGGACGAAGCGCTTTTTGATATTCAGGCAATGCAATATGTCCAGCCATAATCATTTCAACACCATTTTCGATATGGTTGAGATATACTTTACCAAAAGAATTTTCCCACTCTTCTACTGACAATTCATTCACACCTAAAATTAAGTGTTGATCACGTTCTTCAGTTCCATCTCCAGGGAAGTGTTTCACACAGCAAACTACTTCTCGTTCAGCTTTTAATCCTTCTACATATGCGTTTGTATATTCAATGACATCTTCAGCGGTTGTACCGTACGCACGAGTATTAACAATTGTATTTCTCCAGTTTTGTAGGATATCCACACATGGGTCAAAGTTTACGTTTACCCCAAGAGCCGTTTCTTCACGAGCAGATACAAGTCCAGCATGATAAGGAACCCATGTATCACGGCTTGCTTCAGATTGCGCACCAGAAGAAATATAAGTACCACCTTTAACGGCACCGTCACCACCTGAATCGCAGTTGGCTGCCACTAATAATGGAATTTTTGTTTGAGATTGAAGATCATTAATCAATCCTTGAACATCTTCAGGACTACCATTCATATAGCGGACGCCGCCAATATGATATTTTTCTAGAATTTCTTTATTGCTTAAGTTATTTCCGCTAAAAGCATCTCCCCCGAAGAAGAATAAGTTTGTAAATAACTGTCCCACTTTTTCTTCATCCGACATGCCTTTAATGGTTGACTCAACCCACTCAATTTGGTTTGGGTTCAAGTTGTAAGGTTTTTTGGATAAATCTACTAATCTTGCCATTTTACTTCCTCCTATAATGAAGCTCCGTAAACTCTTTAGCTTACGGAGCGTTAATGAATTATGCTTTTTGTTTTGCTAATGTTTCAGCTTTGATACGAGCAATTTCCGTTTGAATTTCTTCCATTTTCTCTTTGTTTAATGGGTAGAATTTCATCGCGATAATATTACAGAAGTAACCAAACATAACGAATCCACAGAACATCACTAAACCGATAAATTTCAATTCTGGTGTTAGTGGTGTATCGACTTGAGGTAATTTTTCAGTAAAACCGATAGATGCACATAGGATACCTACAAATGCAGAACCGAATGAAGAAACGATTTTATCAACTGCACTGAATAATGTTCCCATTAAACCAGGAACGTAACGTCCTGAACGATATACTTCGTAGTCCGCACAGTCAGCTGTCATAGGAATTACCATTGTACCTGCTAAACCATTTGCACCTTGAGCTAAGATAAATAATACTAAGAACGCAATTGTAAAGAATGATAATCCTGTATATCCCTCAGCTCCTGGTAATGAGAATGTTGAAGGATCAGCAACATAGAATAGACCGAATAATAATCCGTAAAGGATAATACCTGCCCATGAACCTAATAACAACGCTTTTCTTTGTCCTAGTTTTTGTGCAATAAATTTAACTCCAAGAATCATAATTAAATCTTAGGAATTAATGTATATTGGTTAAATGTGTTAAGTAATTTATAGTTTCCACAAATGATACCAAAGATGATTACAGATACCGTAGCATTAGAAGTAACCAAAGCTGCCAATTTATCCGTTGATGCTGATACTACTAACATTTGGATAGCGCGGTTATTTTTTAATACATCCCAGTAATCTTTGAAAGTAACTTTCACAGGTTCCCCAGTACCGAAGAACTCTGTACGGTCTTTATCTTTAAGTGCAAAGATTGCTAACCAAGTGAAGATTACAGTAACAGGAGCAATATAAATCCATAGTTCTTGGAATAATTCAGCAGTAAAACCGCCATATTTTGGAACTAAGTGTTGAGCAACAAAACCTGGTACTAACGCGAATAATGTAGCGTTATAGATACCGTCGTAAATACCAAATGTTGGACGTTGCTTAGGATCATTTGTTAAACAGCTTTGAGCTGATTTAGTTACTACAGTTTGTAATGTATAACCGATGATGTAGATTAAATAAATCACTAAGAAATAGATGAATCTAAATTGTTCTGGTAAATGGTGAGTTGTAAAGAACATTAAGAAAGTAGTAATTAGTAACACGATATTACCAGCTGCCATAAACGGACGGTTTTTACCAAATTTTCCATCTGTTTTATCTACGATATAACCAACGATTGGGTCTGTAATCGCGTCCCAAATACGCATAAATGTCATTACAGAAGTAGCCATTACTACCGCTACCCCTACATAACCTGTTAAATAGTAAGCAACGAAGTTCAATAGAACTAGCCATAAGTTTGTTGATGTATTATTTAAAGCAAATAACGCCATTTGCCACGTTTTCGCTCTATGAATTCCTGTGTTTTCCATGTTAATAACTCCTTATTTTTTATGACTTAAATTGTGATAAATGATTATGATAAATTGCTTGATACTTTTTTTATCGTCGTAATGTCCGCCAATAAATTCTGGAAGAATTTTTGCAATTAACGTTTCCCACGACTCTTTTTCTTTTCCAAATAAAATTGGATAGAAATGTACTTCATTAACTTTTGCAGCGTCTAGATCACCAGGAGCATCTCCGACCATTAAAATTTTTTCTTTTTCAAATCCAAGAGACTTGATTTCTTTAATCGCTGCTGCTTTACTTCCTCGTTCCTGTCCGAAGAATTCTGAAACAAATGGCATTAACCCATGACGTTTCCATTCACTATTAACTGCTTCGCTATTCGCAGAAGAAACAATCGCAATTTGTGCTACTTTACTAATTTCTTCTAAAGCACTTTTCACGCCTTCAAAAGGTTTATCTTCGCCAACAAGTTCTGTTTCAATGCCGTGATTCACAGCCTTACTCCAATCGAGTGCTTTTACTAGTAAAGCATCGTTATGCTTAGCAATCTCCTCTTCTAATGATTGATTCGAAAGAGATGTTGTATGATTACACCAGTTAGCAAACACTGAGAAGTCTTCAATTGCTTCACCGTGTTCTTTAGCAAACTCGAGACTAAGTAGTAACCCTTTAAAGCGATTAATCCCTCTCGTTTCAGAGAATAAGTTAACACGATTCCATTCTTCTAAATAGACTTCTTGATCTTTTATCTCGAAATACTTCGCTGCTAGCGGGCCAAAGAATCGAATGTGCTTAATATCCATTGTGTCCATCGCACAGCCATCTGAATCGATACATACTACGAATGGACTTTCATTTGTTAAAGCCATATGCTCTCCTTTCATAAAATAAATCAGTTCTAAAGTCTGCAGATGATTTTTGTTAGATGACTTTTATGCACTCGCTTACATTAGTGCGTAAATATAAAAATCATCTCTAATTTTTAGAAATGATGTGACGTTTTGCAGTGAATTCATCTGATGTATTCATTGTATCAGAAGTTAACAAAAAAATAAATACCTAAATTAAAATTTTTTCAAACTTTTTTGAAGTTGCTATTTTCCCATTAAATAAAGGTCTCATCTATTATAATAGGCAATAAAAAAAATTCAACAGATGACTTTTTAAAGTCATCTGTTGAATAATAAACAATTAATTTAAATCATACAAATCTATTTACCAACCTTAATGAAATGGATAAATTTATTGAATATTTACAATGAAGTATTCTTTACTTTTTAATATCGAAATACTCTTATATTAAATTTAAACACAAATTTCTTTAGTGGCTTTATAAATCTTTCTATATTTTTCGTATACCTTATCGTACTCTATTGTAGCTAAAGTGTTTGGCAAAATCGAATCTTTGTAATGAACATTTTTTGTCACACACTCTTCTAAACTTTGATACCATCCAGCTACAATCATGGCCAAAAATGCAGCCCCTTGACCTGGGCCTTGTTCTGATTCTAACTGTAGAATCTCACATGAAAAAATATCAGCTTGCATCTGTAGCCATTCTTTGTTTTTGGCACCTCCACCAACAGATATTATTTTTGAAAATTTTTTATTAGCAACTTTCTCCATTAACACCTGTGAGTCTTTTAAAGAAAAAGTAATCCCTTCAATCACTGCTCGAGTAAAATGATCAAGATTATGGTTTGTGTCTATTCCAATGAAACTTCCTCTGATTTTACTATCCGCATATGGCGTTCTTTCTCCAACGATATACGGAGTAAAGAGTAGGCCGTCGCAACCGACATTTATATTGTCAATATTCTCTAAAAGTTCCTTAAACGTTTTCCCTTTAGCAAAGGTCCTTCTAAACCACTCTAGACTATGTCCCGCTGACAAAGTTACCCCCATTGAATAATAACCACCACTAATAGCATGATTAAATAGATGAAGCATCCCATTATAATTATCATGGGGCTGATCTTCATAGGACAAGAAAACACCAGAAGTTCCAATACTTACTAAAGCAATTTCGGAAGAAACAATCCCTGCGCCAAGTGCTGCACAAGCATTATCAGCTCCTCCTGCAGCTACTTTTACTATATTTTTTAGTTGCCATTTAAGTGATAAAGCATCTGTTACTTCACCAACAAATTCTTCGGATTTATAAATCGAAGGTAAATACATTTTTTCAATTTTATATTTTTCAATGATTGCTTCAGACCATTTGCAATTTTTTAAATCTAACATTAAGGTTCCTGCAGCATCAGAGAAATCAGTCGAGTATTTTTCTGTTAAATACCATACAACATAATCTTTCGGAAGCATTATATGCTTTACTTGCTCCCATAAGTTAGGTTCATTTTCCTGAACCCATAATATTTTAGGTAGAGTAAATCCTTCTAATGGTCTATTCTTTGTGATTGATAATATTTTATCTCCAAAATCTTTGAGTATATTTCGCATTGTTTACTTGTTCTGGTATCATTCCATAAGATAGCTGGTCTAATAACATTGTTATATTCATCTAGCATCACAAGCCCATGCATCTGCCCAGAAATACTTATAGCTTCAAGATTATCGCCAAAATCAATTACTTTTGATTTAATTTCTTCCATAATACTGTTAAGTGCTAGAATCCATTCTTCAGGATTTTGTTCACTATAACTTGGCTTGGGAGAATAGAAAGTGTACTCATAAGATGCCTCATATACTAGATTTGTATTTTTATCTATCAATAGACCTTTTAAAGAACTTGTACCTAAGTCTAACCCCAAAACATAACTCATGTTTGTACCCTCCTCTATAAAATTTCATATCTAATGTAATTATAATAATTATTTTGGAGATAACCTCCTGGTGAACTATGAATGTAATTAGGTCTTTTTTGCATTTCAAATGTGATTCCTTGATACTTTTGAAATTCTTTTTCACTATCTATTAATTTATTTAGTGTGTAAATAACACAGGATTCTTGATTAGAATATATTCGAAGTCCATTTTTTTCGATTATCCGACCAAATTTCTATTTTTTTGGTGTTGTAATTACATTCTTTTTTTAAAAGCAGTATGCAAGATCTATCCCGCCCTTACACTTTCGACTCAAATCATTATCCACATTAAAAGCTTCAATAATTTTCTTTTCACTTGAAAAAAATCAAAGTTTTGATATTCATTTTTTTCATCTCGGAGTATTTTTTTCAGTTGGTATGAAATCATCATCCACAATTTGCAATTCAGACTCTTCAATTTTTTTAGATAATGATTTTTTTGACAGTACTACAATTTCTATTACCATTCAAATTAAAGTAAGAATGATTAGTTAGGTTAAAAAAATTGTTGGTGTTTTGGCATCTCCAAAAATATCTAACAACAAAAATTTTTTTACCAATTAATTGATATACCAAATTAATTGTTGCCTTCTCATAATTAGAATTCGTGTCTGTGTATTCTAACAAAGCAAAATCTGACTCTAATATAGATAATTTCCATTCAACAGTATCAAGTCCATGTTCTCCTCCATGCAAATATACCTTATTTTCATTAGGTCTTAATTTTACTTTGTTACCTGAAAAATTTGTATATTCAGTTGGATACGTTCTACCTGCATTCCTTCCAATTGTTGCACCAAGATAATAAACATTATTTAAATATCTCTCTAAATTCTTGTAGGATAAAATGTATTCTGTATCATTCTCTTTCTTTCTAATAGAGACAATTGTAGCTCCCTTAGTAAGAAATTCTATTTTTATATTTTCATTTTCTATAGAATAAGTTTTCATAACTATTCCTCTTTATTTAAAAAGGGGCTTGGTATTCCTTAGCCCCTTCATAATATTAGTTTACTCTCTTTACACTTGGATCAGTAAAAACGTCACTAGAATCATCACTATTTGAAGAAAATTCAGAAATGATTGCCCCTTCTTCGCCAGCTTGGAACCAGTGCTTTGTATTAGGTAATATTGTATACTGTTCACCAGGCATTAATACTATACCATGTTTTACAGTATAGTAATTTTCTTTCCCTTCTGGTACTCTAACAGTTACTCCATTTGCTTCTCCTTCTACAAAAAGTACTACACTTCCTTTTCTACATCTAAAGGTTTCTTGTTTACCTGGTTCTCCATTACGATTTGGATGTAAATGTTCTGGACAAGTTTGGAAAGGAAGTAATACCATTTCTTTAGCACAATATCTATCATTATTTTCGTAAACAATGAGATTTAATCCTTCATTTTCAAAATTACTCAATCCAAAATCAGCATATTCTATACTACTTAATTCATCTGAAGTAAAAACAATATTTGACTCTAAGAAAGCTTGAAATACTTTTTCTTTATAATCAATCATTAATTACACTCCTAACTAATCTTTAAATCTTCCCAAGCAATATCGTCTTCTTCTTGATCTTCTTCAACACCTGGAACAAAGTTTGGATCTACTTTGGTTTTAGAATTAAAATTGTTACAGCTGTTGCTAGCGAACCAATTAGCAACGCACCGATAAATGCCCAAGGTTTAGTCATCGTGAATACCGCAAACATACCAGAAGCTGGAATATGACTATCAGCTCCCCAAAGCATACTTAGTCCACCACCAATAGCACCACCAACACCAGTAGCGATTACATTTCTTAATAAATCATTTAAAACAATTGGGAAACAACCTTCTGTAATCTGACAAACACCCATAGGGAATGCTGTAGTTAATGCATTAATTTCTTGTTTATTGAAGATATTTTTACGGATTACTTTTCCGATGAAATAAGCCATAGTTAGCCCAAATGGTGTTACCATTGAAGCTAAGATTAGTACAGTAATTGGTTCATAGATACCTTCAGAGAATAAAGTGAATACAAATGCAAAAACTACTTTGTTAATCGCACCACCATAATCAATTGATGCAAAAATCCCAATAATCATTCCATAGAAGAATAGAGATGATTTATCTAAACTAGAAAGATATCCCGTAATCAAACCAGCAAGCCAATTGATTGGTCCACCTACCACATAATACATAAGCATACCGGCAATGAAAGAACTTAAGAAAGGAATAACTAGTGTAGGCATTAAACCTTCCATCCATTTTGGTACCTTAATATAATGAACAATTGCTGCTACTGTATATCCTGAAATATAACCACCAACTAGTCCACCTAAGAAACCTGCTCCAATACCTGAAGCAACCATACCAACAATTAAACCTGGCGCGATACCTGGCTTATCTGCAATTGAATACGCAATTGCCGTTGATACGATCATTGGCAATAAACTAAGACCGTAAATCCCCATAGTTACTAACGTATCCGCAAAAGTAAAACCATCTTTATAAGCCTGAATATTCTGCCCACCCATCATATTCCCAATAGCCAATAGAAAACCGGCACCAACAACAATTGGGAGGAAGAAAGATATCGCCGTCATCAAGTGTTTCTTGATTTCAATCTTTTTCATTTTTATCACTCCTTATTATCTTTGTTCGTTTACAACTTGCTCTAACTTCTCAACTAATTTTTGAGATGATTTCACTGCTAATCCTGTAGGAATTTCTACAATTCTTTTCCCATTAAATCGTTCTCTTCCGTTAACTTTAATATCTGCAGCAATAAGAACAATATCTGCCTCTTTAATATCACGTGGAGTTAATTCATCTTGAGTCCCCGCCAAGCCTTGTGTTTCAATATGAATTGTATGCCCTCTTTTTTCTGCAGCTTGTTGAATTTTTTCTTTTGCAATATACGTATGAGCAATTCCTGCAGTACATGCTGCTATTCCAACAATATTCATTTTAATTCCCCCAATCGATTTCTAATAATACAATTTGGCTTTCTTATCAGATTTAAATAGCTTAATCTTTTCAATAGCTACTTTTTTCGTTTCTTCCATACATGGTGGGAACATCACATTTGGTTCTCTAATTTCACTACCACCATTCGCCAATACTTCTTTGAGTTTATTAGCAAATACAATCTTAATATCACTCGAAATATTAATTTTGTTAATCCCCATAGTCACTGCTTTAGCAATTTCTTCATCTGGATTACTTGAACCTCCGTGCAACACTAAAGGAATTTCAACTAACTTTTCAATCTCTTCTAAAATATCATGTCTTAATTTTGGTTTTAAATCTTTAGGATAGATACCATGAGCTGTACCAATCGCTACCGCTAGACTATCTACATTAGTTCTTTCGATAAAGTCTCTTGCAACATTTGGATCAGTATAAATCACTTCAGTTACGCCACCTTCAATACTGTTACCTGTATCACCAATTGTTCCTAATTCTGCTTCAACAGAAACACCAACCGCATGAGCAGCCTCAACTACTTTTTTTGTAATTGCAATATTGTCTTCATACTCCTTATGAGAAGCGTCAATCATTACTGAGGTAAATCCTAACTGAATCGCATGAATAACCTGCTCAAATTAGCCCCGTGATCAAGATGAATACAAATTGGTAAACGAGAATGATTAGCATAATATTTCACTTGATCTACAAAACTATCTGTTAAGAAGGATAATTCATCTGGATGAATAGCAATCATTACAGGAGATTCTGTTTCTTCGCAGGCTTGAATCACTGCCTCTAACAACTGTCCTGATCCTGCATTGAAAGCAGGAACTGCAAACCCATGTTTATTTGCCACTTCTAAAATTTCTTTACCACTTACTAACATTTTCCACACTCCTTAGTATTTATCTATAAATAGTTGATATAATTCGTCTACTGAAGAAACTGATTTAAGACTTTCTAAAAAAATCATCATCTGCTAACAAGATAGCAACTTTTTGTAATAATAAAATATGTGTCGTAGTTGCATCCGTATCTTGAACTGCAAACAAAATAATCACCTTCACTCCTTTCCCGTCTAAAGTTTCCCAGTAAATTTCATCTTCAAGAGTTGCTATAGCAACTGTAGTTTTTATTACCGCGTCTGATTTGCCATGAGGAATTGCAATATTACTTCCAATACCAGTTATACCTTCCTCTTCTCTTAAATAAACATCTTTCAAAAAAATTCCTCTGAGCTTTTTTTACATATCCTTCTTTTTTTCTAGTAAATTTGACAATTCTATAAGAATCTCTTTTTTTCGAACTAGCTTTCGATTGTACAATCATTAGTGATTTATTTATTACCTTTGTTAAATCAATTTCTTTATCCAATTTTTTTCTCCTCCTCAACTGTATATCTTATAAGCTGTATATCTCTTTCCGAGAGTATAGGACTTATATTTATTACGGGTTTAAGTATTGAATTATCATTAATTCTGATAGTTGAAAAAAATATAATCTACTTTTTTTCAAGATCTCAAAAATTAGAGTTTTTTTAGCTGCCTAAATCCCATCGTTGATACAATATTAAATTCTGGAAATGCGTTTTTGTAATTTAATCCTAAGCAATTCAGACGTACCAACACCTGTTGAACAAATAAGTAAAAATATTTTTTTCTTATTTGTTGTTAGATATTTCTCAAAAATATAGAGTTATAAAACCTATTTCTGAATCAAATATTTGATTTTTTTAATCTCAAATCTATTTTTGGATTTTTTTGGTATTATATTTTTTTCAGCTTATTAAAGGTTTCAAAGTATTCTAATTGAATTTCTTCTAACATATTATTTTTCAATATAAATTCCTACTCTTAACCTATTTATCATTGGAAGAATATGAAAATATAAATCTTCAATTAAATCTAAATACCTTCCATCTATGAGAGTATTTAAGTTAAAAATATTCCTCTACAAGTTGTGTTGAAAAAAATTTCTAGCAACCTCAACATCTATGCTCTGAAAATTTTTGTTCAAAAATAACTAAAGGAATAAATATTTTGAAAAAAATAAAAATATTCCTCCAGTTCATCAAGGTATACTGATAGATAAGAATCTATGTTCTGCTTAATGACTTTTGAGACTTTATATATTTCAGGATTATTTTTTTAATTGTAATTTTTTTCTTCACCAGTTAAAGGTTCTTGATTCTGCAAAAACGATACTTTTCCTTCTCTATACCGAATTAACAACATATATATATGAGTGAACAAATTAACATCATATGGATAAGGAATTTCAATACCAAATGTATCTTCAATGAATTCAATTTGACTCTCAATAAAACGCTTGTCATACAAGTCAATATTGTTTTTTACTAAATTAGTTTGCGATGAATTATTTGTTAAAATTAAAGTAAATTGAATCGCCTTCCTAATTTGTTCTTCTTTCCCCTCGATCCAAAGATACAGGCGACTCTGTTCTAGATATATTTCGAACTGAGCTAAGTATGCTTCAATATGTTTAATTCGCCTTTGAATTGTACTGTCGCTGTAATAACTATTTTTAAACAATGAATTAACAGCTGTTTTTTTAGGATGATTAAATAGTATTTTTAGGATCACATTATAATCATCCGAATTTGAATTGGTCGAAGACAAGTTTTTCAAGTCTTTATCAAGAAAATATGAGTTTAACTTATATCCTTTACCAGGTTCAGAAAAAATTATTTCTTTATCAAATAGTTCTTTACCAACATCATTTATTTTCTTAATTATTCGATAGACCGTTTTAGGCGTGAAATAGAATTGTTTTTGATATTTCACTGGAGGTAACTATAGTTCTCATAATTTAAAAAAAGTAAATAATGGATAACTCTTTTTGTACTAAATGTCATTATCATCACCTCTTAATTTTTATTTTATATTCAATTTTTGAAAAAAATCCCCTTCAAACTATGTCCATATCTAAGGACAATAGAAAACGTTTTATTTTAGTTAATTTTTCCCACTTTCTTTTTGATTTTTTTACTGCATAATTGAGGGAATAATTGTGTTCTTTAAAAAAACTTAACGCAAAAAAAGAGGCAGGTATCAACCTGCCTCTTCATATACGAACAATTCTTTAAACAATTTTTGTCTATTCTATTTTAATGATTTATCTTATATTTTCTGTTAACGACTCTATTAGTCATTTAAATATTTTCCTTCTACTCCAAGAACATCGCAAATTTTTCTCAAATCTGCTTTTGATAATACATTATTTTCGCTAACACTCTTTCCGCTAACACGTTTTAGTTCTAACGCGATATGAGCAGCTTTGTCGGCTGTTTCGATTAATCCAAAGCAATCTTGGTAATCTCTTCCAGTTGAAAGCACTCCGTGTTTTGCCCAAACTACCAAACGATGAGTCGCAAGTTCGCGAGCCGTATCAACACCAATCAGTTGAGTCCCTGGGACTTCCCAAGGTAAAACCGCAATTCCATCATGGAATACTACGATTGACTCAGTTAAGACCGACCACAAATCAAGTGTTAATGATTCACTCGTTACTTCATCTAACAATGAATATACAGCGATATTTGTTGCATGGTTATGAATCACAACTCTGTTTTCTGGATCCACTTTTATACGTGCTGCATGCGCTAATATGTGCATGAAGATTTCACTTGTAGGGCGTTTACCAGTCACAAATCCAGCTACAACTTTGTATCCCTTAGGCGTCAATTGAATAATTCCTGTATCTACTTCTGGTTGCAAACACAATGTTCTAAATTGGCTTCCAGAAGCAGTTATCAAGATAAATTCACCTTGAACATGTTCTGGTACATCGAGCACTTCTACTTCCTTTCTATCTTCGGAGTAATAAGCGTAGGATGTCCCAATAAGGTCAGTTCCCAGAGATTCCGCTTCATCTTTGGTTAAACGGTAGCTAACATTACCACCATTATATTCGTCCCAACCCTTATTCCACATGTCATATGTTACATGGCACAATTCATGAATATAATCTGGGTATGTCATAAATAATTTCCTTTCTTTTCTTTCACGACTTAACTATAAAGGCTCTTTGTCAAATAGTGTTGATGAAGAATTTTAGGAAGGGATTAAGCAACTAATTGTTGCTTAATTCCTTTTTGTTTTGGGCCAAACATTTTTGTTATTAAGATAATCCTGTTTCTAAAATGGTAATAGTTTTTAAAACCGTAGGCATTTCTTTTAAGCACTTTTATTTTATTGTTTATTCCTTCGATAGGGCCATTTGTTCTAGTTGGATACTCACAAGTATTTTGAATATATGGCAAGTAAGTCATAAGAGTCTTTAATACTCTTTTTAACCCAGGAGATAGGTCTAATTGCGTAGCTGCTTCAATCGTTTCCTTGAATTCTATATAATCTCTATCCTGTATACATTCACGAAGTGAATGTACAACCTCATAATCATGTTTTAAGAGATGGATTGTTTTCTAAGATATAATCCACAATTCCTTGGGTTGTCATAAAGCTTTCAAAAAAAGCTTATAACGATTATATTTATAGTTCTGAAGTTCATTAGGATTCTTTAAAATTAACTTCCAATAATGTTTTTAACTTTCGATATAATTTAGCGTCTTTATAACGATGCTGATTCATGACACGTACCCGAGTTCGATTTAATTCTCTATTTAAGGCTTGTACGATGTGAAAAAGGATCAATGATAATTTTAGCGTTAGGAAACATTCCTTTTTATTAATTGAATGTACGGTACGTACATGTCGATAGAGATGGTTTTTTTACCTTTAATCTAGTCTTAGGCTCAAAACGATAAAAATATTGTTTCAAACTGTAAGATTTTCTATCTCGTACAACATCGACCAGCTTGTGTGTAGTGCTATCACAAATAATGAAGCTCATATTACTATCGGAAGATTTGACGGATTTAAATTCATCAAAACACAAATGCTCAGGTAAATCGTGTAATGGTTTAATCGTTAATAATCGTGCTGTATCATCTATGATACGTCTTACAGTATGAACTGAAACATTTGTTTCTTTTTGCGATATATGTTTCAGATACTGTTTCACTAATTTTTTTGATTTGATTTCATTTTTTAATCGTTTAGAGATATGACAGTGTTTTTCTACGATTCGACTAGTGTCTGCAGTAAATGAAGAGCCGCATTCTCTACAGAGAAATCTCTGCTTGCGTAGATTTAAGTAGGCCGGAAGGCCTGAAACAGAACAGAGAGTGATACGAGATGTTTTCGTGCCGTTTTTAACGATATTATTATTTTGGCTAACACATCCACAGACAGTACAAAATTCTGGTTTATGCGTATATGTAGCTGAATAAAATAAAGATTTTCTCTTTTTAAATATCTTCTCTTGAACTTTATTATCCCAAATCATGTTTTTATCTTTGATTTGTAGTGTAGCTTCTAGTATATTGTTCATATGGTCATCATCCTTTTGTTTTAGGTTTCAGCGCTTTTAATATAATGGATGTTGGCCTTTTTGTATACACTAAAATAGGGTTGGTGGAAAAATTCCATCAACCCTAAAAATTATAGAACCACTATAAATTACAACCCCCTGAGAAAGATTCATCAGGGGGTTAGGGGTTCTAATCTTTCGGCTCAAAATCAGGTGTTTCGATTTTATCTACTTCTTGGAAAGGTGCCAATGTTGATACCATAACAATAGGTTCATCATAAGGATTCTTCACATAATGAACTTCATTTGGTTCAATATGAATAAATTGTCCTTTTGATAATGTTACTTTTTTATCATCAACATAAATATCAATTTTTCCTTCAAGAACATAGAAGTTTTCTTCCATAATTTCATGATAATGAGCAGGAAAATCTTGACCTGGATTAAATTTTACTACAGCAAAATTGGAACGTGGACCTCTCATTAAATATTTTGGACCACTATCACCAAAACGATATTCTCTTTCATTTTCATCTAATACAAACATATAATCACTCCTTCATTATTCAGATCCTGGCGCAATCCACATATAATCAGTTAATCCTTTATCTGAAATGTTTAGCACCTCTTTATAAAGCTTTTTCCAATCTTCAAAAATTTCTAGATACCTACGATGATTATCCATATTAGGCTCAAACACTTTATCAATATGAACATATTGATTTGTTTCTTCTAAACTAGAGTAAACTCCGCTACCAATACCAGCTAAAAATGCAGCACCTAATGCTGTTGCTTCTTTTTCTTTTGGAGTAATCACTCGGATACCTAAAATATCTGCAATGGTTTGCGACCAAAGTTCACTATATGCTGAACCACCAGCAAAGAAAATTTCTTCTGGTTTATTCCCAGTAATTTCTTCTACCATTTTTAAGTGACCTAAGGTTATTAAACCTGCATTTTCCATAATAGATTTATAGAAAGTTGCTTTATTAAATTTTAATGGATCTATAGAGAAGTTCATGAAAGTTGGACTCGCGTGCTTTAGATTTCTAAAATTCATAATATCTGCAAAAATTGAATACATACCGTAGCATCCAATTGGAATATCCTTTGCTTTTTTATCCATAAGTGCATAAACTGATGTTCCTAATTGTTTTGCAAGTTCTACATCGAGATCTAAGAACGCATCTCTAAACCATCTCATCACTAATCCAGAACTCCATGCAATTGCTTCCTGTTGCCATACAGAAGGTACAGAATGACAATTTACTCGAATTCTTCCTTTATCATCAATATAAGGTTTATCAGTATTAAATTCATACTGCCAGAAACTTCCTCCAAATAGAGCTGCTTGGTTGGCTTGATAGAGCCAACTCCAATACAACCTAATTGAGAATCTCCACCACCACAAACTACAATTGTTGATTCAGACAAACCTGTCTGTCTTGCAGCTTCAGCACTGACATTTCCAACAGGTACACCACTCTCATAAACAGGAGGGAAAATATCATCTTTTAAACCACATTTATTAGCTACTTCGGGTAACCATTTACGTTCTGCTAAGTTGAATAATCCACTTGTTGAAGAATTACTAGGCTCTGAAACTATTTTCCCAGTTAACTTGAATACAATCCAATCGTTAATCATGTTCATGTATTTTGCACGGTTATAGAGTTCAGGCTTATTCTTTTTAACCCAAAGTAAACGTGGTACTGCACTCAATGCAAATGTTTCTCCTGTTTCAAGGTAAATCTCCATTTCTAATTCAGGATATTCTTTCTTAAGTGAAATCACTTCTTCTTTGGCTCTAGCATCAATGTTAGAAAATCCAATTAACTCTTTTTGATTTTCATCATAAAGAATGAATCCTTCTCTCATAGAATCTGTCGAAATACCCTTAATATCTTCAGGGTTTATATTATTTTTCTGAATGAGATTTCTAATACATTTTTGAATGATTTCCCAGTCTTTTTCGAAATCAAATCCCACACTTCCTGGATATTCGTCATACACTGGATGTTCCCATTCAATTTGCTCAATGGCCTTTTGCACACCGTCTTTTTGGAATAAAATAGCTCTAAAGCTTCCTGTACCACCATCAAGCGCTAATAAGTATTCTCTTTTTTCTTCCATGTGCAGTCTCCTAGTAGAAGCTCTGCTGTATTTTCATCCGTAATTAATACGTTGACAAAACCATGTGTAATTGCAGTATGAATAATTGGAAGTTTTGCATCTCCACCGGCTGCAACAATGATATAATCGTTGTTTTTAATTTTTTCTAGTTTTGTACTAATAATTCGATCTTCAATCTCATCGTCCACTAAGTTTCCATCTTCATCTATAAAGTGCATTAACATATCACCTACTGCACCCTTGTCTTTAAGAATATTAAACTTATCTTGAGTTAGAAGACCAGATTTTATAATGGTAGAATCTTCTTTCATTCCACCTAAACTAGAAACAACAACGTTAATTTTTTCCGTCATTTCGACAATATCTTTTACCGATTTTTCTTTCAAAATTGCTTCCGTTAATTCTTTACTTCCTACAACTAATGGTGCTGGTATTAAATAGTGTTTAATATCAATGATTCCATTTCCAATTTGTCTAATATAAGGCATTACACCACCTGTCATAGATACCACCGATAAGTTCTTATCTGTTAACCCTGACAGATGTCTTAGAAACGCGCCCATTGTTTCACCATATCCAACTCCCACAAAGGAATTGTCTTTGATTAAATCATTGAGATACATGGCTGTAGCTTGACCTAAATCTTCTGCAAGGTTCTCATTACTACTCCACGGTACAACAAAGACATCTTTCAAATTGTATTTTTCTATTAACTGTTGTTCAATCTTGTTTTTATCCCGATAGACTGTCGAAAAGTGGAAACGAACAATTTTCTTTTTTCGTGACTCTTCTAGCATTTTGATTATTTTAATTCTACTTACTGATAATCGATCAGCAATTTCCTTTTGAGTTAATCCATCAATATAATAGAGCCACGCCACCTTATAAAGTAACGAATCTTTATAACGTTTATCTTTTTCCGAAAAATCCATTTTTTTACCCTCTTTGCGAAAATCTTAACTGAATAAAGTATACACTACCTGAAAGAATTAGGGAAATAACAGAAGTACTCCCTAATCCTTTCATAACAGTATTTTTGATTATCTATTAATTAAATCTGTATAGTACTCAAAAGCTTCTTTGTCCGTATATTTTTCATGAACAATTTTCGCAATACTTTTCGCCATAGCATTTGGATTTTGACTTTGGAAAATGTTACGACCCATATCTAATCCTTTAGCTCCTCCTTGAATTGCTTTATAAGCTAATTCAAGAGCTTCGCGTTCAGGAAGTTTCTTACCACCGGCTACAACAATTGGAACAGGACAAGCTGCCACTACTTCTTCAAAATTATCACAGTAATAAGATTTAACAAGGTTAGCGCCGAGTTCAGCTACGATACGCGTTGCCAGTTTGAAGAAGCGATCAGTACGCTCCATATCTTTACCAACTGCAACAACCCCCATTGTAGGGATACTATATTTATTACCAAGGTTTACTGCTCTTGATAAGTTATCTAAACTTGATAATTGTCCATCAGCTCCGATAAACGTTTGAACCGCTAAGCAATCAGCGTTTAATCGGATAGCTTCTTCCATATCTACAGCTAAAATTTCATGACTCAAATCATCATCTAACATTGAAGAACCTGATGTTACACGTAAAGCTGTTGATTTTCTCCATGTTGGATCCACACTAGTTCTTAATGCTCCACGTGTTCCCATTAAGCAGTCAACTTCCGGAGCAATCTTTGGAAGAATAATATCCAAACGTTCTAACCCTGCTGTTGACCCCATGAAATACCCGTGGTCGAAAGCAAACATAACTGTATTTCCACTTACAGGATTAAAAATATTTGCTAAGTGTTTTTTCATCCCATAGTCTAAATTATGCGCCCCTTTAACAAAGAACTGATCCAAAGTCTTTACAGGTTGATCCACATAATATTCTTTCGATACTTTTAATCCATCTAAATCTGCCATTGTTTTTCCTCCTAGAAATCGTATTTGTCCATATTTTCTTTAGTAAAGATTGTACGTTCTGGTAATAATACAACACCACTATCTGGTGAGTCTTTATAGTTTTTATCTAAAATAGAGTTGTTTTGAACTTCTACTTCACCAATACCAGGAACATTGATTTTATCCCCAACTTTAACTTGGTTTCCTGAAGCTAAGTAATTTGCTAAGTAAACTGCTAAAGCACCTTGTACTTTTACGTCCCATAATCCCCACTCTTCAATAATATCGTCTTTAGCATATTTTTTGATTGAGTTTGGTGTTGAGAAACCTGTTACTGTGATATCTTTTTTAGTTAATTTTGCATTTTGTACAGCTTGTAATTGACCAGGTAAAGCTGTTGAGTCATTACAGATAATAAGATCGATATCTTTATGAGCTGCTAAAATTGATTGACCAACGTTTAATGCTTGTTGTGCATCTTGATTACTATAGTAGTTAGATTCGTTTACATTAACCCAGTTTGGATAGTTTTTCTTGATATATTCTTCCCCTACTTTTTGCCAAGAGTTTTGGTCTTGTACTGTAGAAGATGAATAGTGCCAAGCGTATTTGATTGTATCTTTCTTAGGATCTTTACCACGTTTTTCTAGAGCGTCCACACTCATCTTAACAAGCATTTCACCTAATTGTTCTGGTGTACCTTGAGATACCATTAATGAACGAGCATCTGGTGACACGTCTGAATCCCAAGTTACAACTTTCAAACCAGCTTTTTGAGCTTGTTTTAAAGCATTATCTAATCCTGTTGGGTCTACTGAAGAAATTGCGATTGATCCTGCTCCTGTTTGAACAGCATTGTTAATAATTGTTACTTGGTTAGCAACAGATGCTACTGCATTACCATTGTAATCTACAGTAAATCCTTCTTTTTTCGCCATTTCTTGTGCACCTAAGTTACCTGATTCAAAGAATGAATTTCCTGTTACTTTAGGAACGAAAACAACTTTACCACCATTATTTGCTGCTTGTGTGCTCGCATTTGAATTTGAACTGCTACTTTGAGAGTTACCTCCACATGCACCTAAAACAAAAGCAGTTGCTCCGACTAAAACTCCATAAGATAATAATTTTTTGAAATTCATATTTATTCTCCTTTGCATTCAATTAAATCACTACAACATTGCGATAAACACTTATCTATGAACTATTCATATCTAACCTTCCTCCTTATTTCTTTCTTTTTAGATTTTGAAATACATTAGAATTAATCATAAAGTTAATGATTAACGATACAATCAGTAAAATTCCTACTGGAATATCTTGATACTGTGCATTAATACCAATGAGTGTTAAACCAAATTTCATAAACCCGATAATTAAAGCCGCTAATCCTGTTCCAATAACATTTCCTTTACCACCATAGATAGAAGTTCCACCTAATACTACTGCGGTAATAATTGGTAATGTTAGGTCTGCTCCGAAGTCAGGTTTTGCAGTTCCAAGATAAGAAGTTAAGAGAATCCCTGCAATAGATGCAGCAATACCTGAAAGTACATATGTACTCATTACAAGACGAGCTGTTTTAATTCCTGAATACTCTGCAGTATTACGGTTTACGCCAATAAGGAAAATCTTACGTCCATATTTTGTGAGGTGTAAGATGATAAATGAAATCACTAATAAGATAAGGAAGATTATTACCTGATTCGGTATTCCCGCAAAGCTTCCAGCGGCAATTTCTTGAAACTCAGGAGGGAAATTTGTAATCCCTTGGTAAGCAACAACACCTGCTAGAGCTGGAACCACTAGTGCTAATCCTGAATAAAGGAACGATCCACCTAATGTGATTACCATCGGCTGCACTTTTGCATATGCAATTAACATTCCACTAATCAATCCGCAAAGAGCTCCTACAAGAATTCCAAGCAATACTGCTAGCCAAATATTGACTCCCATCTTTTGCCATAGAACCCCTACACAGATTGAAGTTAATCCCATTATCGATCCAGCTTGAATATCCATTCCACCTGTGATGATTACATAGGTAACAAAAAGCGAAACTATACATACTGGAATAAAGTTATTAATAGAATTCATTAAGATAAATGGATTCAAAAATCGCGGGTTTAGACCACCAAAGATGATGAACTCGGCGATTAATAAAATGACCAAGAAATATTCCCAGCGCCATTTAAATCCTGCTAACACTGATTTCTTCTTTTCCATCCTATTCTCCTCCTTGCTCTACTCTGACACGTAGTCTTTCTTTACGAATATTTTCTTGTGAGCGATGGTTTGAGATAGCTCCAATAACTACAATCGCAATTAAAATACCACCAGTAATTGTATTGTTGAATGTAGAAGGGAAATTTAAGAAAACTAAGATACTACTAATTGATGTCATAAGAATTGAACCAATAATTGCACCAAACGTAGATCCTTGTCCCCCTTCTAACGCAATCCCTCCGATAACGCATGCTGCAATAGCTGTCATCTCATATCCTGTACCATCGGTTGGAGTTACAAATCCAATTCGACTCGCATAGAGGACACCGCCTAGAGCAGCAAAACTTCCACAAATGATGTAGCTTAAATTTAATACGTTCTACTGGAATCCCAATTAGACGAGCACCATCGATATTGTCACCTACAGCTTTAAAACTCTTTCCAACCATTGTCTTCTTAGTAAAGATATAAAGAAGACTGGCAATTATAAGAGCGCTTGCAAAAACGATTCCAACTGTTCCACCAATTGTTTCTTGAGAGATATTTAAAAATTCGTTTGGAAAATCTTGCAACCATTGTCCATTCGTATAAATGTATTGGAAACCACGGATGATTCCCATCATCCCTAAAGTCATAATGATTGAAGGGATTTTAAACACTACGATTCCGATGGCGTTAATGATTCCAATAATTACTCCTACAAGGATTGCAACAACAAACACTGAAAGGATGGATGATCCGCCATTAAGCATTTTCCCTGTAACCGCAGCTGTAAAACCTACAGTTGCACCAATCGAAACATCAATTTCACCAGTAAATAAGACGAAGCACATTCCGATTGCAACCATCGCATAAACGGCACTATTATTTACGATTTGAAAAATATTTTCTACGGCAAGAAATTGCGGATTAAATAAGCCAACGATTACGAAAAGGCCAATTATGAATAAGATTGATACAATTTCTCTCTGTTTCAGTAAATTCTTCATGAGACTTTCTCTCCTTTTACAACACCAAATGAGGCACTCATCAGATTTCCTTGATTAATATCCTCGCCAACAAACTCTGCATTTAATCTTCCATGATACATTGTTACTGCTCTATCTGAGAGTTGAACAATTTCTTCCATATCTGAGGAAATCATCAAGATAGCAAGTCCGCGTTCTTTTAGTTCTTGTATAATTCTATAAACATCTCCCCGAGCACCAGCATCGATACCTCGAGTTGGTTCATCTAAAATAAGTAATTTTGGCATTGAAGCAATTGCTTTTGCAATAACTACCTTTTGTTGATTACCACCAGATAAACTTCCGATTTCATCACTTACATCCATTGATTTAATCTTGAAAGAACGTTTAAAGTACTCATACATTTCTTTTTCACGCTTCCGATCGACAAAATATTTACCAACTGATTGAAGAGAAGCTCCTGTAATATTCATACCTAAATCACTAATTTTGAAAATCCCATGTTTGAAGCGATCTTCAGGAACGTAATTTAATCCCAGATTGATAACTTCACTAGTTGATTTCCCAGTAATATCGGTATTACCAAGAATAACTTTCCCACCTAAAACCTCATCTTTACCAAAAATAGTTTCGGCTAATTCTGTTCGTCCAGCTCCAACTACTCCAGCAAGTCCGAGGATTTCTCCTGGATAAACTTTAAACGAAATATCCTTAAATCCGTTGCCAGAGAAGTTTTCAACATTAAGTATTGGTTCAACAGAACGGTCAATATTTCTTTCGTTCTTATTACTTCTCAAATCATCAATGTTTGCACCATCTGGTAATAAAGCTTGAATTAACATATCATTAGTGAAGTCCTGAGTTTCCAGAAAGACTAATAATTCCATCTCGCATAATAATGATATCGGTTGCAATTTGGAATACTTCAGTCAAACGGTGAGTAATATAGAGGATACCCACACCGTCTTTCTTCAATTGCTCAATCAGTTCAAATAACGTTTCTGTTTCATTAAATGTTAAAGAACTAGTCGGTTCATCAAGAATTAACACTTTTGGATTTCTAATCAAACCTTTAAGAATTTCAACTAACTGTTGTTCAGCAATTGTTAACGTATCTGCTCTTCTTTCTAAGTTGATACTCCACTTAAGTTTTTCAATGAGGCTTTGTAATTTTTTCTTTTGCTCATTTGCATCTCCAGGAAGACCAATAAGAATGTTTTCTAATACTGTCATATTTTTGAAAAGCATAGGTTCTTGAGGAACAAGATAAATCCCACTACTTAATGCTACTGCTGGAGTTAAATTCTTATGACTAACGTTTTCGAGAATAATTTCGCCTTGATCAGCTTTATAAATTCCCATGATAATCTTCATTAAAGTACTCTTACCAGCACCATTCCCACCGATAATGGCGGAAACTTCTCCTTTTGAGAGACTAATATTAATGCCTTTTAATACATGGTTATCACCAAATGATTTACATATATTTTTACATTCAAGCAACTTTACATTTTCCACGCGTCTTCCTCCTTTACAAATGTTACGCACCTGAACTTTTGTTTACGAATTCATTGTATCTGTTTGTATGCGCTGTCAATAACTAATTTATATAATTTGAATTAAATTCTTTTTAGGAAGAAAACTTGTTATCTCTTATTTTCCAAAAGTAACATATTTGCTACTGTAGCATATATGTTACTTTTTGCTTTTTCACTTAAGATTTTTGCACTAAAAAAACGCTATTCAAATAATGAATAACGTCTTTTGAAAATATATAATATTAGTTTTTAAAAGGAGCTTCATATTGCTTAAATGTAAATTATCGATGAATGATCCATTCTTATGCGCTATTTTCATCTGAATCCTTAAGAGCTATCAGATTAAGGATACTTAGATAATTTATATACGAATCAATAAGATTTATATACGAAAAAGTACATTTATAGGAATTATTCTCGTTTTTTTAGAAAAAAATTATTTTCAATTTTTTTGAAACTATTTTGTATCTGCTTGTCTACATTTTCCTATATATGGTATGTCTACTATAAAAAAATCGAAAAAAATAATCCTGATTCGCATCCAATTTTATAAACAAAATTAGAGTAAACAAAAAAGGAATTAAGCAACAACTAGTTGCTTAATCCCTTATATGATTCTTCATCAACCCTATTTGACAAAGAGTCCCAAAAAACTTAAATTCTACTGTTTATTTTGTTTTAATTTATAGTTTGCATATAGCTTCAACGTAATCGTTCCAAAGATTGCTACTGTTAATAAGTTGATGATACTTGCAATCCAGCCTTGCGTAAATACAACTGCTGTGGAACTTTGATAGAACAATACATCTAACGTTGGCGCAATCAATCCAAAAATGGCAATATTTACCACTGCTTGCACCACATTAAATCGTACCATATCGTGCTGTGAAAAGACTCCTTGACGTAAGCTATTGCGACGAATCGCGAATCCAAATACAAATCCTAACGCACCTGTACTTAACGCCCATGATATCCATAAGTGGTCCGTATAGATTAAATCAAATAATACATGCCCAGTAAAACCGACAATGGCTGCTGGAATAGCGCCTGCAACACCTGCAAAGAGTGCAAGGTATCCATATGCCAATTGAATATATACTCCCTCAATTGGTGTTGTAATCGACGTTAGTAACATTAACGTTGTCATAATTCCAATCCCAATAACGGTATAGAGAATTGTTTAAACAGTCCGTCTTTCACAATACCCCTCCTTTGCCTATTTCGATGTTGGCTCTTCTCCAATAATTCGTACTTCTGGTTCTAGAGCGACGCCATCTTTTTCTAAAATCACTTTTTGAACATAGCGGATTAAATCCATATAGTCCGTTGCTGTTCCGTTATCAATATTCACCATAAATCCGGCATGCTTTTTAGACACTTGCACGCCACCGATTTGATATCCTTGAAGTCCAGCATCTTGGATTAGTTTTCCTGTAAAATGCCCCTGGGGACGTTTAAACACGCTTCCGCAAGAAGGATACTCAAGCGGTTGTTTACTCTGGCGTAAATGCGTTAATTCCGCTACTTTTTGGTCAATCTCTTCTTGAACGCCTTTAGTTAGTCGGAAGCCAACTTCAATCACAAGATCGCCTGTTTTTTGAACATGGCTGTGACGGTAGCTGAAGTCTAAGTCTTCGTTCGTGTATGTTTTGAATTCCCCATCCGAAGTAATCACTTCCACGTACTCAACGACTTCACTCACTTCACCGCCGTATGCTCCTGCGTTCATGAAAAATCGCTCCGCCGACACTTCCTGGAATGCCACAAGCAAATTCTAAGCCTGTTAATCCATTTTTCGCAGCTTCTTTTGACACATCAATTAAGGCTACTCCGCCTTCAGCAACGATTTGTGTACCCGATACGGTTAAATGAGACATATCGTTTAACATAATGACAGCACCGCTAATACCGCCATCTTTAATAATGACGTTTGATGCGTTTCCTAAAATCGTCGTTGGAATATCATTTTCGCGAAGCCAATGCATCACTTGGCTTGCTTCTTTTTTTATCTTTTGGAAAAAAATTAGAATGGCAGCACGGCCACCTGTTTTTTTGTAAATGTATAATTTTTTTAAGTGGTTCGTTGTAAAAAAACTTTTTACATCCGGAAACTCTGTTGAAAAATACAGTATAATCCATATTCTTCTCCTTATTCGTAATCCTTTTAATACTACTATTCTAATACGATTACGTCAACTGAAAGCTAGCCCTTACACTAGGACTCCTTTAGCTACGCTTCCCACTCTTGCAACAGCTGGTGCACCATTTGCGCAGAACGTTTTCCAGCTTGAACGATAAACGTATCAAAAATCGACTGCAGATGTTCCGCGTTCTGGAATATCTGAAATGGCACGAATCACGATAAATGGAACTCCAAACGCGTGACACGCTTGGGCAATCGCTGCTCCTTCCATTTCCGAAGCCATCACATCTGGGAAGTGTTTTTAAAATATGGCTTCTTTGCTCACTTGTATGAATAAAAACTGTCTGAAGAAACGATAAGCCCCGTATGGCTCTTTAAATCCACCTTAGCAATTGCTTGTTCAATAGACGGTAAAAAGTTTTGATTCATGGAAAAAAACGCGCTGGCATGCCTGGCATTTGCCCGTAAACGTAATTAAAGGCTGTCACGTCAGCATCACAATAGGCAAGTTCTGTTCCAATGACAATATCTCCGATTTCAAGAGAAGTACCAAACCCACCAGCAGAACCCGTATTAATGACCAAGTCTACTCCGAAACGGTCGATTAAGATTCCTGCAGCTAGTGCAGACATCACTTTTCCGATTCCTGATTGGACAAGGACAATCGTCTTTCCGACAAGGGTACCTTCAATAAATTCCCAGTTGGCAACGGTTGTTCTTTTTTTCAATCGTCATCTCTTCTTCGAGCAGACGTTTTTTTCTTCTTCCATTGCGGCAATAATTCCAAATTTCATTCTTTCACCTCTTTATTATCGTTCAATCTGTTTCGCCATCAAGACGATATCTTCATATCCATCCCCGATTTTTGACGCCGTTTTTTTAGTCTGCCCTCTTCTTCAAAAACCAAACTTTTTCATAGAGACGACGTGCCTTGTTGTTGACAGACACTACCTCTAATTCAACACGACTCAGCGTTGAGTATTCCGCGACCCAATCCAGCATTTCTTCCATCATCACAGTCGCAATCCCTTGCCCCCAGTAGGACTTCAATACGCTAATTCCTAGCTCTCCTCGGTGTGAGAATTTAGGATGCAAGCTACCTGCAATGGAACCAACGGCAATAATTTCATCTCCATCTTTTGCCAATAACATATATTGATTTTCATTCTCGTAGAGCGATTCAATAAATAATTCTTCTTGAGCCACAGAATACTTCAACCCTTCTGGTCCAAAGGAAAGAAAATCTGTTTCACTTCCTACTTTTTACTATAATCAAGTAGCGCTTTCGCATCGTCTTTTACTGGTAATGCAAATGTAATTTCTCGTTCTTTACTCATCTGTAGCCTCCAATTGTTGGATCAATTCTTCGTACTCTTTTCCGTGTGAGACTAAACGAATCACACGCTCAAAATCCCCGTCTCCTACACGATCGATTTGAACTTTTAAGAACGTTGAAGGAAGTTCATCTTCGATATACTGCGCCCATTCAACGACGCACACACCACCCGCATAGAAGTACTCTTCAAGTCCCACTTCGCTTGCACCACCACTTTCTTCAATACGATACATATCCATATGAAATAGCGGTAAGCGGCCCTTACGGTATTCGCGAATCAATGTATAAGTTGGACTCTTAATGACACGGTCGATGCCTAATCCAAGGGCAATCCCTTTTGTCAAAGTCGTCTTTCCAGCGCCTAAATCTCCTTCTAGAATGACACAGCTATTTTTCAAATAATAGCTCGCCTAGACGTTTTTCCTAGCGCCATTGTCTCCTCTTGTGATGTTGTCAGTATGTCAAACATAATGTTACTCCTTCAAACTTGGTTTGATTGTCTTGCATAAAAAAGAGCCAAGACAAACTGTCTTAGCTCATTATAGCATATTTCGCTTATTTTAGAACGCGTCCTAAAAATTCTTTCGTACGGTCTACTTGTGGGTTTTCAAAGATTTGTTCTGGAGTCCCTTCTTCTGCGATAACTCCTTTATCCATGAAGACAACACGGTCGCTGACTTCTTTGGCAAATCCCATTTCGTGTGTGACAACAATCATTGTTAGCCCTGTGTGCGCTAAGCTTTTCATTGTTTCTAACACTTCATTCACCATTTCTGGGTCAAGTGCTGACGTTGGTTCGTCAAAAAGTAATACATCTGGTTGCATCGATAATGCACGCGCAATGGCAACACGTTGTTTTTTTGACCACCTGATAATTGACGAGGTTTTGCATTGATGTACGCAGCCATTCCAACTTTTTCAAGGAACTCTTTTGCGATTTTTTCTGCTTCCTCTTTTGATTTTTTCAACACTTTCATTGGTCCAACAATACAGTTTTCTAACACGTTTAAGTTGTTAAATAAGTTAAATTGTTGGAACACCATTCCTACGTGAGTACGGTATTCGTAAATACTCTTGTCATGTTCAAGAATGTTTTTGTCCATTGTAGAAAATTTCCCCTGAAGTTGGTTTTTTTCGAGTAAGTTAACACAACGTAATAGCGTTGATTTACCAGAACCACTTGATCCGATAATTGTCACTACTTCACCTTGTTTTTACTTCAAAAGAAATATCTTTAAGAACTTCATTGTTCCCGAAAGTTTTACTTAAGTTTTGAATGGAAATTACTGCTTCGCTCATTATGCATTTCCTTTCTGTCTAGTTTTTTTCTTCGACTGCCGACATTGAGTTTGAGTTCAATGGATCTGAATAAATCACTTCATAGTTATCTGGACCATCTAATTTACGTTCGAAGTAACGTAAAAATACGAGTCACTGTGAATGTCATAATGAAGTATAAAAATTAATGTGACAAAGAATGTATCGAAGTAACGGAAGTTTTGTCCCGCAACCGTTTTTTTGTCGCAAAGTACAATTCTGATACAGAGATTACGTTCAATACAGAAGTATCTTTTGATGTTGATAACGAACTCGTTCCCTACTGCTGGAAGGATGTTACGGAGTACTTGTGGGAAAAACAACATAGCGCATTGTTTGCCAGTGAGTCATCCCTGATAGCTTGGCTGGCTTCAAATTGTCCTTGGTCGATAGAGATAATCCCACCACGAACGATTTCTGACATATATGCCCCTGTGTTAATCGATACGATGAAAATCGCAGCGAATGTCACATCTAAGTTAATTCCAAACATTAATGCTGTTCCGTAGTAAATTACCATCGCTTGTACGATCATCGGTGTTCCACGGAAGAACTCTGTATAGCAGTTTAAAATGATAACTGCAATTTTTTTAAAAAGGATACGTTTAGGTCCTTTTTTTCTGGTAGTGGAATTGTTTTAACAAATCCGATGAACATCCCGATTAATGTCCCTGATAATTGTACCAATAATTGAAATATATAGTGTAATCCAGGCACCTGTTAAGAACATTTGCCAGTTCTGTTGAATGATTTTTTTACAATCCAATCAATACTCATTTATTTTCCTACTTTCTGTATTTAATGTGATGTATACGCCACACGAAGTGGCGGTGTGTTATGTTTGTTTTCTATATTCTGCGATTGCCTTGGCGCAGTGAGTTTATTGACTTTCTTTTTCATCGCTCGCGATTTAAGAAAGTCTAATAAACTTTGCGGGCGAAAGACTACGAAGCATAAAAAAATCTCGCACTGTGAGATTTTTATTAGCTTCTGCCTTTCTGCCTATTCCGCTGCAGGCTGATTTTTAATTGCGTCTTGCATGATTTGTTGACGTTCTTCGCTAGAAATTGTTTTTAATGCTTCGTTGATTTCTTTTGTTAATGGGCTATCTTTTTTAACACCAACAGCTGTTTGTGTGTCTTCTGGTGATGCTTTGAAGCCATCTGTTAATTTAACCATTACGAAGTCGCTGTTTGCTGCTTGAGCAGAAATTGCTTCTGGTAATTCAGAAACGTAAGCGTCGATTGTTCCTGCTTGTAAAGCTACACGCATTGCTGGGAAGTTATCCATAGCAGCTTGTTTGTCAACACCTGGAATTTGATCAATCACTGAGTAGTGGAAAGTGTTTAATTGAGCTGTTACTTTTGCACCAGCAAAATCTGCTAATGAAGTAGCGTTTGCGTATTTAGAACCTTTTTTAACAACTAATACTAATTGTGAATCATAGTAAGAATCTGTAAAGTCGATTGTTGCTTTACGTTCTTCTGTAGGACTCATACCAGCAATGATCGCATCTATTTTACCTGAAACAAGCGCTGGTGTTAAGCCATCCCACTCAGTTTTTACAATTACTAATTCTTTTCCTAATTGTTTAGCCACACGTTTCGCGATTTCAACGTCGTAACCGCCAGCGTATTGGTCAGTTCCTTGAATTTTCACAGCACCGTTTGAGTCATCTTTTTGAGTCCAGTTAAATGGTGGGTAACCTGCTTCCATCCCAACCACTAATTGGTTTTGGTTTGCTGTCCCTTGGCTAACAGGTGTTCCACACGCTGCTAAACCTACTGTCATTGCTAAAGCTGCAATTGCGCCTAAAATTTTTTTCATTTTCTTTCTCTCCTTCTCGATTATCAAACTGGTTCACTCATAACACACAAAAAAGGAACCACGAACAAAAGCCGTGATTCCCCATAAAAAGTCATAAGTAGTCATTCTTTTGCCCGGTAATTGATTGCACTTCATGAGTATCTGGGCAGATATCATGACAGTGACTGACCTATTATGACCAGCCCCCAACGTTTTCACGTTTCGGCGAAATCCCCTTTCCAGTTTCCTGTACTCTTGTCATTCGCACCTCAGTTCAATAACCATTTGATTTAATTGATGAAAATAAATTAACACATATTTTTTTGAAAGTCAACCCATATATTTTCATTTTTTTTGAAAATGACTAACAAAAAAATATAATTAATATTATATTTCAAACGAAACTCGCTTATAGACTTATACGCAGTAGCTGATTGGATAAAGCCTCATCACTCGTGATTTGCTTTATCCTAATCAGCCTTGCGGGGGTAAGACTACGAAGTTATATTGACTCGCACTGTGAGTCAATTTTTCCTTCTGTCTTACTCCCTTTTTCCCCTCCACATTCTCTAACATTATGCCTCAGAAAAAGCATTATATATGAGTCGATGAAGCAATAGATATATTAATTACGGAAAAAAACTTGCAGGATTTTTATAATAGCAGTAATGTGACTAGTATTAAATGCGAATTAGTAGAAGTTAGGAATTTATTCCTTACTTCTACTTTGAGGCTTTAAAGGCGAGAGACTCATAGAGGCTCGAGCCGGTACAACATTACAGCTATTATAAAAAAATCCGCAAGGATTTGGAGTAATTACTTTCTCCTTTCCTCCTCCACTACCAGGTTGCCTTAGAAATGAATTTTCTTTGTGCACAAAAAATGATTACGAAGGAACTAGACGAATCATCCCTTTTCTCCTCCCTGCTTCTCTAACAGCGTACCTCAGAAATGCATTATGTGTTTGCTAATGAAATAACAGCTATAATCATTACGGAAAATCTTGCGGATTTTATAATAGCAGTAATGTGACTAGTATTAAATGCGAATTAAAGGGAGTTAGGAATTGATTCCTTACTCCCTTTTTGAGGCTTTAAAGGTGAGAGACTCATAGAGGCTCGAACCGGTACAACATTACAGCTATTATAAAAAAATCCGCAAGGATTTGGAGTAATTATTATTTTGTTTTCTATATTTACAAGCACAAAAAGAGTGCCTCATTTCTGAGGCACCCTGTTAGATGAATTATTTATTCACGTTTTCCCATTGCCAGTTCACAACTTCAGGAATATCTTCCCCGTGTTCACGGATGTAGCTGTGGTGGAATTCCACAGTTTCGTCCATTTTCGCAGCAAATTCGCTAGCTTTGTCGCCGTATACAGCAACTGCAGCGTCTTTAGCAACGTGGAAGCGGTCCATTTCAGATAATACACGCATATCGAATGGAGTTGTGATATCTCCGTTTTCACGGTATCCGTGGATATGAACGTTATGGTTGTGACGATCGAAGAATAAGTCACGAATCATACCTTCATAACCGTGGAAGCAGAATACAACTGGTTTATCAGCAGTAAATAATTTATCGAATTCTTCATCAGATAAACCACGAGGGTCCACTTTTGGAGAACGTAATTTCAAGATATCTACTACGTTGATGAAGCGAATCTTCAATTCTGGGAATTGTTTGTGCAAGATTGAAATACCTGCTAATGCTTCTAAGTTAGGTTCAGTACCTGCAGCAGCGATTACTACGTCTGGTTCTTCTCCTTCTTTCACTGTTGAAGCCCAATCAATTACTTTGTAACCTTCGCTCACTAATTCTTTAGCTTCTTCTACTGAGTAGAATTGTGGACGTGGGTGTTTTGAAGAAACGATTAAGTTAATTTTATCTTCTGAACTTAAAGCTTCAGCCATAACAGCCATCAAGCTGTTTGTATCCGCTGGTAAGTATTCACGAACGAATTCAGGTTTTTTCTCAGCTAAGTGTGTTAATAAACCTGGATCTTGGTGAGTATATCCATTGTGGTCTTGTTGGAACACTGTTGATGTTGCAATCAAGTTTAATGATGGATAGTTTTTACGCCATGGAGCGTGAGTTTTAGATTTACGTAACCATTTGAAGTGTTGAGTGATCATTGAGTCAACTACACGTAAGAATGATTCGTAAGATGCGAAGAATCCGTGACGACCTGTTAATACATAACCTTCTAAGAATCCTTCAGCTTGGTGTTCTGATAATTGAGAGTCAATGACACGACCAACTGGTGAAATCCATTCATCATAGCTTTCATCACGACGACCAACCCATTGACGGTTCGTTGCTTTGAAGACTTCGTTTAGACGGTTAGATTTCGTTTCGTCTGGTCCGAAGATACGGAAGTTATCTGGGTTTGCTTTCACTAAGTCAGCAGCAAAACGACCAAATTCGATCATATCTTGTTTTTGGATAGCACCTGGTTTAGATGTATCGATTGCATGTTTAGTCCAATCAGTAATTTCCATAGGTTTTACAACCCCTGCGTTAGTGATTGGGTTCATGCTCATACGACGTGGGCCTTTTGGAGAAATTGCAGCAATTTCTTCTACTAATTTACCATTTTCATCGAATAATTCTTCTGGACGGTATGATTTCAACCAGTCAACTAATGCATCGATGTGTTCCATAGCTTCACCAGATACTGGGATTGGAACTTGGTGAGCACGGAATCCACCTTCGATTGGTTCGTGGTTCCATTCTTTTGGACCTGTCCAACCTTTAGGAGTACGTACTACTAATACTGGCCAATGTGGCATTGTAGCTTCTTCGGCGCTCTTAGAACGAGCTTCTTTTTGAATTGCTTGAATTTTTTCAATAGCTTCATCTAATTTAGCAGCCATTAATGGGTGAACTTCTTTAGGATCTGTTCCTTCTACAAAGATTGGATCCCATCCTAAACCATTGAAGAATTGAGTTAATTCTTCATCAGTACGACGAGCTAAAATAGTTGGGTTGTGGATTTTACCACCGTTTAAGTAAAGGATTGGTAAAACTGCACCATCGTTTACTGGGTTGATGAATGTGTTTGAGAACCAACCAGCTGCTAAAGGACCTGTTTCAGCTTCTCCGTCACCGATAACTGCTGCTGCAATTACGTTAGGATTATCTAAGATTGCACCTGTAGCATGTGATAATGAGTAACTAATTCCCCACCTTCGTGAATTGAACCAGGAGTTTCTGGAGCCGCGTGAGACGCAATTCCTCCAGGGAATGAGAAGATTTTACATAATTGTTTGAACCCTGCTTCATCTTGAGTGATTTGTGGGTATAACTCAGTGTAAGATCCATCTAAGTAAGAGTTAGAAACCATTACTTGTCCACCGTGACCTGGTCCTTCAATGTAGAACATATCTAAGTCATATTTGTTAATGGCACGGTTTAAGTGCGCATAAATGAAGTTTTGTCCTGCGATTGTTCCCCAGTGTCCGATTGGATGAAGTTTAACGTCTTCTTTTTGGATTGGACGACGTAAAAGTGGGTTATCCTTTAAGTACATTTGAGCTACTGAAATGTAGTTCGCTGCACGCCACCAAGCATCCACCTTTGCTAAGTATTCTGGTGTATCAAATTGTGTCATGTATTTGTCTTCCCTTCTTGTGTTTGGTTTCTAAAGAAATTCGAAAATGGCGTTTCAAAAATCCTTCTTTTATTTACAGCCAAGTATTTACCACACCTATTTACGGCTGTCAAGAAGAATTACTAAAACGGTCATCGTTTTGATATATTACGTTTTCCTTTAGGAAATATTCCTGTTTTTAGACCGTATTTCTACTGATCCAAAACGTTCATAACCACATTTATTTGACTATTTCAACTCGAATATTGATCATAACTCATCATCGAGTACTCTATTTTACCATCTTTTTATGTTCATTCCGCAATAAAACGTTCATAAAAAGTCAGATAGGATCAAAAAAACCGAGGTGAAATTCCTCGGTTTTTCCATTTCAATAAGACTTGTTAAGATTTTTATTGAAAATATTGTAGAAATTCTCCATATCCCTCTTCTTCCAGCTTCGCAACTGGGATGAAACGAAGAGAGGCAGAATTGATGCAATAACGGAGTCCGCCTAATTCTTTTGGACCATCTTCAAAGACGTGTCCTAAATGAGAATCTGCTTGACCACTTCTCACTTCCGTTCTCTTACGGTTCAGTTTGTAATCTTCTTTTTCCGTTAGCGTAGTATTTTCAATTGGTTTTGAAAATGATGGCCAACCGCAACCAGCATCAAATTTGTCTTTTGAGCTAAAGAGCGGCTCTCCGCTAACGATATCTACATAGATTCCATCTTCATAGAAATCATCATATTCTCCTGAAAAAGGTCTTTCTGTGGCTTCATTTTGAGTCACTTCATATTGAATTTCTGTTAAACGTTTTTTTAGTTCTTCTTTTGAAAATTCCATCGGGGTTTCTCCTATTCAAATTGTTGTCGTTTCGACTGATGTGGATCTTGAATTCTCTTGAAGAGATGTTCCAAGTCCTTATTCGTTAAATGAACGAGTACGGGTCTTCCGTGCGGACAGTTATACGGATTGTTACATTTGGCTAAATCCACTAATAACTGACGTGCTTCCCATTCACTTAAATGATGGTTTGCCTTAATCGAACCTTTACAGCTCATCATAATCGCTGTAGCTTCTCTTAATTTAGCAACCGTAATTTTCTCGTCAGCCAAGATAAAATCGATAATTTCTTCGATAATCGCCTTTTCTTGCCCCTTCTTAATCCACGCTGGATGCGATTGAATTTGGAATGTGTTTTGCCCAAATGGCTCCATCTCGATTCCAAACTCTTCCACAAGCGATAATCGTTCTTCCAACTTCACGCTGTCCTTCTTCGAGAATTCTAGCAAAATTGGTACCATCAATGGCTGACTGACTCTACCGACTTGACCAATCTCCACCTTAAACTGCTCATACTTGATTCGTTCTTGAGCGGCATGTTGGTCAATCATATATAAGCCTTTTTCGTTTTGTGCAAATAAGTAAGTCCCATGCATTTGTCCAAAATAATGCAATTCTGGAAATTCTTTTTCGAATGGTTGAGCGTCAATTTTCTCAGCCAATTTTAAATAGTCTGCATGGTCATCGTGGCTATCCACGAGTTCTTCTTGCTCCACGGGTTCAACTGTCTGACTAGCTTGAACAGGCGCATCATCGTTTGATAGAACTTCGACTTCTTCTCTTACATTTTCAGTAAACGAAGGCGTTTCTACACGGCTAGACTCCACAATCGGTGTCTTCAATTGCCACTCCAATGTTTGCTGGATTGGTTTTGGAACCTCTACGCGATCTTCTTTACGTTTGAAGGACAAGTCCTCAATCGATTCAGGAATGCGCTGCACGCCCTGTATTGCCTCTCTAATAGCCTTTGAATCACCTGTGAGAGTTCTTGTTCTTTACTGATTCGCACTTCTTGTTTCGTTGGATGCACGTTCACATCGACGAGTTGCACGTCCATTTCAATCGAAATAATCGTAATTGGGAATCGTCCCACCATCAATGTCGAGCCATATCCTAATGTAATGGCCTTTGCGATGGCCATATTGCGGATTGGTCGTCCATTAATAAAAATCGATAAGTAATTGCGGTTCGAACGTGTGAGTTCTGGAAGCGACGTATATCCTGACACTTTGAAATCTTCGTCTTCCCCACTGAAAGGCAACATCTTACGAGCATTTACGGGACCAATATTTCCAGCGACTGCTTGCAGCAAATCCCCTTTTCCAGAAGTTTGTAACAACAGATTGCCATCATTTTTTAAAACAAAGGCAATTTCTGGGTGACTTAGAGATGCCTTACTCACGACATCGGTAATATGCGCTAATTCCGTTTGCAATGTACGAACGAATTTCAACCTGGCTGGTGTGTTATAAAATAAATCTTCAACAAGGAATGTCGTTCCTTTTAATGGCGGAACGGTCTTCTCTTCTTTGATTTCACCAGATTCAATCTTTAACTCCACGCCGCTGTCTTCACCGGTTGAAGTCGTCAGCGTTACTTTTGAAACGGCAGTAATACTCGCCAAGGCTTCACCACGGAACCCAAGCGTACGGATTCTAAAGAGTTGTTCCGGCGAATAGAGTTTACTCGTTGTATGACGTTTAATCGACATACGAGCGTCCTCTTTCGTCATCCCGATTCCATTATCTTGGATGCGAATCTTGCGAAGACCACTCTCTTCGATTTCAATCTCGATTCGAGTACTTCCAGCGTCAATCGCGTTTTCGAGCAATTCTTTCACCACAGAAGAAGGACGTTCGATGACTTCCCCTGCTGCAATCTGGTTTGTCAGTAATGTACTTAATTCTTTAATTGTTCCCATACACTACTCACCCTTTTCCATTTGTTGCCATTTATACAGGATGTTCATTGCATCCATTGGAGTCATACTCATTAAGTTTAATCCTTTAAGCTCGTGAACCCATTCAGGAACCGTCGCTGTGTCTTCTTCAAAGAGCGACACTTGTTCTACAAAGGTGCTATTGTCACTTGCAGCCCCTTTAGCTTCTAAATGATTTAAAATCGTGCTCGCATTTTTCAAAAGCTCTGTAGGAAGTCCAGCCAGTTTTGCCACATGAATTCCGTAACTCTTATCAGCAGGGCCCTCTAATACTTTATGCAAGAAGACCACTTCGCCATTTTCTTCAACGGCTCCCACATGCACATTGCGTAAATCTGAATATTTTTCGCTGAGCCTTGTTAACTCGTGATAGTGCGTTGAGAATAATACTTTTGCTGTTAAATGCTCGTGAATATACGTGATGATGGCTTCAGCAAGTGCCATTCCATCATACGTAGCAGTCCCACGTCCGATTTCATCAAACAATAGCAAGCTTGTTTCGTCTGCGTTTCGAAGCGCGTGGTTTGTCTCCATCATCTCTACCATGAACGTACTTTGGCCAGAAATTAAGTCATCGGCCGCTCCAATACGCGTAAAGATTTTTGTGAAGACAGGAATCGTTGCACTCTTGGCAGGTACAAAACATCCGATTTGCGCTAAGATCACACAGAGCGCCAATTGTCTCATGTAAGTTGATTTACCAGACATATTCGGCCCAGTAATGAGAAGAATATGCTCGTCTGGGCTCATTGAAATGCTGTTTGGAACATACGTTGATTGTCCCATGACCTTTTCAACAACCGGATGACGACCATCTTCAATCCAGAGTCTACGGTTCTTCATCGAAATTGTAGGCTTCACTAGGTGATATCGTTCGCTCACTACACTGAAAGCTTGTAAGACGTCGATGGTTGCGACCGTCTTGGCTAATTGTTGCAATTGAGCGGTATAATGTTTCACCTGTTCACGCACTTCTACGAATAATTGATATTCGAGGGCGCTTGATTTTTCTTCTGCTTCTAAAATGAGCGTTTCTTTTTCTTTTAATTCAGGTGTAATAAAACGTTCCGCATTCGCTAGCGTTTGTTTACGCTCATAGCGGCTACTATCGAGTTTCGATAGATTCGATTTTGTCACTTCGATATAGTACCCAAACACCTTGTTAAAACTAATCTTCAATGAACTGATGCCTGTTTGCTCACGTTCTTGTTGTTGGAGCGCAGCAATCCATTCTTTTCCGTGTTTCATCGTATCGCGATACGTATCGAGTGTAGCGTTATATCCCGAACGAATAATATTTCCATCCGAAATCGTAAGCGGCGCATCCTCATCGATGGCACGGTCGATTAAATCATATAACTCAGGAATATCGAATAAGTTTTCTCCAAGAGCACTCCATTCTTTAGAATCCAAGCTATCGACAATCGATTTAAAGATTGGCACTTGTCCAAGTGTTTGTTTCAGTTGCAAGAGGTCACGCGCATTGGCAGTTCCAAAGGACACTTTCCCAACGATACGTTCTAAGTCATACACACGTTTCAATGTTTCGATAAAGTCTGTACGTTCAAAGTAATGTTGGTTCAATGTTTCCACTAGTGCATGGCGTTTTTGAATGGCCCCTTCTAATACAAGTGGTTTTTCAAGCCATTGTTTGAGGAGTCGTCCACCCATCGCTGTTTGCGTCTCGTCTAAGAACCAGAACAGCGACCCATGTTTTTGGTTGGCACGGATTGTCGTTGTTAACTCTAAGTTACGCTTCGTTTCGTAATTCATCGTTAAATAGAATTCACTTTGATACGCTTGCGCCTTTTGTAAGTGCGAGAAACTTCTCTTTTGAGTGAGTTTCAAATAGCTGAGTAGGTTTTGCACACAACGAACAGAAGCTTCATCTTCTAGTTCTGAGACTAAGTCTGTGCAGTCTTCGGTATTAATTTCATCTTTTTCAATTGTTGAAATCAAGATTTGCATGCTTGTAAAGAGATGTCGAAGTTCTTCTGTCACATCGCTATCGACAAGAACGACTTCACGACACATCAAGCTTGAGCATTCACTGCGCACTTCTTCTAAGTTCTCGAGTTGTGTCACTTTCAATTCCCCTGTTGACACATCCACATACGAGAGTGCAAATCGTTTTCCCAACAAGCGGTAAAATCGACACTAAATAATGGTTTTGATTTTTGCGCTTGGTATTCTGTATAGGTCCCAGGCGTCAAGACTTGAACAACATCTCGCTTCACCATTCCCTTTGTTAGCTTTGGATCTTCCAATTGCTCACAGATGGCTACTTTCTTTCCAAGTTCAATCAGTGTTTTAATATATTCTTTTGCGGCATGATGAGGAACCCCACACATTGGAATTGGGTCCTCTGCATTTTTTTATTTTCGACTGGTTAGTGTAATTTCGAGAAGTCGTGCTGCTTCAATCGCATCATCATAAAAACAATTCATAAAAAAATCACCTAGTCGATAGAACAATAAGCAATCAGGATACTTTTCTTTAATCGAAAAATACTGTTGCATCATCGGTGTGTGTTTCGTTTTTTGTGGCATTTCTGACTCTCTTTCTAATCTTTTTATTCAAAAAATGGTGCATCTGGCGTAATGCGAATCGGTTGAATCGATTTCGCCATCCCCGTTTTATCATCAATATCAATCAAACAAGCACTTAGCTGGCCTTCATCGTCTTCAGCCACTTCAAATCGTGCTGGTAATTGATTGAGGAACTTCGTAATAATAATGTCGCGGTCCATTCCGAGAATTCCGTTATACGGACCTGTCATCCCCACATCACACAAGAAGGCAGTCCCTTTGTGGAAGAACGCGCGCGTCGTTTGTAGGCACATGTGTATGTGTTCCAACGACGGCAGATACTTTCCCGTCTAAGTACCAAGACATTGCTTGTTTCTCACTCGTTACTTCGGCGTGGAAGTCGATAAAGATAATTGGTGTTCTCTTTCTAGCTTCTTCAACCGCCTCTGTAATTTTTGCAAAAGGATCGTCCAATGTGTTCATAAAGACGCGTCCTTGCAAGTTAATCACAGCCACCTCTTTATCGTTACATTTTACATAAACGATTCCTTTTCCTGGAACGCCTGCTGGATAGTTCAGCGGGCGTACCATTTTTTTGTGGCATCTTCAATGAAATCAAAAATCGCTTTGTTATCAAAGGCATGATTCCCAAGCGTTACAACGTCTGCACCAGCCTGCAATAACTCCTTATAAATCTTCTCCGTAATTCCTTTTCCATGGGCTGCATTTTCCCCATTAATCACGGTGATTTGCGGTTTATATTTTTTCTTTAATTTTGGGACGTATTGTGCGACCATCTCTCTTCCAAGAGAACCGACAACATCGCCAACAAATAATAATTTCATAAGAGTGCCTCTTTCTAAATCAATGTAGCTCTATTTTACCATAAAATAAGGCTAGAAAATACCTAGATACAACTCTATTCTAGGTAGCTTCAATTAACATATATGTTAATTTTTACATCACTTGTAATAACACCATATAAATGACCGTTGGGACAAAGATACTAAGCAAAGTATTCTCCTTCCACCACTGCAATAAGACGACAATCGCGACGGCAATGAGTTCAGGAATCCCAAATGGTGCGTTGATAAACGAAATATCCTTCAAGCAATAAACGACTAGAATCGTAATGATGGCTTGAGGAAGGACCGCCGAAACAAACTGCATACGGCTGGATAAGTTCGTTTGATTACGGAGTACTAGAAATGGGAATAAGCGAATCGCAAAGGTCACGACTCCACTAGTAATAAGAGCAAGAATAATATACGTATTACTCATTTTCTTCCTCCTTCATTTGTAGTTTCTCACGTTCGAAAATTGCAATTAATCCAATCATCGTTGTCGCTAAGGCGCACACAAGGAAATATTGTTTTTCCAACAAGAATTAACCAGAAAAATGGCGCTGACTCCCCCTATAATAAACGGGAAGTAGCGGTCTGCCTTCTTCAATTGGTTCACGAGAATCACGACAAAGAGCGCCGTCATTGAAAAAAATCGATTCCCTTTTGTTGAAAAACGGAAGAAATTCCCTCGATGACAACCCCAATAATCGTCCCAAGAACCCAATAGCAGTGATTCAACAGCCCGACATAGACCATCACTTGTTCACTGCCTTCTCTCTTCGTTTGCTTCATCCCTACTAATAGCGAGAAGGTTTCATCTGATAAGGCGAAGATTAAATAAAATGCCTTCCACCCTAGTTTTTTAAATTCATCAATAAAGCTAACGCCGTAAAATAGCATTCTGGCATTAATAAATAAAGTCATTACTGCAATCATCCAAAAGCTCATCCCTGCGCTCATAAATGAGACAAGAGCAAATTGCATGGATCCAGCATATACAAATACACTTGAAAAAAATAGAAGCCCAAGCAGGAAATTCTTCTTGTGACATCAGAAGTGCAAATGCAATTCCTAAAAAGACATACCCGAAACAGATGGGTAAACTAATTGTAAATGCCTGTTTTAATTCTTTCATACATTCTCCTAAAAACAAAAAAAGATTGAAAGCCTGATATACCCAGACCTTCAATCTCTTATTTTAACTTATTTTTATAAAGATTTAAATGTATTCACTACATTTTCTACAGTGAATCCTAATGTTTCCATGACTTTGTTTCCGTTACCTGATAAACCGAAACGGTCGATTGTCACAGTTGCCCCATCAAGGCCAACGTATTGACCCCATCCGAAACTTGCGCCCATTTCAACGGCTACACGTTTACGAACATCGCTTGGTAATACTGATTCGCGATATTCTTTTGGTTGTTCTTCGAACAAGTTCATGGATGGCATTGATACAACAGATACATCAATCCCTTCTTCGGCAAGAACTTTTTGCGCTTCAATGGCAAGCGCCACTTCAGAACCTGTCGCAATCAAGATACCTTCTGGAGTATCGCATTTTTGTGGGCTAACCACATATGCCCCACGTTTCACACCTTCGTATGCTAATTCTTGTGAGTGCTCTAGAACTGGTAAGTTTTGACGTGAGAATACGAGTACTGATGGACGGTCTTTCGTTTCTACAGCCACTTTCCAAGCAGCAGATACTTCGTTACCGTCAGCAGGACGAATCACGTTTAAGTTTGGAGTTGCACGGAACGCTGCCAATTGTTCGATTGGTTCATGCGTTGGTCCATCTTCCCCAACCGCGATTGAGTCATGTGTATAGACGTAAATGGCTGGTAAGTGAGAAATTGCCGCAACACGCATTGCTGCTTTTAAGTAATCTGCGAATACGAAGAATGTACCTCCGTATACACGGTTACCTCCATGAAGAAGCATACCGTTCATGGCTGCTCCCATTGCAAATTCACGAACCCCAAACCAGATATTTCTTCCACCGTAATTTTCGTGTGAGAAGTCGCTGTCTGCTTTATTCATTGTATTGTTTGAAGAAGAAAGGTCCGCAGATCCACCCCAGAAGAATGGAATGTGTTTTCCTAATTCTTGAATCGCAGCTTGACTTGTTACACGAGAAGCCATTGCTGGGCTACCAAATTCGTATGAAGGTAATACTTTTTTTCTAAGTCGACTTTCGATGTTTTTTTGCAAAGCTATCTTCGAATTCCTTTGCAAGTTCTGGATAAACTTGTTTATAGTCGTCGAATAAAGTTTTTCCATTCGTTGTAGTCATTTTCACCTGTTTGCACTAATAATTTGTCGAAACGGTGTTGCACTTCTTCTGGCACTTCAAATGGGCCATATTCCCATCCGTAGTTTGCTTTTGTAGAAGCAATACCGTCAGGTCCTAAAGGAGCCCCGTGAACTTTATTTGTTCCTTGATTTGGAGCACCGTAACCAATAATCGTTTTTACTTCGATAATCGTTGGTTTTTCTTTTTGGCATTGTGCTTCTTCGATAGCTTCAGCGATTTCGTCTAAATCATTTCCATCTTCAACACGGATATAATTCCAGCCTAATCCTTTGAAGCGTTTCTTCACGTCTTCAGTAAACACTTTATTTAATGGACCATCTAAGCAGATGTCATTTGAATCGTATAATACGATTAATTTGTTTAATTTTAATGTTCCAGCTAGAGATGCTGCCTCATAAGAAATTCCTTCCATTAAGTCCCCGTCACCACATAATACATAAGTGTGGTGGTCTACTACTGGGTAGCCTTCACGGTTGAATTTTGCAGCAAGGTGCGCTTCAGCCATAGCCATCCCAACAGCGTTAGCAAATCCTTGGCCAAGAGGACCCGTTGTTGCATCTACCCCATCCGTGTCATGCACTTCTGGGTGTCCTGGTGTTTTACTTCCAAGTTGACGGAAGTTTTTTTCACATCTTCAATCGATAAGTCATATCCTGATAAATGTAATAAAGATATAACATTGCAGATCCATGACCTGTTGATAATACAAAGCGATCGCGATCGACCCAAGTAGAACGTTTTGGGTTAACTTTCAAATATTTAGACCAAAGTACATAAGCCATTGGTGCAGCACCCATTGGTAGTCCAGGGTGTCCTGAATTCGCAGCTTGAATGGCATCCATACTTAGTGTACGAATTGTATTCACTGCTAGTTGATCGGTTTTATCAAACATACAATCACTCCTTTAAATATATTGATTCCTTTCGGAACTTACTCTTCTATTTTACTAATCCAAGACTGCTTTTTGCAACCGTTATTTTTTTATGATAAATAAAACATAGTAAACCCTTGCAAAACACATATTTCTTTTCATGGTTTTTAGCATATTTTGTAAAATAAAAAAAGGCTGAAATTTTCAGCCTTCTCTCATCTATTCTGCGTCGCGGTTATGCAATCCTTTTTCTTTTTGAATCGCTTTTAGTTTATCTGGAGTCACGTCATTTCCTTCTTCATCGACGATTTTTAATCCTTCGATGTGGTTACGCATGCCTCCACGAAAAGCTTCCAAATACTCTTGACGTAAGAGTTGTTGTTCTTTTTCTTCCGTTGGAGTTAATTTTTCCTTCTTTTTTTCTTTTTTTCGCTAATTCATTAATACGGTTTAATTTTTTTCTTCTGATAACATTTTTGTCATTCCTTTCCTTGGCTTCGTCTCCTAGTGTAGCACGAGACGACATTTTTTCCTAAAAATCTGAATTACATACGAACATTTGTTTGATTTCTGTTTACAAAGTGTGTTACACTAGTCTCAAAGAAGGAGATGTTCCGATGACAAATTTAAAAGATTCTAGACAATTAGATGTATTACAGTTTATTTATAAAGAAGTTCAAGAGCACGGTTATCCGCCAACAGTGCGTGAAATTTGTAACGCCGTTCAGCTTTCTTCGACTTCAACCGTTCATGGTCACTTATCAAGACTTGAGAAAAAAACGGCTTAATTCAACGTGACCCAGTAAACCACGTGCCATTGAATTAACAATGGCTGGACTCAAAAGCAATCGGCGCTAAATCAACGGCGATTCCAATGCTTGGTGTGGTAACAGCCGGTGAACCAATTCTCGCTGTAGAAGAAGCAAGTGACTTCTTCCCTATCCCACCAGATTTACAAAATGATGCAGATGATTTATTCATGCTTCGTATTAAAGGGGACAGTATGATTAATGCGGGTATTTTTGACGGTGATTCTGTCATTGTCCGTAAGCAATCAACAGCCTCAAACGGTGAAATCGTCATTGCGATGACTGAAGAAGACACTGCAACTTGTAAGAGATTCTATCTTGAAAGCGACCATGTGCGCCTAGAGCCAGAAAACGACACAATGGATCCTATCATCTTACCGAACTGTACGATTTTAGGAAAAGTAGTTAGCTTATACCGCAGTCGTATTTTCTAAACCAAACGAAAACCTCCGTCCAATTGTACTGACCCCAAAAAGTTAGACAATTAATTTAAGCAAAGGATTTAGTTCTGTATTGTACAGGACTAAGTCCTTTTAATTTTACTTTGATTCGTTTGTTGTTGTAATAATCAATATAATCGACGATTGCCCCTCAAGTTCCTTTTATAGATTTAAATGTCTTTTCATAGCCATAAAACATCTCTGATTTAAGAATGCCAAAGAACGATTCCATCATGCCATTGTCAGTACTATTACCTTTTCTGGACATAGAGGGCTGGATGCCCTTGTCTTCTAAAAAATTATGATAAAACTCATGCTGGTATTGCCATCCCTGATCACTGTGGAGAATAGTATTCTCGTATTGTTCTTCTCTAAAAGCTTTTTCTAGCATATCTTTTACTTGGTTTAAATTCGGTGAAGACGATAGAGAATAAGCTATAATTTCGCTGTTATAACCATCTAAAAATTGGTGATAAATATAGTTTTTTTGGTTGCTTGTTGGGATAGAAAAATTCCGTAATATCTGTATAGCACTTTTCCATCGGTTTTTCAGCTTCAAAATGGCGTTGAATAATGTTCGCAGCTTTCTTTCCAACTTCTCCATGATAAGAAGAATACTTACGTTTTCGACGAATACGAGCAGTTAGCCCCAACATTTTCATCAAACGTTGTACCTTTTTATGGTTCACGATGAACCCACGGTTTCTAAGCTCAAGAGTAATACGGCGATATCCATAATTACCTTTATGTTCGGTATAAATGGCTTCTATTTCGTTTTTTACGGCCTGATTCTTATCTTCTTGGTTTAACTGTTTTAAGTGATAGTAGTAAGTTGAGCGAGCGAGTTTGATAATCTTTAGAAGAATATCTAAACGAAACTCGTGCACTAACTCTCTGACAATCTGCGTCTTTCTTCTTTCTCTTTTTCCTCCTTCAAGCGGAGTTCTCTCAACTTTTTTAGAATGGCATTCTCCGCTCTTAAATACTCATTTTCAGCCTGAAGGCGTTCTAGTTCCGTCATCTCTTCTGGTTGTTTCTTTGGCTTACGTCCCATTTTAGGTACTCTCCCTCTTGTTTTCTCAACAATAGTATACTTATTTTTCTTGTATTGTGCGAGCCAGTTAGTAAGCGTACTATGAGTTGGAAGTGCGTATTCAAGAGAAACTCTATTTTGAGACCACCCATCGATTAAGACTTTATCAATCATTTCCTGTTTTAATGCTGGAGAGTAATAATTATTTCTCCCTTTTTTTACTATTTCCAAACCATATCGATCAATCAATCTAACCATGTATTTAAGACTTGCCTTATTTATACCATACATATCTGAGAGTTGTTGAAAGCTAAATCCTTGTTTTCTAAGTTCATAAATTTGAACTTTATCTTCATAAGTTAATTTCATATTAAAAGCACCCCAAAAGTTAGATTTTCTGTCTAACTTTTGGGGTGCACTTCAAATCATGGACGGAGGTTATTTTATTGCATTAAGCTTTTAACGTTACTTTTCCTACTTCTGCTTTACCTTCTACTAAGCCTTCTGTTGCTACCACAATAGATTCCACTTTATCCATATTCGTAAAGAGAACCATCATCGCTGTATCTTTACCAGCTTCTTTTAACGCTTCTAGGTCCACAGTCGATAATACTGTATGTTCATCCACCTTTTGGCCAACTGTGACTGTCGTTTCAAAAGGTCCGCCTTTTAATTCAACCGTATCGATTCCCATATGCACAAGTACTTCTAACCCACCAGCAGTTTGAATACCTACTGCGTGAAGTGTTGGAAAGACATTTACGACTTCCCCTTTTACTGGAGAAGTAATCACACCACTTGCTGGAATGACCGCAAATCCGTCCCCCATCATCTTCCCAGCGAACACTGGATCATTCACTTGTGTAATGGGAACAATTTCGCCACCTGCTAATGCAAATACTGGCACTTCTTTTTTTCTACTTGATTCTTTTTTTAAAAAAATCCAAACATTTTATCGTCTCCTTTATTCTGGTTGAATGGCATGTAATGTATTTGAGAAAAATCGAGCGTTTGCGTTCCTTTATCGATTTCCTTTGTAGTAACTATATAAAATATCGACAATGACAAGTACTGGAAATTGCGGTGTAATGGCCGTTCCTTGTTCTAAGGCGTTCTTCATCGCAATCAGCACTAATTCGTCACAATCCTGTTGCAACTCTTCGCTCTTCTTAGAAGTAATCAGAACCGTTTTTGGCCCTTGCTGCTTGGCAATATTCACGGCATTCACAACACCTCGTTAGCCGACACCGTAATTCCAATTACAAGGCAATCTTCATCGACTAATACGCGGTTCATCAGCATCGTATGTAAATCCGTAATCGCCTCGCAAATCATCCCGAGTCGCATAAAACGAAACTTCATCTCCAGCGCTGCTAACCCCGAGCTTCCTTGACCGTAGATATACACGCGCTTAGCCTTGCTGAGCATGTCACACACATGAATCAGCTGTGCTTCATTGATGAGCGAGAAGGATTTGGTTAAGAGGTCTGCATAATCGTCTCAACACAATCTTCGTTAAGTCATTATGCAAGTTTGTCTCTTCTTGCTTCCCTTTTTGATAGTCATAAATAAACTGCCTATATCCTTTATAGCCACACTTTTGAGCAAATCGTGTTAAGGATGGAATCGAAACGAATAAACGCTTTGAGACTTCTTGTGCGGATAACGATTCTTTTTCTGGAATCACACCCAAGAAATATTTGGCAATCGTTTTTTCAATCGGCGTCAGAGTATCATAAATCGATTCAATCATCGGTGCTACTTTTTTCTCAAATGACAACATAACCTTTTCCCCTTTGCATTGCTAGCTTCATTATAGCACAGGTTTAGGAAAAAGATTTTTGCCTTTTTTTCAGTAAAATAAAAAGATGGACTGATTTTAGGGACCAGTCCATCTCAAAAGGTGTTTTTACTGACTAGTCGTCTACACCTAAAATTTCGTTAATATTGTTCTTGTAAAGAATAGCTTTCGCACCGTAAATGGCTTGAATACCACCTTTAACATCTAAAACATCTACGGCTCCGATATCTTTCAACGTTGCTTTATTTACTTTTTTTCAACGTCTTTAACAGATACACGTAAACGAGTGATACAAGCATCTACGTCTTCGATATTTTCTGCTCCACCTAGAGCTTCGATAATACGAACGCTATCTTGTTTCAAGCTGTCGCGTGTTTCAACAACTGGTTTGTCATCTGATTCTAAAGAATCTTCTAAACGACCTGGAGTTGCTACGTTAAATTGAGTGATGAACCATCTGAATACTACATAGTATAGACCACTCCAGATTAAAACCAAATGGAATTTGTAATAACCAGTTTGTCTTATCGTTACCTTGTAATACCCCGAATAATGTGAAGTCAATAACCCCACCAGAGAATGTATTACCAATAGAGATATTTAGAATATCTGCAATGAAGAAACTTACCCCATCAAGGAATGCGTGAACCACATATAATACTGGACTTACGAATAAGAACATGAATTCGATTGGTTCAGTAATACCAGTAATGAATGAAGTTAATGCAACCCCCTAAGAATAAACCCGCATATTTTTTTTACGACGATCTTTTTGGTACACAGTGATACATTGCTAAGCAGGCTGCTGGAAGACCGAACATCATTGTTGAGAAACGACCAGCGAAGAAACGAGTTCCTTCAGTAAATAAACCTACGTGATTTGGATCTGCTAATTGAGCAAAGAAGATTTTTTGAGCCCCAGCAATTGTTTGACCAGCTACGACTTCCACTCCACCTAATTCTGTATACCAGAACATTGGATAAATCATATGGTGTAATCCGACTGCACCACATAGACGCATTAAGAATCCATATAAGAATGTACCAATAGGACCTGCTTGTGAGATATATCCACCAGTTGAAACTAATAATTGTTGGAATGGTGGCCATACTAAGAAGAAGATAGCCCCAACAAAGATAGAAGCAAATGAAGTTACGATTGGAACAAAACGGCTACCACCGAAGAATCCAAGCACTTGTGGTAATTGGATATTGTTGTAGCGGTTATGTAACCAAACAGTGATTGCCCCTACTACGATAGCTCCGATAACCCCAGTATCAATAGAAGCATCTTTACCCATGTATAATCCTACAAGAGCTTTGATTGTAGCAGTCATTACTAAGTAACCAGTTACCCCAGCAAGTGCTGCAGTTCCTTTGTCACGTTTCGCTAAACCGATACAGAGCCCAATACAGAGAAGAAGTGATAGATTTGCAAAGATAACTTCCCCAGCTTGGCTCATTACTTTAAAGATTGCTTGTAATACTTCGTTATTTAATACAGGATATGTTGCCACAGTTACCGGGTTGGATAAAGCTCCACCAATCCCTAATAACAAACCTGCTGCCGGTAAAATGGCAATCGGCAACATAAAGGCCTTCCCAATTTTTTGTAAAAATTTAAACATGTGGTTTTCCCCCTTAACTATAAATCAGTGATGTTTAATCTTTTTCTACTTGTTGAATCGCATCAACAAATTTTTTCGTGATGAGTTGTGGACGAGTAATCGCTGAACCTACAACGACACTATACGCACCTAACTCAAGCACACGTTTCACCTTTTCAGGTGTATCGATATTGCCTTCTGCAATAAGTGGATGTTTGATTCGTTCTAAAACTGTTCTCAAGATTTCAAAGTCATTTTCTTCAATTTTGTCGCCTTTACTTTGTTTTGTATATCCTACTAAAGTACTTCCGATAAAATCAAACCGAGTTCATCAGCATGAATCATTTCGTCTACTGTAGAACAGTCTGCCATCAATAATTGATCTGGATATTTTGCTCTAATTTCATGATAGAAATCATCAAGCGTTTGTCCATTTGGTCGAGTCGATGTAGTGGCATCCAGAGCAATAATCTCTGGTTTCACTGTCATCAATTCGTCAATTTCTTTCATCGTAGCGGTAATAAAGACGTCGGCATCATCATAATCACGTTTAATAATTCCAATAACTGGTAAATCGACAGCCTCTTTAATCGCTTTGATGTCAATCACTGAATTGGCACGAATTCCTTTCGCTCCTCCTTCCTGTGCAGCAACTGCCATACGAGCCATAATATAATCACTATGTAATGGTTCATGCGGCAATGCTTGGCATGATACAATTAATTGACCTTGTAATCTCATAAACAGCCTCCTTCTATTTTTAGTAAAACCCTTACATTTTTTTTAGTATACTCACCTTAGAAAAACATTTTCAATATCACACTTATTTTTTTAGTAACTACTTTCAGAATCGGGTACAAATCACTGAACTATCACACTTTTTATAGAAATTACTTTATCTGAAAAAAAGCCAATCTTGTATGAACAAGATTGGCTTTTTCGTTACATTTTAATGAGTTGATGCTTGAACGCATAAATCGTTGCTTGCGTTCTGTCCTCTACTCCTAATTTTGAAAGAATATTCGATACGTGAGTCTTCACGGTCTTCAATGTGATAAACAACTCGTCTGCAATTTCTTGGTTGGATTTTCCTTGTGCGATTAAGAGTAACACTTCTAATTCACGCTGCGTTAAATCTTCGTGTAAGAAATGCTGTTGCTTCATTTGAATACGATTCACGAGTTTATCCGTCACTTGCGGCTCAAACACTCCGTCTCCATTATACGTATCTCGGATAGCTTTTGCGATTTGAGAGGCGGAAGCTGTTTTTAAGATATAGCTCTTTGCTCCGGCGTTGATGGCTGGAAAAACTTTCTCATCATCAATAAAGCTCGTTAGGATGATAATTTTCGCTTCTGGCCACTTTTCAAGAATTTCCTTTGTCGCTTCAATTCCATCCATCTCAGGCATCACAAGGTCCATCAAGATAATATCTGGTTTTTAAAGACAGTGCTTTTTTTCAACACCTTCTCGGCCATTTTTAGCTTCATCCATCACTTCGATGTCATCTTGCATCGACAGATACGAAGAAACGCCTAGTCGTACCATTTCGTGATCGTCTACTAGTAATACATTAATCATTGTTCATCCTCCATGTGACGACTGAGCGGAATCTTGATTTCAATTGTCGTTCCTTGATTTGGGAAGCTCACAATTCTCACCTGTCCACCGAGCCCTTGCACTCTTTCTTTCATATTATTAATTCCATAGCTTCCTGGAAGAATTTCCTCGCTATTAAATCCAACCCCATTATCCTCTATCTTAAAGAGAACCGTGGAGTCTAGTTGTCGTAAATACACTTCTAAAGTTGTTGCGTGTGAATGACGCAATGTATTCGATAGAAGTTCTTGAGCGATTCTGAAGAGATGGTCTTCGACACCTTCAGGAAGTTTCACGTCTTCGATATCCCAATGAATCTTCATTTGTACTTTCGTTTGTAATTCGACGAGTAATCCTTCGATACCAGATTTCAACGATTTACTTTCTAGTGAAATTGGGCGTAAGTGAAGAAGCAATGCGCGCATCTCTGATTGTGCTTGAGAGAGAACATGTTCAATCATCTTCAATTGTTTTTGTTCCTTCTCATCAAACTTGTCGGCACGTTCGTTTAAGGCAGAAATCATCATCATCGCCGCAAAGAGCTGCTGGCTTACAGAATCATGTAATTCGCGAGCGATACGGCGTCTCTCTTCTTGAATGACTTGTTCTTTTTGTCTCAGTCCCTAAGAATTGCGGTTTGCTACCTAATTGCTGTACTTCTAATGATAATTTTTTTCTAATCGCTCTGAAAGTGCAGCTGTTTGTTCGTAGAAATCATTTAAGTCTCACAACCGTTGCTTCCATAATCCAATTTGGGCTATCTTCTTCTTTTACAAGTCTATGCTTGGCCTTTTTGAATCATGAGTAACTGCTCACCGATTTTACGCTCAGCTTGACGATTTAAAATCAACATCGCCGCAGCTGTCACAAAACCAAAGAATAAAATCAATAATAGAAACAGTGTAATCGTCCCAAGAATCTCTTGAATGCTCAATGTCTCTACTATTTCATAGCGAATCCATCTGCGGAATAGGAATAGGAAAAACAGTACTAACAAAACTGTAAACCGCTGAATAAAGCATCCAGCTTTTTAACGAGGCGTTGCTTCATGCTTCAATCACCTCAATTTTCCCAGCGACAATCGTTGTATAAATCTTAATCTTCTTCGTGCTGCGATTGTATCCTGAACTATATAACTGAATAGATTCATTACTTAAGGCGTATGTTTGTCCCTCAAATTCCACTTGACCGCCAAATGCATGATGATGAATCATCACTCCTACCCCGTACGGTACTAGAATTCGAACACGGCCAAATCCTTTTCGAATGACGATCACATTTTCCTTGGCAGGAAGAATTGTATTTCCTAAGTCGATAATGGTATCCCCTACAAGCTGCCCTGCATTGATATCATTCCACTCATACGGTTCGTTCCCCACTTCTTGATTTCCAAACCAATCATAGCGATGGATTTCTCCAGGCGTTGGAGTATCCTCGTGAGAGTCAACGAAAAATATATTCTTGTCGGCCCTTTTTTTCGAAAAACATACCTGATAAAGAAGCAATCGAGAACGTATCTTTAGTAAAGAATAACAGAAGCAATGCCCCAATCATTCCAAGCCAAATACCCGCAGTAGATAGAAGCGGTAAAATGATAAAGAGTGCCCCAAAGCACATTCCACTATTTCTTAAAAATTTAACACGTCGAAAAACAATAAAACTGAACATTGTAATAGCGACCCCAATTGAAAAGAAGATGAAGAGGCCCAATTTTGAAGTCATTTCAATAGCGGAGACAATCACTCCCATTAATAGTACAATTAGTATTCGTTTCAGTTTATTCATCTTCTCACCTCCGTTACAGGTATTAGTATACCATCTTCTCACGTTCAATCCTATCATGAATTAAAAATGAATCCATCAGACTTAAGGATGAAATCCAACAAAAAAGAGCTAGGACATTTCCTAGCTCTTCTCTATTTCAAATGAATGGATTACGCAGATTGAATATCAATAATTCTGATCTTCATTTCTCCGCCTGGTGTTGGAATCACCACTTCTTCATTTAATTTTTTACCAATAATTCCTTTGGCAATTGGAGAGTCATTTGAAATTTTACCTTCAACTGGGTTTGCTTCTGCACTACCCACGATTGTGTAAGTTTCTTCGTCTCCATCTGGTAATTCGATAAACGTAATTTTTTTCTTCCAAGTGAAACAACATCTTTTTTTCTACATTGTTATCATCGATGATTTCCGCAAAACGAATCATTTTTTTCTAACGTTGAAATACGTCCTTCTACGAAAGCTTGTTCATCCTTAGCTGATTCATATTCAGAGTTTTCAGATAAGTCACCATAGCTACGCGCAATTTTGATACGCTCTACGATTTCTTTACGTTTAACGACTTTTAATTCTTCTAATTCAGCTTCAAGTTTTGCTTTCCCTTCAAGCGTCATTGGAAATACTTTTTCAGTCATACGATTCTCCCCTATATCGTTTTTTTAGATTATCTCAATCTACAATGCTAAAACTTTAACATTTTATAACCGAGATTGCAAGTCTTATTTCAAATTTTAATTCGATTTTAAATGTTCATCCCATAAAAAGCCCCTAGGATAAGCTTTCCTAGGGGTTAACAATTTAATTTAAATGAGATAAAATTGAAGCAATTTTTGTAGTCATTAAGTCAATCGCCACTCTGTTTGAACCACCTTCTGGGATAATAATATCCGCAAATTTTTTCGTTGGTTCAATAAATTGGTGATGCATTGGTTTTACAACGGACATGTATTGGTTAATGATAGAATCCAGTGTTCTTCCACGTTCTACCATGTCACGTTTAATACGGCGAATGATACGAATATCATCGTCAGTATCAACATACACCTTGATGTCCATCAAATCACGCAAGCGTTCATCTTCAAGAATAAGAATTCCTTCGATTAGGATAACATCTTTTGGTTCTTGATGGATTGTTTTATCACTTCTTGTATGATTTTCGTAATCATATACTGGTTCTTCAATCGATTCAAAAATTTATTAATTTATTCATATGTTCAATTAATAAATCTGTATCGAAAGCAAAATGGATGGTCATAGTTCGTTTTTTTAAACGTTCTTCAAACGGCATATGACTTTGATCTTTATAATAGTAGTCTTGATCAATTTTACAAATCGTTAAATCTGGAAAGTTCTCCAAAAATTTTACGACTTACACTTGTTTTCCCACTCCCAGAACCACCTGTAACTCTGATAACGATTGGCTTTTTCTTTTCCATGACCTACTCCTTATTATCAATATACTTAGCTTTTAACTCTAAATGTTCCTCATACGTTTTCGCATAGTAGATTTCTTTTGTATGAATATCTGCTAGGAAGTATAAGTAATCTGTTTTCTCTGGTTCTAACGCTGCTACGATAGAATCCTCACTTGGACTATTATAAGGTCCAGGGCCAACGCCATAGTTTTGATATAAGTTATATGGAGAATCTACTTCTAAATCTTCTAAAGAAAGGGCTTCTTTGTGTTCGCCTAAAGCGTATTGAACAGATACATCTGTTTGAAGCTTCATATTTTCTTTAATACGGTTATGGAATACGCTAGAGATTTTCTTACGGTCTTCTAGTTTAGTCCCTTCTTTTTCGATTAAAGAAGCCATTGCCATAATTTCTTGTAATGTATAGTCACTTGCTAAAATCTTATCGTAGTATTTCGACATGACTTCATCTGTTTTAGCAACCATTTCAGTAATTAACATTTGAAGTGTTTTTGAGTCATTCATATCGTATGTCGCTGGGAATAAGTATCCTTCAAGCACATATTTTACTTGGTAGCCATTATATGATTGAGTCAATAATTTTGGGAATTTTTGAACTAAATAACGTAAGAAGTCTTCGTCTTGAACTTTTGCCATGAAATCTTCGGCAGAATATTTTGTTGATTTTTCAACTTCTTTGGCGATTTCTGTTAATTGTTCCCCTTCACGAATCAGAACTTTAGTCGCGTTTTGATCTTTATCTTTTCCTTGACCAGAAAGTTCCGCGATAATTTCGTCGAGTGTCATACTCTTAGAAACATGGTACAATCCTGATTTAAATCCAGAAACGTTTTTGAATTTCAAATAGAAATTAAAGAGTTTCGAATTACGGATAATCCCTTCTTTTTCAAGTGCTTTTGATACTTCTTTTGACAGATGCGCCTTGTTCAATTTCAAAATGAAACAAGTTCTGTTTGAGCTGTATCAACTGGTTGTGTTTCTCCTTTAATGTAATTCCAAGTAAAGAATCCCTCTACTAGGACAATTACTAAAAAGTGCAATCATAAAATATTTCATTATCTTTTTGATAATAGAAGTTTCCTTTTTACGAATATCGCGTTTCGTATCCGTATCAGAAATTAAGGAATGTTTTTTATGTTCTTCTTGAGACATTGTCTTCCCCCTTAAATTGGCATCAAATGATACCCATAGTTGTAGTTATTATACCTCATTCTTATTGAAAAATGAAGAAAGTCAATCATAAAGAGTGCCCTTATAATCAAAAAAAGCTTGAGGTTTCCCCAAGCTCTATTGTTGATTATAAATCTTCTTCAGCTAAGAATGTGTTTAATACTTCTTCAACCATATCCCATTCAGCTTCTGTTTCGATTGGGTTTAATTGACCTTTCAGTACCATCTTCGCCTTCAACATATGAGAATGCTTGTAATTCTACTTCTTCTCCTTCAGGAATTCCTGCTGGGTAGCATAATACATATGATTTATTGAAGTCATCAGATTCGAACGTGAATAATACTTCGTGTAAAATTTCATTTCCTTCTTCGTCGATGATTGTAATATGTTCGTGACCTTCGTGGCCTTCTAAGTGATCATGTTCATGATCGTGATCGTGATGTTCTGTCATTTTCTTTCCTCTTTCCTTTGTTATTGATTTCCATTTAAATCTAAATAGTTTTGCAAAAATCATGACTGCAGCTAGCATATCAATGACTTGTTTGCGTTTCTTTCTTGAAACATTACCCTCTTCGACAAGCATTCGTTCCGCCTGCATCGTCGTGAGTCTTTCGTCATGATAGACGATTGGAATTTCTAGTCGTTTCTCTAGGCTTGCACCATAACGACGGGACGCCTCTACACGTGGTCCTTCCGTATTATTCATGTTCTTTGGTAGGCCGATGACGATTTTTTCAACGCCATACTCTTCCACTAACTCGACAACACGTTTGAACCCGAATTCTGAAGCATTCTCATTAATCGGAATTGTTTCAACCCCTTGAGCAGTCCAGCCCATTAAATCACTAACGGCAACGCCCACAGTTTTACTTCCGACATCTAATCCCATTAATCTCATACTAGGCATCTCTTCCTGTTGAGCGGATATAATGTCTAATGAGTTCTTCCAAAATCTCATCTCTTTCGTGACGACGAATTAGATTACGTGCATCACGATGTCTCGGAATATAAGCTGGGTCTCCAGATAACAAGTATCCTACGATTTGATTAATCGAACTATACCCCTTCTCATTCAACGCATCATAAACGATGGTTAATGTTTCTTGAACGGTTTTTTCGTCCTTTTCATTAAATTTAAATAGGACTGTTTCATCTATTGAACTCATAGCGACACCTCATTTCAATATATATACCTATTCTACAAGATTTTGCATGAAACTACAATTGATACTTACTGATTCTTAACATTTAGAAAGCCTTTCCTTTGCTTTTTTTAATCAAAAAACCTTCCACGGGACTCTCTTCAAATCCCATGGAAGGTTTCATTTTGCATTACATTATTTAGCTAAATATTCTTTAAGCAATTCGAATGCTTGTGGAATACCTGCAGGGTTCTTACCACCTGCTTGAGCCATATCAGGACGGCCTCCGCCTCCACCTTGGATAGCTGGAGCAATTGCCTTAATGATATCGCCTGCTTTTAATCCTTTTGCATTTGCGTCTTTAGATACGGCTACTAAAAGGTTCGCTTTATCAGAAGAAGCAGTACCTACTACGAAGATATCGCTCGCACCTTTTTTTGTCTCCATGTATCTGCTAATTGACGTAATTCATCCATCTCTTTATTTTCAAGAGCTACAGTGATGAATGAAGTTCCGTTTACTCTTCTACATTGTTGAAGACATCTGCGACTTCAGCTTTCATGATTTTAGCTTTTAGTTTCGCAATTTCGCCGTTTGCTTCTTTCAATTCTTGACCCTAAAGTAGCTACACGTTCTACCACTGTATCTAATTGGATGGCTTTTAACTTCACCAGCTACTTGTTTTAATAAGTTTTCGTGATGGCTTAATAAGTCAAATGCTTCTTTACTTGTAACAGCTTCGATACGACGAACGCCGGCACCGATACCAGATTCAGAAACAATCTTGAATAATCCGATTTCTTGAGTGTTTCCAACGTGGATACCCCCACAAAGTTCGATTGACCAGTCACCAATGTTGACCATACGAACTAAGTTGCCGTATTTCTCACCAAAGAGTGCCATTGCCCCACGGCTCTTCGCATCTTCTAGTGTAGTTTCAATCGTTACAACTTCTAAACCAGCCCAGATTTTCTCATTTACGATACGTTCCATTTCAGCTAATTCTTCAGCAGTAACTTGTCCGAAGTGACTGAAGTCGAAACGTAAACCAGTTGGTGTTACAAGAGAACCTGCTTGGTTTGCGTGAGTTCCTAGAACATCTTTTTAATGCTTGGTGTAATAAGTGAGTTGCTGTATGGTTTTTTTAATGATTTTCGCACGTTCAGATGCATCAACCACTAATGTGTAAGTTGCGTTTACTTGTAAGTCGCCCTAACACTTCAACCGTGTGTAATGGTTGTCCGTTAGGAGCTTTCTTCACTTGTAAGACATTCGCTACAACTGTACCGCTGGCATCTTGGATTGTACCGTGGTCGGCTAATTGTCCACCCATTTCAGCGTAGAATGGTGTACGGTCGAATACTAATTGCGCATGCGCATCTTTTATGTGCAGATTCAACTAATTCATCATCGACAACAATCGCTTTTAACACGCCTTCTTCAGTTGTTGAAGCATATCCAACGAATTCACTCTCTACAGTGATATCACGTAATACTGCAGATTGTACGTTCATTGATGTTTCTGTATTACGAGCAGCACGCGCACGGTTTTTTTGTGCTTGCATTTCTGCTTGGAAACCTTCTTCATCGACAGTGAAACCATTGTCACTTGCGTATTCTAATGTTAATTCATATGGGAATCCATAAGTATCATATAGTTTGAACGCATTTTCGCCAGAAAGAGTTGTTTCGTTTGCTTCTTTCATATCCGCAAAAATAGTTTCTAAGATTGCTAAACCATCGTGAATTGTTTCTTGGAAACGATCCTCTTCGTTGGCAATCACTTTTTGAATGAATTCCATGTTTTCAGTTACTTCTGGATAGTAGCTGTGCATAATTTGAGCAACCGTTGGAACTAATTTAGTTAAGAATGATCCTTGAATTCCTAAACGTTGTCCGTGCATTACTGAACGACGGATTAAACGACGGATGATATATCCACGACCTTCGTTTGAAGGAAGCGCGCCATCCCCAATTGCAAAGCTTACCGCACGAATGTGGTCAGCGATAACTTTGAATGATACATCAGTTTCTTTAGATTCATTGTATTTCTTACCAGCGCTTAAGCTTTCTAATTGCTTAATAATTGGCATAAATAAGTCTGTTTCGAAGTTTGTTGGTGTATCTTGGATAACAGAAACTACACGTTCAAGACCCATCCCCGTATCGACGTTCTTATGTGGTAATGGTGGATAAGTTCCGTCTGGCATATGGTTGAATTGAGAGAATACTAAGTTCCAAATTTCTAAGTAACGTTCGTTTTCTCCTCCAGGATAGTTTTCTGGATCATCTTCTGCTAGTTATTATATTTTTTTCTCCACGGTCGTAGAAAAATCTCAGTATCCGGACCACATGGACCAGCACCGATATCCCAGAAGTTATCTTCTACTGGAATGATATGATCTTCTGAAGACCAACTTTATCCATCCATAATGTTTTTTTTGTTTCTGGATCTTCTGGATAGTAAGTAACGTATAGACGATTTGGATCAAGTCCTAACCATTTTTCACTTGTTAGGAATTCCCATGCCCATGGAATCACTTCTTCTTTGAAGTAGTCCCCGATTGAGAAGTTCCCCATCATTTCGAATAATGTATGGTGACGAGCTGTGTGCCCGACGTTTTCGATATCGTTTGTACGAATACTCTTTTGAGCATTTGTAATACGTGGAACTTCTGGTGTTTCCGTTCCATCGAAGTATTTCTTAAGCGTTGCAACCCCTGAGTTAATCCATAATAATGTTGGATCGTTTACAGGAATTAAGCTTGCACTTGGATGCACCTTATGTCCTTTTTCTTGGAAGAAATCAAGGTACATTTGACGAATTTCACTACTTGATAATTTTTTCATCTTCATTCTCCTTCTTTTTGTAATTAAAAAAACTGCCCCATTGCTGCAAGGGCGTCCTACCGCGGTACCACCTTGCTTACAATGAAACAGCTGTTCATTCATCTCTAATTCCGATAACGCTGGAAGAGCGTTTGTATTTCTACAAATTTTTCAATCGGGAGCACGATTTTGTTGGCTCTTTTCACCAGACAAGCCTCTCTAACAAGTAAAATCTCAATCCGATTGCTTACCTTTAGAAGTATACGAAAAGCACCTTGTTTTGTCAACTATTCTAAAGGGTTGTGATTTTTAAGTTCTCCCTTATTTGACATAATCGATTAAGGTTCCGTACCCTTTTGAACTCATCTCTTCTAAAGGAATAAACTTGATAGAAGCACTATTGATACAAAATCGAAGTCCACCCTTATCACGTGGTCCATCTTCAAACACATGGCCTAAATGAGAGTTTGCAATGCGGCTTCTCACTTCAATCCTTTTCATATTGAAACTGGTATCTTCATGATAAGTCACTACTTCCGAAGAAATTGGCTTTGTAAAACTTGGCCAGCCACAGCCTGATTCAAATTTATCCTTTGAAGAAAAATAGTGGTTCTCCTGTAGCAACATCTACATAAATTCCTGGAGCATGATTATTCCAATATTCATTTGAAAAAAAGCGACCTCTGTTCTGATTTTTCTCTAGTGACAGCATATTGTTCTTTTGTCAATGTTTTTTTCTCAATGTTTCATCATCTGGCAAAGGATATAAACTAGGATCAATCACTAAATCATTTGCCTTATTGACATCGATATGGCAATAACCATTCGGATGTTTTTTTTAAATAATCTTGATGATATTCTTCTGCTTCGACAAAGTTGCGTAACTTTTTCATTTTCTACAGCTAGTTTCTTTCCAAATTGTTCTTCTTTTTTTCTTTTTACAATCTCATTAATCGCAGAAACGTCTTCATCATTTACAAAGTAGATTCCTGTTCTGTATTGTCGTCCTGTATCATTTCCTTGCTTGTTTACAGATAAAGGATCAATCACTCTGAAATAGTATAACAACAATTCTCTTAAGGTGATTTTTATCTGCGTCGTATTGAACACGAACGGTCTCTGCGTGATCTGTTTGATGAATTAACTGATAGTTTGTAGTTTCAACATTTCCATTGGCATATCCACTCACAACATCAATAACACCATTAATCCTTGAAAAAAATACTCTTCTAACCCCCAGAAACAACCACCAGCCAAATAGATTTCTTTTCATATTTTTTTAACTTCTTTATTCACTTTTTTGTTTTAGTTTCTTGATTTTGAATCAAATTGGTTACCTTTTTTTGAAACGGAATCTGTTTGAGAACCATTTGAAACAACGTTGTCTTTTTACAAAAAAATAAGGGCAGCGATCAAGAGAACCACTAAAACAATTGTAATTCCCATTGATTTCTTATCCATTATGATTCACCTCTATAAGTTTAACAAGGTCTTCGTAATATCTTGATTCTTCAAATGTCCTGGTTGAACTTTGACAACTTCTCCGTTCTCATTAATGAAGGCAGAAGTAGGATATCCAACAACGCCTAATTTCTTTAAGAATTCTCCTTCATATCCATTAAGACTGGTAATGCTTTATAATCAACTCCATTAAACCAAGTTTTAAAATCCTCTACATTCTTTTCACGATTGACACCTGGTGCAACTACCGTTAAAACTACAGTATTCTCTGGTGGATTCTGTGAAAGGTCTGTTACATCTTGTAAACCTGCTAAACAAGTTGGACACCAAGTAGCCCAGAATTTAATATAGATTTTTACCTTTATATTCCGAAAGAGATACTTCTTTTCCGTCTAACGTTTGAAATTTAAAATCAGAAACCTGAACCGCACTCTTTTTCGTTTCTACTGTGTTGTTTTTATCATTTGTCGATTGATTCATCGGCATACTTTGGCATGAAGCTAATAAAAAGGCACACCCTAACGCTACAATCATTTTTAATTTCATCTTATTATCTCCCTTCATTACTGCATCATCTGAACGATTTGTGTATAAATAATAACGATTCCCATTAACACAATCATGAACCCACCAATTTTTTTCAATTCTACTAAATGCTTCTTAGCAAGATTAAAGACTTTTATTGCTACCGATGAAGCAACTGCTAATACTAGAAACGGAATCGATAGTCCCAAAATATACAATACAAGAAGAAAAGCCCCATAAGCCATTCCTGCTTGTTGTGTAGAAATTAAACTTAATACCGCACTTAGTACGGGACCCACACAGGGTGTCCAACCGAAACTAAAACTCAATCCTAATAAATAACTATTCCATAATGACTTTTGATTTTTTGTCTCCAGTTGAACCGTCTTTTGTTTTTGTAGAAATATAAAGTTAAAAACCTCCATTTGGTGCAACCCTAACAGAACAATAATCATTCCTAAAGTCAGATTAAAGAATGGATTATAAATCAAACTTCCTAATAAAGTTGCAGCAAACCCCAGAAAGAAAAATATCGTAGATAGACCTGCAATAAATACTAGGGTTCGAATAAGCGGTTTCAAAAAGAATTCTAATTTTCCTATTTTCACCTTTTTCCCCTCTTGCTCACTCATTAAAACTCCAAAATAAACTGGAAATAATGGCAATACACATGGTGAGAAAAAGGATAGCAATCCTGCGAAAAATACGCTCCCCCATAAAACAAAATCCATAAAACACTCTCCTATTAATTAAAATATCAGTTATACATTAAAAACTGATTGATACATGGTTATTTTAACATAGTCTAATCTAGGAACAAAAAGACCTGTTTCAACAAATAAAAGCCACGTGAGCTTTCACTCACGTGGCTTATTAGTTACCCTCTTAGAAGAATAAGCTATTATTCTTTTCTGCTTGGTAGTTTTGACGTACTCGGTTACCTGCACCTGGTTCCACTTGTTCTAACGCTGATTCAATGATTTGTAATGATTCATCGTATTTGAATGTGTGGTTGAATAGGTCAAGTGCACGACCAATCGCTGTTTCAATTTCAGGATGTGATAAACGGTAACGGTTCGCATGTTGAATCATGTACTCTGTTAATTGTGCATTATCAACAATTTGTTCTGTGAAGATATCTAATTTTTCAACATCTTCTTCGATCACGTTGTTCGCCGCGTTAATTTCAGTCATATCTAATTTCACACGGTTCATCTTTTGCCACAATTGTTCGATACGATTGCTTGTTGCAAAGAACAATTCTAAGTACTCTTTTGGAAGACCTGGTAAGTGGTATTTCTCAATCGTACGTTTCATATTACGTAAGTCTAATTCGAAGACATCTAATCCGTCGCGAATCGCTTTTTCTTGGCTACGTAAATCAGATAATGTGTTGACTAAATCAGTTTGATCTTCATCAATGCTGTTTAATTTATCAAGAACGAGTTCGTAATGTTCTTTCACAACTGAGTAAGGAACTTGATGGTTTTCCATCGCCTTGCTGTAGTATTGAACGGCTTCTTGTTCTTTTTCTAATTGTTCTGCAAATTCTTGTACACGAACGAATTCGTTGTTTGACAAGATATAGTTTTGAGAAACACGGTCCACTTCGATATTCACATAACGGTTGCTTTGTAATACTTGGTTCAAGCGTTTTTCAACTTGAGCTTTATTGCGGTATACAAATTCACGTGCTTCGATTTCAGCTTCCATCACATCATAAAGTTGATCGATTTCACGAGCCACTTTTATCTAATTGTTGACGAGCTTCTTCTAATTCTGTAGCAGCGATATGTCCGCGTGCCACTTCAATTGTTTTTTCAATCTTTTCAATTTCTTCAGGAATTGAAATTTTAGAGAATTGGTAATGCTCTTCGACCATGCGAGCATATCCTTGTTTCAAGTCTTCTACTTGTTCGTTGTACTCAGTTTCGATTTCTTTTAATAATTGAGGAACTTGTTCAACGATTGACTCAAATTCTTTCATTTCGTTTTCGATACGTCCAAGTACTTCTTTGGCTTCTAAGTGGTCGCCTTCGTTTGTTAATGTATTAAATTTCGCGAAGTCTAATTCTAAATAAGCTAAACGTTTTTCTAACGTTTCTAGTGCTTCGCCGAATGAGAAACTATGTGCTAATAAGTCTTTGCGCATTGAAGCATAGCGTTCTTGTAATAAGTCTAGCTGTGCGCGGTTTTGTTTTTCACTATCCAATAATTTTTGTAATGCTGAGTAAATTTTGTCAACTTCAGCTTTTGTTTCTTCAATCAAGTTTTCAGCTTGTTGTGTCACTTGATTTCCTTTGATGAAGTTTAATTTTTGGATATATTGTTCTGCACTTACTAATGCAGCTTCGATTTCAGGGAATCGGAATCGTGTGATTGTTTGCCATGTTGCTTGCCATGTTTCGTACGTTCTCTTTGTTTGCCCTGTTAAATTCAAGTTTTTCAAAGTATAGAACGTGTCCGCAATTGGCACTGCCATTAACTTATCCTTTTTCTCTGATAATTCTTCAATTACTTTAGTTTGTTTCTTTGTCATGAATATTGCTGTTGCATAACCTGCGGCACCAAGTACCACAATTAGCAATAGAAAGATTACAAATCCCATGCTATAGCCTCCAAATATATATATTTACAGTTTTCACACATAATATCATTAGTAGTATAGCACGTTTTATAGCGATTTAGCAAAAAACTTCAAGGGTTTACGTTAATTTTTTGTTACTAGTACTTTGCATTTGTAATTTTCTGAAATCAAAGAAAAAAAGGAGAACGGAAAATCTGTTCTCCTAATCACTTACGCTTATTTAATTAATTCGTAAATCGCTTCTGCATAAATTGCAGCTGAGCGGAATAAATCTTCTAATGCGAAGAATTCATTTGCTTGGTGCATTGTATCGATTGAGTCTGGGAATAGCGCACCATACGCTACACCACGTTCAAAGATACGTCCGTATGTTCCACCACCGATTGATTGTTCATGTGCAGGTAATCCTGTTTGACGGTGATATACATCTAATAATGTTGATACTAATTTATCTTCTGGTGATACATAGTGAGGAACTTGTGCTTTACCGTGAGCAACAGTGAAACCATATCCTGAAGCCACAACTTCTGTCTTAATTTCAAGACCTTCTGCAGTAACGCCTAATGGATAACGGAAGTTTACTACGGCTACCCCACCTAATTCAGGTGTGTAAGTGAAGATTCCGGCATTAGCTGTCAATGGTCCCATCACTTCATGGTTGAAATCAACTTTCAAGTTTTTACCATCAGTATCTTCATGTAATACTTCAGCAGCAAATGCTAAGTATTTCTTCGCGTTACCTTTGAAGTTGAATTGGTTTAAGAATTTAGCCAAGTGAGTTCCAGCATTGATTCCTTTATCTGGAGTTGATCCGTGTGCTGATTTACCAACAACGTCTAAGATAACTTTGCCGTCTAATACTTGAGCACTTCCTTCAACTGGATTTGCAGCAACATATGCCAAGAAGCGGTCAACCACTTCATCTGCATTTGGAACAACGATTTCCGCATGAGCATCTTGAGGAACCATGTTTTCACGTAAGCCTGCGTCGAAGCTTAATAATTGATAGTCGCCTTCTGCAGCTCCACCAGGAATATCATAATGTAATGAAAGAATTCCTTTTTCACCATTGATGATTGGGAATGTTGCGTCTGGTGAGAAACCAAAGTCTGGCATTTCTTCTGTTTGGAAGTAACGTTCCATACATTTCCAACCTGATTCTTCGTCTGTTCCGATAATGAAACGAACACGTTTTGAAACTGGTAATCCTAATTCTTTGATGATTTTTAATGCGTAGTATGCTGCCATACTTGGTCCTTTATCATCGCTTGAACCACGCGCATAAATACGGTCATTAATAATTTGTGGTTCGAATGGATCTGTATCCCATCCAGTTCCTACTGGAACAACGTCCACGTGACCTAAAACTCCAAGAGTTTCTTTATAGTCTGGATTTGGTGCAAACTCGATGTGACCTGCTAAGTTTCCAACTTGTTTTGTTGTGAAACCATCACGTTCACCGATTGCTAAGAATGCTTCTAGCGCTTCTTTAGGTCCAGGACCTACTGGTGCATCCTCTGTCGCTTTAGAATCATCACGCACACTGTCGATACGTAATAATGTGAATAAATCTTTTAATAGATCTTCTTTACGAAGTTCTACTTCTTTTTTCCAATCAATTGTCATCCAATCGCTCCAATCTCTATCAAGTAGATTCAATAGTCTTATCTTACCATTTTTACAAAAGGATGAAAAGCGGTTAAACCCTTTCTATAACAAATAAAAGCCTAGGATTTCTCCTAAGCTTTCGTTATTCATTCATCATTAATGATTGTAATTCTTCTTCGGTTAAGGGTCTGCTCTCTCCTAACGCGAGGCTCTCATCTAACTTGAGTGGTCCCATCGTGAGTCGTTGCAGGTCGACAACGGATTTTCCGCAGGCTTTCACCATGCGTTTGACCTGATGGAATTTCCCTTCTTTCAAATGAATCTGAACAATCGATTCATCCTGCGCCACACTAAGAATATCCAGACGCGCTGGCATACACTCCGTTCCATCCGATAACACAATACCCTTCTCAAAAGCAGCTGCATCTTCAGGAGTCATCACCCCTTCGACTCTTGCTTGGTAGATTTTTGTGACGTGTTTCTTCGGTGAAAGAAGACGGTGCGCCAACTCTCCATCATTGGTCAAAAGCAATAATCCGTGCGTATCGATATCCAAACGGCCTACTGGGAAAACTCCCTTTTTAAAATAAAGCGGATCGATTAAACCAGTACTGTTTTATGAAGATTATCTTCTGTCGCACTAACGACTCCTTAGGGCTTATTCATCATAATATAGACGAACTCTTCGTATTGAATCTTTTCGCCATCAAACAGAATCTCATCCGTTTCAGGATTCACTTGAACTTTACCATTGGTTACGACTTTACCATTGACGGTGAATTCGTTTTGGCCTTTAATAAAGATTTGACCTCGGAACGAGTTCCAAGGCCACAATCTGCTAAACATTTATCTAATCTCATTATTTCATCCTCAATTTACGACGAATGCCACCGACGCGAGCGCCAAGCATTTCATCAGCTAATCGATTCTTCAAGGTAATTAGTCCGTAAGTCGCCGCTCCCGACAAAACCTACAACCGCAACTGCAATTAACGCACGAACTTTACCACCGATTGGCATTACATGTTTAATCGCATAAAGAGTCAGTGCTGAAGTAATGGCTCATCGCAAGAGAAGTAAGAAGCACTTGCCCGAATTTCTTCAATACGTAATTCAAATCGAATCGTGTAATACGAAGAACGTGACGGCACATATAAAGCGTCGCAACAAAGTATGCTACTGAGCTGGCAATTAACGGACCAGCTCCACCAAGGAAGTAAATCATCATTGGTTGCCATAGCAATTTAATAAGCACTGTAAATCCTAATGCTTTAATCGCAATAATGTGTTGTTCCATTGATTGTAGGATGTATGTGAACGTTACGAATAATCCTAAGAACACACACATGATACATGAAACCATTAATAAATACGTTCCTGTTGGGTCTGGCGAATAGAACACGTTATAAATCGGCTCTGAGACAATCGCCATCCCTACAGAAGCTGGAATCATGATGTATGCAAATAATCCTAAGTTGTTCGCAATGACACGTTTCACTTCTTCACGGTCATTGACTGAATAATGAGCCGCAAGCAGTGGCAATGCCGCTGTTGAAATACTCATCGCTAGCGAAATCACGATCATAATAACCTTATTCGCATTAAATCCAAATAAAGTAATCAGTTCTTTCCCTTCTTCAAACGAGAAGTTCGTAAAGATTGGAACCAGACGTTGGAAGGTTTCTTGGTCAATCAAGCTGATGATTTGGATACTTGAAGTTACTAATACGAAAGGTAAAGCTTCACGCATGACTTCAAAAATAATTTTCCAGAAACTTAGGGGACGTTCAGGGCGCCCTTCTTCCATTAATTCCATCATACCTTTATGGTCACGGAACATCTTATATGCTAAGTATAAGAACGCGATGACCGCACCGACAAAGGCCGCAAATGTAGAATGGGCTACAGCAAGAACATAACCGCCAGAAACAATACGCATTACAAAATACGTAAGTCCTAACATATATAAGATACGGACAACTTGTTCCCATAATTGAGATTTCGCAGAAGCAGCCATTTCATTATATCCTTGATAGTATCCACGCATTAAGCTAAGCGGTGGAATAATCAGTACCGCAGGCGTTAGCGAACGAATGACCATAATACTGTCCGCGACTTCTTCAGGAGTAGCTCCTTTTGCAAAAAGTGGCGCTGCAAAATACATCCCCGCCGCAAAGACCACTCCAAGGAATGTCATAAAGAGCATCGTTCCTTTGAACAAGCGCCAACTCGTTTTATAGTCTCTTCTTGCTTGGTTATCCGCTACGATTTTAGAAATCGCAACAGGAATCCCTGCCGTTGATATTTGTAATACTAAAGCATAAATATTATAGGCGATAAAATATAGGTAGTTCGCATTATCCCTATCGGCACCCATCCACATTCCCCCTAAGGGATGATATATAGTGCTCCAAGTAATCTTGAGACGATATTCGATCGTTAACCAAGATGAACTTTCCAAGAGAATTTGTTGCGAATTTTTCTGATTTCGAATTTTTATCACTCAGGCTCTATATAAGGCTTTCTTTTAAAACATATATTGAAAATCCTCTTCTTAAATTATACCAACCATAAGAGTACATTATTTTAATGTAAAATGCTAGCAATCTTATGAAACCCTTAAGCAGTTAGTAAACTTTAGATAAAAAAGAACCGAACTGAAGCGCCTCGATTCTTCCTAATGATTAGTCTAATAAACTTGTTTGTCCTTCTTCTTCCACTTCGACAGGAGCAGCTACTCCAATGCCGTAGTGAGCGCGAACTTTTTGGTTCAAGTCGGCAACGACTTCTGGATGGTCAGCCAAGTATGCTTTTGCATTTTCACGACCTTGACCAATCTTCTCGTCGTTATAAGCGTACCATGCACCACTCTTCTTCACGAAGTCGAGGTCTGCTGCCATGTCGAGTAATTCCCCAAGTTGAGAAATCCCTTCTCCGTACATAATATCCACAACAGCTGTTTTAAATGGTGGAGCCACTTTATTTTTAACAACTTTGATTTTAGTTTGGTTCCCTAAGATTTCAGTACCTTGTTTAATTTGATCAGCACGACGTACTTCTAAACGAACAGTCGCGTAGAATTTCAACGCACGTCCACCAGGTGTTGTTTCAGGGTTCCCGAACATAACGCCCACTTTTTCACGGATTTGGTTGATAAAGATTGCGATTGTTTTTGTTTTATTAATTGAACCTGATAATTTACGTAATGCTTGAGACATTAAACGAGCTTGAAGACCTACGTGTGATTGTCCCATGTCGCCATCGATTTCGGCACGTGGAACTAACGCAGCTACTGAGTCGACGATAACGATGTCAACGGCTCCTGATGATACTAAAGCATCTGCAATTCCTAATCCTTGTTCCCCTGTATCTGGTTGAGATAATAATAATTCATCAATGTTTACGCCTAATGCTTTTGCGTATTCTGGATCTAGAGCATGTTCAGCATCGATAAACGCTGCTACTCCACCACGTTTTTGAACTTCCGCAACCGCATGAAGTGCAACTGTTGTTTTACCTGAAGATTCTGGTCCGTATACTTCGATAATACGTCCACGTGGGAATCCACCTACACCTAATGCGATATCTAAGGCAAGAGAACCTGAAGATACTGTTTGAATTTGTGTATCTACTTTTTCTCCTAATTTCATTACGGCACCTTTACCGTAGCTCTTTTCAATTTTCTTTAGCGCATCTTCCAAATGCTCTTTGACGATTTTCATTTTCTGCCATGTTTTAATTCCTCCACGAATTTTAAGTCAAAACATATTGTACACTATGTTCTATTCCATGCGCAAGCAATATGCGAACATTTGTTCTTATTTTGTTCGAACTTGTTTTAATAAATATTTTCTAAGTAAATTCCATCCATATTGTACCGCGAATTCACGGTTATCGTTACGAGTACGTGCAAGGTGTAATTCTAACACTTCAACCTCTGTTTGAGAGGCTAATGCCACGAAAATCGTTCCGACTTCTTTCCCTTCCATTTCGCTAGGCCCTGCAACTCCAGTGAAAGAAATTCCCAAATCACTTTGATAATGGAGTCTTGCTTGTTCGGCCATCGCTTTGGCGCATTCTGCACTCACCATTCCGTATTGATCCAGCAAGGTACTGTCAATTCCTAGTTGCGTTTCTTTGGCCTCTCTTTGATAAGCGACTGTTCCTCCTTGGAAATAAGAGGAGCTTCCTTCAAACGCCACGACACTTGCTGCAAACAATCCACCCGTTAAACTTTCAGCACAGGCAATTGTTAGCCCTGATTCTTTTAGCAAATCAACAGTGACTTCCTGTAATGTATTATGGTCTCCGTATCCATAGAAGTATTCTCCTACTTGAGATTGGATGAGTAATTCCATCCCATCAAGAAGCTCTGTACATTCTTCTTGTGTTTTTCCATTGGCTGTCAATCGAAGCATCACTTCAAATTTTCCAGCATATGGAGCAATCGTTGGATTTGTTTGTCCCTCGATTAAATCTTCTAGGATGGTCACTAAGCGTGATTCTCCAATTCCAAAGAATCGTAAGTAACGAGATTCGAATAAATCTACCTTGCCCACTTTCTTACGTAAGAAAGGCAACACTTCTTTTGCATCATCATTTTTTTAATTCATTTGGTGGTCCTGGTAGAACAATGAATTGTCGGCCATCTTTTTCAAAACCACAACCAACTGCTAGTCCATTATGATTTTTAAAAACAGTTCCGCCTTCGAAAGCTAGTGCCTGTCTACGATTATTTTCACTCATGTCGCGATGAGAGCGCACGTGAAAATCGATCACTTTTTGAAGACCTGCCTCATCTTCTACAAGTGGCACATCTAAAAAACGCGCCAATACTTGTTTAGTGATATCATCCGTTGTTGGTCCGAGACCTCCAGATAAAATAATCAATTCACTTCTAGAAGCGGCTAATTCAATCGCTTCATACATTCTTTCTTCATTATCACCAACCACTTGTTGATAGTATGTTGGAATTAGAATGCTACTCTTGGGCTAAGTATGCACTATTCGTGTTGACAATTTGCCCCATTAGTAACTCCGTACCAACTGCAATGATTTCTGCATTCATTGTGTCTCGCCTTCCTTACACTCTTTTTCGAAAAATAAAAAGCCCAAAACAATCGTTTCAGGCTTTTGTTTGTTATTCTGTTTTAGTAAATGAATCCGCAAATACATGTCGATTCTTTACAAAATAATCCAAACCTGAATAGATTGTAAATACTAAACAACTATAAAGTAAGATTTGTCCGATTGGAATCCCAAGGGCCTTAAAGAACAAATCGTCCGTCAATAGGAAAATAATCGCCAACATTTGAGTGGCTGTTTTTACTTTTCCTGGCCAAGCAGCAGCCATCACTTCGCCATCTGTGACTAATAATAATCGAAGCCCCGTTACTGCTAATTCACGACAAACAATGATACTTACGACCCAAGCAGGTGCTAAATTGAATGGAACAAGCATAATGAATGCTGTCATCACTAACATTTTATCTGCTAAAGGATCCGCAAACTTCCCAAAGTTCGTCACTAATTTGTATTTGCGTGCTAAATATCCATCAAGATAATCTGTAAAACTAGCTACTGCGAAAATAATCATTGCCAAAAAGTGGACAACGCTAATTCAGAACCCATAAGATTCATCACTCCTTAGCGCTTCACTCGGTAAGCACATCAGAATGATAAACTACGGAATCATGAAAATTCGCAAAACCGTTAATTTATTTGGTAAATTCATCGCAATTCTCCTATTGAATCGTGATATAAATTCGTGTAGCGTTTGAACCTTCAGGAATTGTTAGTTCAACACCACCAACAGTGATTGTTCCTAATGGAGTATATCCAAAGTCCATACGAATCGTTGTTGTTCCTTCAGGAATCGAACCAGTCACTGTTTGATTTGTTGCTGGAACGCCGTCTGCCACAACTTTACCATCCGCTGAAATTTGTGCCCATAAAGCATTTCTTGCTTCATTTAACACTTTCACATCTAATGGGAATTTACTTATATTCGCAATATAGTACAATGCATTTCCGTTCGCATATGAATAAGTCACACTTGTCACTTCTGGAGCTGCAGTTGTCGTTGTAGCAACAGTCGTTTCTGCTGCAACAGCTGCTTGTGTTGTAGCTTGAGTCGTTACAGGATTATTGCGTTGTGCACGGTTGCTAAATACAGCTTGTCCGATTGCAAAAATAATCGCTACGATGAACATTCCCAATAAGATTGTTGGGAAGTAATTTTTTAAAGTTGCTGATACTGAAGACCATTTACTCTTATTCTTATTTAAACGTGTACGATTACTTGAAGAAGTCGTATAAGTTGCCTGTGGAGTTGTCTTCATAACAGCTTGTGGAATTTCAGACGCATGCTCTTCTAATAAAGCCGCTCCATCTAATCCAACTGTGTCAGCAATTTGTTTGATGAACGCGCGTGTATAAAACGCACCTGGCATCAAGTCGAAGTCATTATCTTCAATTGCGATTAAATAACGTTTTTGAATTTTTGTAATTTGTTGCAAGTCATCAAGAGTGTAGCCTTTTAATTGCCTTGCACTTTTTAAAATTTCTCCGATTGTTTGTGTCATTATTTCACCATCTTTTCATTTTCTCATTGAAAAGTATACCATATCTTGAAAATGAAAAAAACAAAAAGAAGTCGCTATGTAGTGTTTAGCCTATTTTACAAACTGAATATATAGTGTATCTTCCTTCGTATGACCATTTGGAAGGAGCGCCTTTAGGGTAAATTGATGTGCTTTCTCATTCCACTCTACGCTCACCGTGCCACTGGAAAATTGAATGCTATCGGGAAAAGTCATCTCATCCCCATTAAAAGAAATCTTTTGTCTTACCGTCTGACTCGCCATCTCAAGCAATATGTCCATTCGATACCCATCTTCCAGAAGGCGATATTCAAGAGTGTTGTGGGCATGGATTTTTAGTAGCGCGATAATAAGGAAACTGGCAATAGCAAGTAACGCCAGAAACTGAAATAGTAGCGTTCCTTTTCTTTTAGGGTTTGTCATTTTTCTTTTCCTTTACTTCTTTCACTTTGACATAAATGACTCGATTTTTCGGTGCAAAATTTAAGTGAAAAGTATTTCCTTGGGTGAGCGTTGTCGAAATCAGTAACCTGCCCCCGTTTCTTTTTATGGAGAGGGTTCGAATCCCATACAGAAATGGTTGGTGTCCTCCACTTCCTCCTGCTCCTTTATAAATCTTCCCGCCATCTTTCCAACTAGAAACGAGCGTAATGACCTCTGTTTTCTCAGATACGGTATTTGCAAAATGTGCGGTATAAGGATCGTAGCCATGAAACGATGTCAGCCTAAAGCCAGCGTAATTAACATTCATTTGCTGAACGGCAACATGCCATTTAATATCATCAGGAACATTGAGCCGGTCCTTGATTTTTAGAAACGCTGTAGAAAGTCCCATAAACGCTACTAAACTAATCGCGATAATTACGAGCGCATATGCTTCAATGAGCAGAAACTGGACTTTTTCTCGGTAATCGCATTGATTTGAAACACCTCCTCGTCCTCCACAGGAGACCGTTACGACTGCTGGAGAGGACGTTGTATTTACTTTTTCAAATGTCACTTTGTTCATCTTCTTTTGTTCTTCTTTAGACAACTTATCCACGGTTGCAGGATACGTAGGACTAGCCTGTAAGTCCATTAACTGCGCGGCTGCAGCATCCAAAAAGCATCCTTTAAGTTGCTGGCGGTGATACAGTTGTCCCATCATAAAGCTGATTAAGAAACAATAACGGTCAAAACCATCAGCCTGATTAAGGCTTCCAGCAATACATATCCTCACTTTTCGGTAATTTCAACATGATACTTTGCCTCCCTAATTGAAAAACATAAGTGTACATGCGATTTTGCTCATCAAACGTCACGGACGAGAACTGGCTAACATTCCCACTATAGGGTTTAAAACCATACGTTTGAACCGAATAACTTCTCATCGTATCCGGAAAGCGAATCTTCTTATCCAATTCTCTAGCTCCGTGACAATTTAATTCCACAATGCCACCCGAGACCGTTACAAATGAACCTTGTCCCGTTGAAATAGTTGCTAATCTGCGCTGTATCCATCACTTGCTCAAACTCTCTTAGAAATACTTCTCCTTCCAATTTACGCAGAGGAAATGACTAATCAAAGGCGGAGTCAGTATAAGTAAGAAGCAAGCAATGGCAAGCGCTGATTAGCATTCAACCAGCGTAAATGCTCTACTTTTCATCCTTTAATTTTTGAGGAGCTTTATTATAGGCATCTACTTGGCTATCATTGATATATCCTTCAGTTTTAAGTTGTTCTACTGCAGGTACATCTGATGTTTTGTAAAATCAATCATAAGCCTGTTGCTGTGATTTTAACAACTCTTTACAATTGCCTCATCAGACTTATCTTGAGCAGTCTTTCGTTGTTGCGCAATATTTGGAATAATCAGTAGCATCATCAAAGCTCAATAATAAAGAGGCACACGAGTAATCTGATTAGCGTAAAGTCCTTTTTCTTTGTTTTTCATTTTCATTTTAATTTCCTCCAATCATCGTTAGTGTCGGTAATAATAAGATGAGATACATGGAAACGATGAGGAACCCAATCCCCATAAGTAGCAACGGTTGAATCCACTTAATTTTCTTTTCGATGCCTTGGGTAAATTCATCGAGCATTTGGTCGGCGTATACTTGTAGTTGCACGTCTAGTTGCCTAGTTTTTTCTCCTTCTAATACCAGCCAAATAAACTCCTGACGGAACAGCTTCATCTTTTCAAGCGCCGTAGAAAAAGGACTCTCCTTGAATCAGTTGTTCTTCTAGCTTCTGCGCAATCATCTTTGAGAGTGCGCTCGTTCCTTCTTTTTTCAGTTCGGACACCATCGACAATAATGACTGTCCATTCCCTAGAAAATACGAGAATTCTCGTGCATATAAAAACGTCACGTATTGCTGCGCACTCTTCCCGATAACCGGCAGTGAAATCAACATGCGAAACTGATCATAGGTGTTCTTTCTCTTCCAGTACAAGCGGACTGCAAAAATAATGGTTAATAGCACTGTTAGAAATCCTAGCGCCAACTGTGGTAAGTTTTGAAACCCAAGCCATATCCAATAAAGGAAGCCAGACTGCTTGAGTTGTTCTTCTTGCACCATGCTGGAGAGTTGGTCGAGCAAGAGCATTCGAATACAGAGCACCATCCCGATAACAAACGTAAAAAGAAACGCAGGATACATCATCATCTGCTGCATTTTCTTTTGTTGCTTTTGCTTGCGAGTGAGAAACTCCCCAATCGATGCACAGGCCTTCTCGAAACTACCAAACTGCATGGATAAATAAATTTGCGAAGTATTCGTTTCTGAGTACCCGACCCGTTTCAAGCATTCATCAAAACGCCGTCCTTCTCCAAGCGTTCCTCTCATTTGTTCGAGGTCTTTCTTCTCTGCTTCGAATAAATATTCTAGAAACTTCAACGCCTCATCCAAGCTAAATCCTTCCTGGAGTAAATGAGCTAGCTGAATCAGGAACCGACTTTGAACCGGTCCTTTCCACTTTTTAGATAATTTGATAGGTTTCGTAAGTTTTGTCCGTAATGTATCCCAATGCATAAGCCTTCCTCAATACCTTATTAAAAGGATGTACTCTTTCTTCGTCTGCTGAAAATTGATTCGTTTTAAAGAAATGCGACAACTTTCATGCGTTTCGATTTCAAAAATCGTTCCTCGCTTTTCTCCGTTTGTTAAATGATTACAATGAAGTTCACATTCCTTACCACATAATCCACAATACCGAGGGAGTAGGCGCTGTGAACAAATCGCGATAATAGTTTGCTCAAGCATCGTCTTACTAACCCCCAAGTTCTAAGAGCCTGCTACCCATCCATTACAGTCTTTTTGCGTGAACAGTTGCTAGAATCAAGTGCCCCTGTTAAAGCTGCACGAATCGCCATCTTAGCCGTCATTTCGTCTCGGATTTCGCCGATTAGTAAAATATCAGGATGATGACGCAGGCAACTCTTAATGAGTAGTTCATACGTAATTCCCGCCTTCTCGTTAATCTCCGTCTGTAAAAACATCGGCTCATGATACTCCACTGGGTCTTCCATCGTAATCACTTGAAGCGTCTTTTCTTGCATACGGCCCCTAAGCAAAGCATACATCGTACCTCGTCTTCCCAGAACTGACCGTCCGGAAAAATAAAAATCAAGCCACTCTTATAGCGTAGGAACTGTTGCAACAGCGCCCAGTCCTTTGGAAAATAAGTCATCGAACGAATCGATGCCTTTTCCTTCTTTGAGCGATGCAAGAGCCGGATAACCATGGATTCCTTCTGCTTAAAATTTGTAATCACTGATAATCTCAGTTCAATCATCTGGTCCTTTTGAAATCTCAAAGGTTAAGGAACCACTCTGCGGTCTTCGTCTCTCTCCTACATCCATTCCAGCTTGATACTTTAAGTACGAAATAAATTGCAAGGCCACTTCGTCTGAAATCTTTCTCAACTCTTTTAATCCATTGACATCTCTTAAATAAAATACATACTCCTCTCCAACCGGTAATAAATGAATATCATCTAATTGGTGCTTGATAGCTTGCGTGAACACTTCCGTTGCTAATTCATTCATTTCCATCGTTCTTCCCCCACTCTTTGACTAGTCATTAAGAACTACGATAAAAAATAAAAAGGAGTCTTTTGGACAACAAAAAAAACGCTGAAGAAAATCTCTTCAACGTTTTGAATTTATTATCTTATTTTTTTCAAGGTTCCTAGCCCTACACCGACTGCGGCACCAACGGCATCCACAAAGACATCTTGAATCAGCGGGTGTGCGTCCTGGCGTCACGCCTTGATGGAATTCATCAGTCATGGCATATAGCACTGCGATAAAGAACGCCAAGAACTGCGGCCATCCTTTTTTACGAACGTGAACACTTAATCCTCTCGTCCATTGATAGCCGATAAAGAAGTAAGCTAAGAAATGAGCGGCTTTACGAATGAAAAATTCGATGAACTGCGCATATCCTAGAGAAGGAATACTGATAGTTTGTCCTGCATATTCAAATTTAATTTTAGATAAAATTTCTGAAAAAGGTTGCATTGGAAGTCCTTTTTGAATCGTCGATACTAGTGACTGATCCTTGTAAGGCATACTTGAGCTAATAAAGATTAGTACCATGACTGCAATCGCCAGTGTAATCGCAATGGTAGCTTTTGTTTTTCTAGACACGAAACCTCTCCTTCCTTGTTAACTTTCTTTATTATGGTCAACTCTACAAGTTTAGTCAAGCGTCTTTCCTATTTCTTAAATTCCATAAAAAATAGATAAAAATGTATATTGACGCACTTTTATGAAAGCGTTACAATTAAAGAAAATAATACCTTTTGGGAGGGTATCAAATGGAACGTTATACTCAAGATTTAAGCTTATTGGTAAAACAAATTCAGCTGCTTGAGGAACAACAGCAGCAACAGAATTACTACAACAATCTCTTCTGCCAGGATCCAAATCCGTACAACAAGTCTTTTGAAGAGATTATCGAGTACTTACTCGGCACAACCGAGTCCACTTTCTTAATGCACCACTTTGAAGATTTTCCACAAGCCCTGTCTTATGACCAGCAGAAACAATTCCAGAAGCTACGACATTATTATTTGCGTCATCAAAACGCTCTGCACTGTTTCAACAAACCTTTTTCCGAAGAATGCCACACGCTCACTTCTCTATGGATTAAAGGAATGCGCGGTGACAGCATCATCGACCTCTTCCCTCATCTCGATAGCCTACGAGATTATTTCCACTTACATTACCAGAAACTCCTCGACCAAACTACCGTCTCCTACAAAGACGTTTTAACCTTCTCGTTTGGCCCACAAATTACAGAGTTCTATTACACGCTCATCAAAGAGAGCAAAGATTCTTTCTTGCGCCTTTACAACGATTACTTAGAGTCATTCCCGAAAAGCTATATTCCTGTGCACTATTTACATTTATCAAAAGAAGAAACGCTGCTCGTTTTAGAGGAGCTGATTACTCTTGCGTCTTCCGTTTTGCCAAAACAAGACTTCTACATTAACTTTGGCCCAAATCCATTTCCTAGCCATTTCCATAATGAACATACAACTTACTTGAACTTGGGTGTATTCACTGATTTTATGACTGCGCTGCATCATTGCTTAAAGCAACTCGGCAAAGTCTTTCTTCAGGAATACACCCATTCTTTTGTCATTATGCAAAAATCCGATTTCGAACAGCTTCATCTGCACCATTCTATTTTTAGAATTTTGTACACTTCTGCCGATTTTTATCCCAAAACGATTTCCAAAGCCATTATTAAAACCATTTATCCGGATAAACTAACGGACGAGAAGTTTGTAAATCAAATCCAAGAAGAATTGCTATATCACTATTTTTAGAACAAACAAGTTAAACACAAGCATCGAGAGCCATCAGCCTTTGCAAGAAATTCTTAAATGCTACATCGAAATGGAAATCGAAGAGGACTGGTTCAATAGGGAATTTGAATCCATCGATCTCTCCCACCAATGGAACATCCGCTCTAATGAGTGCTTGCATAAAGTTCCTTCAACTCATATGGATGGGCTATTACGTCATATTCACTGGACTAAAGGCGAACTTGGAAATGCCTTTGGAAAATTAATAGGCCTCTTCTCCATCTTCTGTAGTGGGCTGCCAAAAGAACCGTATGATCATCCATTCTCCGAATTTCTCGAACACTTCTCTTCGGACCAATTACGCAGATGGCATCCAACTTATGAACTAATTGAACACTTGCGGATGAATCCTGAATCGACGAAATGCTGCTGGGTGTTCTTTAAGCAGAAGCTGAATGAATTTAAATAAGTCAAAATTATCATATATGATAATTATCTTTTATGAAACATTTGTACTGACCCCAAAAAGTTAGACAATTAATTTAAGCAAAGGATTTAGTTCTGTATTGCACAGGACTAAGTCCTTTTAATTTTACTTTGATTCGTTTGTTATTGTAATAATCAATATAGTCGACGATTGCCCTCTCAAGTTCCTTTATAGACTTAAATGTCTGCTCATAGCCATAAAACATCTCTGATTTAAGAATGCCAAAGAACGATTCCATCATGCCATTGTCAGTACTATTACCCTTGCGGGACATAGATGGCTGAATGCCCTTATCTTCTAAAAAACTATGATAAAACTCATGCTGGTATTGCCATCCCTGATCACTGTGGAGAATAGTACTCTCATATTGTTCATCTCTAAAAGCTTGTTTTAACATATCTTTTAATTGGTCTAAATTTGGTGAAGACGAAAGGGAATAAGCTATAATTTCGCTGTTATAACCATCTAAAATTGGTGATAAATATAGTTTTTGGTTACTTGTTGGGATAGAAAATTCCGTAATGTCTGTATAGCACTTTTCCATCGGTTTTTCAGCTTCAAATTGGCGTTGAATAATGTTTCCAACTCTCTTTCCAACGGTTCCATGATAAGAAGAGTACTTACGTTTTCTGCGAATACGAGCCTTTAAACCTAACATTTTCATCAGGCGTTGTACCTTTTTATGGTTTACGATGAAACCACGGTTTCTAAGTTCAAGAGTAATACGACGATAGCCATAATTTCCTTTATGCTCGTTATAAATAGTTTCTATTTCGTTTTTTACAGCCTGATTCTTATCTTCTAGGTTTAGCTGCTTTAAGTGATAGTAGTAAGTTGAACGGGCAAGTTTAATAATCTTTAGAAGAATATCTAAAGGAAACTCTGGCACTAATTCTCTGACAATCTGTGTCTTTCTTCTTTCTCTTTTCCTCCTTCAAGCGGAGTTCTCTCAACTTTTTAGAATGGCATTCTCCGCTCTTAAATACTCATTTTCAGCCTGAAGGCGTTCTAGTTCTGTCATCTCTTCTGATTTTTTCTTTGGTTTACGGCCCATCTTAAGTAGTCTCCCTCTTGTTTTCTCAACAATAGTATACTTATTTTTCTTGTATTGTGCGAGCCAGTTATAAAGCATCGCACAACCTGGAAGACCGTATTCAAGAGAAACTTTTCTATACTCAAACCTTCATGTAAGACTTTATCAATCATTTCTTGTTTTTATTTTCTGGAGGATAATAAATTTTTCTTCCCTCTTTTACTATCTCTAAAACCATAACGATCAATCAATTTAATCATATAGACAAGATTTCTCGCATTTATACCGAACGTATCTGCAAGTCGTGCGTAGCTAACTCCTTGTTTTCTGAGTTCATAAATTTGAACTTTATCCTCATAAGTTAATTTCATAAAAAAGCACCCCAAAAGTTAGATTTTCTGTCTAACTTTTGGGGTGCACTACACATTACCAAATATGGTAATTACCATATTTTGGTAATGCTAACCTAAAAGATCCCATCAACAAATTTTTGCTGATGGGGTCCCTCATTTATATATGCTGTAAATTGATCTGGACGTTTTGTAGGAATCGTTGTAGCTCCGTGTTTTTGAAGCCATACAATATCGTACCAACGGTTGAATTTGCAGCCACATTTTTTGAAGTGTCCGCATTCTTCAAAACCTAAATATTTATGGTAGTTTACACTATTCATTGTTAAGTACTCATCTTCCACTTCTGGAACGGCTACACAAGCATAAATGTTTTTGGTACCCTAACTCTAGTAATTTTTCTTCTAAAGCGGCATATAACAGTTTACCATAGCCTTTTCTTTGATGATTCAAGCTAATATAAATACTAACTTCTGTGGACCAATCAAAGGCGGCACGTGCTGAGAATCGTCCAGCATACGCATATCCGACGACTTCTCCGTCCTCTTCTAACACCAGATACGGAAAGTTCTCTAATGTTTTCTGGATACGTCCTTCAAACTCTTCCACGCTAGGTACCACTTCTTCAAAGGTGATGGCAGTCGTTTCTACATAAGGGGCATAGATGGCTTGAATAGCTGTTGCATCTTCCACTGTTGCTACTCTTAACAATACATTACTCATTGGCTGTTGAAAGTTCCACGGGAGGAACTGTAACTCCTTTTTAATAATTTATAGAACGGGACATTGACGTTCTGCTGCTTCCAGAATTTCGCGGGCTAATGCTTCACTTCTTCCTGGCATCGCTACAAAAACGGATGGATGGAATAGGTAGCCTTCTCCCTCTGAATCCAATGTCAAATCAATCTTCACTTCAACCTTGCTCTTATGCTCTAATTTCATGCGTTTTTCTACAAATTCAATCGACGCATTTAAACAAGTGGCATAGGCCAAGGCAAATAATTGTTCTGGGTTTGTCCCAGCATCTGCACTTCTTGGC